>JAEEGL012380958.1_pt1 | contig 57845 bp, 48 predicted proteins | sample 9134231 | NCBI WGS metagenome assembly JAEEGL01 (sample SAMN16246548, study PRJNA631951) | gut metagenome | biome: gut microbiome; feature: rumen; material: fiber-attached | host: Bos | place: Iran: Karaj | collected 2018-10
CATGTTGGCGATAACGACATCAAATTCATCGTCAGAGAAAGGGATATCCTGAATATCGATCAGACGGTACTCTATCCCGCTTTGATCCCCGAGTTTTTCTTTCGCACTATCCAGCATGCCTTGAGAAAGATCGGAAAGGACCAGTCTCGAGCAGCGTCTGATGATATCGTCTTTTCCGACCCACATTTGCCCATTGCCGCATCCCAGTTCCAGTACAGACATTCCCTCGGATATCTGATAATTGGAAAAGATCCAGTTGCCAAAACCTTGCTTATTCACAGAATACCTGCTGTGAAGAGAGATACGGATATTCAGATTGTCAGCATTGCTGTACTGGTCTTTGGTCTTATCTTTTTTCATTGTTGATTATCTTATAGATTGTATATTTTGTCCAAAAAGAACCTTACTTCCGATTTGTTTTCATTCGTTCACTTTCGGAAGGAACAGACATTGACTTTAACCTGTTGAGCAACCTCTTCGCTTCCTCATATTTGTCATCATCAAAGCCATGATAATAAGATGTTTGGACCTGATACTTCTTTAGTTCATTGAGATCTGCATCTTCCAGAATCATGAAGTAATCAATATAGATATGATCAATCAGATACTGCTTAATGCCATCTTCTCTGGATCCATTGGGCATGAATTCCGTCTTTCCTAATATGACGATATTCTTATCCAGTCCTGAATCATGAAGCATTTCCTGATAGAAGGAATATTTCTTCCAGGAACTTGTGACAACGATCTTTAAATCATAATCATTACATAAATTACTAAGATTGGCCATGCAATTTTTGTTGAAGGGTCTTGTACCATAGTTGCTTGGATCAGTGTTGATAACTCCATCATAATCCAGGAAAAGGACATGATCACATTCGACGTCATAGGGATCCTTTTCTCTTTTTTTTCTATTCTTTTTCAGAATGGTTTCAATCCTATCGATGTATTTCATATATTTTTTCCCCACTAAGTTTATTCAGGTGATCAGAAAAGCCGATATTTCCTTGCAGAAGATCATGTATATCGGAGAAAAATCAGTTATTCCGAGCTGTTTTTTCATAACAGACAGATCGTTCTGTTCGGGATTGCTATTCAGATCTGCTTTTCTCAGTTTCCATTACGTTTATAAAGATTCGCACAGGTGATTGTTTACCGTTATCCTTTGAAACAACAGTGCTGAACAGGAATCTGTCCTTATTATATAATCATATATCTGCTGAAAAAGAAGAGTTCCGATATAACATAAGCCAGTCATATAAGCTGAGATCAGATTCCAGCAGCCCATGAAAGCGCCATCGTCTACACCATGTTCAAGTAGAACTTCGCCAGTATCTGAATCGTATCTTTGTATCGATATGGTTGCTGATGCAATACCAGCCCGGATCTCCATCAAATACCAGTTCAAGACCTGCCTGATTTACAGTCATATATCTATCTTCATTCATGCTGACTGCCCTCTTTACCAAAGATCTTTTCAAACTCCCACCGATTATCTGAAAATGCCGCTTTTTCCTGATCGTAGACCGCAAATTCAACAGTCATGAAATATTCTTTGTATGTCTCAAGCTCTTTTTTGAAATACTTCGCAACCTTCAGTGCATCTCCACCAAATGCTCCACAGCCCCAGGCACCCAATATAAGAATATCGACATCCTGATGAGCTGCGACGTGAAGTATATGTCTGATCCGCCTTTTGTAGATCTTTGGCAGTTTCTTTTCATCCTTGTACCGCATGATCTGATAAAGATCAGGTGCCGAACATGTCAGAACGTCTACCTTGCACCAATCTTTTCTTTCAAGCAATCGAGGAAATTCCTCATCGCTTTTGAAAACGACTACATCCGGTGTGTATATGACCGCATCGCTGCCCTCGAAACCGGGATTCATATTGTTGACATCGTAATAGGACTCACGAAGACGCATTGTATCCAGACAGTTATACAAGGTGCTTGAACGGCACAGGCTCTCCTCCTGCGCCGCCGATCCCAGCTTCACATTTCCTCCTGGCTCATAAGGACTGGCAAAATTCAGGACTGCCACTTTCTTATCAGGATGCATCCTTTTCTGACTTGCGGCCGCTTCAAAAGACCTTCTTCCTGAAACAAAGATTTCGGTCTTGTCATAGTAATACTCATCGCATAACTCGGGCAATTCGCTTTGATCGTAAAAGATCGTATTGTGAATCGTTTCATTGATCTCACACTGAAGATTCAGAATACAATATCGTACTGTATCATCAAAAATCGCGATTCTTCTTTCTCTGTCGTTCATTTTTTCTCCTATTCCTCTTCCCAATCCAGTGGTACTTCCTCAATGCCATAACTGTATGGCTCATCCTTCTTGAAAATCAGTTTCAGGATGCCATCATTTCTATTCCTGAAAATCGCTTCGTCACGATCGATTCCGAAAGAACGGATCATGATCAGATAGAGCGCACTGATAAAACGGCCACTGTCGGAAACATAGAGAGCATAAAGTTCCCCAAGACTATAAGCATCCAGCAGACTCAGAAGCAATCTGCAGATTTCTTTTCTTGCCGTTCTGTTCCTGCTGACCACAGAAAGTCTGTCCCGGATGAGCTGATCGCCATTACTTTTAGCCTCTTTTTCACATCCAACAATAAAAACCGGCAGAAACTCTTCCAGGAAACGTAGTTTTTCCCTTTCTTCATAAGTCTCTTCATCTTCATTAACGATCTCTTCCACATACCCAAATAAAGCCTCTCCGCAGAACCTTGAACATAAGTCGTATGTCTTATTGACCACAAAACGGAAGAAACTCTTATAATCGTTCGCTTCGAACGCTCCGTTTTTCGAGATCAATTTATATGTGAAGCCAAGATCGCCCATATCATGTTGAAGCATCTCATCCGCAAGATCTTCCTCATTGACTTCTTGTCCCCGTCTGAAACAGGAGACTCTGTAAATCACAGGCATACCGCTATCTGTATCGCCTTTGTATGAAAGGCTTGAGAGCTCATAGATCCTTTTGATATTTCCAGGTGCTATGACCCCTTCAAAAAACCGTGCACACAATACGATGCTTTCCCGGTCAAAACGGAAATTCAGATCTGTATGAAGGATGGAACCATACATATCCAGATCCACGCTTCCAAAAGAGTTCTCTGTTTCATTCAACTCAAAGCGGCCAGCATAATGTTTTTTGAGAAAATCGATCATCAGTTCTCTGTATACATCAAGAATATCTTCACTCATATCTTTCTCCTTTCTCGAGGATCATCTCATGTATAAAAAGCTCAAACAGGATCATCACACTGCATCCAAACAAAGGGATCTTGTAGAGAGAAAAAACGATCTCCCTGACCAGATTGATCGGATACTGCTGTTTCGAGATACTCAGAACCGTCAGAACGATCACCATAAATTCCGCCAGCAGGATTACCAACCAATTCTTATGATTCATTCTGAAGCCGATCGCATGGATCATGATCCCTGTAAAAACCAGCATTTCTTCAATATACATCAAGCCTGCGCCTACACAGAAAAAGCCGCGGACAGTCCTCAGATACTCGCTGAACAAAAGCACGGAATAGATCATCGTCCTGATCTTGATATCCTTTTCCTTGATATCCATATCCGAAATGATCGAAGAACCAAGTCTCATATAAAGGATCGGCTTGATGAATCTGATCGGATAATGAATGAAACGGGATAAAACAAAGACAGGATCTTCATTTTTGAGAAGATGCCAGACGATCTGTATCATATATGCACTCAGAATCATCGCTCCCGTAAAAAACAATAAAATGCCGGCAAAGATATGACACCATCTTTCTTTCTGCCTTAAAGATAATCTTTCCATATTCACACGCTCCTTTCTCTAATCGATTGCTGCTCAGATAAACGGAAACAGATACATTTATACCTGATCCTTTTTCCTTCATCATCCAGCAGCAGAAACTGCGGTCTGATCTTGTCTTCTTTGAATTCAATTCTGCTTTCGTATTCAATGAAACCACTCAAGTGAAATGAATGCCCCTTCCCGAAAACGACAGACATGCTGTCGGCATCCAGGATCGGGATATGATAAGTCCTGCCATCCCGCAGTACATCAAAAGAGATCGGAATAAAGTGTTCGGGGATCTTCCCGCTTTCGATCTTCGCATCAAAGAAAGCTCTGACCTTAAAGAAACGATTTTCATTGAAGTTTTTCCCCACTTTATCCTTCTCTCTGATTCAATTATTTCAAACGTTGTATAGAAGGACACCGCAAACAGAACGCAATCCCAACGCAACCACAAAAAGTTCATATGGTAGAATGAAAAAGAGATCAAAAATGAAAAACACATACTTTGCACAGATACCGGAAAGCCTTGATGAGGATGCTGATCATGAAAAGATAAAAACTTCCTTTATCGCATACATGAACGGCCTTTCAAGGGAGGAATTCCTCGATCAGATCACTGATCTTTTTTCGGACTCTTTCATGATCGATGAACACGATCAGAAGAATACATGTACCGCGCATCTTGTGAAGATCTGGTCCAGACCATGTGAAAAGATCATCGAAGCAGATATGCGGCGCATCGTTTCCTACGCGCAAAGGCATCACGATCATATGATCCTGACATTCACGGATCAGATCGCAAAAAAGGAAGAGATCGATGACTTGGCCTATCTCGAGTCACTGCACCATCTGTTCGAAGAACTCTTCGATTTCAGAAGGATGAAGACCGTGACCGGAAAGATTCTGAATACCGAACACTTATCGGATGAGGACCTCTTGTCCTGCGATGACTGCAACGAATATTTCAGACAACTCTGTTTAAAGCATCTCAACGAATACGTACCTGATCTGAGGGACCTTGACTACGAGCGAAGAGAAATGATCGGCCACAAGCTCAATGAAGCGACAGCACATCTTTCAGACAGACAGATGATCGCCGATCTTCCGCTTTTCAAGACTAAGAGAGAGATGATCATCGATGTTCTTCGTGATCTGGGAATGACCTCGCAGATCAACCCGGATAAAAAAAAGATCGATCATGAGCGTCTAAACATCATCGCTCCTTTAGGGGCTTACGGCATGAACAATGTCAGAAGAGCTGAATTTGCCTTCAGGATATTCGAAGATATGTTTGAAGAAAACAGTCATTACGTCGCGATCAGCTCCCGCAGCAAAAGAAGTGTTGGTCTGGAGGAACTTTCAGTTAACGGCATCGATGTCAGCGATATCAAAACAGAATCCGACATTTTTCGTTTTGTGATCGAAGACAGAAAAAAACAGAAAATGCGAAAAAAAACATTCATACTTCCAGATGAAACGGTTGTTTATGAGATCGAAGAACCTCACATCGTTCTTCTGGAGATGGATGAAAGCGCCAATACGAAGAGACAGATGGATGCCCTGATGACATATGCGGATATCATCGATGCGGAGAAAGAAAAGACCATCTATCTGGTCTCAAATTCTCCTTACCGTTTTTATACCTTGCTTCCGTTGTTGAGGAACAGCAAAAACTCAGGCTTTGCATTCAGCTTCTGCGGGATAGGGACAGATCTGCACAAGATCGATGATCCTGCTGCGAAGTATCTTCAGGAAGTCAAAGTTGCAATATCGGAAATGTATCGATCGATCAGATAACGCCTGACTCTTTCATTTTCTTGTCCAACAGAAGGGAAGCGCAGCTTCCTTTTTCATTGATCAAAGCAGAAAACAAAGCATCGATTCGTTTCGCCAACAAGGTCATTCTATCTATCTGATCTGCATCCAGATCCTTCCAATCGAAGTGATTCAAAAAACCGATGAAATTTCTATGAAGACCTTTGCACTCGTTGACCAGACCATATTTCTTATCCAGATCACAAGCCTTTTCCAGATTGGCTATGACAGTCTCTGGTTCAAAGCCATCTGTACGATAATATGCACCGGAATACCTGACCAGGCTTTCAGCTATGTCAAGGCTCCTGTCTCCATATCGTTCTCTGATCTTCAATGCCTTCAATTGATAGCCGGCTGCTTCATCATATTCTTTCAGGTGAAAATAACACGTGCCGATATTCCCCAGTGAGCGCGCATACCTGAGATCAAATTCCATATCTCCCTTGCCGGAAGACTGTTCACGGTATCCGCAGGCTTTTTCATGAAACGCCAATGCGTTTCTGATATGTGCTTCTTTGTTTTCTTCAGATATGACCGATCTGAATAATTCGACCGCACCGAGATTCGATAAGATGAAAGCTTTCAGCAGATCATCGGGATCCAGATCTCTATTGTCATCCAGATCTTTCAGACATTCTTTCTGTATCCTTTCGCTTCTATCGGAAAGTTCCACTTCCCTTTCTTTCCGCTCATTTCCTTTTTCCTTTAAATATTGATCGATATGAAGCAGATAATAGCCATATCCGGATCGGACTTTCAATCCCTCCGCATCTTTCGGAAGAAAAGAATAGTACTTTTCAAATTCGTCTGAAAGTCCAAAGAGGAAAGAGATCTGTCTGAGATCGTCATAATAGTTTTCGCATAAGAAAAGGATCATCACCAGATCATTTCTTGCTTCATCGCCGAATTCTTTATAATCAATGCCTTTGGACTTGAGGTACTGCAGAAGCATGATGGCTTTCTCCGGAGCACAGTCTTCATCCTGTCCGACAAGACTCAGCCTTTTTAACGATTCCTTCAGCTGTCTGATGTGGGTCCTGATCCTGTCCCCTTCTCCTTTTTCACGAAGCAGATCGATGCCCAAAGCAAAAACATAACCTCTCAGAAGTGGCAGAAGGGACCATTGTCCATCTGTGATCAGGCCTTTTCTGCTCAAAATCGCGTAGAATTTCCTGGGATCAGTATAATCATCAAAATCCCTGTACAGGATGCCTCTGATACATTCATCTTCATAAGCATCCTCTATTTCAAAGAAAGATTCTTTCTTTCTCTCAAAGCGGTCGATCTCATTCAGGATCAGTCCTGTGATTTTCATCACGATCCGATCCCGATTCTTTCCATAAAATGAATCCAGTATCCCAAAGTGATCACTCTTTTGATTCCGGGTGAACTGTATCAGTTCCGGACAACCCGCAAGCAGTTTTGCCATGTCGGGGATCAGCTCCATGCTGACACCTTTATCTTCCAGATACTTACCAATATCCGATTCACTGATCTTAAGTGCTATATGGTTGATATCATCAATATACTTCAGCGTATTCTTCTTGTATCTGCTGCCGATCACCAGCGTGATACCCTTGTACAATTCCAGTATCTGACCGATATCATCGAAAAAAGCATCAGTCTGATCGTTTCGGATCTGCTGGCACTCACACAAAACCAGAACGATATCCAAAGAGCTATCGTATAGATCGCCCAGATAAAAACCATAATTGACATATATCAGATTCTCAATGCTGCCATTATAGAAAAACCTGGGATTCATAAAGTTCAGATATATGAAATGATCTTTCTGTTTCACTGATTCATAGATCGTTTTTGCAGAATTGAAACCTGTGAAATAATATCTGAAGCCCTGATAGATCTGTCCGTCATACGCCTTATATACGTCAGAAGGCCGATTGAACCGTCCGATATCCTCCTCAAAAGCAAGAGCAGATCTTTCGGAACACGATTTGAGATAATGGTGCGCATCCGACAGAGACCCGTCTTTCAGAAAAATGGAAAGCCACTTCAGATCCCGGTCGTCCTCCATTCCCGGAGCATCCTCATAATAATCTGCCATCTCACGCCAGAACAGTCTCAGAATGCAAGCTACATAAACGGCAGTGATCTTATCAGTCAAGCCCTCCGCTCTTTCATCTTTCAGATAGAAATAAGTATCTCCTTCGTTGATGAAAGATCCTTTGAAATATGTCTTGAAAGAATCTGCCGGAAAGACGTTTCTGATCTCTTCTTCCAGACTGTACTCTGTCAAATTGTCATCGATCATGGAACAGAAAGCGGCATAGATAGCATATATGATGAAATAATACAGATAAACATCACATGTTTTCCGGATCTCTTTCTCATTCTTTTCTCCGGCAGGATCCTTAAGCCATTTCAGATAAGACTGAAAGCTTCTCTTGCTCATGACTCTGATCGAATTGTTGTCCGTATCAGGGAGTTTGAAACCATATTCACCAAGCAGGGCGGAAAGGACAGCCCTGTAGATGATGATGATGGACTGTTCATTTTGATACACCAGATCCGTTTTGTGGTGCATGTCCTCTGCCCTTTCGATCTTTCCATTCAGAAAATAGAAAAACCTGCTCAGTTCTGTCGATTCCGATCTCTTGTCCTTCACTGACTCAGTCCTCTTTTTCTGTTTCTTTTCTGATTTTTCAGGCATATTCTGTGTATACCTTAATTCTACCAAATATCAAATGATATTTTTCATCAGGGAAAGAACAGAAGTCCTGCAGATCGAGATACGCTTTTCGCCGGGTCTGCGCCGTGTCTGCGTCGAAAAGCGCAAAACAGCAATTCTATGATAAAGATGTAACAGACAGATCATCATGCAGATGGAACCGGAAAGGAGGGAACAATGATCGTATTGATCGAAGGAACAAATATCTATCAGACAGACGACATTTTTAACGCCTTGTGTTCGTGTGATTATCCTGATGGATGCGCATCGAATTGCTCGTGCGACTGCAACAGCGATCACTGAGATCGTCTGTCTGCCAGAAGCGCAAGAAGCATCATCTGATGATCTGTCTGTGATCACCCTGATCGGAAAGGAATCATCATGACGCAACTGAAATACAAGCCATCCATCTACAACAATATTTACAGGAAAAACGATAAAAACTATCTGTATCATTCGTTTTCCGGACATCTTTGCATCATCACCGACGAGTATAGAGAAGCATTGGGACGCAACGACTTTTCAGTTTTTGATGAAGATACACGCAAAACGTTCATTCGCAAAGGGATCCTCGTCAATGAAACACTGGATGAATTCGGATCTTTCTATGCGCACAGTCTGAACAGCCAGTTTACAGCAGATCCGAGTGCAGTATTCATCATGATCTCTACCACCGGTGGCTGCAATTATCACTGTCCCTACTACCTCCAGGGAAAGCACGATGAAGAACGGGATGTTGAAGATAGAACGATCAGATATCTGACAGAATATATCAGATCGCTGCAGAAGACCCTGAAGAAAGTCCACATCACATGGTTTGGAGGAGAACCTTTGGCAAAGGATGGATGTATCGAAAAGATCTCAAAAGCAATGATCAGTCTGTGTGAAGAAAACCGGATCGAATATGCAGCATCCATCATCACCGATGGATCGCTCTTATTTCCTTCCATCAACAAGCTTCACGAACTGCATATCCGCTCTGTACAGGTGACTTTTGACGGAAATGAAGAAGTATCCTGCGCAAGGAAAGGATGTACGGAGATCCAGCACAGGCTGGCGGAATGTGCAGTGATCATATACGCGAAAGCGGGTATCGATATTTCTGTCCGCTTCAACGTGGATGAAAGCAACATCGACAGCTGCATCGAAGAAGCGATCATACTCTGCTCAGAAACGATAAGAACAGGAGCAGCCAGTTTCAGGTGTTACCCTGCTCTGATCGGCAACGGCGGAAAAGAGATCATCCCGGATTGGGGCTTGAACGCAAAACTGAAATTCATACATGCACTTGCTGAAAACGGATTTATCTCCATCGTCAAACACCTGCTTCCGAAAGCCAGATTCACTTCCTGTGGAGCGCTTTGCGATGCCAACATCTATATCGATGAAAAAGGAAACTTCTTCCGTTGTGAACACCACGTTGGTTGTAAAGAGAAGGAATGCGGCAATGTATTTACAGGAAAGACTTACAGCTCCTTCTACAATTCCTTCCATGATCTGACGATCCCTGAAAAATGCAGAAAATGCTCATTGTACCCTGTTTGCCGTCAGGGATGCTTCGATGACCGTTTCCAAAACGGTGCCTCAATGAACTGCGAAAATTTCCATACATACATTGAAAACATCATCTCTCTGATGGATACATAAGATCCATCAGAGAGATACCGAAATGGAGGATTAAGAAAATGAACGAAAGAAACGATACCCTCTACGAAAGAGAATGCTGCAACTGTGCCTTTTATGACAGCAGCGGGAGCTATTGCGAACACTCTGATCTCTATGGCAGCAGCAGAGGACCACATGACAGCTGTGAATCCTTCCTGACTACGGAATTCTTTACTCACATGTCTCCGCTTCTCGATCATGAAGACATGACAGAAAATGAGAATGATGAATCAAAGAGAATGTTCCGGACATTCGATCGTTCTCTGTGAATCATTTGCACAAAACTGCTGATGGTATCCGTATGATCAGCAAGTACCCATTATAAAAAACATCACCATTTCTTTGCGGAGAACAGATCTTTCACCTGTATCGCTACGCAAAGTTTTTATTTCTGTTCGTTAAAACTCAAAGACCCTGATGCGTCTATCTGTAAGTCTCCCGCTTCCAGTGCAAGCATCCTGATCTGTTCGGTTTTCTTTTCAACAGCGATCTTCAGCTTATCTGAATCTACAGATCCGAAATGACCATATCTTAAAAATATCAGTTCCTTTGAATCAACTCCATAATAATGGTTCAAAGAAACGATGCAGTCTGCCTTTTGAATAAGGCTGAGTGAACACGGATCATTCAGCAGTTGCTTCAATAATGAACAGACAATATCGAGGTCCTTCAGTTGATCTGCAAGAAAAAGATATGTAAAATACGGAAACCTCGCATCGTCTCTCAAATAGAATCTTATTTCCGCTTCTTTATAGAAAAACTCTTTAGCGCTGCGTGTCTTCTTCATGGTCTCTTGCATCCCACCAATAAATCTATGATCTCCTCCCAATTCAAAATAAGGAATCGACCCATAAGGGATAGCGTGCTCATAAGAAATGAAAGAAAACTGTTCCCACGAAGCAGAAACACTGAGTTTTGCCAATTCTTCCAAAGACTTTGCATTGCAAAAAGGATATTCATGCATAGCCATTATGACAAGCGCATTATCTTCCGTACAATGATCGATCAAAGACAACAAGAAAGACTCTGTTTCGATATTGAAATCCTTCATTTTTTCAAAAATGAAATATGGAGCATTTTCTCTTCTTGATTCCTCTACCCTGTCATCTTCAATCATTTGGATCATGGAAGTATAGGTCTGATGGATCGATTCAACAGATATGATCTTTCCATTGTCGATAAAAACACCGTTTCTATAAGACCATCGATTATCCAGCAATCCTTTTTTCAGTATCTGAAATGCAAAATGTCCCGACATGCCATCTGCCATAGGAATATTGATATATTCATCTCCAAATACATAATCATCATCAAGGATACAGCAGACACTTCTTCTCCAGAAAAGAATGATCAATTCTATAATGTCGTTCATCATGAGCCTTCCGTTCTCATAATATGAACAGAAAGCCCAGGCATACTTTCTGAAATCCGTCTTTTCACAATGCATGAGCAACTCATCGATCATGCTTTCCCGATCAGAAGAAGTATCTGCAAATGCATAGCCTGTCTCCGACAGGAAAAGGATAAACGCTCTTAACACTCCGCTGTATTCCAGAATGCTCTCCGGATAGCTGTTAGTAATATCCTTATCGTAAAACCATGATGCAATAATGTATTCTCCTATGATCGCAAGTTTTCTATAATGATTTTCCGCTTTGTCAACTTTAACAAAAGAATGAAAAGACTCCAGCATTCCGAAATTGTTATTTTTCAAAGTAACATCTTTTTCCAGATAAATTGGAAAAACTACATCAAGCAGTTCCTGCATGTGGGCAGAACAGATCTCTGCTCTTTTTCTGCTGACACCAAATCCCAAAAAACGATCTTCCTTTGCCAACCGTATCCACTTCCTGAATTCATCCAGAATTAAATAACGATCATATTCTTTTCTTCCCATATCTACCTCCTAGACTGTTATAAGCAGGAATCCCTATTTCTTATAAAACCTGACAATCGATCCTGAACTCATGGACTGTTCAAGTTCATATCTTTTTTTCTCAGCTTCCTTCGAATAATCTTTTACAGCGATGAGCTTGCCGTTTTCAAATTCCATCTCATAAACTTCCTCATACGCCCAATATCTCTGATATCCTGCATGTATGTAATACTCTCTTATGAAATGGTTGCCCATCAGTATCCTTCCGCTGAAATCGATCTTCTCATGCAGATCATAACAGTGATCAAAACCATAGGCTTCTTCTGTCTTCGATGCTTCAACGCCAAACAGCAAAGGATATTCAGGTTCATCCTGATCATCGTCTGTCGGCCGTCCAAGACATACATAGAGTCTTTCGACGAAGAGCTCATCATTCTCGATCAGATATACACCATAATACCCATCCCAACAGGCTGTACAAGGCGCGACAGGGACCATACCGTAATCTGTAGGATGAATCCTGAACTCGGAAGTGCTGGAAAGAAAAGACCATTTCTCTCCTTCGTAAAAAATCGGATCCTGTATCTGTGCTGTCATCTTTCTCCTCCTTGAAACATCGTTGGCGGATTCAAAAACCTTTGTATTTTCATGATCCGCTGTCTCAAATCAAAAATCTCTTGATCAGATCTGACCGGGATGATATCACTCAGTGTCTTCCTGCTTTCAAACGATGAATTTCTCATCCCGACGATGATCGGACTTGCAAATAAATAAATTCGTTAGATAAATATCAGAACGAAACATATGATGATCACATATCCCATCCAAGACAGTTCCGTCCTTCTCGCTCCAACGGCTCCCATACCTCCATCTCACCCGATATCCATTCTCTGCACGATATGGATCCTCCTGTCTTCAATGATCAGAGCCGTCATAAGATTGCCGCCTTTTTTTAGATCCGGATTATACCCTGTGTCATAGAAAATCGCTCCTTTTCCAGGAAGCACCATCCCGTCTTTCAAAACATCCTTTTTTCCTTCTTCGTTGACATAGCAAGGAAAGTCCACTTCGTTGTGACCGGCGATGAACAGTTTCCCTGAATAGATCTTCTCGCCCTGACAGATCTGTTTACCACCGTATCTGTTGAGGAGATCATCGTTGTTGGATTCGCTGAATTCCCCGTGTACAAACGCAAGTTCATCAAATTCATAGCAGCTCTTCAGATCCATCTTGTCCAGTTTTTCTGCCATTTCCCTGTGCCTGGCATTGATAGGAAGCTTGTATCGATACAGATAAAGCAATGCATCCTCATGGTTTCCCAGAAGCCATATCATGCGTTCCTTCATCTTCTCTTTCATCTCCACAAGCTTGCAGAACACCTCATATTCATGATCGCCTCTGTCAAGAAAGTCACCCCCAAACACGCACCAGTCATTGTCATAATCAATATCCAGCTGATTTATCAGATCGAAAAACGTCTTCCTGCCATGGATGTCCGTAAAACAGAAGATCCGTTTCCCGAAGATCGAATCCAAAGAAGCCTTGTATCCTTTCATCTTTCTCATAAGAATATCCCGATGGTTTTAATCAAATAATAGATGTTCATCACCCAGAATGCGATGTTGCTAAGCAAGACCGCAGAAATCACAGCCAGAGCAAAATATCCCATGAAGCCTGAATGAAACAGCTTCCAGCGTTTTTTTCTGCTCAGCAGGCACAGCAAAGCTTCAATGGAGATATTCTCCACTCCGCACCAGGCGCTTAATGCGCTATTGCCATCCAGGCCCAGAGCCGGAATCAGATTGACGAACACAAGATAGAAATTGATATCCGCCAAAGCGCATAAGGTACCGGATAAACGTCTGAAGAAAAATGCCGCAAGAAGCAAGATCCCCGCCAGCAGGACATTCATCTCAACTCCCGCCAGTGCCAGCTGTATCCGTTCGACTTTTTCAGCATCTTTCCTTTTTTCGCAGCTCACATACAGACCCATCGGAAAATAACCGATGAAAACGATTCCCATATCGTACAATTTGAATCCGTAATCCCGACACGCCAATATGTGTCCCAGCTCATGAAACAGCAACGAGAAAAAGAACATAAAGAGATACAACAGAATTTCAAAATCACTTCCGATCTCTTCCTTTCTGAAAAACATTGTCAATGACCCGATCAGCAGGACCAATAAAGAAGCAGCCGGAAGCATCGTATTGAGTTTTCTGCATAAACTGACCCACCCCTTTTTCGCATCTGAAAAAGGGAAAAGGATGAGACAGTTGAAGAAAGAGTCTTCAGCCTTGACGAATCTGGAAGTCTCAATGATACCGTTCTTTTTCAGAAAAGGGATCAGTCCCTTATCCTCATCTGCAAGGATCAGCCTTCTATTTAATCGGGCACTATTTAAAGCATCATAAAGCCTCTTTTCGATTTCGAAAACTGATCCTTTCATGTTCTTTACCTGATAATGATCAGAATCATCTCCATATCTTGCAATTCTCAGTTCGATCCCGTCTTTTATTGTCAGATACATCAGGAGCACCTCACTTTCCGACAAGACAGTCGCCTTCAGGCAATATCATGTAAATATCCTTGGAGATCTCATGTATCGACCCTCTGCCTGCAAAAGATACCCCAGATACATAGTCCAACAGCCTCTGTTTATCTTTCTCACGTGTATCATTCAGATCCATAACAACGATCTGACCATTCCTGATCTCTCCATCAAGCACGGCATGATCTTCAAAATCAACGGGTCTGGTGAGGATGATATTTCTCATATCATCCTTTCCTCTTTCTTTCTGCTCTTCATCAGACCGGCTTGTAGAAAGCTGTTCCTTTTCCTCTTCTTCCAGAAGCCAGTCTTCCATCAACTTTTTCAGCTCCTTATGCATGGGTCAGTCCTCTCCACTTGTATGGATATCGCCGGCAACCAACAGTTCTTTCGGCGTGCAAAGATAAACATTTTCACCGATCTTCTTGATAGAGCCATCGACACCGTAGATCACACCGTTCAGAAAATCGATGACCCTTTGCCGATAGATATCAGGGATCTTATGCAAATTCACACAAACAGCTTTGGAAGATCTGATCAGCTTGCCGATCAGTTCCGTTTCATCAAGATTCACCGGATCGAACACAACGATATCGGTATCTTCGGAGATCTCGTATCTCAAGACCGCCTTTTCATAGGGCGATATTGCTTCAGCTTCACTTTCACTCAGAACTCCCGGATCCTCTTCATCCTCATCTGAAATGAAAAGCGAAACGAACCATTCAGCCATTTTTTGAAATAAATCCTTTTCTTCCATGATCTTTACCCGATATCATTCCTGTATGGATTCAGTATTCTGACGATGTTCGGACTTTTGAGCTTGCGCAGTGCCTTTGCCTCGATCTGTCTGACCCTTTCTCTGGTGACATCGAACTCCTTGCCAACTTCTTCCAATGTCCAGACCTTTCCGTCTTTCAGACCAAACCTGAGACGGATGACTTCTGCCTCTCTTTCACTGAGGAAAGTCAGAACGATCTCGATATCACTTGAAAGAGCGCTGTTCGTTGCGTATGTCTCAGGAGAGATGATCCTGTCATTTTCAACAAAATCTCCCAAAACCGAACCCTTGTCGTCTTCATCATCAAGCGTTTTATCGAGAGAAACTGTATCAAGAGCCAGCATTTTTATCTCTCTTACTTTATCAGCAGTCATTCCACGTCCCATATGATCAGCGATCTCTTCCGTGGAAGGATCCCTTCCCAGTTTCTGAACAAGCTGCCTTTGAACCTTATTCATCTTGTTTATCGTTTCGATCATATGGACGGGGATACGGATCGTTCTTGCCTGATCAGCGATCGCCCTTGTGATCGACTGCCTGATCCACCACGTACTGTAAGTACTTAACTTGAATCCCTTGTTATAGTCGAACTTCTCAACCGCTTTGATCAGGCCTCCGTTACCCTCGCTGATCAGATCGGAAAAGTCCAGTCCTCTGTTGGTGTATTTCTTCGCAATGCCGACGACAAGACGCAGATTTGACAGGATCAGTTTTTCTCTGGCCACGAGTCCGTCCGGATCATTGGGGTCTTTTTTCAGCTTCTCCATTTTTTTAGCGAGTTCGATCTCCTCGCTTCTCGATAACAAACGGAATCTGCCGATGTCATTGAACCAGAGCTTGACTATGTCCACGTTTTTTTCGATCTTGTAATGAGACTGATACACTTTGTCAATCTCTGAAGAGGCATCATCCTCTTCCATATCAGCTTCCTCTTCCGCCTCTTCGGTCAACACGATAAAGGAACCGTCGATCCAGTCATAGAACTTGTCGATCTCCTCATCCGTCATGTCAAAACGATCCAGGATGCTGATGACATCACTCTGCCTGATCTCATCACCCCGGTCACTCATTCTGAGAAGTTCCATTTTCAGCTCATCAATATCCAGGAACCTCTTCTTCAATAATGACTTATTATTATTCATGAGAAACTTTCCTCCTTTAACTGTATTTGTGTTTTACGCTATCCTCAGGAAGTCTGATGACCTTGCCCCAGGGAGGATCATTGCGATCGTTATTGATCATCCAGATCACCGGGATATTTCCGCTTTCTGATTCATGCGGCCATGGAGCATATCCATCCGTCATGATGATGATCCTGGAGATCTCCGCATCCTTCATATGATCTCTCACATAAGCAAAAATGATCGAATAGTCTGTACCACCGCCACCGAATGGTTTGATCTTCATCAAAGAATCCACACTGTCAAAAGGTACGGGTTCAGTGATCGAACAATCAAAGAAACCCAGGAACCCTTTCAGTCTTCCCTGAAACTGTTCAATCGCACCTTTGATCTCTGAAAAAGCGGTCGTGATCTGGGCATCCGACATCGAGCCGGAAGTATCGATGAAAAACAGGATCCCCTTTACTGTCTCTTCCAGGTCATTCATCCCGGGAAGGAAGAATACGCTGTTAAGGAACCTTCTGTCCGGAGGGAGAAAGGAATAATCCGAGATCTCTTCCTCCAGACAGTTGTGCAGGATGATGCGCCAGTCGATCCTTGACTGACGCAGTTCCTTGAACATCCTTGCCGCAAACATCGGCAGCAGCCCTCTCTCATTGGAAGGGTCACGGATGGAGATCATCTCGCAGGCATCTTCCACGTGTTTCTGCCATTCCCTTTCTTCATAAGGATCAGTCTCATCCAGCCAGCGGCTATGGTCATCGAAACCACCTTCATATCTGTGACCTGCACACCTCATCGGTGAAGGACGGCCTTCAGCATCATCATCATTTCCTTCTGCAGACAAAGGTCTATCATCTTCTTTATTCCCATCGTCACCAGAATGATCCGTACCTGTTGTCAGCAGTTCATAAAGCTCCTCAACACTGTAATCACAGCCTTCCTTTCCGAAGGGATCCTGATGTTCCAGCATATTTCCCTGCAGGAAAAGCAATTCAGGGTCCATGCCAAAGGACTTGAAAAGGTTGGAATTGGTGACGATGTCAGCTGCCAGATCAAATACCTTCTTATTGACTGCATTTCTTCTTCTGCTGTTATGTCTGAGCGCCAGATGTGTGATCTCATGCATCAGCACCAGGTCCAGTTCCCGATCGGAAATCTGTTCCAGAAACACAGGATTGAACGAGATCTTCTTGTATGAAGCCGCAACGTTCCTGCATGTATTGTCAAGACTGAAACTCACGTGCATCAGCAGCGTTCCATAAAACCCATAATTGCACAGGATCCTCAGTCTTGACTCCAGCAGGCGCCGGTTATATCTCCTCTTATCACGATCTGACAACAGCATTGACCAAAGCGCCTTTCTCTCTGAGCCAGCTGACGAATTCGGAATCTTTCATCAGCTTCTTCTTGAGTTCCTCATCGATATACAGATAATCCTTCAAAGTCAGCACAGAATACTCCGGTGGAAGTTTCCGTGCGTATGCGATCGAATTGCTGATCTTCTTCATATCGCCCTTATGCTCCCTAGCGTAAGCGACCATTGCACAGCTCAAAGCATAAAGAGAGTCTGTGCTCTTGGGAATAGGAGCATTTTTTCCGGAGAAGATGTCCTCGATATTCGGAAGCGAAGAATAGATGTTCAGCCATTTGCGGAATTCCATTCCCGTTCCGAAACCGATCAGGCCAGAAACGATGCCGATCAGATGTTCCTGCGTGTCTTCCACGCTGTTCAGGATGTCACTGACGAGTTCCCAGGATCTCGGCGTCGGAAAAGCCAGATCGTCATTCATCGTCTCAAAGCAGTTGAGACGATGTCTCTTGAACGAAAGGAAACCGATGACCTTGTCATTGACCTTGTTTTCGATCGCCCATTTCTTCCAGGAATCGAAATTGACCTCGATATTGAAATGCATCATACGGTTAGCCAAAGCCTTCGGCATCTTATATGCAACAGACTTGTCCGTCACACGATTCCCCGCTGCGATGACGATGCAGTTATCCGGCAGCTGATGCTCACCGACCGCTCTGTTGAGCGTGATCTGGTAAGCAGCAGCCTGCACGGACTGGGGGGCTGAACTGATCTCATCGAGGAACAGCACATTCACCACGTCATCAGAAAGATCCATATCGAATATCTTGGGTCTGAGCCAGACCGCAAGCTTCCTGTCCTCATCAAACGTCGGAATGCCTCTGAGATCGATCGGATTAAACAGAAGAAGCCTCACCTCGGTGACATTCACTTTCTTTTTTGTTGCCTTCCCGATCATCTCCGCCATCTGCCGAACCGCTTGCGACTTGCCGACACCCGGTGAACCCCAAAGCATGGCAGATGGTGCTTTGCATAATGGAAAACCGTTTCCGATCATGGAAATATAGATATTGCTCAAGCGTTCAACCATCTCACCGACTGAGATCGATGGGATATTCATTGTAATATCATCCGACATAATTCAGTTTCATCTCCTTATTGATTTTCTTCAGATCCAACATCAGCTGATCGATCTTATCCGGCACATCATCCTTTTTATCAAGCTCGTTTCGCAAAGCGGCCATATGCCGTTTCAAGCCATCCAATTCCTTGCGGTACCTTTCAACGATCTTCTCTTCAAACGACTCGAAGAAGTTATCCAGACGGACAAGATTTCCCACGAAACTGTCTCCCATCTTTACCTGATACCTTCCGCAGCCGATCAGAATCAGATAAGGATCCGCTTCACTCATCTGCTTGGGCAGAAATACATCAAATCCTTTATAGACCATCAGCGATCTGTCTTCAGGCATCAGCACGTTTCCCTTCAAGCCTTTTTCGATCAAGACCCTGTAATTGTTCCTTTCATCACTGTTTTCTTCTGAAAAGACCTCTGCATGTTTCTGGATATAGTTCAGATCTTCTTCGGCCTTATCCAGAAGATCCTCAAAGATCCTGATCCTTGCGGGCAGTTCCTGCAGTTCCTTTTCCATGGCTTTTGAAACCAGGGCATTCTGGCTGCGGATCATCTTCAATCTGGCGATCTCGTTCAGCAGCTCGATCCTTTTCCTGATCTGCGGTTCACCGACAGACAAAGCCTTGACCTCCGCATAAGACAGCACCATCTCCGAGACTTCATCGAGATCCCTCTTATCCAAAGAGCCGCTTACAAGCTGATCGATGAAACGCTGTTTCATTTCCAGCAACTGCCAGAGATAAGCATCAAAGCTCCCTTCCGTAATATAGCGGTAGATATTGACCGACTTGTTCAGATTGCCCTTTCGCAGGATCCTGCCTTCCCTTTGCACCATGTCGGAAGGCCTCCAAGGGATATCCAGATGGTGCAATGCTCTGACTCTTTCCTGCACATTGACACCCATTCCAAGCTTTGCAGTCGAACCGATCAAGATACGGATCTCGCCCTTCCTGACCTTTTCATACAAGGCGCAGCGCTGTTTGTCATTGGTCGCATCATGAATATATGCGATCTCCTTTCTGGGAACACCCATGTCCTCCAGCAGGCGTGTCAGTTCATCATAGAGATTAAAGCGATCCTTGGGTGTGGAAGAATCACAGAATACCAGTTGGGTCGCCTGGTCAAATTTGCCCAGGCAATACTCCCTGAAGACATTCTTGGCACAGCTCGCGATCTTGCTTTCGGCAGAAAAGGCATATTCCTCTTCATTCAGCAATCTCAGATCCAAAGCGGCCTTCCTGCCGTCGATCGTGATCTTGAGCATGTTGTCTTCTTCTTTTGAAACGTAGTGTTTACGGACTCTCTCTGCCCTTTTGGAGATCTCATCCAAGATCTTCTGCAGATCGGCAGACTTCTTCACCAGCACATCGGTATAGCCATCAAATTCCGGGATCTCATTCACCTTGTCAACTTTGTGGAAATCAGCAACAGACGAGAATAAAGAAGTCAGTTCCTTCACATTGTGGTATTTGGATATGCGGGTGGCCAGGCGGTAGGAATTGCTGGTGACGTCGATCTCATAATCGGTATTGGTCTCCGCGAACATGCCTGCCCAGGAATCGAAACACTCCAGATCAAGCAGTTTCAGCTCACCCGGCTGAAGGAATTTCTGCAAGACGAAAGCTTCGCTCAAGGAATTGGTGATCGGCGTGCCGGTAGCCAGTACGATACCGCCACCATTATTGGTCTTCTGCACATAGGCGATCTTATCAGCCATCGCATCGCACTTCTTTGAACCATTCGTATGAATGCCAAGCACATTGTTCATCTTGGTGTTCAGAGAGATGTTCTTGTAATTGTGAGCCTCATCCAGGAACAAAGTGTTGATCTTCAGGTCATCGAAACAGATGCCCTTGTCATCGCTCATCGAATCCTTCAGTTTCAGGATCTTCCCCGAGAGAAAATGATGCCTTCTGTCAAGGCTGGAAACATCCCCGGTTACTGTGCCCATCGACTGTTCCACATCGACCCGTTGCCTCTGAAGCTGCCACATCAGAAAACGATCAGACATAGGTATCATGTCAAAGCAGCTGTAAGCCATGATGATCCCGTCATAATCGCTGTCCCGGATCTCGGCCAGGACCTTCTGCCTTTTCTCTTTGCGGAAACCTTTCGGTTCGATCACCAGGACTTTAGCTTCCGGATACAGTTTAAGGAAGATCTCCTTCCACTGGCCGGTGATGTTGTTGGGAACCACATACAGGTTCTTCCTGGACTTTCTGATTCTTCTCATCTCCATCCCGGCAGCGATCATCTCATAAGTCTTGCCGGAGCCGACATCGTGTGCCAGCAAAGTGTTTTTTGAGAAAAGGATACGGGCAACGACATCCTTCTGATAATCATAGAGTCTGATCGAAGGGTCCATCCCCGGGAACTTCAGAAAAGAACCATCATACCTGCGCTTGACATAACTTCCGTAACGTTCCTCATAAACATCCAGCAATCTGTTCTTGCGCCGCTCATCTCTCCAGACCCACTTCTTGAACTCCTCGTTCATCTGCTTCTGCTTTTCCTGGGCCAGAGCCGTTTCCTCTTTGTTCATTTCTAGGATATAACCGTGTTCACCGTTTGACTTTACGCCCCATTTCTCGTCATACACGATGCTCTGTTTCATGTTCAGGCAATCACTCAACACTTTGAATGCATCGCATCTACCAGTTCCCCAGGTACGGCACATGGATACACTCAGTCCCCTGTACCTTCCGCCATTTACGACCTCCCAGGTACCGCTGAGAGGATCGTGCTTCGTGATGTTCTTCTTGCGATCGCTCATGTCCGAAACGCCCAGGATATGCTCGATAAAGTCATCTATGATATCGGTAGGCACCCATGGGGTCCCCAGAGCCACATAGATATCTTTGAAATCGGTGATCTGGGGATAGATGTCCAGGATCGCATCGACATTTTTCGCAAAACGACCGGGATAAGAAGCATCTGCCTTTTCCGCTGCGATCAGTTTGCGGTACATATTGCCCGAAAGATACTCATCGCTTGTGACCCATCCCATGTAGGGATCCTCATGCCAATGTTCCGGATCCTGATAAATCAAGTCCGCGAGAGAATCGATCACCTCATCCGGGTCCATGCGAGCAGATGAAGCGATATAAGTGATATCAACTTTCCCTCTTTCAGACAGGGACAGGATCAGAGCATCATATGCGTTATCCGCATAAGCAATGTTCTCATCGGCATCATCCCAATCCATCGAAAGATCGATCGACTCTTCCTCTTTGAATAACAGACTTTCCTGATATTCCGCTATATTGCGGTTCATCTTCGCATCATAGAGCAGCTTGCACAGATACATCATGTCATACTTTTCTGCATTGTCGCTCCAGCATCTTTCATAACCGTAATTCTCGATATAGCTGCGTGGCAGCCAGTATGCCAGTCTGTCAAAATCCTTTGTGCTGTATCTGGTATTCAGCAGATCATCGACCGGCACTTCCTTTCTGACGGCCTTCAAAACCAATATCTCGATCGGATAATCGCTCAGTTCTTTTCTTGTCATTAACACCCCCTTCCAATTAATACAATTTGTCAAGTCTTGAAACTGACATCGTAATACGTCATTCAACTAACAGGTAAGACATCACATGATCCCCATCGCACAAACACGCTGTTCTCTTTGAATGAAACGAACGGACAAGGAACAACATTCCGGCTTTTGATCATGACAATGCTGATAAAAAACATTCCTTTGCAGAGACTAAAAAAGCGTTAACATCATTTTTTCTTATGAAATACTCGTTTTAACGCCTTATTTACAGATTAAGTAGAAGTTCTTCTTATTATCACAAGAAGAGTAGTAGAATGTAGATAACTATGCAACCCTTATTTCACTTTTTTTAGATCAATATACTATTCATTTCTCCAAAAAATGTGATGTATATTAACTTTAGTACACCATTTGTATATTATCCATACACATTTACAACTTTTTTTGATACACTATTTATATACATATTCATATATGTATATAATTCATCGAATAAGGATATTGCCATGGAAAAGACAGATAAAAACAAGATACAACTGAAAGATTATCTAAAGGATATCTGTGGTGAAGACTTTGAACATCCTGACAAAAACAGGATCCTTTCTCTTAACATGGTCAAAACACCTTATGCAGCACTTTGGGTCCGTTTATACCGTATTTCCTTGGAAGTCATTTTCTCCACAAAGATCAAAGATGGACTAAGTGACAACCAGAGATACAATATGGAAGAAAGAAAAAGACTGGAAGATCCATACAGTCCAAACGGCGAATTTTCTCTATTAAGAGCCGGTGATATTGAAACATCAGGAAGAAACAAGAACGTCAAAAGCTTTGAGAAAGCTCTTTATTACATGCAGAAACAGTTGCTGCTGCATATCCAAAACAACGACAAAGAAAAGATCGAAACAATGATCTCAAAAGCCCTTGCATACATCCAAAAAGAAAGACCGATATTGAGCACTCAATTATCAGATTATTACGTCGCAAAGATAACGGAAGACTTCGTCGACGGAAATGAATACACTCTATTCTGTGAAGACCTTGCAAAATATGAGAGAAGAATATTTGATGAATCTGTTAGAGAAAAAAACAATCTGGAAAAAGTCTTCTATTCTCTTCTCAAAGTGCATGAAGAATACCAGGATCTGAATCTGAAACAGATCCATGATATCGTCTATAACGACAACACAATTGATTCTATCGAATATACCGATTCAAAAATAATCAAAGAAGAATTCTATAAGGTGTTTCTTTCCAAAGATACAGAAAAGAAAATTAACGCCTTCAGAAACATCGTTTATACATTGCTGACCGGCATCTGCACCTGTACGATGAAAGAAAAGCAGAAAAACGAGGTCCTCAATGAATTTATTTCCTATTTTTCTGATCAGCCACTCACTTCAAGCAAAGCCAAGATAATACAGATCACGATGAAATCCCCGGTGCCTGTCGATGTTTATTTGAATGAGGTCGTTAAGGATAAACTGCTTTGCAAGATCAATCCGGCAGCTAATCCATTCGCAACATTCGAATTTCCCGGTTCTTCCCAGCGATCAAAACTCATCTTTATCGCTGCAGGTTTCTCCAAAATCATAGAAATGCGCACGTCGGTCACTTTTGATTTGGAAGATTATCTTACGGAAGAAGAGATCGTAAGCTGTTACGATAGACAAAAAGTGCTTGATTTCCTGAATAAGCCTTCATCAAACGTTATCGCAAATATGTACTATCTGAAACAGCTTCCCTTTATCGGAAAAGAAGAAGATCTGACAGCTGTCGTCAAATATCTGACAATGGTCAACAACGATGGACTTTTGCATATTACGATGCAAGTTATCCGCTGCATGATCGCTCTTTCGATCAAATTCGACAATACTTCATATTCTACTGAGATCCGAAAATATGTGGAAGTCTGTCCCCAGGATTTTGCCTTGTATACTATCATCAGCAAAGAATATGATGATTACAAGCAATTCCTTCAAAGAGAACATAAAATGGTGACATGTAAACTGACCATCGTCTCTCCGATCAACGTCAAAGTATATCTCAACAGTAAAAACAATCTCCTGATGACGATCGACAAAAACCTGGTCAATGAAAAAAACACCTGTAAGATAGAACTCAGCACTGCTCCTAATGATAATACCCTTATTTTCTCGGCACATAATCTGGAAAAAATATCCCGGATCCATGGAAAAGAAGGAGAGAAGATCAGTTACAATCTGAACAACCAATTATCAAAAAAAGAGATCATAAGTACTTATGATCTGGAAGATGTATATGCACATAAAGATAATCTGACCTTCTTCAGTCTTGAACAGCTTGCTCATATCGGAACAAAAGATGATATCGATCTGCTCAAGACAGCTATTGATCAGATCCAATCTAAAAACAATGATATCCGCATTCCGAAAATGTTTGAATGCCTGTGCACAATGATAACAAGACTCAATGCAACAGAATACATTTCCTATGTTGCAGATCTGTATAAAAACAACTTTTCCAGCAGAAATAATTCGATCATCGAAGAAGCAAAAGACGCCTTCGAAGAAAAGATGAATCTATTACTACAACTATGAAAGATTGCAATCCAAAACAAAATGGATGTTTCCATGTCAGATGCAAAGAAGCATCCATTTCAAATCATGTTACAGTCTAGTTAAGCAATATGTCCCGGAATGTGGGTACATATCAATATAGGCCATTTCTGTAATTTGAATTATACCTAATCTATATTGGCAGCAACGTTTATTTTTTAATCTCAGATAAACTAATAAAGCTATCTACCAGCATTTTCTTTTTTTCTTCAGAAATCGATTTGTTCACTCTGCCAAGCAGATCATCGATACCACTCTCGATCGTTTTTCTCTCATCCTCTTCTTCTGTCGTACTGTTCTTTTCCTGCGGCGTTTTACTTAAAAAATAATACTCAGGCAAACCAAATACTTCAGCCAGTTTGACCTTCCAAGCGTTTCTCGGAATAGAAGTTCCGGATTCCCATCCGATCACGGTCCTTTCGGTCGTCTTCAGACGTTTAGCGAGCTCTCTCTGTGTCCAATTATTTTTGGATCTGAAAATAATGATTTCCTGTCCGATACTTAAGTTTTCTTTTTCTTCCATTATTTCTTTATCCTTTAAAAATGTGTATCTAGTCATTTTTCCATTGTGATTATAATATTATTATCATGTAATATCAAGATGTATCATGATGTTTAATGATGTTTAACGATATAAACTGATCACTTTTTCAATTCTCTAGTACATTCTCTTTTTCCCAAAGATCTTTAATCTTATCTATGTCAAAAGAGAAATTGCCCGCCAGATGTATTTCCCCACTTTCGTCTACAGCGCAAATACCGGATCTGCTGCACGAGATAGCTAATATATTCTTCCATTTAGCTGAAGACGAACGATTCATATCAAACATCTCGTCATATTTTCCTGCCAGTTTGATTTCGCCATTTCCAGTGAGGCCAACTGCATAAGTGCTATCTACTTTAATGGAAACGATATCCGACCAGTTTTCTGCTTCTTTTCGTCGATCGTTTTCTCTTCCGACAAAAACGACTTGTCCATTATTAAACAGAGCAAGACTGCAATCTGTGGCAGCTGCGATGTCTTTTACACCTCTCCAACTGAATACTTCTTCTACGATCTTATCATCAATCAGTTCGCCGGCAATCTTAACTTCGCCATTTTTTGTCAGTCCCAGAACGTGAAATGAACCGCAAGCAAGTTTCTTGATCGAGGTCCAGTTTCGGATCTCAGGATTGACGATAGCACCATAAGCATGGACTGTTCCATCTTTGCAAAGCAAATAGGAACAATCCGGAGCGGCCAATACTTTTATGGCCTCATCTGTAATTTTAATATTACATTGACCAAAATCGTTGTCCCCATTCGCTTTCACTTTTCCGTCATTATATAAAACAATTTCGTTTCTCTCGTTGCAATCGAAATGTCTGACGTTTTCAAATCTGGTGATCTCATTGAATCCGTCTATCATTGTCAAAAGCCCACTGTAAGGAGAAAGGAATGCCACTTTATTTCCGGAGACCTTCAATGATTCTGTTTCCGAAAGATCCATCATCAGTTTCTGACGATAGTTGCTTTTTGCGGTTCTGATATTCTTTTCCCACATTTGTTTGCTGATTTCACTTGCAAACATTGACGCATAAACATTTTCAAAACCGCATTTTCGACAAGTCACTTTAATCTTGTCTGGATCAGCCAACCCAGAACCGCATACTGGGCATTTACTTATTTTTCTCATTATGCTTTCGCCCTCCTTTATTCAGAAGAAGACAATTATTTTGTATAACGCTCCCAGAATATATTTATTGGATAAAAATAATTGATCTCTTCTGTAAGACTTCCGCTTTCATAAGGAACAGATCCATTAAATACACCGATCATATTGCCGTCCTTCTTTGAAATTACTGGGCCTCCAGAATCTCCGAAGTAGGCAACAATATCGATATAATAATGGTCCAAATTGTTTCTGATATTATTGGACATGATCCTACCATCTCTAGGGCTTATGTTGAGTTTTCTTGTATCATCTGCAGTTTTAACCCCCAATGGAAAACCCAGCAAAAGAATCTCTTCATTATTACTGATAGGCTCTAATGCAGGACGAACCGGCATACTGACGAAATTGCCCTTTTCGGCTTTCATTTTTAATAAAGCCATATCATAATCTTTTTGTACAGTTCCGGCCGTTTCACATTCGAACCATAAGTAATCATCACCTATGGAATCTGGATGATATACACGAGCTTTTATTTCATCCGCATCTTTGATAACATGCTCACAAGTCAGAATATAGCCATCTGAGGTAACAATAGATCCTGTACCTATCCCAAATTTTCTTCCATTTTTGTAAACTTCTAACAGAACTGTGCTTTGCAGCAGTTTCTCAACACATTCATCACGCTCTTCAACAGTGATCCTGTTTCCTGATTTCATGATCCTTTCTGCTCTGATTGGCTCAAAATGTGTTTTCTTTGCGTCTAGAAGGATCCTATACCTTTCCGGGATATCTTCTTTGGTCAGATAATCCAGTTCATCAAAAGGTGGATCGTCTTCCCTTCCGTATTTTTCCTCCAATCTTTTCAAAAGCTCGTCAATCGAATCATGCAGATAGTTTCTTACAAATCGCGCATTCCCGAAATTCGGATCATTGCTGTTGCAAACCATTCTGAACACTTTGAGAGACTGTTCGCGATATTCCACGCTTAATCTCAACGGATGATCTGAACCGATCTGAAGGATCTTGTCTGCTATAGCAGCCATTTCATCAAGAATCTGAAGCAATTCTTCCGGCGAATAATCTTCAAAGTGAATAATGCTGTTTGCAGTATCAAACCTGCTTTTTAACCCGCTATCCTGCTCCAAAAGTTTTGCCATTTCGTACGGATATCCGGCAAGGATAATACAGGTGTTTTTTGTTATTTCGATATCTTCCAGGACTGTGACCAGCCTTTTTATGACCGCGCGTCCAGCTGGACTTTCACTAAGTTGATGTGCCTCATCGATAAAGAGGATCCCGTTTTCTGCCAATTTCAAGATCTTATCAAATTCGTTAAAATCAGTCGCCATTTCTTTAGCTGAGCGTATGATAACGTGCCCTTGTTTCAACGTCTTTGCTGCCTTAAGCACTCCTCCCATCAATTTTGCAACTGTCGTTTTTCCGGTACCCGGATTACCATAAAAACAGTAAATACCCGGCATGACTTTATCTTTGGAAGTATTGCGAATCCTTCTTTCGATTGCTTCAATGGACTTTTTTACATTGCTAAGACCAATCATGTTCTTCAATTCTTCCATTGCTGTTTCAGAAATAGCAGATTCTTTCTTCATATATTTCTGAACTCGATCAGGAAACATTTCCATAGTTATCCACCTTTTATTGTCTTTTTTTTCGCCTTTTTCAAGTTTCCAGTTCTGCTTTAATTCCTCTACCAAACGCTCGACCTCATTTCCATTGCCCCAGGACCGGACGTTTTCTGATAATCCACCTCTTGAACTGACCCAGTTGAGAAAGAAGTCTTCCAGCATATCGTTCACTTTATCTTCAAAAAGCATATTCTTTTCTGTTTTTTTCTGAAAAACAGAGAGCATCTGCATTGGTGTCAGATCTTCAAATTCGAATTTCTGTTTCAAAGCGCTATCAATCACTGGAAAAGCCTTGAACACCCTATTCAATCCTTCGGGACTGTCAGTAAACACGATACAAAGATCATCGGAATAATCACGCATTGCCCCTGCAATTGCACCAAGAGCTTCCGGCCCGAAAGATCTATCTTGATTATCGTTTACCAGCATTGTGCTGGGATTTTCTACGACCAGCACACCGCCGACAGCTTCTTCGATGATCTTCCTGGTTTTTTGGACAGTATGCCCTACATATTGGTCTTCAAAATCCCCTTTTCCACGGAACAGCACAGTATCACTCTGCAGCAATCCCCTTTCTTTCATTGCTTTTGCCATCACTTTGATCGCAATATGCTTACCTACACCAATCGGACCTGAGATAGATATGTGATGACCGGATTTTGAGTTCTCATCATAGAACATATCCTCATCTTCCAGCAAACATAAAGACCGGACATAAGATACAAAGGACTCTTTTCCGAAAAGTTCTTCCAGCATCGCTTTGCTATCTCTTCTTTTCGCTTTAAATCCGGTAATCGGACCCGCATATCTTTCAAAGCGGATTGGGATATCTTCTTCAGTCAGTGTTCTTCTTTTGTCAATATCGATCTTGTCGATATCTTCCTGAATTGGCGCATATCCGTTTTTTTCAAGAAAGGCTTGATTCAATCTTTTTGTTCTTGCGTCAATGGAGCCGGGAAGAAAAACGTCTCTGATAAAACCGGCATTCCCGAAATTAGGATCATTGTTTTCTTCCAGATACTTCTCTAAAGCAGCCTCTGATCTTTTCAGATAATCGTCTTCAACTATCTGATTCTTTTTTTCTGCCATATCTTTCAGTATCATTGCCAGTTCTTTTGCGCTATAGTTGTCAAAACGAATCCTGTTGCTTATCGGGAACCTTCTATTCAATCCTTTATCGACTTTAAAAAAATCATTCATTTCAGCTGCATATCCCGCACAGATAAAACAGGTATCTTTTCTGACCTCCGGATCCTCAATGATCGGAACAAGCTTTCTAATGATCCCGTGTCCAATCTTTTCATTTTGTGCCAGCTGATGGGCCTCGTCAATGAACAAGACACCACCGCGTGCATCATCGACCACCTCTTGCAAAGTCCTGCTTCCGTCCAGCAATTCTCCAGCTTTGCATTCAACAATGTTGTTGGTCTTTCTTTTTAATACACCCAGGCAGCCAAGAAGATGGCCCATCTTATTGGCGACCATCGTTTTACCGGTTCCTGGAGATCCGACAAAAATATAATTCCCCGGTTCTTTTTCTGTCGATCCCCAGGTAATATTTTCGATCAACTGGAAAAGATAATCCTTGACTCCTTTCAATCCGATCATTTCATTGATTTCTTTCTTAACAATCTCGATATCCTGGCTTAAAGGCACCAGACAGTTTTTGAGCTTTTCAGGAACATCGCTTTTATCCAGCTCGATGATATTTGTATCTTTTCCTTCTGCAGCATTTTTTGCTTTACATATCCTTTTCATTTCCTCCAGCAGATCAACGACTTCGCTGGCATTTCGCCAGTCTCTTCTTTTTCCTGAGACCCAGGAATCGCAAAAGACATGTAGCGAGTCATTCAGTTCTTCGCTGATGGCATTTATCTCATTATCACGTTGTATCCTTGATTGGAAAATCTGTTCGATCTCTTTTGCCGAATAATCTGGCATTTCCCAAGTTTTTTGAAAGTATCCATTGATCTCATAGTTTTCTTTCAACAGCGATTCAATATCCTTGCTTTTACCGGACAAGACGACCGCAAACTGATTTTCATAGGCTGACAGCAAAGATAACAGGCGTTCAACGATCTCTTTTCTCTGTCTTTCTTCAACAGGAAAAAGATCTTCAAGATATAGTATTCCACCCATGGCTTCTCTGACATAATGGCTCAAGTTTTCTGCACTATCACCCACGTTAGAAGATATCAGATCTGTTCCTTTGCAATATATAACGTGGCCTTGCGGAAGCAAATGCAGCTGATAATATGCACGTCCCAGGATCCCGGTTAGTGTCTTTTTCCCCATTCCGGGATTGCCCTTGATAATCAGATTCAAAGAATAATCTGAGGGCAGACTGATCAAATCTGAAGGTGGTGCAAATCTCGAATAATTCTCTTTTCCTTTATTCTCTCTATTTCCATAAGTTGCATACAATCTACGGAAAAACGGTTTTACACCAGCAACGGTGACATCTCCCTTATTATTTCTGACATCTTCAAGACCTTTCATCTGCATTAATTCGTCCATCGGTGAAAGATATTCGGTTTCTTCAGTGCATAACATCCAATTATCTTTTGTCAGTTGCTGAGCCGGGTCAGAGCGAATAAAAGCCTCGATTTTTAAAAGAAGCCTCTTCAAACCCCAACGTTGTCTGGCACAGGAGGCTGCTAATAATTCAGTAATTTCTGCTATCTCTTCGGGAAGAATGTTTAATGCGAGCTCTTCCCGATTTCTCAAATAGTTTAGTAAATTCTTGATTTCTCCCGATTTTGGTGAACCGATATTAATGACTCTGTTTCTTTGTGAATCGTTTTCGCCCAAAATCCTGGATAAGATATTAATCGAAAACCTTTCGTTTAGTCCTGCATGAACACGAAGAGTATCATAATCAGAGTACCTGAAAATATAGATTGCAATACTTTGCTTCTCCAATCTGTTAGGATCGTAATATGATCCTAGTTCTTCCAAAGCAGATATAATCTCATTATCTTTTGGGATCGAATTGATGTTAGGGAATACCAGAGCACTGCGATGTTTAGGGTGGTTGAGCAGGTGAGCGACCTGTCCCAATGCAACACTTGTTGCCTGCATCCCCATATTTAATGGGGAATCATTTCTAAGCAAAAGAGTGTGCTCGGAAGAATCTCTGCGTCTCCTTCTGCGATGACCTAACGGGCTGTCTTTAATGATCTCAGATTCAGGAGTTCTCTCACTCCTTTTTTGGTCTGTATTAGTCCCACGCAAAATATTAAAGGACTGTTCATCATAACAATGAAGCATGTTGATACCATGGAAAAATATAACAGCTTCAAACTTCTGATCATATCGAAGATATCGGTGCAATTCATATTCCAAATCAGTGATCAGACCATAAGCATTGCAAAAACTGTCATTTGTGAAGCCCGTAACTACATAATGTCCTTCGAGACAAAGCTCGTTATCGAAATATGAATTGTTCCTGAAGATCATCTTATCTCCTTTCGCTCTTAACGTTTAATAATTTCTTTTATTTTGTCCGATGCAATATGATCAGGCGATAAAACCATTGGCTTCGAGGCTTCCCAACGAACTTTATCTGTCAATTCTCTACGATCAGATAAGCGGTTTGCAAATCCTTCAACAGTATTGACCGAAGAGTCATTAAAGCCAAGTTCCGTCACAGATGAACCAATCGCGGTATTGACTGCATTCATAATCTCTTTTGCTCTTTGATTGGCAATATCCGTATTCATGCTGCCATAATTCAGAATGTCCGATTCGAGAAAGTTTTCGACCAGGCCATCGTTGTTGAGCTGAGGAGTCTGCATGATCACAATCTCAAAACCTGTCAATTCGTTTCTAAGATGCAGACGATAAACGGACCTCTCGTCTTGAGCACAAAAACCATGATCCACTATTTCCATACCAAGGCCATCAAGAGAATCTTTGATACTATCTGCGATCTCGACACGATCCTGGCTGGCGAGATAGGCTTCACCGGCAAAATGGACAGTTTCATCCGTTTCATTTCCGATCTGAGCAGCAGCAGAACGAATACTATCCAGATCTTCTATAGACAGATCTGACTGTTTATCTTGTTTATTCAGTTGCTTATCAAGCTCTTTCAGTCTTCCTTTCAGATTTGCCAAATCATTGTTTGACCAATGATCAACATCGACTGAAACCATTTCCGGATCTCCTTCGCCGACTCTAAGCTCAAGTATTTCGCTGTTTTCCAGCTGAATCTGTGTCTGGTCAACAGTCTCTTTGGCTAAGGAGAGATGAAGTTGCCATTCCTGTTCGGCAAGTATAACTGCCTCTCGGAATTTTAATACCTCTTTCAGAGCATCAAAACAGTTTGCTTGGGCAGCTGAACTATTCATTGGATTGTTTCTGGCAAGATCCAGCTGCTGTACAGCACCACTGATCTTCGAACGCAAAGCTGCTTCATTTCCGGGGCAAAGCAGTTCATACCGCGGATAAGAATTTCTGACATCGTCAGAAACAGCCTCGATCAATAACATGTATTCTTCTGCCATGTCAAGAAGAGACTGATTCTGTAACTGCATTGATTCAACTCTGCCAGAAAGAGAACTGATTCTGTCATTGATTCTGTTCTCAAATGCAGAGATCCTACTATTGTTGTCCTTGATTGCCTGATTGATCCTTACTCTGTGCAATTCCATCTGCCGAGCAACTTCTTTTTTTGTTTCATCAAGCGCAGAAGCAAAGGATGTACCGACATCCTTGATCTGTCTATTCAGACTATCTCTCACCTGGTCAAACTGTCTGTTTGTGTCACTGACAACCTGTCTGATACCATCGTTTTGAGACTGCATCACCTGTGAGATTGCTTCTCTCACTTTCCTTCTGTCTTCGCTTGCTGTTTCAGCCAGACTAGAGATCTGTCTATTCACGCTGTCAAGGGTATTCGACAATGCATCGACTTGGGTCCTATAGGATGTCAGCTGCTTATCTTTGGCAGCTATGATCCTTTGCTGATCTGCATTTCTGTTTCTTTCTTTTGATAATTCAGCACTTTCTCTGGTCAGCCTGTAATACTCGCTATCGGGGATCGACCTGTATTTTCTTCCACTCATCTTTCTTTCTCCTTCTCTTATGAAACAAACATAACAATAGATCAAAGATTGTTTTGATTCGTTCTTCTATCTTCATTTTAGCATTTAAAATACAGATTACAATATTATTCTTCATGTATTTTCACTTTTAAACTTCATGAAATATCATTATTATACAGTTTATTATTCAGATCAGAATAGAATACAGGATCCTCTGAACTATATGGCAAGATGTCTGATAATATGAAATAAGTAACTTTCTTATCTCACTAATCACCCTGTACCAAAGGAACATGAGACGCTATTTCTTTTTGCTTTAGTCAGATCTGCAATATAGAGTCAGCAGATTCGAAGTTTACTATTAATTGCTGCCTTCTTTGTTGTTGTCAGGAATTCCTATCTGGTGAATATATATCCCATGCTTAAATGTCTCGTTTTTTCTTTTTCCGGTACCATATTCATTCAAATGCTCTTTATACCTGTCAGTCAATGAGATCACTCTCTGATTAGAAGAGCCTCTGAGGCTCATATGGTCATCCAGTTCCTGTATATAAGGACCATCGATAAGAAGATCGATCTGTGATAAAAGTTTTTTCGCAGATTCGTCTTTTTGAAGATCTTCATACAGATATCCTGTATAAACGATTACACCAAGATTCTTCTTTTTATGCACTTTTTGCAAAAGAAGAGCCAATTCTTCCGCCTGAAGGAAAGGCTCTCCGCCACTGATTGTGATCCCTTCCGCACCGGAAAGGATGATCTCATAAGCCAATGCGCCAATCTCGATCCTTTTCCCTTCTTCCATCTTCTTTGCGCCTACTGCGACACAGCCGGGACAGTTCTTCTCGCAGCCTTGGACCCATAAACCAAATCGTTCTCCCGGACCTAGAACACTGATCTTTGGCTCCTTCATATAAACATATATGAATTCTCTCATCTTATCCTCTTGCACGCCTGTTGATCTCAGCATAATCCTTTAGCACGGCTTCAATGCCTGCTTTATGGATCTTTTCAAGTTCTTTCAGATTGTTTTCGGTTTCTTTTAGCAATTTATCGATCTGCGATACTTTCAGCACATTAAAACCGCTTCTAAGTTCATTGAATTCCGGCTGCTCCATTACTCCTTTCATTTCTTCGATCGGATTACGTTCGTTATCAAACCATTTTTGATATCTTTCACATGTTTCTTCGAGAGTTTTGATACTCTCGCTGAATACTCTTGCGTCATCAAGGGTCTTATCAACAAAATCTTCATGTTCCGTAATGACTTCTTTCAATTCCGTCATCGCCTGGCTGACTATTTCAGTCACGTTGGTCGTCAACTTCCTTCTATCTTTGTCATAGGACGTATTTTGCTTTTGCAACTCAAACAGCTGATTCTCCAAGACTCCGATTTCTGTTTTATTTCTTTCTATAATCGGCGTCAATCGATCGATTTCAGTCCTAGTATCTTTGATTTTTTCAGGCGTATACTCTTGAGCAGCTTCACATAACGCATCGTATCTTTTCTTCAATGTGATATACTCATCCAATATCGACTGACGTTCATCAGGAATCTGAGCGATCTTTCTTTCCACTTCTTCTTTATCTTTTTTCAAAGTTTCCAGGTCTTCTGTTTGTTCCAGCAGCTCTTTTTTGCGGTTTTCCAACCTGTTCTCCAGAATTCTGACATTCTCTTTTATTTCTTCGATTTTTTCTAAAGAGTACTCTGCAAGACCGTCATTCAGTTTCTTTTCTTCTTCTAATGCTTTATTATACGAAGCCGCATTGTTCCTGAGTTCTTCGCTCTTTTCTTCGTTTTTTCTCCTCAAAGAAGCCAGATCTTTCTTTTGCTTTTCACATTTCCGAGTGAGTTGTTTGTTTTCTTCAGCCTGAATACTCAGATCTTTCAGCAGCTGGTCAAGGTCAAAAGAAAACTTTGATCTGAACCTTTCACAAAAAGACATGATACTGTTGCTTATAGCAAAAGAATGTGCATAAGCAATTTCGCCCTGGTCCTTATCATGAAATTCATTTTCAAGAATGCCATTCATTTTTAATAGAGCACTGCACGTTGCAAGCAAACTGATCGCCAGCTTGTCATCATCCAAAGATTCAATCTTATTTGCCTGCTGTCTTAACTGATTTGCGAGTATCATTTTTTTATCCATTCTTCTGCCCCCTGTTTTCAATCAACGGAATACTATATATTTTCTCAGGTTCATCAATTCTTCTGATGTTTAATTCAGGAATGCTGTTCTTCAGACACACGCCCAGTTCAATGACATCATAACTGTCTGTTTTCAGATCAAAAGGAAGCCTGATTTTTTTTTCTTTTGAATCGATCATAAAACGAATCATATCATTTCCATAGATCAGTATTGGTCCAGAATATACCGATTCCTTATAGTTATCTTTTGGCAGATCTTTTGACATCATTCCGATTGATCTGGATTCTCCTTTTGAATTGTCACAAACTGAAAGAACAATATCATACTCAGCCTTGTCTCTGAGTTTATACAATTCTTTTCCCTTGGCAACGATTCGACCAGGCCCATCGGGATATTCTTCATTCAGGAATCTGTCATCTGTAAGAAAAGGGTCAAAAGAGTATCTTGCTCGAAAACAGTATCTTAATGGAAAAAGATCGGCTGTTTCATTGATCAGGATGATGTTTATATCTTCTTCTCTGAATCCAGTCTTTTCAAAACCTTTGTAAGCTTCGTTCATCAATATTTCAATCTTCTCTTTGATCTGTCCAAATCCTTCAAGAAAACGGGAAGCTGAAATACTCGTATCATCTAAAATGATAGCTGGATTATCGATCTTTTCACCGGAAGCATAAAATAATCTGATACTGTCATCAATCTGCTCTCTCTGTTGATTCAGAATGCCGATTATATCAGCATCCCGAAAAGAAGGTACTAGACTATTTGCCATCTTTTGAAGATCCTGTCGGAAACTCTCGTTTCCCGGCAAAGAATAGCTGAAATGAAGCTTGGTATCATCGTCCTTCTGATATGAACAGATACCAAACGAGTAGCTATCGATATCAAATATCAGTAGAGATACAGGATACTTCGTTTCCTTGTTTTTTTCTGTTATACTTCTATCATATTCGCTAACATAGATAAAATATTGTGTATCCATTTTGGCTCCCTTCTTTTGATAAAACAGATAAATATCCGATCTGAAAATTGTTATGCTTTGTTTTTACATCTTAATAGTAACATCAAAGTACATATATCAATATATATCTTCATGTTATTTCATTATTTTTCTTTATTCTAATACCAATATAATGACATTACAACGTGAATAAACAGAAATGATATCGATCATCTCAAACTATATGGCAAGACATATGATTTGAATCGTCTTTTCATCGGGAAGATTAATTCTGACTTTAAAACGAATCAGGATTGAAGAGTTATCTTTACTCTCAGAGCATCTGATAATTAAAGAAACAAGAGGTGCCGTTCCTTCAGTCAAGATTCAGATTCGACAGAATCGACTCTTGATTGCAAAAATTTATTTGTATTAAATCTCGACAACAGCTTTGATTATGATATCATCACCAAATGAATCGTTTACTTTTTTGGCGATCCCAGGTATGACGCACTTTCTGATTTTTGTATTCATACCTATTTCCACGTCATTCTCCACAACATGATATACCTCATCAAACTTATCATCTTTAATCGGGCGATATACATATAAACCGATTCCCATAAGCGCTGTTTCGAATCTATTCAGATAGATCGTCATATTCTCATTCAGAATGCGGAGCTTTTCAATAGTCTTTGAAATGCTCTCGTTCCCTGTTTGAGTATCCGTGGCAGAGTTTTGTGTCTCATAGTCTTCTTCTTTTTTCATTTCCCAAGAATCTGCAACCAGATCAAGGATCATCTTTTCAGTGTTAGGAATGATCTTGTACAGTTCCACATAGCATTGCGCAATATCATAAAGCTCATTGGAATATAAGGAAGTCTGCCATCTACGGATCTGTTTGTAAACTTCATCCTTGATCGTTTCGATCTTACTGAGTGTTTCATTAAAAATATTGGCAAACCCGGCATTGATCTCGCTTGTCTTGCTGCAGATATCTTCACGGATCTGATCATATTCATTCAATCTTTCAATCTTTTTCTCTGTGATCTTTTTCAAATCAGTTTCACAGACTTCCTTGAATTCGATCCGGTCCTTCTCAAGAAAGTCTCTGATCAATTCTCTTGTTGTATCTTCGGCAGCATTGACGTTTTCAATTTTGGTTGAAGCTTCTTCAACATCCCTTGCATCATTCTCATCGATATCATCTTCATTCGTTTCATAAGAAAGCGATTCCTCGATCTCTTTGTATTGTGAAATAATGCTATATGCTACTTTTCCACGGGAATTCAGTTCTTTAAGAACATCTTGTTTAGATGTTTTCGTATGAATGAGGCGCTTGATAAAACCAGATATTTGTTCTTTTTCTACTCCACACATTCTAGCTAATGAGGTCAGAATAGCTTTAAATGTTGTTTCATCACTACCGAGGCTTCTGCCAGGACTGTTTAAATTAGTGATCAGATCGCACTCTCCGGTTGCTATATACTCCTTAACAATAGCATCACTCAATTTTATCTGATATTCCGCTAGGTAAGACTCAGAAAAACGCTTTTCTGGGTTTCTTTTAAGATCCTCGAATATTTCCAAAGCCGGAGCTGTTCTATTCATATTATCCATTTCTTCCTCCTGTCATCGCAACAAATCCTTTAATGGATCAGATGAGCTTTTTTCGATGATACTGCCATCTTTTAAATAAAGTCTGACTTTCACAGAATAGTCATCCCTCACGATCAGCTGACAATCAAATTCGGTCTTTCGCGGCAGATCAAATGGAATACTGATGATCTCAATACAATCATTAACATCTGTTGAACGCTTCTTCTTTGAGCGATACAGCGCGATGCAGAAATGACTGCTGTCATTGATCATAGGCATCCTTTTTGAGCATGCCGGTAAATCGATATCACAATTGATCTTATAAGATACATGCCCATCCAGAATAAGACCATAACTGAAAAGTGTCGTCTTTTTTAATACCTGGTTCCCCAATGAATCTTCTTTCGTAATGCCCTCGCTATTTCTTCTTTCTTTTGAAAGATCTTTATTTTTTTTAGGCTTTTCTGCAGTACCAAGCGCATATCTGGCAGCTCCGTACGAGACCGCTTGACTTGGACGATATGGTGTGCTGACAGGGATATCGGGAAACAGGCTGCACAAACCGTTTCTTACCATCGGCATCTGACTTGCTCCGCCGGAAAGAACAATCAGATCGATATTGATGCTCTTCTCTTTGGCGTAAGAGATCATTTGACTGACTTTCTCAAAAGTTCGATTCAAAAGTCCTCGGCTGAGATTTTCAAAATCTGATTTGCTGATGTTTATTTTAATATATCTTCCATCAGACAATTGAAAGTCTGCTGTTGCATCATCTTCAAAAGTCAGTTGATGTTTGATATCAATGGCCTTTTCTCTGATCAGATCACGTTCATTCTCATTTTTTGGTTCATAAAGATATTCATTCTTTAACAGATTGAGAATTTTTCTGATCAGGATATCATCAAAATCCTTTCCTCCTGCTTCCGGATCGCTTGGATCACAGTTCATCTCGTGCATTTTGTAGGCGGTTTTATGACTGTTTGCTGTCACGATCGCAGCATCAAAAGTCCCGTAGCCCAAGTCATAAACAAGTACGGTATATTCATTCTTTTTGACTTTAACTTCTTCCGGAGCGATATTCTTGATGTAGTACAGATAATCGATCGCGACAGCTCCTGGTTCAGGAAGTCTGTCTATGACTTTCACTTTCTCTCCGTCGAACTCGATATTTTCAATGCTTTTTTGCATCCTTTCCAGTAGTTTAGGATCAGCAGAAAATTTGGCCGGAAATGTAAATACGACATCATATATCGGATCCTTGCCATCCTCTGCCCTTTTTTTGTTGCCAAGTTTGATCAGATCTCTGACGATAGCGGCATAGATATCGCTAACTTTTACTGGCTTTTCAATCCCAGACACAACGATTGTTTCTTCACGCATTCTTGTTTTGATCGCACGAATGATCTGTTTTGACTTATCTTTATATTTATCTTCAGCAGCCCTTCCATCGAATACTTCGATCGTTATTGTTTTGCCATCGGGTGAAGCAATATAAGCAGCAGTAGGCATACCGATTTTTTCTAAACGGGGATAAACAGCAGGAAATGAAGACTCAGGATCTGATGATTCTGAATTAAGTAAAGAAATATAACCGAAAGCATTTCCAATATCACATCCCCAGATTTCTTTCTTCATGTTTCACCTCATTTCGTAATAATATTCTGTAGCTGAACAGTCGCAACAGTCCAATTATTGATTTCGTTTGTGGAAACCCTTCCTTCTACAGTCAGTTTTCCATCAGCATCTATTTTGATCCGATTCTCGATCGGTGTTTCCGCAGGAACTATTCCGCCATGATCGATTGAAGCTTTCAGGATCATATTGTAATCTCTATCCCATTCCAATTCATTCGGATCTATTTTCTTTGCTTCATATACATTCATTGCAGAGCTCGAACTCTCTTTGCGGGTCGAACCTTGATAAATATTCCCTTCAACCGGAAGAGGAGTACCCGCTTTAATATGTGTGACTATCTGTTTATCTTCTGAGATTGGTCTCTGATACATCAGTATCCCTATATCGAAAGGTACTCTTTTCTGGACAGGATTCGGATTCGTTCTTGGGTTTGGGTCTCTTTGTACACCACCAAATCTGGCAGCCCCAAAGGCGATTGCTCTATCAGGACGATAGATTTGAATTCTCCCCTTATACTGCGGCAATGCTTTTTCCAAGCTTTTTTTTACCATAGGCATCTGACTGGCACCACCAGTCAGAATGATCATCTCCGGTCTCAGATTCCAATTGTCATTTATCATGGCTTTAGTCATTTTGACTGTTTTATCGATGAGATTGGCAGAAGCTGATTCGAATTCCTCTTTGGTAACCTCAATGTTAAGATAAGTGCCATTAGGTCTCATAATCGCGCAAGTTGCTTTATCGTTTTCACTCAGTTCACATTTTACCAGTTCTGCGTTAAAACGAATTTGATTCTTTTGCGCAGAAGTGAGAGTTTGCGATGCATTTTTGATTAATAGCTCATAAACAACCTCATCAAAATTGGTCCCGCCGATATTTTCGTCTCCATTAGTTAAATGAATATCGTAAAAAAATGTTTCCCCTTCGTTATTTCTCCTGCCATTGGGATATAAAGAAACAAGACTCAAATCAAAAGTTCCGCCACCAAGATCATACGCAAGAACAGTTATATCTCTGTTCACATTTCTGTGTTCTGCCAAGTATGCCAGGTAATCCAAGCAGGCGGCAGCTGGTTCAGCTATGGTTTTTACGACTTTGACATGAGTCCCGTCTTCCAATGTTGCCCTTTCTGCCAACTCAACAAGTCTGCGGTATTTGACATAACTAAATGTATTTGAAAAGGCTGGATGAGACAGACAGATTTCATTTGTTGTTATGGCGAAATTATTCTGAAGTTCTTTGTTTGCTGCTCTGACGCAATACTGGATGACCTCGGTGATCGCATCATTATAATTGATCGTTTTTCCATCCAAATCAATCGTTTCATCGAGATGTTTCTTCAAATACCTCAGACGATTGTCATAAGGAATCGCAATCGTCCTGAGAGCCTTATCACAAAGAAGAGGGCCTGTATTTTTTGAATAGAAATAGATGCTGGGTATTCCGTGTTCAAAACTGGCAGGCAAGAGGCTGTGCGTTCTTCCTCTTAATCTGTCAGCATCATCATAACCCTGAACAAACGCAACATAACAATTAAAATTTCCGAAATCCAGGCCTATAATCGCCATAATATTATCCCCTTTCTGAATACTCCTGTTGATCACCTTTTAGAAACAACATCTTTGTCGTGTCATCTTATTTGCGTGATATCTTCGATCACTTTCATGTTATCACCTGTTTTTTCTGATTTCAATATAAAAATGTAGAAAAATGTATATTCCTGAATTTATATGAAGTTTCATATTGAAATATGTACTTTTACTTGCTAGAATGAAATCAGGATAGCTTTTGAAATCCGGAATTAATATGTATTTCATTAATAAAAGGAGGTTGTCAAATGATCACAACAGTTTCAAGACACGAAATGGAAAAAATCATCAGATTAGAACATCCATATTGGGCAGATGAGGCAATACGTGCCGAAGCATGCAGCCTTTTGGATCGCCTTGATGAATCTTTTGAAAAATTGATCGTGAATTATATCAAAAACGGGGTCGAAGAAGACCTCGGTTTTGACGAATTCTCAATCAATCAGATCAGAAGTCTCAGAAGATGCGGATATATGCAGGCGATCGATCTGATGGACCATTACATGAAAAACCCCGCATCAGGTAAAGCCATGATCCTTAGGAGGATGTGAAAATGATCCTTCCTACAGGTTTTGAAAATTATTCTCGTGTGGAACTCCATTCTCTTTTCTCCAGTAGAAACTGGGAAAACCTTCCTTTCCATCAGCGTTTACGTGCATGCCAGGAAGTAGAAAACCGTTATGCCATTGAAAACGAAACTTCTCCTTGTCTTGTTACTTATAAACAAATGGAAGGTCCTACTTGCGGAGTTCAAATCAACGGTACTATCTACTTAAATACATCATTCTTAAAAGAGGGGGTCTTTATTTCACATGACCCATTTGTTCCGACAAATGTGTATGAGACACGTGTCCCCGCTGCTAACTGGACGATGCTTGATACTATTTATCATGAAGGAACACACGGAATACAAGAACAGCAAGACAGGATGTTTGCAACATACATAGAATCGGAAATGGATTATGATCTTTACAGGATCCAGGGAGTGGAAAAAGAAGCTTACGAAAAAGGTGCTAAACACACTTTGGCTGCTATCGACGAAGTGGAAAGATATACAGGGAATATCGATCCACAGAAAGAAACTTATCTCGAATCGATTGAAGCTGAATCTTATGAAAATTCTTTAAATAATGCCATTCGGAATTATAATGATCCTGATATAGAAAACACTCTGCAAGAAGTCATTATCTCTAAAGATTTTGATTATAATAGAGATAATACCAGTGAGAGTTTTCAAAGAATCAGTGAAATGTATGATGATTATCAGTACAGAAAATACTTGGAATCATATAATATCCAATCCAACAGCAAAGCATTTTATGCTCAGGATCAGGAAACCGGGAAATATAAGGCAACAGAAGAGATGAAAGATGATCCTGGGATACAAACAGATCCTTCATCTGCAGAAAACCACCACAATTCAGAGTACTCATCTTATAATGCCAGCGAAAGCACCTCCGAATACTCGTACAACTCCGATTGCTCATCCGATGTCAGACAATCATCCGAAACTTCTTCCTCATATGATTCAGATTATTCATCGTCTTCTTCGGGAAGCTCACAAAGTAGTGAAAGTTCCTACGAAATGTAGCATTGCAAAGGAGGGTATATAATGAATAAACCTCTAGATTATACTGTATTATACGGTCACTCTCTGAAAAACAGCCGCTATTTGAGAAGCGGCAATAAGCAGATGCTCTTTTTTCCTGATAAAAGAGGAAACGATTCCTTTGCGATCGATGAACCCTCTGTATACAAAAACATTCTTCTCTTAGGATGCCCGGGAAGCGGGAAATCAAACATTATATTTCAGATTCTCGGGCAAATACGACATTGGTGCAGTCAAGGAGAGCGAGACGGGGTCAGCCTTGTCTTTGACACAAAAGGTGATTTTTATCGCCATTACGGATTTTTCCGAAATGGCGATTATCTGATTGGCAATGGCAGTGAATATCGCGACATCAGTGTTTCATGGAACATGTTTGACGATATACTTGCTGATGGATCTTCTCCGAGGGATTATGAGATCAACGCCAAAGAAATTGCAATCGACTTATTCGAAGGAAGAGGATCTGAAACTCAGCCATTTTTTGTAAATGCAGCAAAAGATATTTTTGCCAATATGCTAATCTTTTTCATCAGAAGAAGTCAGGAACAACCTCACGGGTGGCTCGATAAACTTAACAATTACGACTTTATCGCTTTTATGAAAAAAAACGGCAATAATCTCGGCAATATCTTCAAAATCTATCCGGATATGAACCATCTTAAAAGCTATATTGGAGATGGCAGTAATAATCAGGCACTAGGCGTTTTGGGACAGCTGAACGACATGATCGATCATCTTTTTCAGGGTGTATTTATTAAAAAGCCATCACCTGAAAACCCTTCATTTTCTATCCGGAAAGCGATCAGAGAAAAAAACGGCAAGGCAATATATATCATGTACGATCTTGCTACCGGTGATGTATTTACTCCTATGTATCGGCTCCTCGTTGATCTGGCTTTCAAAGAAGCGCTCAGTTCTTATTCGAACGGGCATACGCACATCTTTCTTGATGAGTTGAATCTGCTTCCTAAAGTATCCCATCTGGCAGATGCTTTGAATTTCGGAAGAAGCAAAAGACTCTCGGTCGTAGCAGGTTTACAAAGTGTTCAGCAGATTTATACCAATTACGAAAAAGAACGTGGAAGCGCGATCTTAAGCGGATTCGGATCAACGATCGCTTTGAAACTGAATGATTTTGAGTCAAAAGAATATATCAAGAATCACTTCGGCAGAAATAAGATATCTTACACGCGCTATGACGGCAGTTCAAGACCTCACAACGAACAGACAGACGGATGTGTTGTGGAAGACTGGGATTTGCAGGATCTGACAGCTCCAGGAAATGCTATCGTGGGACTGGCATCCCAGATTACCCCTTTCAGATTTGACTTCAGTTACGATACTTTCGATAAGCAGAGAAACCCATGACACATATCAACCATTTTCGCAGCATCTCATATTTGAATTCTTTATCAGCTGAAGCTGTTGTAAACCTTTCTTCTGAAAGCAGTTTTTCTATTTTCTGCGGAACTGATTTCAAACGTAATGAACTGTCACTTTATGAGATGAATAAATTCTATGGCAAGATCGGGATCGTATACCTGTATAATGATCCCAGAAATATGGCACCTCTAACCAGATTAGCATCGCTTTCCGGAAGAGAAAATGTCAGAATGTACCTAACATATGACCGTGGTCAAAGCTACTATGATCCATTCTATGGACTGAATCAGAGTTTTGTTTTGGATGCTATGTTCTCCGGCGCAACCTCTATGTCTGTTTCCGAAATCGAAGAAAACCGTTCTATTATCAACGATTATCTAGATATTCTGAATTATCAGTTCAGCAAAGGGAGTCTCACTTATTTCGGAAAGTATCCTTACAACCTCGATATGCTAATGACTTTGGCAGAAATGTCTTACCCGACATTATTCGAAAGTGTGATTAGTTTTCTTCCATTCGAACTGAAAGAAAGGTTACGTAGAAGCTTATCTGATGATAAAGCTCAACAGAAGGCATATAATGCCGTCAGATCATTTTCTCAACAGGTCGGCAGCCATTTCTGGACAAGAAGGCAATTCAGAAACCATAGCAGACTGAGTATCATCTCGACTGTAAGAAACAGAGATTTAATCAGTATTTACGTACCAGCTTCAAGAAAAAACATACTTGACTACTTATCTATCGAGCTGCAGCAGCTCGTTGCCGACAACGTACCTTTCCTGATTGTCACAAATGGGATAAAATTGATTGATAGTGAAAAGCTGAAAGACATCTTCCTCGCAGATCATAGAACACAACATTATTACTGTGGGATTGTTTCCGATACTGCGTCCAATGTAGTGAAGACAAACGATCCGGATGATATGGCTAAACTGTTTGGACAATCCGAGAATATGTACGTATTGAACTGCCCAGATGCAGGAACAGCTCAGCCCTTCTCTCAAGGCGTAGGTGTATATTATCGCATGGTCAGAGAACACCATAATGACAAGCATCGCGAACCCTTTCATTTTTTCTCTTCACACAGTTGGGGAAATGCCCAAAGAGAGACAGTTCAAAATATTGTTACACCCGAAGAACTGATGCACTTGGGAAACGGATGCCTGTTGTGCGGAAGTAACCGTTTTGACCCATGTATCATCAAGGATTTGAAATAGCGGAAAGGATACGAATATGACATGTTACTGTAAAGAATGTAAGCTTGTTTTCCCGAACAGGATCGCAAATTGCCCAAACTGTGGAGGCAGACTCACTAACGATGCAACATCAATCCAACAGCTCTCCGGAATGGGCTATAGAATAATATGCTTTGAAAAAAAGGAGTCGGTCAGTTCTCCTGTTATGTCGACTGAACCAGAATACGATCATTCAGCTGAAGAGTCTGATATCATGTCGGGCCTGATGTCAAGTTTTGAAGCTCAGCACCCCCTCTATAATAATCAAAGTACCTCGACCAACAATGATTATTATCAACACAACCACCACTCATCTGACTTTTTTTCAGATAGCTCAAATGAAATCGATCATATTCAGGCTCCGGAAATTCGCAACATCGAGATCTTCAATGATAATGATGAGTCATATGAAACGATTATCCGACAGAACCGAAGATTAGAGAATCAGATGCGTAGATCCCGCAGAAGATATTCCATCATGAATGCTATAAGCAACATCAGATTCGATTACGTTATCAGGATCATCTTTTTGATATTCATTGTGTTTCTGGTCATAACCATTTGGAACGCAAGATACGAGATCTTGAATTTTCTTCTAACTTCGATCTTCCCACTATTTCTTATAATTTATATGATCATATATTTGCTTCGTGCCCTTTTCACATTATGAACTGTGCGATTACAGCAAAAAAATGTTGGTTCAATCTAAAGCCATTTCTGTCTTAATTCAGTTAATTGCTTTCAAGAGTCTCTATTTTTGTTCATCATCAATATCTAGAAAATCAGTTTTTTTAATTCTTTTTTCTTACGACCCGTAAAAAACAAATTGTTGATGAATCTGCCTATTTTACTGATTGTTTGATGTCTGTATGGCAGGAAAAGATTCTTTTATGCAGTTTTTCGGTAACTGTATAGAGATCTTTGTCTTCCGATTTCTCGTTATCGATAAAGATTGTCAGATTCAGATAATCCTGAAGAAGATCCTTTTCGAAGCCTCTATACTTGCTGATAAAAACTTGATTCTATCACACAGCTGATCCACCGGTTCAAGATTATCATATGCTTCCTGCGTATTTGATTTATACATCGCCATTGAAAGGGGAAGTTTTCTTGTCATATAGGTCAAAGCGTAGTCTTCATCGCCGATGTGATGTGTGCCTTCTGTTATATGAGGAGAAAAATGTTTGAACACATTTAGGATGGATTCGTGTGTCTGACTTTTCATAAGTATCTCACTGTCTTTGAGTAGGATATCAGGTGAGATTCATCACCAGACAAAATTACAAGACTGATATCCTACTTAAAAATATCTTATTCTTACATATATTTGTTTTGTCTGGCACCTATACTATATACCAGCAACAATATCAACAATTTGCGTTTACGGGTCGATCAAAAAAGAAAAATGCTAAATATTTGTTGAAAACCCTATGCTTTTTTGTTATGTTTATACTAATACACTTTTTTAAATCAGCATGCAACTATGTTGGTTTTTGAATGAATTATGTGGTGTATTGACAACGAAAATTGAGTATTTTTAGTCGCTTGTAGAAAGGAGTCATTATGAACAGATCGAAACTTATGAATGTCACAAACGGTCTTAACAAAAAGAAGATGCTGTTATCAGTCATTGTATTGCTTACTGTATCTTTGATCCTGATTCTTCCTTATGCAGAGCTGCTTGCTGCTCATGCTGGATCGGAAATATCTGAATCTGCTTACAGTGAAAAAGACTCTGCAGAAAACAATATGGACAAACTGATCCTGCTAGAGAAAAACCGATTTGAAAACTTGGACCGCTATCAAATCGTTGAACTTGCCAGATATCTGGTCAAAATGGGTGCTTATGATCTTGGAATAAGTGAACCAGTCCACATCAACATCCGGAAGCTAAAAGAAAAAGAGTATTCATATTTCAGCACAGGAACCAACACGATCACTCTATCTGAAGATCTGATTTTGTCAAACGATCCTTATCTGCTAGCTGAAGCGATAAATCACGAACTTTTTCACTGTGCACAATGTGCATTTGTCCGCATCTATCGCGATAAACTCACGGAAAAAGAGAAGAATCTGTATTTTATACGGAAATCATCAGCCCCGATCTATGAATATGAGATCAGAAACTATAAAACAAGCAGTGATGAGGAAGGATTCCTTGGCTATTTCTTTCAGCTCGTCGAACTGGACGCTCTCGAATGGTCACAAGAAACGACTGATCGATATTTCGATATGATCGGCTCATATCTCAGCGAACACTTCGATCAACGCAAAACAAAGGAGGTAATACTGAAAAAATGAATAACCGTAAAGTCAAACTCTCTGATACAGAAGACCTCAAGAGATATCTTTCTGCAAGGAAAACAGTAACGGAATCAGAACTCAACACCTTGTTGAATGGACGTGATGATGATTGTACGAATGAGATCCTTCTTTTCATACATAGCGATATCAGTAAAATGATCCTCATTGATGATATGTGCAATGCAGTAGAGGAGGAGGATTATGAAGAGCCTTCTTTAACCGAAGTGTTATACGACATTAATCCTGATATCGATCCTGCTGAAATAGAACAGATCAAAGATCTAAACCTGTCTCATGATGATCTCGTTTTATACTGCAGAGATATCGAAAGAGAAGAAGAAAAGATCAGACTGAGATACGATTTCAAACCTGATCGTGTACCAACAGAAAAGAAGATCTTCAGCGTACTCGACACCGATAAAATAGACAGACAGTACAGTTCTGATAAATGATAGGATCAGCTATTTATTCGCACTTTTTTCCATGCCAGAAGTTCGAACGCTTTTTGCATTGACTGAAGGATGGAAAGAGATCCGGTATATATTCAAAAGTGAATGTAATACTATCTGCTGAGTCATTCACGAAAGGAAATAAAATGTATATGAAAGTTATACTGGCCATCCTGATCGTACTGATCGCCGGTTTCTCCTTCTTTTTTATGATCGTTAACTCGATTCATATACGAAAACAGATACGCGAATGGAAACAGGAGATCGACAGGATACTGGATCAGACCAGCGATTTCAAACAGGAAGAAGAAAGGATCATTCAAAACGAAAAAGACCGACACTTTTATATCACCTGTTCAAAAGATGAAAAGATCATACGGATCCATCATAGATTTCCAAGGTAATCCTTTTTCCTCTTTAACCATATCCTTTCGATTCAAAATCAAATGAATCAGTTGCTGAATCAATCAACTTTGCTTAAATGAAATATCATAGGAGAAAAAATGACAATACATACAACAAATGGTAACACTTGCCCAGTTTGCGAATCAGGAAATGCATATGCTGTATTGACAGATGAAGGTGATCTGATCTTTTTCAGAAGCAGAGAAGCTTATTCTTCTGATACAAGGACGATGACAGATCTCAGAGGAAACATCCATTCAGGAAAAATATACTGCGGGATCGAAGATTTTTATGGATCGAACGATCCTGCTTCTGTTCCCTGGCATTCAGAGAGATACACGATCAAGAAGGTTTTTGTTGCACCAGATCAGATCATTCAACCCAATTCGACCCGTTACTGGTTTCAGGATTGCAAAAACATGATCTCATTCAACGAAACAGGCTTTGATACATCGAAGGTTACGGATATGTGTGGAATGTTTTTTGGATGTTCATCCCTTGAATCCTTAACACTGAATCATTTTGATACATCAGCAGTGAAGAATATGAGCAGAATGTTCAGATACTGTTTCAGCCTCTCTTCTCTTGAACTGAACGATTTTGATACATCAAAAGTTTCAGACATGAGCGGGATGTTTATGCATTGTTCCAAACTTGCATCGCTTAGTATAAATGGATTTGATACATCGAATGTAACAAGCATGGAAATGATGTTCCTTGGATGCAGATCATTGAAAATGTTGGATATTCATAATTTCAACACATCGAAGGTAAAAGATATGTCCCTTATGTTTATGAACTGTGATTCATTGACATCTCTTGATCTATCCGGATTTGATACATCGAATGTATTAAGCATGAATGAAATGTTTCATGAATGCCCTGCTATCAATATAGTAATTCTTGGCAGCAGTTTTACGAAGTGGCTCAATAACGAACATCTTCCGGAAGAGATATGGTGCAATCATGAAAAAGGGTTAGTCAAATCATCATCAGAACTATATGATCAGTATCCGACACATGCTTCGGAATGGAATGGAACATGGACTATTCAGGAATAAATGAGACTCTTTTGTACCGCAAATAAATTTGTAATAAAGCTAAAACTGCTTCTCAAGAACTGTTTCTCTATTTATTTCTTTCTGGTCAACTTATCAAAAAGAAAAAGGATCTGTTTACTTGAAATAGATCCTTGAAAAATCTGGTACCTTTAAGTGAAGGGTACAAATATTTGCTCTTTTTCACTTTTAGAAAGACTCAAAACGAATATTTGCATTATAGAAATAACTCAATCATCGAAGAAACAAAAGAATCTTTTCAAGATAAAATTAGTATATGATATGCCATAATCATCGTGCTATTTCATTTTTTCAATATCAAAATATCTATATTTCATGATATCAACAAAAGAAGAAAAATACTTTTTTAATTCCAATATCTTTTTTATATGATCGGTTACCTTTATTGCGTTTGAAGGAACAAAAGCAAGCGTTTGAATCATATTGTAAATATACTCTGACTCATAATAATACATACTACCTACAATTATCGGTATTTCATCAACGTAAAAAAGTGGATGCCGCGATTCATAATACCCGCTGATAACACTATCAAATAGAGATAAGTTCGTTTGAAGCTGCATATAACCACATAAACCTAATGCTGCATCAAATAATTCTATACCCGGGTGATAGCAACCGGCATGTTCCCAATCTAGCAGTAATAACTCTTTGGAATGATTTTGCTTAATATTTCCAAAATGAATGTCTCCATGTGATAAAACGCGAATGTTTTGTGTTCTGTTATAACTCGAGACTCCTTCCTTGGCAAGATCTAGAAGTGTATTGATCGTAATTTGAGATAACAACGAAGAAGAGAAATGCATGAGCATTTCTCTGTAGCAGTCTAGATCTATTTCAGTTGTTCTCTCTGACAATGTCTCTTCAATGCTTTTGATTCCGTGTAGTTTAGATAGCAAATCACCAGCCCTATAACAATCCTTATTGTTTTTTCTTAGTGGTAAAAAATCTATCCATTGATAAGCAACGTACAACTTGCCTTGATAAAGATGAGTATAACTGTGATCAAAAGAAACAGGCATAGCGCCATTTATGCCGTTTCGAATAAAGAATTCATTTATCCTTTCGGTTTTTTCTATATGATTCCGATACTCATCCATTGTCTCTTTTTCACCATTCCTGTTTAGAATAAATGTTTTCACAAAGAACGGTTCTCCGTTGTAGTAGCATTTATAACAGTTGTTGTTTGTATTATTGACTATAGTTTTAGATCCAAATACACTTTTCTCGAATTCTTTGCTCCACATATTTGTTGGCCTCAATACTTGTTGCTTTTAAATCAGACAAATACGGACATTATTTTGTATTTCAATCAACAAACAAAACTAATCACAATTAATTACTTTGCCGGTATCTTTATCAAAAAACAAGAAAGCGTTTTGTTTTCCTTGGCATATTACATGATCGCCTTTAGATAAATGAGTATTCATGTCAGAACCGACACAGACAACTATTCTTTGACCGTTGATTTCAATATGATAATGGCTTTCTTTACCGAAACGTTCGATGAACAGTATTGTTCCATAGTTCTGTTCATCTTTCTTTGTAGCAGAAATAGAGATATTCTCTGGACGTATGCCAATTATTCTATTATCGTTTATATTCTTTGTACCTCCCATTTTTTCATATACCGATCCATTGATAAAGTTCATACGTGGATTACCTATAAAACCAGCAACAAATATATTTGATGGCTTATTATATACATTGTCAGGTGTATCTATCTGCTGAATTGTACCCTTGTTCAATACGATTATTCTGTCTCCCATCGCCATTGCTTCCGTTTGATCATGAGTTACGTAAAAAAACAATGAATTCAGGCTGTGATGAAGAGCAATCAATTCTCCTCTCATTTTCCCTCTAAGGGCTGCATCAAGATTCGATAACGGCTCATCTAGTAAGAATGCTTTTGGTCTACGAATTATAGCCCTACCAATTGCTACTCGTTGCTTTTGCCCCCCGGATAATGTGCCTGGTTTTCTGTTTAGTAAATCAATAAGTTCAAGTTTTTCTGCTACTTCTCGAACTTCTGAATCTATAGTTTTTTTGTCAACATTTCTCATAATCAAAGGAAATGCCAGGTTTTGGAACACAGTTAAATTAGGATACAACGCATAACTTTGAAACACCATCGCTAAATCGCGTTCGTTAGGTGGAAAGTTTGTTATTTCCTCTTCATCTAGATATAAACTTCCTCGAGTTGGCCGCTCAAGACCAGCAATCAAACGCAATAGGGTTGTCTTTCCACAACCGGAAGGACCAACTATTACAACAAATTCGTTGTCAGCCGATTCAAAATCAAAGTCGGATATAGCAACCACATCACCAAAACTTTTTGAAAGTTTATCCATTTTAATAATAGACATTCCGTTTTCCTCCTTTGATTATGTCCATTGTCTCCGTAGATTAAGACCGTTGATTATCCTCTTATGGAAGATTGCATAGAAAAGAATAACGGGCAATAATGCAATCTGACAGGCAGCATACGAGTATCCTTGATGAAAACTGTTTTTTCCTAAATAATTGTATATAAAAATAGGGAGCGTCCACATACTTGGGGTTTTGTTTAGTATCATCAGCGGAATAAAAAAATCATTCCAGATCCACACAGAATTCAGAATCATGACTGTAATAATAAAAGGGCGGCAGACCGGGAAAAACACCATTTGATAGAATCTAAGTGTTGAGCAACCATCCATAAGAGCAGCCTCTCTAAGCTCCCCTTCAAAGAAACGAAAATAGGGCACAAGCATGAAGACTGTCTCTGGAATCATAAAAACAGCATAATAAAGTAATAAGCCACCTATATTCATTAATCTAAAATAATAGAATATTTTTATCAGTGGAAATAATACAACTTTCATTGGAATGAACATAAGGGAAGAGAGAACAATATACAATATGCGGTATGTTTTCTTTTCCCAGCTTATTGCAATACAATAAGCAATAAACGGATTTATCATAACTGACATACCAACTCCAATTGTTGTTATCAATAACGAATTTGCAACATAGTGGAAGATATCTCTTTTTTTAATTACATATTCATAATTGTCTAAAGTTATTTCCTCCGGTAGCTTAATAAAGCCATGCAATAAATCCGCAGTACTTCTGAATGAATTGACCAGGCATATAATCAGTGGAAGAAAAATTAGAAAAAGAATAAGAATAAAAAGGGTATTATTGGCTAATCCATCATATCTTTTTTTCTTCATGCTTCTTCACCACCATAAAATACATCACGTTTTCCCTTTGAGTTAGTTAACTTATTTATTACAACAAACACTGTGATCGATACTAAAGAAATAACAATTCCTTCAGCTAAACCATACGAGAAATCAAACGTAGAATTCTTGTAAACAATATAGTACATCGTTTCTGTACTTCTACCCGGACCACCAGCAGTCAACGCCATAATAGTATCTATATTTGTAAGAGCGTACGAAATAATAACGGTTCCAATCATCGAAAACGAAGGCAACAAAAACGGAAACTCAATGTATCGAAACTTTTTCCATTTACTCGCATTTTCTAATTCAGCATACTCAATCAAGTCTGCTGGAATCGCATTTAGTGCCGACAGAATCAAAAGCATTGAGTATGGGATAAGCATCCATAAATCAACAAATGAAACCACCCATAATGCAGAGTTACCTTTTGCAAGCAGATTAGTTTTGAGAAAGTCAATGTTTAGACTTTTTCCAAGTAAAGGAATAAGGTTTGCAAATAACTGATTCCACAATACACATACTATAATAGGTGTTACTACATATGGAAAGAACGCGAGTAAAAGCATAGGAGCTTTTTTATGCTTTCTGTTTTTTATCGCCTTTGCAATAATGTAACCGAACAGAATCGAGAAACACAGAAGGACTAGTGCATACTTTCCAGTTACCCTAGCTGCTTTAGTAAACCTTGTATCCGAAAACATTTTTATATAGTTATCAAAACCTACAAAGTTGAAGTTCTTTGACATACCGTTCCAGTCTGTCAACGAGATAATAACACCACTAATCAAAGGGGTAAAATAGATAATGAAAAAAAAGGCAAGAAGAACAACTAGTATTACAACCGCCACGTCATATTTCGTTCTCATGTATTACCTCCCAAAAATATACAGCTACAGGTTTAATCTGCTGTAGCTGTATAGAATTGCTTAACTTACTTTTAAGCATAATTAGTCAATAACAATGTGTTTGGCAACGCGCCAAGAGTACAATAGGAATAAACTATTTCGGAGCAAAATGAAAAAAGAACATAATGGTTTATTCTCGCACTGCCAAATAGCCATGATTTCATAAATATATAGTTTACATTTTCTAATTTTCCAGTTATTTGTTCTGGGTATTGCCTTTAAAGTGTTCTGAATTATATACTCGCAAGAATTAGTGATTTGTTCATTAGAGCGAGACAGACTATCGCTTCGTAAAACGTAATGATATAAGTAATCCTCAATAAAGACACATTTGCCAGTAGCCTTGGGACGTGAAAAAAATCTCAACTGAAAATCTATATCTTCATACATGCTCAGTTTTTCATCAAACAAAATATCTCTAAAACACTCCTTGTTGTACATTTTGTTCGAAACCCAGCATTTGACATATGTTCCGGATAGCAATTCATCATACATTTCGTGAAAATCAATTTCAACTGAAAAAGGTTCTGCTGGAAACTTTCCTTCTTCAGCACCTTCTATGGTTACCCCGCAAACACAGACTGAAGACTTCTTGTTTTCCATAGTAGTTAGCATTTTTTCTACCATCTGTATGTCAAAGTAATCATCACTATCACAGAACATGATTTTTTGCCCTGTAGCCATTCTAATTCCTACATTTCGCGCATGCGAGACGCCAGAATGGTTTTCCCGAAATAAGAAAACACGAGAATCTCTTTTAAGGTATTCCTCAGCGATTTCGAGACTATGATCGATTGATCCATCATCAACTAGTATTAGCTCAATTTTTTTATATGTCTGTCCTAGCAATGATTCAATGCACCTTGGAAGGGTTTTAAAAGAATTATATATCGGGACAATAATCGACACTAGTTGTTCACAATTATCCAACATTGGACAAGCCACTCCGATTTAGTATTTCGCTGCTATATTAGGATAAGATTTTTTTCCTTGCGTGTTGATCTATTTAATATACGTAGCCGGCTTCCCAGAGATGAGTAAAGCGTCAGTAAACTCTTTGTAGAATATTTCCTTATTTGAAGTATCTACCAAATTCTGAAGTGCAACTGTATAGTCTAAATAAGTATCGTCAGTCCATCGACCAGAATAAGGCATTCTAAAGATTTTACCTTCCTCCAAGAAAGGCACTATTGCTTGGTAATTGTGCGTATCCGGTTTGATATCCTTTAATGCAGAAGGAGAACCAGATTGCTCAATATAGTATTTTGCTCCTTCGGTAAGAACATATTCCAAAAAAACTTTGGATGCTTCTTGTCGTTCAGGTGAAGACTGAGCTGACAACATAAAACTGAAATCAGCATTAGACATTACCTTAGTATTCTCGGCATTTTTTGCAGGAAACGGAAACGCTGCATATTCAAAGTCAAGATTTGCAGCATTAAGTTTTGCCATCTGCCAGGATCCGTTAATCATCATCGCCGTTTCCTTATTGACAAAATGGCTGATCATTTCAGATGTGCCATCACCGAGGCATCCATCTTGAACATATTTGGTTCGATTGATTACAATGTCAGCTACATCAGATATGCCTTCGGCGTCTGCTATAGTCATTCCATTATCAAAAACGTTCAGAAAATCATCTGAATAATTCGGCATATATACACCGATTACATCTTGCACCCAATGAGCAAGATTCCAACCGTCTTTGTCACCAGCACTAATAGGTGTAATTCCTTTAGACTGAAACACCTCACAAACCTGCCAGAATTCGTCAAGTGTTGTAGGCACTTCAACGCCATACTGATTAAACATATCAACATTATAGTATACGCCCATAAAGTTGCATGTCATTGGAACTAAATAATTTTTATTATTGTAGGCAGTTTGTTTTAAGACATCGTCATTAATATAAGAACAGTATTTTGTTCCAGTCATATCCAAAACAGCGCCTGCTTCGATTTTGTTAAATGAATCTTGAGAAAACCATTCATTATAAATGTCTGGAGAGTCATTGTTTTGTATCCGTGTGTTCAGAACATTTCCGGACTCTTCCTCGGGTAAATTAACCATGGTAACCTTAATATTAGGATACGTATCGTTAAAATCTGATACAATCTTTTCAAATATCTCAAGTTCGGACTCATTCTGCATATAGAATTCGATTTCAACAACATCGCTTGAGGATTTTTCCTGCACGCACCCTGCAAGCACAACGATCATAAATAAGGTCAGAAAAAAACCAAAAAATCTTTTCATTCTCTGACAAGCCTCCTTTGAAACAATTATAAAATGAATAATTAGTATTTTGAATACTTCGTTAGTCAGTCACTAAAGGCTTTATTCTTCTTCACGAAAAAATCCAGGTATGGATTCATACTTGGGATTATTGTTCACGTTTGATTTAACAGTTTTACTGAATTTGGATCCCTTTCCACATTTTTCCATGTTTTATTGAAGAGATACCTAAAAAGGACAGACCCTTTTGTTCTGGATCCGTCCTTGATCTATCAGATGATACTTGCTTATTCTACACCGGTCGTAGGGATCTTGTATGGTGTTATAGGTGTTGGACCAGGTGTTGGAGTCGGAGTAGGTTCGGTTTTTTCAGTCCACACAGCAAACAAGGTAACAGTAGCACCGTTAGTGATCGCCAGATTCTTGACCGTCGCTTGATCAGCATAAGAATCCCCACTGCCGTCAGACTTAGTATTCCAGCTGTCAAAGGCCATGTCGGACTTAGTCAGAGTGCTCGCAAGCAGTTTGGCCTCCTGATCGAACACAGCATTTACAGCAGCCATGCTTCCTTCACCGCCATTTGCATCGAATGCAATCTTGTATCCGATCGGCTGATAGGTAACAACCCACTCAAAATTGCTTATCAGATCATATCCGATCATTCTGAAGTAACGAGGTGGGCCACCGCGGAACTCGATATTCCACTCATTGCCGTCTAATTTCACTCCTGAAATACTGCCTTCCGATACAGCAAGCGTCTTTCCGTTGTAAGTTACGTTTGGATGATCTTTATATCCTTCATTTGGAGTCATATTGCCGACATACACGTCACCATCGGCGTCGGTAGAATAAGTATATTCGGTCAACGCATTGTCATCTACCTTTATAATGCCGTTATTGACTTTGTACGATGAGGTAAACACAAATACAGGTTTTTCCGTTATATTAAAAACCACACCATACCCGATCCAACTATGATCTTCAGGCGAATATTTAGGGACGGAGATATCGATTGAGCCTTCAACTTTCACATTCGCCTCATTTGTGAAGATATATCCTTCCTCCGCTTTCAACTGAATATAAGTATATGCTTCCTTTCCAATATCTTCCTCACTGAAGGTATCGTGATCGAATGGATTGTTTCCGTTCTTATGATCACGCCAGTCAGGCGCTCCATCCACTTGGTAATGCGCACCTTCAGGAACCGATACCGTAACGGTCCTTGTGGAATCACCGACCTTCGGAGCGGTCACGTTTATCGTGATATCGGTAATGACTATTTCGCCTTCTGCCTTGACTGTATGTGATACCGGCACAAGCGACATTCCGATAGTCATCAAAACCATCAACAGAATCCTGAATAGCTTATCTTGTCTTTTCATAAAACTCCCTCCTGCAATCTCTGTTCCAGTATCCTTATATGCTGAATATCTGTCATCATTGCTAACATTTTGTAAATAAAATATAGATTCATAACCATTTTTTACAAGTGCCTGGCATTACAAAAAAGACTTGAAAGAGTTATTTTTAATGGGAAATATCATCATAAGATCCTGGACCACATTCTTTTCTTTCGTGCACAACCCTTCCTTGCCAATGATCGCTATTTTGGCAGATCGATGATCTCGTATCGAACCATTTTCCCTCCAACATCATTTAGTTTCTATCACAACGTCATTGTAACTTCTTCACAGGTACAAGTTCGATGTATCCCCGTTCTCCAATAGGTTCAAGCTGGATCCTGGGATTCGACTCATCCCATTCATATCCGATAAACTCCGGATCATACTTTTTCTCGGCATTCCAGATCTCGCCTATCGCATCTTCGTAATCATCCTCCTCAAAAGGTTCTCCCCTGAAAAGAAGATATGTGGAAGCAGGCAATTCAATGATTTCGAAGCCTTCAG
>JAEEGL013025355.1_pt1 | contig 57832 bp, 30 predicted proteins | sample 9134231 | NCBI WGS metagenome assembly JAEEGL01 (sample SAMN16246548, study PRJNA631951) | gut metagenome | biome: gut microbiome; feature: rumen; material: fiber-attached | host: Bos | place: Iran: Karaj | collected 2018-10
AATTGTAAAGGTGAATGTCCCGGCCTTGCTGAACTTGATCGCGTCGAAGACCGCTGTCGGATCACTCTCTGTGGCTTTCTGCTTCAGAGTCGTCGGCATCGTTACGCCGTCTTCCTCTGTGTGTTCGGTCTCCAGCGTGAACTCGAAGCCGTCGTCCGGCCATGTGCCGCCCGTCAGCTCCTTCGTCACTTCAAGCTGCTCTTCAACAGGTTCAGCTTCGTACTTGTTCGTGACCGTCAGCGCGTCCGCGTTATCGCCGGAATACTCTACGCCTGTAACGGTCAGTTCGCCGTTTATCTTTTCAACAGTAACTGTAACTGTCTTCGGCGTCGTGTCATATGTCACGCCCTGAATACTGCCATTGCTTTCAGTAATGTTGAACAAATACGTGCCTTCCATTGTGAATGTGATTGCGTCAAAGGCAACCGTTTTATTCGTCCTTGTCGCAACCTTCACCGTGGTTTGGGGCATGATTACACCGGCTTGTTCAGTCTCCTGGCCGAGTGTAAATTCGAACCAGTCAGTGTCTTCCCAATCACGCCCGTCCAGAGCCTTGGTTACCGAGAGGATCTGTTCCGCAACTGAATACTTGTTCTCAATAACAACAGGTTCTTCTTCTGTTACAGAGATATCCTCAATTACCAGGTAATCGTGCTCTTCCGCATCATTCCAGGCAACAGTCACTGTCACTGTCTTGAATTCAGTGTCATATGTCATGCCCGGTATCGGGTTTTCTTCCGGTTCCTGCTCCTGAATGACATACGTATATGTTCCAGGTTCCGTGATATTTCTGATAACGAATTTTCCGGTTTCGTTGCGAACCAGTTCAATATTTTTATTGGCGGGTTCAACAGACAGATCATCACTGTCAATCGTCTGCGGATTATTGCTGCCTTCAGACAATGTGATAATAAATTGATCGTTTCCTGAATACGGGTCACCGGTAACAGTCTTCTTGACCGGGATTTCCACGTCGATCTTGCTGTTGACCAGCTTGGTCAGGTAGATCCTGGTGGCATCGCTGCCGTCAGCTGCTGTTCCGTTATGCTGTACCTTTACCGTTGTTCCGGCCAGCCAGCCTTCGGGCGCGCCGGCGGTAAAGGCTTCGCCGTCCCTGGTGCCCTCAACCCACTCATAATAGTATGTATTGCCGTAAGCATCCGTCTTTTCCATGCCGACCGCAACAGCCGACCAGTTGTTATCCTTGGTCAGTGTCACTTCCTTGATCACGGTATTGACTCCGTCGGTCATGTCATAGGTGCGATTGCTTTCGGTATCCGGCTGGGTGCTGTCAGTCAGGATGTATCGGTACAGCTGAACTGTCAGTTCCTGATCGTCCGGCACGGAAACCTTGCCGTTTACCAGCCACTGCTTGGTCACCGCCAGGCAGAATCTGCCCCTCGTGTACTTGTTGATGATATCGCTCTGCGCTGTGGAATCCGCAATTGTGTCCTCACTTGTTTCGTCAAGCGCTTCCACTTCCACAGTATCACTCGTTCTGGAAAGATCCGGCACATAGATCATACTTCCGATGGAGTTGCTGCCGGAAGACAGTGCGGAACCGTCCTCATTGACTTCAGTTACCGTATAGGTGCCAACGGGCAGATTGGTAATAGTCAGCTTGTCTTCCAAGGAAACAGTAAAGACCTCATCTGTGCTGACCGTTGCGGTATCTCTCAGCCTGTTCACCGTAACGGTACCTTCGCTCTGTGTGCCGTAGCTTTCTGCCGGATCGGAGCCTTCAATAGCGGCTTTGGAGACGTATCCTGCGTCAGAAGAAACTGTTACATAGAACTGCTTATCCTTGTTGGCTTCATACAGTTCGGTGATGGCGGCATCACCGGATCCGCTCACGATTTCGTCATCGTTGACAAAGAGACGTTTTTCAATTTCCAGTTGTCCTTTTTCACGGGTATTGGTAAACGCTGCAGTGTGAACTTCGGAGCTGCTCACTGTTCCGGTATCGTCCTGCTTGCCGGTACTCATTCCGTCCACTGCTGCTTCTGTAACAGTATAGGTCACCCCTGCTTTGATACCGGTGATCTTTGCTGTCTGGTTATGCTTGAGGGTAACGGTCAGTTCGCCGTTGCCGTCAGTCTTCTGAGCAGGGATCTCCGTGCCGGTGCCGTTTTCATACACGAATACGGTAACATTCTGATTCGCGTAAGGCGTCTCTTCGGCATCATTGTTCTTTAGTTTGACTGTGAAGGAATAATCTGCATTCAGATCCGCGTCCAAACCGGATATAACCGTTTTGCTGATATCCAGTTCGCCGAGACGTGTGTTGGTGAAAGTACGGTAGTAGATCCAGTTATCCGTATCGTATACTTCTGCGCCGCCGATGGTGCTGGCTCCTACAGTATTCGGTTCGAGCACCGTCATAAAGCCGTTCTGTCCGGCTTCGACTTCGGCAACAGTGAAGGAAACGCCTTCCGGGATATTGTATATCTTTGCCGTCTGATTGTGCTTCAGTTTCAGCTGGCCAAGATAAGTACCGTTAGCAATCGTGATCGGATAAGGCTCACCTTCATTTATATTGAAAGCATTGAGCCTGGTATTGATCTGTACCATCAGGGATCCGGTAAAGGGAACGGGAGATCCGCTTCTCTGATCAGTGAAGGTCAGGTTGAATGTAAACGGCTTGGAAAGATCGGCAGCATCGTCAGATTCGACGATCTTGGTTATGTTCAGTTCGCCCACGGCAGCGGTATTGGTGATAGTGCTGCTGTCAGGATTGCCGCCGCTGTACACAGGATCGGGGTTGATCTTCAGTGCGCCGGTCTCCGGGTCTTTTTCAACTGTAACGGTCAGCGTAATGACCGCACCGCTGTAAATGATTCCGTCATAGGTGAAGTATCCGCTCTTGTCTTCTGCGTTTTTATAGAACTCGCCCGCGTCGTTGACAGCGTCATCCGGAATCTCTTCAGTGATGGTATAGGTATATGTACCGGGTTCGGTATATGTGATTTCATTGAATACTGCGGGAACACCGTTCGTTGTGCCGGTGGATACGGCGGTGTTGTCCGGAGTGGGCATAGGCACGTCATCTTTGCTGATCAGAATACTGTCATCTTCGTCCAGCGTGTCCTGTGCTTCAATGATGAATCTGTATTCCCTTTCAGGGGCTCCTGCTCCGCTGACGGCTTTGGTGACCTCCGGGGCATAAACCGCCTTCGTATTTACCAGCTTGGTCACGAATGTCAGAACCGTTTGATTATCATCCGTCAGGGTATAGGACTGGAGGGTCACGTCCTCACCCTGTACCCATCCTTCGGGAGCTCCAACAATCCATTTGTTGTCATCCGACTTGTGAACTTCAACCCAGTGATAACTGTAAAGGTTGCCGTCTGCATCCATTTTCGGCATGCCGACTGCGGTAGCTGTCCAGTTGTTTTCTCTCTTCAGTTTGATAACGCCTGTCTCGGGAACTGTGCTGTCAACAGTAGTGATCTCTGAATATGTAGCCAGTTCGTCGGCCGGGACATCATCCCATCTCGGAGTGATGCTCTCATCATGGATATTGTCCGTCGTCCGCTGCAGCTTGACATAGACAGCAAGGTCATCGTCTGCGTAAACCTTGTCATTGACGAGCCACTGCTTCGTAACGCTTACGCAGTACCTGCCGGAGACGTAAGCATTGACCATCTCTGCCTCAACTGTCGGCTGAGCATCCTTGATAACTTCGACATCTTCCTTCAGAGCAGATGCCTTTGCCACCAGCTTCATGGAGCCGATATTCAGATTGCTTTGAGTTGTTTCATTTCCTTCTGTCGCGATTTCAAATCCCGTAATATTGCCGTTGGAGTCCTTGACAGCCGCAACTTCCTGAACAGTATAGGTGCCGACGGGAAGATTGCTGAAAGAAACGGGATCCTTGGCTGTCACAGTGTGGATGATCACAGGTGTACCGTTTTCACCCGTCTGATCCTTCGCCGTCAGTCCCTCACCGGCCGGCAGAATATTATTGCTGTCATCTGTTTTTGTAACAAGTCCGTTATCCCTGGTTGCATACCAGGTCACTCCGTCGACCTGACGATAGACGATCACATAGAACTCGCGTTCGTAATGATGGATATCGTTATTGGTGACCTCAGCATTGTCCAGCAGGACCGTCTTCCGGACATTCAACTTCCCCTTCTCGAGGGTATTGGTGAATGTGATCTCCCAAATATCGGTCTCCGGATTGTATTGCATTTTCGATGTGACCTCGGAGGAATATCCGTCAGGCACATTTTCTTCGGAAACTGTGTAATTGATCTTATATCCGTTATAGTATCTGTACAGATTCAGCCATTCGACAAAGTTCTGCTGTTCATAGTCGGCTTTTTCTTCATCGGTCAGCGCTTCATATTCTTCTTTGCTCAGGATGTCTTCTGCATCGTTCTTGTTGATATAAGTATCGTACTTGTTCGCATCCAGTGTCAGGACCGGAGCTGTGATATCAGTATCAGTCAGGTAGTGGGTAACCGTTTCTTCGGTGGGATCACCGTTTTCATCAGGCACGGGGACTTCGTAGGATCCTTCCACCCGGAACCGGATATCCCTGCGCAGTCCGTTCTTGTCATCCTCATCGTCCCATACCTTGGTGGCTTTGACTTCGGTCTTCAGTACTTCATGCCTGTTGGTCATGCCGGTAATGAAGGTCAGCGTGCCGCCGTTATCTGCAGTGACCTTGGTGTCGATCGGACGGATACCGTCTTCGAAATAGTTCGTATACTGAACCTTGGTATATCCGTTACCGTCATCGGCGGATATGGTTCCTTCCGGTGTCAGATAATAGGTGAAAGTGCTGTATTGCAGATCCTTTTCGAAATCGAAGTCGTTCTGAGCTTCGATTACTATTGCGTCTTCTCCCGATCCGAATACCATGGCGCTTTCCTTCCAGCCGTAGATGATCTGGTTTCCGAGATCATCATAGCGGGTGACGCCCTTGACCATGGCTGTCCAGTTGTTATCTTTGTTCAGAACAAGATAATTCTTTTCTTCGTCTGTTTCGGCATCAGGGTTGATTCCGGTTGCCTGGCTCCATGTATAAGCGATTTCGTTCTGTGCATTAATATAAGATGTCTTTTTCCACAGTTCTACCCGGATTTCATCTGGCCTTACGCCGTCCCTGTCATCCTCATCGTCCCAGTCTTTGGTAATGGCCACGCAGTACTGGCCGACATAGGTGTTGATGAACCGAATAGCATCTTTTGAATTGGTGGACTGATCCTCCGCGTCACTTCCGGTTTCTGTAAGACGCGTGATATCAACGCCCTTGTGGGTGACGTCTTTCATTTTGTATTCAGGATTGTTGTCATTGTGTCCGGGCGTATACTGAACATAGCCGTGTGCGTCAAGATCGTATACATGATCCGTGATATCAACGATCTCAATATCGGATTCCGGATCTTCTTGGGATGTGGTTTTATAATATGTATTTGTATGATGCAGCGTGATGTCCGCATATTCTCCAGAACCGCGGACTTCCGCTGTCACAACTGTCTTAATGATGTATTGTGTGACGTCCGGATCAATTCCCTTGATGGTGGAGCCAACCTCACGGATCCGGTAGAAGTGGGTACCTACATCGGTAATTTTATTAAACCTGATTTTCGGGAAGTTGATTGCCGATCCGTTATTCTGCGTCATGCCGCCTTCAACGATTTCCCACTCGCCGTCGTCATTCAGCTTTTCCATCACGAAGGTAAACTTTTCAGTGGAGGAAGGCGTTTTATTGACGTATTCTACTGTTTCCGGATCAGTGCTTTCTCCGTCATCTTCCTCATCCTCTGCTGTCTTCTCAACGATCTGATTCATAAACTTGGAAGCCTGGAAGCCCGTGGAGGAACCGGTCAGGCTGCCGCCTTTGTATCCCCATAAGTGGCCTTCAGAATTAGAAAAGGCTGCATTACAAATTACTGACCCCTGGAAATCGCCGGAGACGATTGCAACGTCTGCCTGGGGCGCCAGAATATGCCCCATTTCAGGACTTTGATTTTTTGTAGAAACATATTCAGCGTTTGGATAGTTCCAGATCAGGGAAAGGCCTGCGCCGTCTTCACCGAGAGCAGCACCGGCTCCAATCTGCTTTCCGTATGTTGCTTTGTACTGTGCAACAGTCATCCCATCCAGTGTTCCGATTGCAGGCAAATAGCATTCACCGGTGTCCTTAAAGCTGACTACCGTTCCCTTTGTTGCTCCGTTGGAAGGATCTCCGATATTTTCAACGCTGACAACATAGGGAAGATTGTTGGGATTGGAAATGGTAACATGTTCCCCGCCCTGAACCATTACAATGTAATTGTTCTCACTGTCTTTGGGCAGATCGGTTGTTACGGTTATTGCTCTTCCGTTGTTTGCCAGGGATGTGCTTGTGCTCTGAACATTGCTGGAGAGCTTTCCCCAGTCAACAAACCCGCTGTAAGCATAAGTTCTTCCGTATTTATTGAGGCCGGTATCAATAGCGCTCGGACTGTCATTAATGAAGTCTTTATATGTTGGCGTGTTTGTCGTGTAATCCAGGTAGCCAAAGACTTTATTTTCACTCCCAAGAACAAGGATCGGCTCATTGCTGTTATTCCCTCGCCCGTTTGCCAGATGACCGTTAACGCGTGCCAGATTACCCACATAGGAAGGAACGCCCACCAGTGCGCTGTCTGAGAATCCAAGATCGAAGCCATCCAGAGTTCCTCTCACCAGAACGCCTGCCATTAGGTGAATTTCTTTAAATACATCACCGTTATGGTAGTTCCGTCCCTCATGATTCCTGATCTCGGTATTGGTCGGATCGCACAATGCAACAATATTATAACCGTTCAGAAGGTATTCGACTGAATATCCATTAAACTTTAGTTCATCCGGAGTATCCATATAGATAATGTCATAGATATTTGTTACGTGGTTTGTGTTATCCGGTACGATAACACGCTCCGGACGGATTTCCGGCTGCGTTTCATCTTCATATACTTCAGGGAAATCGATAATATCATGATCCTGAACGACTCCGCCCTCTGTGAGACAAACAATTTTTCTGTTGAGATCATGATTGAGATCTGAAGGCCTGGTGATATTATTGTTGTTTGACACTGCATAGAGTGTTGTTACCATAGATGCTTCATGACCGGAAATCATCTGTTTGTCCGTGAGGTTTCCATTCTGATCCGTCCATTGTGTAACCTGCCCGACATACGTCTTTCCGCCATCTGTGGATGTAAGCGCGGTAATTCCGTATCGGCTTCCGTTATTGACGTTTGTCTTTGCGTAAAGAGTATACCCTGCAGGTACTGTCAGGGGAACGTCTCCGCAATCGATCTTCACGTTATAAATAGTGGGATCCGTCTGCCTTTGTGTAACTGTACAGGAATTGACGCCGGAGTCTCTGCCGACCTGTTCGTTGCTTAAGCCTCCCGTATATACTCTGCTAACAAATGCATATCCGTCAGAAGAAGCTGTAGACCACTCAGCTCCCATAAAGGAATCATAGCCTGGGGCTTCATTCACCTGTTGATTACCGGTATAATGCTTGATAACTACATCTTTTATATAGTAGTTTTGTCTTTTGGCTTCGCTGTAGGAAATCTCTGTTATACTATTATGATTTGTATGGTCAGCATTGCCGAAGATTCTGACCTTATCAAAGAGGGCTGTATTGGTTGAACTGTCCGTGGGCATTGGAGCGATCGCATACCCGATAATGGTCCCGCCGCCGCTGTAAACATGAGCTCCGGCGTATGTGATGTCCGTTATGGGCTCTGCCCCGCCCTGGCCGGGAGTGACCGGCTGCGGATTATCCGTATCACTGTTGATGAAGTCGAGTGTAACAGTAAAGGCTTCTTTTTTAACAGCCTTATATGTATTTGCTCCGTCTGCTTTACTGAGCGTATACATTCCAAAGTCGATTTCGGTTCCGGGATTATTGGGCAGTTCCGGAAGCTGTTTAGGGCCATTGTTTAATAAATCCCAGATATTTGGATAATTATTGAAATAATCAACAGTAGCTTGTTCGCTTCCTTTAAATGTTATTAAGCGTAATGTTTCGCCCGGTCCTTTTTCAATTGTACATGCAGCAGATGAACCGGAAACTGTCAGCAGTTTTGCCTGCTGTGCACGAGGCTGCCATCCTGTTGTCTGATCATTTTTTATTGAAATGATACTGTTATATGCTCCTAACTGCGGATTTGTATCCGGTGTTACGCCGTCAGTCTCAAAAAAGTTTATGATTATGTTTGCAGGGGGATCTTTCACCGTAATGATATACGTATTTCCTTCGACGAAAACCGTCAGGGTAAAGATATCCATAAAAGAGCACTCAGAACCGATGAACCAGATACCGTTCCTCTCTTCCAGATACAGGCAATTCTCGGCTCCGCCGAGGTCTTCCGTTTTTTCCAGAACGGGATCCGCTGTCATTTCCCCGATAATGCCAAGCTGTGCAAGGACTGCGTCCAGAGGATATGCATCGCGGCCGGGCAGCGAGTATTCATAGCCTTCATAGGTGAAGTCTACGGTATAATTCATCAGGTCAAACAGGGAGAAGCTCCCGGTTTCGAAGGTGTTGGTGCCTTCCACTTCGAGGGTCTCCACTTCGTCAGCGGATACAAAATGCATCACGGCGGGCAGGATCAGTCCGTCCCTGTCGATGGTGACCTTGACAGTGCCGGCGGGCTCGACGGAGCGGCCGGTCTCGGTATTCACGATACGGATGTCCAGCAGCATGATATCGATATCACGCGGCAGATGGGCTACCTTGGTGATGCCGTTGCCCAGGTCCTCGGAGAGTTTTGCTTCCAGGGCCCGGATCTGCTCTTCGGAGGCGCGGACCCAGTTCAGCTTCACTTCGTAAACAGCCGGCTCCAGCTGGCTTTCGCTCAGGTCAAGGCTGACATGATAATTGTTCTCATCGACCGCGTCAATGACGCCGGTTTCGTTGGTTTCAACGATCACGGTGAAGGAAATGATGGAAAAGCCGTCCAGTTTGAATGAGACGACGTCCACATTGGTTTTCAGCGAGACCTGTGAGTCAACGGATTCCACATTGATGTCGCCCGCGGAAATGGCCGTTGCGTCAGCGGTGGAATCAACGCTTTCGCGGACGGATTCATCCAGCGGCATATGGTTGATCTCAACCGAATCGGCATCCGGAGCTCCGAGAGCTTTCTGGATCTGGTTCTTCTTGAAGGAGACCGTCACCTTCATAGTGTTGTGAGCGGGGATCACTTCCACCATCTTTCCGGTCGGCAGGCCTTCTTCGTCCAGCTCCTGGATCATGAAAGCAAAGTCATACAGCAGCGTATTCTCCTGGGAATAGGTGTTCCCGCTGCTGTTGTTCAGAGCGTCCATATACGCGTCATAGTTGTATTCGGAGGAAGCTGGCGTAACGGGCGTTACCACCAGGACCGCGTCGTCCGGCACGTCGCTGGCCTTGGACAGAGTGACCCGCGCGGAAATATTCCCGTCGGAATAGTCATAGATTCTCTGTTCAAATTTTTCTTTATAGAACGCGGTCAGATCGGTATCCTCTGTCAGAGGAACAGCTCCTTCATCCATGGTTGCGTACCAGGCGTTTTCATCCGCATTGAATGTCAGGGCGGAAACCGCTTTATCGCCGATCTTTGTATTCAGATACTGATACGCCTTGGCGGAATCCGGTGCCACCGGGCCGGCCACGGTCAGATCGTAGTTTGCTTTTTCGAGAACTGTACGGTTTATACCGGCGATCACATTGCCGTTTTCATCGATGGAAGTAACGGTAAGGACGATATCGGGGAGCTTTTCTGTTTCTTCTTCAGCTTCTTCGGGAATTTCTGTCTCGTCTGCTCCCTCTTCAGCTTCAGGGGCCTCTTCGACTTCTTCGGTATCCTTGGTCTCTTCGGTTTCATCCGCGGGAACCTCTTCTTCAGGAGCCTCTTCGGTTTCATCCGCGTGGACCTCTTCTTCGGGAGTCTCTTCGGTTTCATCCGCGGGGACCTCTTCTTCGGGAGACTCTTCGGTCTCATCCGCGGGGGCCTCTTCTTCGGGAGTCTCTTCGGTTTCATCCGCGGGGGCCTCTTCTTCGGGAGTCTCTTCGGTTTCATCCGCGGGCGCTTCTTCTTCAGAAACAGCCTCTTCAGGTTCTTCTTCAGGCTCTGCGCCATAGGTGAATGTAACGCTGTACTTCAGAATATAGGTACCGAGAGACTCGGCGTCAAAGGTGAATCCGTAAAGGATCCCGTCCTTCTGATCTGCAGAGAAGTTGACAGCGGCTTTCACTTCGCGCCCGATGCCTTCCCCGTTTACACGGTACAGCTCGATGCGGGAAGAGACATCACGGATATTGTCATATTCCCCGCCGATCATGTTGACAGGGTTGGAAAGCAAGGTGTTGACATGGTAAAGCCTTGCGATCTCATCTGCGGACACATTGATGCCGTAAACACGGTAACCGTTTTGTGTTTTGGCCCCCGATTCAGCTTCCCCCTCTTCCGGAGCGGTTTCAGGCGCGGCAAACCGGCCGAAAACACTTTCGTAAAGCGCGGCGGCAGCGTCCGTGTTGTACTCCGCCGGAGAAACATTGACCGTTATTTCGTCAAGTATAACAGGTTCTTCAACTGTCACGGGAGCTGTTTCTTCAGTTTCGGAAGGCTTTTCTTCCGTCTCTTTTTCGGGTTCTTCCGTGGGCTGTTCGGTTTCATCGTCCGGAATATCCTGGGGCTCATCGATTTCAGCGATCAGCTCTTCCAGTTCTTCAGGTGTAAGGATCTCTGTCAGTTCCTCTTCAGCCGGCTCTGTTTCAGCAGGCTCTTCGGATTCCGCCGGCTGGTCGGTCTCTTCAGGTGTCTCAGTCTCTTCGGGCTGTTCCGTCTCCTCGGTCAGATCAGTTTCCGCAGGCTTTTCAGTTTCTTCCGGCTGCTCGGTTTCTTCGGGTTGTTCTGTCTCCGCCGGCTGCTCGGTCTCCTCGGACTGTTCGGGTTCTTCCTGCTGCTCGGTCTCACCGGACTGTTCGGGTTCTTCCTGCTGCTCGGTTTCCTCAGGCTTTCCGGTTTCTTCAGTCTCGCCGATCAGAGCCTCCAGTTCTTCAGGAGAAAGAACCTCTACCAATTCTTCTTCTGGTTCCTCAGTTTCCTCTGGCTGTTCGGTCTTTTCCGGCTGCTCAGTCTCTGCCGGCTGCTCGGTCTCCTCAGGCTGTTCGGGTTCATCCTGCTGCTCGGTTTCCTCGGTCTTCCCGGTTTCTTCAGCTTCTCCGGTCAGATCCTCCGGTTCTTCAGGAGAAAGGACCTCTGCTGACTCTTCTTCTGGTTCTTCAGTATCCTCTTTCTGTTCGGCCTCTTCCTGCTGCTCAGTTTCTTCGGGCTGAGCGACTTCTTCAGGCTGCTCGGTTTCTTCTTGCTGTTCAGGCACCTCAGATTGTTCGGTTTCCTCAGGTTCCTGGCTGCCCTCTGTCTGTGCAGGCTCTTCAGATTCTTCTGTTTCTTCCTTTTGTTCAGTTTTTTCCGGCTCAGCGGATTCTTCGGTTTCTTCGCTTAGTGTTACCGCCTCTTCGGAAGCAGTGGTTTCCGCCGGCTCTTCTTTCGGTTCTTCAGATTCGCTGGTTACTTCTTTTTCTGTATCTGCTGAATCGGTATCTGCTTTTTCTTCTTCAGGATTCAGTTCTTCAGTTTCAGTCTGTTCTGCTTCCGCCTGTTCAGTTTTACTCTCATCTTCTTTAGCGGAAAGATCGGTTTCTACATTTTCATTTTCGGTTTCATGCGGGACGTTTTCGTCTTCCTTGTCCGCGTCTGATTCCGCTTTTTCTTCCCCGGTGGATCCATCCGGAATTTCTTCGTTTATTTCCTCGGGGGATTCAGTTTCGACTTTGGTCTGTTTTTCTTCTTCGCTTTCTGCTTCCTCGTTCTGCCGGTCTTCTTTTATTGCATCTTCAGCAGTTTTGGCTTCCTCGTCTTCTTTTGCTTCCATACCGGATTCTGTTTCCGGTTCTGCCATGGTTTCAGCCGTGTTTTCGGGGACTTCCGCTGCCTCTGCCGCCGGTTTCTCCACAGTCTCTTCAGTTTCTGTTTTTACAGTCGTATCTTCGGTTGTGGCTTCAGTTGCTTCTGGGCTTTCGGGAGTCTGTGACAATTCTGTTTCAGAATTTTGCGGAATTACTTCAGTTGTTTCAGCCGGCTTTTCTTCCGGCTTGGCTGCGGTGGCAGCTATCTGTTCCTGCAGCTCAGCCAGGAACTTTTCCTGTGTAACAAGACGAACCTTGTATTTCCCGTCCTTTACCTTTTTCTCTGTCAGGAAGAATTCATATTCGCCCTTTTTCAGAGGAACGAATGCGGTGACCGTCTTCGTGTCGTCCGGCTGATAGGTGGATACCTTATTGCCGATCCTGATGTTCAGGATCGCATTGCCCTTTACAGTCACGACGTAGGAATCGTCCTTGTCGATCACAAGAAGGGCCGTTTCCTGCGCCCGGACGGATTTGGCGGAGCCTGCCTTGATTTTGATCTGTTCAGGCTCAGTCTTTGCTGTATTTTCCGGATTCTCTACCTGTACAGCCCCCGGCTCCTCCGCGGGCTCCTTAACTTCCACAGGCGCAGAGGTCCCCTCTGTCACCTCCGGAACGGCGGCAGCCTCCGGTGCTTCCTCCGCAAAAGCCGAAACCGGCAGATTGCTGAAGAGCATCATCAGCGAGCACAGAATGGAGAGAATCTTTTTCACAGTGTACTTCATTTACAAGTCCGTCCTTTCAAACCTTTACTGGCGCTTCCTGCAAACGTTTTCTTCTTTGTCTTTTCCACTTGCCTCGGAACCGTTTACCGATGAAGACTGTATCCGTATTGATGAAACGATATAAATTACCATTTGTATTATATACTTATTATATAATAGAAGAGAACCGGACAAAACCTGACAAAAATCTGTCAACTTTAGAATCACGTTCGGTCTGATTGGTTTTTCTTTTCTGTTTTGATTCATTATCTGTATTTTATTATTTCTCCGATAAATACGCTTTTCCTTTTATTCGCAAAAAAATGAATTTTTTCATCCTTTTCTGTGAACTGTACGCTTGCTTTTCTTCATATTCCGGTCATATCAAACCGGATTCAATTAAAAAGGCAGGGGCATATTGCCTCTGCCTTTTTCTCAGCGTACGCTCAGCGGCGATTCTTCCAGCGCAGCCTGTACCGCTGTCAGTGTTTTTCTCATCGCCTTGATCTGATCGCTGTCCATTCCGTCCGGCGACGGACGGTCTGCCGCGACGACCCGGTAGAAATAGCTTCCGTCCTGCCTGTATCGCCATGTGTAGGTTGGCGTATAAGCTGTCCGGATCAGGGAAACAGTCCCGTTTTCCTCTGCCCTGAAAGTCAGATGCAGCAGGTATCCTCCGATTCTGTTGGCTGCGTTCCGGTCGTCAGAGATCAGGGCGCCCAGGCTGTAAGCGCACAGGACGCTTCGTCCGTCTGCTGCAGTCAGGTATTCCGTCTTCTGTGCGATCCTGCTGCCTGCTCCGATGATCAGGTCGGCGCCCGCGTCAGCGATCTGCTGCGCCAGCTGGATCTGCGATTTATCCGGGGCTTTGGAATTGGTTTTGCCCCAGTTCAGGAAGACAAATACCGCCCGGGATCCGTTCTGCCTAGCCTGCGCGATATCTGATGCGATCAGCTCAGGCAAAGCCTCCGGCACAGAATAGCTCTCTCCCTTTTTCACCATGCTTTTTCGCGTGTTGCTGCCCACGGTCGCCGTATACTGGAGCATAGCGACCTGGACTCCGTTGATCCTCCTGATCAGTGCCCTGCTGTCGCTTTCTGAAGAGCAGAGGCCCGTCACTGCGAGACCGTGCTTTTTCAGGGATGTGACCGTAGCGGCAACGCCTTCCATCCCTTTGTCCCACGCCTTGGAAAACCCGGCCAGGGCTGTGTCGAAGCCTGCCGTTTTCAGCATGTCAGCGGCACAGGAAGGGACGACTGTTCGGGAAACCTTGATATCGTCCGTCATCAGGTTTTCCGTGAATACGGCATTGATATCTGCCGAGATTTCAGGAGCAAGCAGCGTCATGATATCCGTAAAATCGTACTTTTTGGTATCATTGGAATAGCCGCTTCTGCGTACATTGTCTTCGATCGCTGCAGTTCCGCCCACAGTCAGGGAAAACTCAGCTCCTCCCTTTGCCTGCGGCGCGTTTTGCTCCGCCCGGGGGACTGCCGTCTGTATGCTGTTTGCTTTTTCCGCCTGTCTTCCGGCATTATTCGGCTCAGCAGGAGATCCGCCCGGGGATTGCTCCGGGACGGATTCTTCCGGCCGATTCAGGAGGGACAACGCCTGTACACTCAGCGCTGACAGGTCCGCGTTCTGCCCCGAGGACAGCTTTGACAGGGTATATACCGTAACGATCAGAATAACTCCCGTCATTATCAGTGACAGGATCGTACCGAATGATATCCTTCGTTTCTTTCCCGGATCCGTCTGTGCTCCCTCCTTTCCTGTTTTTGATACTTTTTCTTACCAGATCCGGCTGAGAACAGCCGCCACGATAACGGATAAGATCATGACTCCGGCAACGATCAGTGCGATCAGTCTTGTCAGTTTCTTCTTCCTGTCATTTCTTTCGGTAGTCACTGCTCTTCTCCTCCGTCATGAAATCTGGTACTTCTGGGAGAACGTCTCGGCGTTTCCTTTCCCTCGTTTCCGTCCCTGTCTCTTTCAGGCCTGTAGGAAGCGGTATAGGTTTTGTCCTCATCTGTTTTTGTGGAGTATCTGGCATAGGGGTTTTCTATTTTGTTTCCGTAAGGCTTTGCCGTTCTGGCCTGAGGCGCGTCCGGTGTCGGTCTTACGCCTGCCGTTCCGTTCTTTTCCGTATAGCTGCCCGTCCGTACACCCGGCGCATTCGGTCTGGGGTTTTCCCTGTCCGCCGGCTTCACGGGCGCCTGATAGGGGGCGCGGCTCTGCTGTTGTCTCTGCCGGTTCTGCGCGGCACGCCTTCTGGCCGCTGCTTCCGCGGCTTTACGCTTTCTCTGGGCGTTATACCAGAAGTATCCGCCCACGCCTGCGGCCAGGACCAGGCCTGCCGCGATCAGCCATCCGGCGCCGGAACCGGAGGTTTGTTCCTGTACGTTTTCCGGTTCAACCGTTGCCAGCGGTACGATCTCTGGCGTCTCTGTTGCAGCAGGTTCAGGCGTTGTCCCGATTTTTCCCCGCAGATAAGCCAGGCCGTCCTCCACCAGCTGATCCCTGTTCGGTTCATTCTGATAATGAGCGGACAGCAGCTTCCTCAGGTCGCTCTCCGGAACGATCCCGCTTTGCACATCCTTCAGCAAGGAGTCCAGATATTCGTTCGGCTCCTCGGTTGCGATGGGCTGTGGCGTGGCAAACGGGTCAAATGGCTGGTAGCTTACACGGATCCCGCTGTCGGGATTCGTCCAGGTGCTGACCTTCAGGTCCTCCGCGGACTGTAGCGCAGGCGCCGTTCCGTCCCCGGGAATCGTTGTTGTCTGCTCCTCCGCCGTCTTGTTGCTGTCAATTCCCTTCAGATATTCGGGAGAATTCAGGAAGTCTTCCAGTTCATTCAGGTTCAGTTGTTTGAAATAGGAGCCGTTAATATAGCCTGTTTTCCCGCCGTAGCTGACGCGGTACCAGGTCTCCCCGTTCACGTTTTCTGTTCCGAGGACCAGGCAGAATGCATATTTCTTCAGCTGACGGATCCTTCCGGAGGAGATGCTTGCTTTTTCACGGAAATTCACTGTTGCGGAGGTCACATAGCCATAGCTGCTCATCGCGCCTGGGTTATAGGGCTGGACAGTTATTTCCGGGAAAGGCTGTGGCGTTGTCTGGATATGTGTCAGGTATTCTTCCACTTCCTGCATGCTCATCATGCGAAGCATGTCAGCCCGGACATAACCGAATTCCTCTTTATACTGGATCTGATGCCACGCGACTTCATCAGTATAATTCTGTCCTGTCACATAAACCACGGTATTTGGGCCCAGTTCGTTGATGATAACGCTCGTTGAGCTCGGCCAGTTGCGTACGTACGCCCCGTCGCCAATCGTAATGGCATAGCCGATCACCACAGGCGGTTCTTCCGTATACACCGGCGGAACGTCAGTCGGTATTTCCGTCGGCTCGTCTGTTGGTGCGGCCGTCGGTTTCACCGTCGGGGTTGCGGTTGGCATATTTGTCGGTTCATCTGTCGGTTCATCTGTCGGTTCATCTGTCGGTTCGTCCGTCGGCTCCGAAGTCGGTGTCGCCGTGGGCACCCCCGTCGCAGTCACGGTGGGCTCAGCTGTAGGGGTAGCTTTCGGCTCATCCGTCGGAGTGGCTGTCGGTACGTTCGTAGGAGTCGCGGTAGGCTCGTCCGTCGGCGTTGCGGTAGGCACACCCGTCGGAGTAGCCGTCGGCTCTTCCGTAGGCGTTGCTGTCGGAATTGCCGTCGGAGTGACCGTCGGCTCGTCCGTAGGCGTCGCGGTCGGAGGGGCAGTGGGGGTTGCAGTCGGAGTGGCAGTCGGTGTGCCTTTCACCGGTTTGAGAATGTAATCCAGAATTTCGGAGGACAGCTCAGGAACGGGCGTTTCACATTCCTTTTCCATGATGCTGTCACTTTCTGCCCTGCTGAGGATATCCAGGAATTTGGACATAACGTAGCCGGTTTCCCCGTCGATCATGACGGCGGTCCACCGCTCTTTCTTTTTGTTGACTTCTTCCCTGAGCATATAGACATAAGAACCCTTTTTGATCGATGCCTTGATCTTGGAATCTGTCGTCGGCTTCTCGCGGAAACGGACGTCCGTTGCGTTGGTCTTGCCGAAGCGGTTGATCATCTCGCCGATCGGGATCGGTTCTTCAGGTTCCGGTTCGATCTGGGATTCGGGTTCCGGTTCGATCTGGGGTTCGGGTTCCGGTTCGGTCTGGGGTTCGGGCTCGGTCTGAGATTCCGGTTCGGGTTCAGGCTGAGGTCATGGTTCAGGTTCAGGCTGAGGTTCCGGTTCAGGCTCGATTTCAGGTTCAGGCTCGATTTCAGGTTCAGGCTGGATTACCGGTTCAGGCTGGATTACCGGTTCAGGCTCATTCTGAGGTTCCGGTTCTGTCTGGTGGTCCTGTTCGGCTCCTGTACCCTGACCTTCCGGATTTCTTTCGGCCTGCAGCTGTTCCATGGTATAAGGTTTGACAGGGCTTGTCTGCAGCAGTTCATCGCTTTCTCTTCTGGAGCAGACATCCACAAATTCGCTCATCAGGTAGCCGTTCGTTCCTTTATAACTGGCATACATCCAGTTATTACCGTCATCGCTCTTCTCCTCAATGATCAGATAGACCGGTGCGCCCTTCGGAAGCTCCTGGATGACCTTCGTTTTTTTGCTCATGCCGCTCCGGAAATTGACCTTCTTGTTTGTCTTTCCGTAACGGTTGATCAGTTCACCCGTCGGAATGGGAAGATTGTCCTCCGGATCCTCCTCCGGCGTAAGCTCCGGTTCCGCCGTTCCGCTCTGCTGCTTTTCAGCGGCCAGCTGTTCCGCGGTAAACGGTTCGATCGGTGATTCGTACAACGCGTTCATCATGATCGCGCTGTCTTCTTCGGACAGCGGCAGGATGAATTCGCTCATCAGGTACCCGCGCCTGCCGTTGTAAAGAACATTCATCCAGCTCTCGCCGCTGTCGTTCACCTCTTCAACGATCAGATAAACAAAGGAATCGCGCGAAAGCTCCTGATAAATATCCGCTTTTTTGCTTGGACCGTTCCGGAAATTGACCTTGGCGGTAGTCTGGCCCATCAGATTGATCGGTTCACCCGGTGCCGGCAGGATTACGGTTTCCTGCTGCGGTTCCGGCTGCGGCTGTGCTTCGGGTTCCGGCACATATTCCGGTTCGGGTACGTATTCCGGTTCCTGCTGCGGCTCCGCTTCGGGTTCCGGCACATATTCCGGTTCGGGTACATATTCCGGTTCCTGCTGCTGCTCCGCTTCGGGTTCCGGCACATATTCCGGTTCGGGTACGTATTCCGGTTCCTGCTGCGGCTCCGCTTCGGGTTCCGGCACGTATTCGGGTTCGGGTACATATTCAGGTTCCGTCTGCGGCTGCGCTTCGGGTTCCGGCACATATTCCGGTTCGGGAACGTATTCAGGTTCCGGCTGCGGCTGCGCTTCGGGTTCCGGCACATATTCCGGTTCGGGTACATATTCCGGTTCCGGCTCGTACTCCGGTTCAGGATCGGATTCCGCTTGCTGCTCTGCCTCCAGCATCTCCCGGGTAAAGGGTTCAATAGGCTGGTCATACAGAACCGACATCAGCTGGCTGCTTTCCGTTTCGGACAGGACTGTTACGTATTCGCTCATCAGGTAACCGCGCTGTCCGTTATAGATGACGTCAATCCAGCTTTCATTCTGATCGTTGATTTCTTCAACGATCATATAAACATAGGAGTTTTCAGGAAGCTCCTCGTATTTATCGTATTTTTTTCCGGCACCGCTCCGGAAATTGACTTTCTTGTTGGTGATGCCAAACCGATTGATCGGCTCCCCTGCTTCAGGCAGTGCCTCCGGTTCTGCCTCATATTCGGGTTCAGGTACATACTCAGGTTCCGGCACATATTCCGGTTCCGGTACGTATTCCGGTTCCGGTACATATTCCGGTTCAGGCACGTATTCGGGTTCAGGCACGTATTCCGGTTCAGGTACGTATTCCGGTTCCGGTACATATTCCGGTTCAGGCACGTATTCGGGTTCCGGCACATATTCCGGTTCAGAAACATATTCAGGCTCCGGCACATATTCCGGTTCAGAAACATATTCGGGTTCCGGAACATATTCAGGCTCCGGCACAGATTCCGGTTCAGGCACGTATTCGGGTTCCGGCACATATTCCGGTTCAGGCACATATTCGGGTTCAGGCACGTATTCGGGTTCAGGTACATACTCGGGTTCCGGAACATATTCCGGTTCAGGCACATATTCGGGTTCGGGTACGTACTCCGGTTCAGGCATATATTCGGGTTCAGGCACGTATTCGGGTTCAGGCACGTATTCGGGTTCAGGTACATACTCGGGTTCAGGCTCGTATTCGGGTTCTGCCCCGGGTGCCGTTCCGTCCGGCTGTGGATACTCCACCGCGGTAGAGAAATAAAGATAGAAGTCCTTTTCGGTCCCGTCCTCATCGGCGGTGATCGCCAGATAACTGATGCCGTCCATGACGGTCTTGCTGTCGGTGATTTCTTCCGGAACTGTGTCCGGGTCCGGCATAAAGGAGCAGGCGTGTCCGGGGTAGAGATAATCCACGGTAAAGCCCGCGCGGACAGCCTCTTCGGGGATCATGACCCAGAAGGTATTTTCATTTTCAGCCACGGGAGTTGCATTGGCCGTCTGCAGATTCCCGTTCTCATCCTGCCAGGTCACGGTGATCTGCAGATTCATCCAATCGCTCTCCTCTGCGGAAACAACGGGCAGCGATGACAGGAGCAGAAGTACGGCTGCCATGCATGCGATGCTCTTTTTCAGGAGTTCGATCATTTTCATCTTCATATCGGTATTCCTCCCCGTTTTGATCTGAATACGGTTATATGTATTTTATCTTTTTGACACCATCTTGTCAAATTTTGTAACAATTTTGATACAAGCTGTCTGAGACCTTCCCATGCAGGAATCCCGGCCGGAAATGTCGAAAAAACAAGCGTTTCCTTCATATATTGATTCCGGGTCAATCGTGCATCGAAAGGCATTTTTTATGGATAAATATTTCTCCGGCTTTCCCGGCTTCCGGGAGCTCCTGTTTTCTCCGGATACCCCGGAGAGCCTTTTTTCCCGTCTCCCGGCGCTGGATACTCCCCGTCTTTTACTTCGGAAAATGCAGATGAGGGATGCCGCTGATATCTATGCTTGGGCATCGGATCCCCTCGTTTCCCGCTATGTGCTTTGGGACAGCCATAAAAGCATAGCCGACAGCCGGAACTATATCCGCTATATCCGCCGCCTGTACCGTCAGGGGCTTCCTTCCTCGTGGGCTATGGTCCTGAAGGAAACGGGCGGCGTCATCGGTACGGTCGGCTTCATGTGGTATTCCTCCGTCAATCAGAGCGCTGAGGTGGGTTACTCCATGTCCCGCAGCTACTGGAACCGCGGTCTGATGACGGAAGCTCTTTCCGCGGTCCTGGCCTTCGGATTTGACCGGCTGGGTCTGCATCGGGTGGAAGCGCAGTTTGACGTTCGTAATCCGGCCAGCGGAAAGGTCATGGAAAAATGCGGTATGCGCTGTGAGGGAGTCCTGCGGGACAGGATTCGGAACAAAGGGGAATTTATTGACGTCGCGCTCTATTCCATGCTTCCGCAGGATCGGAAAAGCTTATAAATTCAGAATCAATTCTTGAAGAAAGCCCCCTGTTCGTGTAAAATATAATTTGATATATTTTGTGCTTCTGAAAAGGAGGTGTCGGGATGAACTACCGTGGTAAACATGATCCTTCCGTTCCGTGGCCGGTATCATCCTCAGCCTCCTCGTCGCACCGGTCCAGGCACGCTTACCGCAATCCCCGGAAGCGCAGGTTTTTCATTTTCCTCCTGATTCTGCTTGCCGTCGTTATTTCATATCCCTTCCTGAGTGCCCGGCGTCTTACGGTAGACCGGAAAACGCTTATTGTGGATGACCTTCCTGCTGACATCGCCCGTGCCCGTATTGTTTATGTCACCGATATTCATTACGGTTATTTTTTCTCCGACAGTCAGGTTGGCGGGCTCGTGGACCAGATCAACAGCCTGAAGCCGGATATCGTTCTCTTTGGCGGGGATTACGCGACTGACAATGAAAGCGCCATCCGCTTTTTCCAGAAGCTTCCTTCCATCCATTCCCGTTATGCCGTTCTGGGTGTTATCGGAGAATCTGACCGCGGTGGGAGCGACCTGGATCTTCTGCTTCTCACGGATGCCATGCGCAGCGCCGACGTGGTCCCTTTGGTGAACTCAACGTTCAGGGTCCGGATGGGAAACAGCTCCGTTATTGTTGCCGGTCTGGATGAACCGCTCCTGGGCAGCCCTGATTACAAGGGCGTTGCTTCCCAGTTAAGTGCGGATGATTTCGTCATTCTTCTGGCCCATAATCCTTCCGTGATCCAGGAAGTCCACAGCACGCCGGATCGGACCGGCCGTCTCCGCTGGTTTGATCTTGCGCTCTTCGGACATACTCACGGTGGTCAGATCAGTATTGCTCCCACGTTGCTGGGAATCGCGGAAGACGTTCCCGCCCGGTACCGGGGCGGCTGGTTTAAGGAAAACAGAGCCGATATATTGGTTTCCAACGGTGTCGGCACCTCCGTCTTCCCGGTCAGACTCTTCTGCCCCGCTCAGATCCATTGCATTGATATTTCCCTGAAATGACAGGAGGTCCTTTCATGACGGAAACGCCCCGCATCAGCCTCGACGGTGTATCCTACACTTATGAGGAAGCCCCTTCCCCCGCTCTCTCGCAGGCGACAGCCGCCATCCGGGAGGGTGAGTTTGTCGCCGTGCTCGGCCACAACGGCTCCGGAAAATCCACGCTGGCCAAACTGCTGAACGCTCTCTATATCCCCACGGAAGGTACTGTCCTTGTCTGTGGCTATAATACAAAAGAAGAAAAATACACCTGGGAGATCCGCCGGCGCGCCGGAATGATCTTTCAGAATCCCGATAACCAGATCGTCGCGACCGTTGTCAAGGAGGACGTGGCCTTTGGGCTGGAAAATCTCGGCGTCCCGACAGTGGATATGATCCCCCGCATCGAGTCCGCCCTGGCTACGGTCCGGATGAGCAAATTTGCCGACACCGCGCCGCATATGCTCTCCGGGGGCCAGAAGCAGCGTGTGGCGATCGCCGGCATCCTTGCCATGGAGCCCAGCGTCATCATTGCAGATGAAGCCACCGCCATGCTGGATCCCTCCGGGAGGCAGGAGGTTCTTGACACCCTGCTGGCTCTGAACAAAAACAAAAATATCACTGTGGTATGGATCACACATTTCATGGAGGAGGCCGCCAAGGCTGACCGGGTCATCGTTGTATCCGACGGAAGCATCGTGGAAGACGGCACCCCCGGGGAAGTGTTTGAGAAGACCGATCGTATGAGGGAACTGCATCTGGATGTTCCGCATATGACCGCGCTCGCGGAGGAACTCCGCAGTGAAGGCATGCCCCTTCCGGGTGGTATCCTGACTGTGGAAGATATGGTACGGGAGGTGGAAAAGATCATATGTCCATCGAAGTCCGCCACCTGACGCATACCTATTCCGAAGGCAGCGCCCTGAGCGCCGTCGCGCTGGATGATGTCAGCTTTTCCATTCAGGACGGCGAGTTTATCGGACTGATCGGTCATACCGGTTCCGGTAAATCCACGCTTGTCCAGCACCTCAACGGCCTGCTCAAGCCCACCTCCGGCCAGATCCTTATTGACGGTGAAGACCTGAACGGTGAAAAGGTCGACCGCCGCGCCCTCCGCCGGCGGATCGGCCTGGTGTTCCAATATCCGGAATATCAGCTTTTTGAGGAAACGGTCGCAAAAGACATCGCCTTTGGCCCGAAAAACCAGGGACTCTCCGCCGGGGAGATCGACGCCCGCGTCCGCTATGCAATGGACTGTGTCCATCTGGATTATGAAAAATATGCCGAAAAGAGTCCCTTCGAGCTTTCCGGCGGCCAGATGCGCCGCGTCGCCATCGCCGGAGTCCTGGCCATGAAGCCCTCCACCCTCATTCTGGACGAACCGACTGCCGGCCTGGATCCGCGAGGACGGGATCGCATTCTTTCCATGCTGGAAGACCTTCACCGGAAAGAAAACACCACTGTCATCATGGTCTCTCACAGTATGGATGATATGGCGCGTCTGGCCACCAGACTGATCGTCATGGCCAACGGGAAAATCGTTGCTTCCGGAACCCCGAGAGAGATTTTCTCGCAGAGAGAGATGATGACCTCCATCGGCCTGGGCATTCCGGATGCGGCGCGTCTTTGCGGCGCCCTGCGTGAAAAGGGCTACGACCTTCCAGCCGACCTGTACCGGCCTGAAGAGCTGAAGCAGCATCTTCTCCGGCTTTGGAAGGAGGCGGGAAAATGCTGAAAAACATTACGCTCGGCCAGTATTATCCGGTTGACAGCCTGATCCACCGTCTTGATCCGCGAATCAAGCTGATCCTGACCATCGCTTTTATTGTCGCCGTATTTATGGTGCACACGCTGGCTGGCTATGCGGTGATTTTTGCCTTCGTATTCTGGCTTTCCCGTCTGGCAAAGGTCCCGTTCCGCATGCTCCTGCGCGGATTAAAGCCGCTGCGGTTTATCGTTATTCTGACCTTCCTGCTGAATCTATTCTTTACGCCGGGAGAAAAGGTGCTCGTCGAGTTCTGGATCATCCGGATCACGGAGGAATCCCTCCTTCAGGCAGTCCACTATTCCCTGCGATTGATCTTCCTGGTACTTGGGACCTCCCTGCTGACTCTGACGACCTCCCCCGTTTCGCTTTCCGACGCGATAGAGATCCTGCTCACGCCCCTGAAAAAGATTCGTTTCCCGGCCCATGAGCTGGCTATGATGATGACGATCGCGCTTCGTTTTATCCCGACCCTGCTTGAGGAAACGGATAAGATCATGAAAGCGCAGATGGCCCGCGGAGCCGATTTCGAAAGCGGCAACCTTTTCAACCGGGCCAGGGCGATGGTGCCTCTTCTGGTGCCTCTCTTCGTCAGTGCCTTCCGGCGTGCCGGCGACCTTGCCATGGCTATGGAAAGCCGTTGCTATCACGGCGGTGAAGGCCGCACCCGGCTCCGCGTACTGAAGATCCAGAATAACGACTGGGCAGCCTGCGGTATTATGGTCCTTCTGATTGGCCTGATCGTTCTGGAGGGGATTCTGCTGTGAAAAGGATCCTGCTTTCCGTGGAATATGACGGTACTGCTTACGCCGGCTGGCAGAGGCAGCTGAATGCCCTGAGCGTCCAGCAGGTTCTGGAGGAAGCGCTGGCTTCTGCCTGCGGTCATCCGGTCACCGTCACGGGCTCGTCCCGTACGGATGCCGGGGTCCACGCGCTCGCCCAGCAGGTCCATTTTGATACCTCCTGCAGTATCCCGCCGGATAAATTTCCTTTTGTGCTGAACAATATTCTGCCCGGCGATATCCGGGTGCACGCGGGCTGTGAGGTCCCCCCGCAGTTTCATGCGCGTTTCCTTGCCGCAGGAAAAACGTATACTTATCGGATCATCAATTCCCGTCACGGCAGCGCTCTGAAACGAAACACCTGCCTCCATGTGCCCGTTCCCCTCGATCCCGCGCCCATGCTGAAGGCGGTCGGCACCCTTTCTGGGACGCACGACTTTGCCGCTTTCCAGGCGGCAGGCGGTACGGCAAAAACAACAGTCCGGACGATTCATTCCGCTCATCTGGAGCAGGATGGGCCCTGTTTTACGTTCACGGTTTCCGGAAATGCTTTCCTGTATAATATGGTCCGGATCATCGTCGGTACGCTGGTGGAGATCGGCCTGTACAAGCGGGAACCGGATGCCTTTCTGAAGGCATTCTCCTCCCTGGACCGCCTTGATCTGGGTATGACCGCGCCCGCTCACGGCCTGGAGCTGACGGAAGTCCGCTATGCTCCCGAAGCCTTCACTGCTCCCGAAACCATCCGCTGGCATGCGGATCAGTAATATTGGCTCAAAAAGGAACTAAAATGCTGCGCTTAACAAATCTGGCCGTTCCTCTGGATTATGATGATAGGATCCTCCGTCAGCTGATCCTGCGCAAGCTGTCCGTGCCTCAGGACCAGCTTGTTTCGTTTGCCCTTGTTCGCCGCAGTATTGATGCGCGGGATAAAGCAGACGTCCATTTTGTGATGAGTTTTGACCTTTGCGTGAAGGATGAGGCCTCCGCCCTGAAGCGCTGCAGGTCTCTCGCTCCTTCCCCGCAGAATAAGCCTCCCCGGCCCCTTTTCGGCCGCTTCAACACCCGTCCCCTGGTCGTCGGCGCTGGACCCGCGGGCCTTTTCGCCGCTCTCACGCTGGTACGCTCCGGCGCGGCTCCGATCCTGATCGAACGCGGCAAGCCCGTTGATGAAAGAACGAATGATGTTTCCCTGATGGCCGCGCAGGGTATTCTGGAGGAGGATTCCAACGTTCAGTTCGGCGAAGGCGGAGCTGGTGCCTTTTCAGACGGAAAGCTGACCTGCGGCGTTAAATCCCCCTATACCGCCGAGATACTGGAAACCTTCGTGAAGCATGGCGCGCCCGCTGAGATTCTGACAGACCAGATGCCGCACATCGGCACAGACCGGCTGAAGAAGGTCGTCTCCTCCCTCAGGGAAGAGATCCGCGCTTCAGGCGGTACCGTCCTTTTTGAAACGCGCCTGGAGGAACTGATCCTCCGTTCCGGGCATGTGGAAGGCGCCGTTGTCTCGCACGCCGGAAAAAAGCGTGAAATACTGACAGACACTGTCCTTCTCTGCATCGGCCATTCTGCCCGGGATACCGTTCAGAACCTGTTTACCGCCGGCATACGCATGACGCAGAAGCCCTTTGCCGTCGGCGTGCGCATCGAGCATCCGAGAAGCCTGATCGACCGCAGCCAATACGGATCCTTCGCGGGGCATCCCGCCCTGAATGCCGCATCCTATAAGCTGATCTGCCACACGAAGGACGGGCGGGGCGTATACACCTTCTGCATGTGCCCCGGCGGCAGCGTTATTGCTGCTGCGTCCCAACCCGGCGGAGTGGTGACCAACGGCATGAGCCTGCATGCCCGGGACGGCGAAAACAGCAATTCCGCCCTGCTCGTCGGCGTTCGTACGGAGGACTTTGGCGACACGCACCCGCTGGCAGGTTTTGTTTTTCAGCGGGAACTGGAGCGCGCTGCCTTCCGGGCCGGCGGAGGCGGTTTCCGCGCGCCCGCCCAGCGGGTGGAGGATTTTCTCCGCGGCCGGCCCACCTCCCGATTCGGGGACGTGGTACCGAGCTACCGCCCGGGGGTCACGCCTGCGGATCTGAGAGAGATCCTTCCCGGATTTATTGCGGAAAACCTGAAAACAGCTATTCCGGTCATGGACCGCCAGCTGCACGGCTTCGCCCTCCCGGATGCCGTTCTGACGGGTCCGGAAACCCGGTCCTCCTCGCCCGTCCGCTTTTCCCGGGATGAAACCGGCCAGGCGGAAGGCATCTCCGGCCTTTTCCCTGTCGGAGAGGGCGCCGGATACGCCGGCGGGATCGTTTCCGCCGCCATTGACGGCATAGCATCCGCCCGCAAGGCCATAGAACGCAGTCTCCTTCTGTAATGCGTCGATTCCACAGACCGAACTGAAAAGCCCCCTTTTCCCTGTCCGGGAAAAGGGGGCTTTGATTGAGTCGGAAAAGATTATTCTTCCTCGTCGTCCTCGATCTTCGCGTTGGCGATGATCTTCTGCGCTTCGGCAGCGGGAACCTCTTCATAACGTTCAAACTTCATGGAGAAGGAACCTCTTGCCTGAGTCATGGAGCGCAGGTCCGTAGCATATTTGAACATTTCGGCCAAAGGCGCTTCAGCTTCCAGCTTCTGCATGCCGCCTTCCTGATTCATGCCGATAATGCGGCCGCGGCGTTTGTTCATGTCGCCCATGATGTCACCCATGTATTCGTTGGGAACCAGCACTTCCACATGCATGATCGGCTCCAGCAGCACGGGGCTTGCGTCCATGCAGCCTTTCTTATAGGCAATACGGGCAGCGGTCTTGAACGCCATTTCGGAGGAGTCTACCGGATGGTAGGATCCGTCATACAGCTTGGCGCGCAGATGGACCATCGGATATCCCGCCAGAACACCCTTGACCAGGTTTTCGCGGAGTCCCTTTTCAACGCTGGGAATAAAGTTGCGCGGAACAACGCCGCCGACAACCGCGTCAACAAACTCAAAGTCCTGATCGCTGTCGGTGATCGGGCTGAACTCGATCCACACGTCGCCGAACTGGCCGTGGCCGCCGGTCTGCTTCTTGTGACGGCCCTGGACCTTCACGGTCTTGCGGATGGTCTCACGGTACGGGATCTTGGGATCCTGCAGCACGGCATTGGCGCCGAACTTGGAGGCCAGCTTATTCTTGATAACGTCCAGATGCATTTCACCGGCGCCGCTCAGTTCGGTTTCGGTGGTTTCCGGATTCTTGACGATGCGGATGGAAGGATCTTCCTCAGCAAGGCGGTTCAGGCCGCTGAAGACTTTATCTTCCTCACCCTGCTTGGCAGCAAATACAGCCTTGGAAATGCAGGGTTCCGGGAATTCGATCGCCGGATAGACGATGGGGTTGTTCTGATCGCACAGTGTGTCACCGGTGGAGGTGAACTGCAGCTTGGCCAGGGCGCCCAGGTCGCCGGCGTGCAGTTTATCAACGCCGGTCTGTTTGTTTCCGCGCAGAGTGAAGATGCCGGCGGCTTTTTCGGTCTTTTCCTTGTTCGCGTTGTACAGGACGGTGGAGCTCGTCAGCATGCCGGAGAATATCCGGAAAAGGCTCAGCTTGCCGACAAACGGGTCAGCGATGGTCTTGAACACGAGCGCGGAGAAGGGTTCTTCATCCTTGCAGACGCGGACGACCTCGTCGCCGGTCTTCGGGTTTTGGCCGGTCTGGCTCAGGCCCTCGTGCGCGGGAGACGGCAGATACTTGGCCATCAGATCCATCATGCGGGCAATACCGACACCGGTCAGAGCGGAGCACGCGACCACGGGTACGATGCTGCCGTCCTTCATTCCCTTGCGGAATCCGGCCAGGATCTCGTCGTAGGTAAGCTCCTCGCCTTCCAGGTATTTCATCATCAGGTCGTCATCCGCGGCGGCGGCCTGCTCCGTCAGATATTCAAAAGCCTCATTGACCTCGCCTTCGATATCGGCGGGCATGGGGACTTCAACACTCTTTTTGTAAGCGCCTTCATACGCTTTCTTCTCCAGCACGTTTACCACGCCGCGGAAAGAAGCGCCCTCGCCCAGGGGCAGCAGGATCGGCACCACGCTGGAGCCGTATTTCTCACGCAGCTGCGCGGTGACCTTGGCGAAGTTTGCGTGTTCACGGTCCATCTGGTTCACAATGAACATACGGCCCAGATTGTGCTTTCCGGCATAATCCCAGGCCTTTTCGGCGCCCACGCTCAGGCCGTTGACTCCGCCGACAACGATGACGGCGGTCTCAATAACGCGAAGGGGGCCCATCAGTTCGCCGATGAAATCAAAATATCCGGGAACGTCGATCGCGTTGATGACCTTTCCGTTCCAGGGAATCGGCGCATAGCTTGCGCTGATCGAAAAACCGCGCTTTTTTTCTTCGGGATCAAAGTCGGAAACGGTGGTTCCGTCCTCCACCTTGCCCTGACGGTCGATCATTCCGGCAGCGAAGAGCATCGCCTCGGTCAGGGTGGTTTTGCCCTCGCTGCCATGCCCCATGAGGGCAATGTTGCGAATGTTGCTGGTAATAAATTCAGCCATGGTCGTCTTCCTCCGTTCATTCATTTTTCATTCCGGTGCTCCGGAAGAGGCAGCTCCGGAAATCATTTTCACAATATCAAAAATAACTATAACATACCGATGCCAAAAAGAAAAGCACGAATTTGTGTTTTTCGGAACAGAAAAGACCACATTGTTGATTCGGCGGCGTATAAAAAAGAAGCGGCGTGTTACGTCCGCTCCAGCATTCTTTCCATCAGCGGCAGGACCGTTTTTTCGTCTCCGCTGGTCCGGAAAATAATTTCCCCTCCGCCGTCCTCCCTCAGGATGTCTCTCTGGGCCAGCACACGCTTCAGCTGTCTGGCTGTCCCGGCGTTTCCGTCCATAATCTGTACATGCCCGGGCAGCAGCTCCCGCAGCATATCCTTCAGAAAAACATAATGTGTGCAGCCGAGCACCGCCGCATCCACCTTTTTCGGATCAAAACGGGTCAGAAGCTGTCTGAGGTATTCCCTTGCCTCTTCCCAGCGCTCACCCTCCACCAGTTCCATCAGCCCCTCGCACGGCACCTTCACGGCTCCTTCCCCGTACAGGGACATCAGATGATTGAACTTTTCCTGTCTCAGGGTCAGCGGAGTCGCCATAACCAGAATGCTGCCCCCGTGCCGGATCTCCGAAGCCGGCTTGAGCGCGGGCTCCATCCCGATCACCGGGATGTCCAGCTCTGCCCTCAGGGTGGCCGCGGCAGCTCCTGTTGCCGTATTGCAGGCAATGACAAGCGCCTTGATGCTTTCTCTCTGCAGCTCCGCCACAACGCCCCGGACGCAGCGGATCACCTCTGCCGTTGATTTTGTACCGTAGGGCGCGTTCGCCGTATCGCCGTAATATATGAATGTTTCCGATGGCAGCACGCGGCGCATTTCACCCAAAGTACTGATACCGCCTACGCCGCTGTCAAAAACGCCGACCGGATCTGCACAGTTGCTCATGCGCTGCCTCTCTTTCCCTGAATTCTATACTTGCTGTATTCTATCAAACCGGATGTTATCTGTAAAGGAAGTTGAAGTTTTTCCTTTTTCGTACTATACTTTCCCCATTCCCGGACGGATCCGGACCAGGAAAGGAGAAGGCAGTCAGTGGATGAAATCAGGCTCGGCGACATTGTCGCCATGCGGAAGCCTCACCCCTGCGGAGGCACCGAATGGACCGTCACACGCACCGGCGCGGATATCAAGATCCGCTGCAACACATGCGGCCGTCTGGTCATGCTGGATCGGGAAACGTTTCTCCAGCGCAGGAAAGCGCTGATCGCGCGCGGACCGGATCAGGACCCGGATTCTTTATAATGTAACATAAATGAAACATCCTTGCTATATTTCTTTCTGTTGTGTTATAATTTTTATGTTGACTGTAATTTGCGGCCCCGGGCCGACAAAATGAAAAGGCCGGTGAGATCGGTGCGTAAACTGATTGTTTCTTTCCTTTCCCTGCTGCTGGTGTTCTGCTGCGCCTTTGCGCTGGCAGCGGAGAATACTTCCGAATATACATTTGAAAGTATACCCGCCAGGCTGTCCGTCGGAGACAGCTTTACGGTGATACTTCCGGAAAATATGGAACAGCATACTGAATTCCTCTTCGGGAAGACCGTTGAGGATGTCAGGGCGGACTGGACGGCTCGCGGTGTTCTGATGCAGGCATGGCGGACAAAGGAAAAGGATGCCTGCCTTGAGGTGCGCGCCGTTCAGGATGAAGACGCTCAGGCCTATTTTGATACAGATCAGCAGACCAATCAGGGACGTACCGCTTTCCGCACCTCTCACCTGAAAAACGCCAAATATATCAATCAGGGTTACGATATTAAAAACGCCGCGTGGAAAAAGCAGACCAACGGCGGCCGATTCCTCCGCCTAAAATATAAGCGGACCGCCGGCGATACGGTTTACTGGGGCTTCGCAGCAAAGACGGTGCGGAACGGATGGACGGTCATTCTGGACTATCAGGTTTACGGCCGCGCCCTGAAGACGAACGACGAGCTGAACCTGAACCGGATCGCCAATTCAGTTTATTTCGATTCCTCCGACGCGCTGCCCTACGGCAGCAGCGCGCTGATCAGCTTCACCTCCGAGCCCCCGGCGGAAACCAATACCGGTGAATTCTTTCTGGAGGGGACCACCGCGCCGCAGGCGCACCTGACGACGGTGGCCATGCGCCAGTCCGTCTCCGGATCCTTTATATTCGAGACCGACGCAAACAAGGCCGGCAAGTTCAAGCAAAAGATCCAGCTGCCCCAGGAAGGGGTATGGTGTATCACCATGACCGTGGATGACGCGTCCGGCAAGGAACTCACCGAAAAGTTTTTTGAGTCGGTCGTCACCTACAGTGCCACTCTCATCCCTGTCAACTTTACTACGGCTGTACCGGAAACCTTTTCCACCGATGAGTTTATCCTTTCCGGCGTGACAGTCGGCCACGTCAAGATCCAGTGTATTGTGGAGGGCGGGCCGAAGCCCTTTACCAAGCAGATCCAGACAAACAACAGCGGCAAGTTTTCCTTCAAATTCCCGACAGATACCGAAACGGTGTACAATATCACGCTTGTTTTCCAGAAAAAGAATCTGGATCTGCGGCGGAAAACCTGGACCGTCAACCGGGTCATGACGGAAGAGGATTACCGGGCTCAGTACCGTAAGGAAGCATGCAAGCCCGCCTACAACACCCTGGTCAGGAATCTGGACAGCTACGCCGGCAGGATCATGGGGTATAACGTTTATGTTTACGATATTCAGGAAGCCGGCGATGAATGGCTCTTGTTCTGCGCTCTGAAAAAGAACAGCAAAACCGGCTACGGAGATATCATCATCCTGAATTCAGACAAAGAGCCTGACGTGCCGAAGGACACCCTCGTCAAGGTATACGCCAGATGCGTCGGCCCCCATTCGGTGGAAGGCGTGGATGACGTAACGTACTACCCGTCCTTTGACCTGCTGTTCTGGGAATGATCGACGAAAAAAGAGAGGAAGCGGTTCGTACCGCTTCCTCTCTTTTTTATTTTCTTTTACGGGCATACTCGCAAAGCGCTCTGAGCGCGCATTCTTCGCACAGCGGCCGCTGAGCCTTGCAGATTCTTCTTCCGTGCCAGATGAGCCAGTGATGAGCCCGGCCCCATTTGTCCCTCGGTATGATCCTTGTTGCCTGTTTTTCCGTCTCTTCCACTGTGTCGGCCCGGACCAGCCCCAGGCGGTTCGTCACGCGGAACACATGGGTATCCACGGCAAACGCGGGAATGCCGAAGGCATTGGAAAGAACCACATTGGCTGTCTTCCTGCCCACCCCGGGCAGTGCTGTCAGTTCCTTCATTGTCCGCGGCACCTGGCCGTTGTGTTTCTCCCGGATGATCCTGCAGGCTGCGATAATATTGCCTGCCTTGCTTTTAAAACCGCAGCTTTTTACCATGGGATACAGCTCGTCTTCCTTCGCTTCCGCCATAGCGTTTGCATCCGGATAGCGCGCGAACACGGCAGGCGTCACCCGGTTCACCTGTTTGTCGGTGCATTGGGCGGACAGGATCGTTGCCACCAGCATTTCATAAGGATTGGAAAATTCCAGCTCCGCCTTGGCTTCCGGATACATCTCCTCCAGGATTTCCAGCGCTCTCTTCTTGTCAGCCGCCTTCATGCGCATGCGCTCCTCTTGATTAAAAAAGCTTGAAGTTGTTAGCCGAAACAAAATCCTTCAGGAAAAAGATATAGAATAGCACCAGCGCGACGGAAAGGACCGCGGTCGCCGCGACAACGGCTATATGCCTTTTTTCGAAAACCAGGCTTTCCTGGTTTGCGGAAATCAGCTTCATGCTCTTCAGTGCCGGGATGAACGCTCCGATGATCAGCGAGATCAGCACGGATTCCGCCGGGAACAGAACAAGATTCTTCACGATGCGGACCAGGTTGATCACGTTGTAGGTCGTTGCCTTCTCATCCCCGAGGAAAACATACATCCACTTCATAAACAGAGAAGTCAGAATGATGTTGCATATCAGGTTCACAACAAACTTTGCCGCCAACACACGCGGAACCGTGATCTTTTTTTTCCAGAAAAACAGGCCGAAAATAAACGAACTGAGCATTTCCGTCAGAATAAACGGGAGGAAATAGACACCGGAAGGGAAAACAAGGTATCCGAGCGTATCGCTTACGGCACCCACGGCAAGACCGACCAGCGGCCCGTAGATCAGGGAGCCGAGCGCGTTCACATAACAGTCAAAGGTCACGCTGAGACCCGCGGCCAGCGGGATCTTGAAAGCCTTGACCACAATGCGGAGAACGACAATAAAGCTGGCGAAAACCAGGCTTTTCGTGTTCTTCAGTTCTTTGGCGGCTGCGTGCCAGTATGACAGGCCGTAACTGTTTTTTGTCTGCATAAAAAAGCCTCCTCCGGAACAGTCGTTTGCGAAGGAGACAAAAATCCTCCGCAGCGGGATGCGCATCCTCTACCGCGCGGCAATGCCGCTTCGTTTCATGACAACTCCCCGTTCATGAACACTTGACGCAAAAGACGCTACTCTGCCTTGATCGGTCGTTAAAACCGTTTTTCCTTACTTCTTTGCCTTCAGATAACCTTTCCGGGCAAGAAGCTCCGCGGTCAGGATGCCGCCGCCGGCGGCGCCGCGGATCGTGTTGTGGCTCAGGCACACAAAGCGCCAGTCGAAGATCTTGTCCTCGCGCAGGCGGCCGATGCTGACGCCGAAGCCGTTCTGGAAATCCCTGTCCAGCTTCGTCTGCGGCCGGCTCGGGTCATCAAAATACTGCAGGAAAGGCTTGGGCGCGCTCGGCAGTTCCAGCCTCTGGGCTTCGGTTTCATAGCTGTTCCAGCGCTCCAGGATCTGTTCCTTCGTCACTTTTTTGCCGAAGGAGACGGATACGGCGGCCATATGGCCGTCACTGCAGGCCACGCGCAGGCACTGCGCGCTGATGACCGGGCTTGCGGCGTTCACGATCACCTTTCCGTTTTCGCCGTCCTCCAGATGGCCCCACAGCTTCAGAGGCTCCTGTTCGCTCTTCTCATCCTCGCCGCCGATATAGGGGATCACGTTATCGACCATTTCCGGCCAGGTCCGGAAGGTCTTACCTGCGCCGCTGATCGCCTGATAGGTACATACGCTCACCTTTTCCGGAGCAAAGTCAAGCAGAGGCGTCAGGGCGGGAACATAGCTCTGAATGGAGCAGTTAGGCTTTACCGCAATGAACCCGTACCTGCTGCCCAGGCGCTTCCGCTGGGTGTCGATCACTTCCAGATGCGCCGCGTTGATCTCCGGCACCACCATGGGTACGTCGTTCAGCCCGCGGCATGCGCTGTTGTTGCTGATCACGGGGATCTCGTGCTTCGCGTAGTTTTCTTCCAGCGCGCGGATCTCGTCCTTTTTCATATCCACGGCGCAGAAAACGAAGTCGACCTTCTGCCCGATGCTGTCTATATCGGAAGCATCCATCACGGTCATTTCCGCGACATTTTCCGGGATCGGCCAGTCAAAGGCCCAGCGGTCGCCCACCGCTTCCCGGTAGGTTTTTCCGGCGCTGCGGGCGGATGCCGCCACACAGTTCACCTTAAACCAGGGATGATCCTTCAGCAGGGAAATAAACCGCTGTCCGACCATGCCCGTGGCACCGATAATACCTACGCGAAACTGATCCATTTCACATTCCTCCTATGAAAAAATCCCGCCTCTGCCTGCGCGGGACGAGGGAAGCTCTTTTCCCTGCGGGGATGATAACATTTTACACCCCTTCTGTCAATGAAAACACACCCGAAATACATTCCCTCTTTTCATTTTTTCCCGCTGAAGTTATAATACTTGCGTTGAAATGGTTAGATATTGATTTCCGGAGGGATCATTCTTGAAAAGGCTGTCCGTTCTTTTCCTCTGTTTCATGTTGCTGTTTTCCTTTTCCCTCTGCCATGCTGAGCAGTCTGCGGAAGAGCCCGTCCTTTCGGACCTGGACAACCAATTCATCAGGATTTTCCGTTCCTACCGTACCGTCGGCGCGTCACTGCTGGTGGCCAGAAACGGGGAGGTCATCTATCGCTACGATTACGGCTATTCCGACCGCAAAGCCAGGGAAACCGTGGAAGAAAATACCTATTTTCTGATCGCTTCGGTCACAAAGTTCGTGACGGGCATCCACGTCATGCAGCTGGTGGAACGCGGCCTTCTAAGCCTGGATGAGGATATTTCCGTTTATCTGGGCTATAAGGTGCAGAATCCCTATTATCCCCAGGTGCCCCTGACGCTTCGTATGCTGATGACGCATACCTCTTCCCTGAGCATGAACGGGAGCTATTCCAACAGCAGACGGACCCTTGAGTCTCTGATCTCCACCGATCGGAATGCCCGGTCAAATTATTATAAGGAAAAGCCCGGAAGCAAATACCGCTATTCCAATTTCGGTGCCGGAGTCCTCGGCAGCCTGATCGAAGCCGTGACCGGGAAAAATGTGGACGACTCCATTCGGGAAAGTCTTTTTGAGCCTCTTGGAATCGACGGATCCTATGCCGCGTCCCGTCTGAAAACACCGTCGGATATCACCAATCTCTATACGGCCGGCGGTGCCGCCGTTTACAAATCCCGCAGCATGAGCATCAGCAAGGAATGGGATCCCTCCGTGAATCCGGACAGGCATTACAGGATCACAGTGGGCAGGCTTTGGCTGAGAAACACAGACCTTTGCCGTCTGGGCATCATGCTGTGTAATGGAGGCACGTTGGACGGGATCAGTGTCCTCCGCCCGGAGACCGTTGCCGAAATGATGAAAGACCAGCAGGGCGGCAACGGCATTACGGCGGATACTCCTTACGGCCTCTGCGTCCATCGGGATGATACGCTCATCCCCGGCGGTATTGTTTTCGGCCACCAGGGACTCAACGAGGACGTGGTATGCAATATCTATATGCACCCGGAAAGCGGTTTTGTTTTCTCCCTTGTCACCAACGGCTGCAATAATGCGCTGGATCATCGCGTCGCGAAGATCTCCCGCCGGCTTTTCACCCTCGCGTGGGATACATTCGGCCCATCTGCCGATTGATCCGTCCCGGCGCCGGTCCGCCGGAAGGGGTTTGCGTTTTCAGACATTGCACCACAACGGACAGTAAAAGAAAGAAGGGCTGATTATGGCATATGAAGAGCTTCAGCAGATGGTCGATTCCAGCAGCCGGATCGTCTTTTTCGGCGGTGCCGGCGTCTCCACGGAGAGCGGGATCCCGGACTTTCGCAGTACGGACGGGCTGTACAATCAGCAGTATGATTATCCGCCGGAACATATCCTTTCCCACACCTTTTTCAACCGGCATCCGGAAGAGTTTTACCGTTTCTACCGGGACAAAATGCTGGTTCTGTCCGCCAAGCCCAATGCCGCCCACAAAAAGCTGGCGCAATGGGAGGAACGCGGCAAGCTGACCGGAGTGGTCACGCAGAACATTGACGGGCTGCATCAGGCGGCAGGCAGCAAGCGTGTCTATGAACTTCACGGAAGCATCCACCGCAACTACTGTATGAACTGCGGCAAGTTTTACCCTCCGGAATATATCCGTGATTCTGACGTGCCGGTACCGCGCTGCTCCTGCGGCGGGCTGATAAAGCCCGACGTCGTCCTTTATGAGGAAGGCCTGGATGACAGCGTCGTCTCCGGCGCGATCCGCGCGATCATGAAAGCGGACCTGATGATCGTAGCCGGAACAAGCCTGACCGTATACCCCGCGGCAGGCCTGCTGCACTACTTCCGCGGCGGTCATCTGGTCCTGATCAACCGGGATGCCACACCGATGGATGCTTCCTGTGACCTGATCATCCGGGATAAGGTGGGACAGGTGCTGGGCAGTCTCACCTGATCATCTGTTACAATTGTGTATATTTTGTTTCATTTACATTTCATTTCATAGATGATATAATAAGTCTCATCGAAGACTGAAGGAGGGCGAGCTATGCCTGACCTGTCCAATGTAAAGGCCATTTTGCCCGATCTGGCTGATTGGGCTGTTTATGCAGCGATCGCTGTTGTTACGCTGATCGGTTTTTTTAAATGCCTTCTCCCGCTCTGGAGCACGACCGGCTCCCTGCGCCGGGCGATCCACCGCCTGCAGGATCATGCCGGGGACGCTGCCGGCGGCAAACCCATCTGGCAGGAAGCTCGTTTCATGGGCAAGCGTCTGCGCGGCAGCTGGCTCCGTTTCCTCCAGAACGCGGAGCAGCTGGACCGTCGCGGTCTTCCCACAAACGTCGAGGATTATATCAATGACGACACCGTGACTCACGGTCCGGGTAACGCTACGCTGGCGGAGCTGATCCCGAACCTGCTGACTTCCCTGGGTATCCTCGGCACCTTTATGGGGCTTTCCCGCGGCCTGAGCACGCTGAATTTTTCCAATGCCAATGAGCTGGTGGAGGGTATCCCGAATCTGCTGACCGGAATGCGTTTTGCTTTCGGGACCTCTGTTGCCGGTATCGGCTGCTCGCTGGTCTTCAATATGCTCAACAGGATCTCCCAGGGTTCCAGCTACCGGGCGATAGACGATTTTGTATCCAGCTTCACGCAGCTCGCCATGAGCCGCCCGCTGGATAACGACGTACAGCTGATCTGCCAGAATCAGGACCGCAACCATATGCTGCAGGGGATCAATGAAACCCTGGCGGACCGTCTGGCTGAAAACGTCGGCCTGGCCATTACGCGCTCCATGGATCCCGTCACTTCTTCAATGGACCGGTTTATTGTGGGAGCGACCCGGAACCAGATCGAGGGCGTCAATCATATCGTTTCCCGCTTTGTGGATGAAATGAACCGTTCCCTCGGCAGCAGCTTCACCTCGCTCGGCGCTACGATGAATGCCGTCAGCAATAACCAGATGCTGGCCGCCCGCCAGGCGGAACAGACGCTCCTCAGTGCCGGCGGGATCGTGGAGGACGCCAAAAGGCTGCGTGAGCTCACGGACAGCCTCCTCGTCCGTTTTGACAGTTATGTTGCTGAATTGAAGGAAACGCGGAAACGCGATGAGAATTTTGAGCGCAGCGCCTCTCAGCTCATGAGCAGAATGCAGCAGGAAAGCAAGTCGCTGGGTGAACTGATGACGCGTCTGAGCGAAAAGGTGGATAAAATGTCCGATCCTGCCGTCCGTGAGACCTCCGATAAAATGCTGGCGGAAATCCGGGAGGTCACCTCTTCCCTGAATCAAAATGTACAGGAGATATCCAAAACCCTGACCGCTCTTTCCGAGGAGGTCTGAGCATGGCACGAATATCCATCCATAACCGGCGTGCCGGCCGCGGCTCTACCGGAGGCGGAGCCAGCTGGATCAGCTATTCCGATATGATGGCTGCTCTGCTTCTGATCTTTGTGCTGATCCTCTCCTACAGCCTGTATCAGTATTTCACCATGCTGGAAACGAAAAGCGCCGAGCTTGAAAGCCAGCGCATCATCCTGGCTTCCCAGGAAAAGGAATTGAACGCCAAGGAAAGCGCCCTTATCATTATCCGGGCGGATCTGGATGAACTGCAGGATACGCTGACCGCGAAGCAGACGGAACTGGATGAAGCCAATGCGGTTCTCCTGACCAAAGAGCAGGAGCTGGAGGCTATGCGTATCATCCTGACCGATCAGGAAGCCAGGCTCAGGGAGCAGCAGGCATCCATGGCCGCACAGGCCAGGCGCATTGATGATCTGATCGGCGTACGCAGCAATATTATCCGCGACCTGTCCGCTTCCCTTTCCAGGGCTTCCCTGAAGGCAGCGGTCGACCCGAACACGGGGGATATCGTTCTGGACAGCGCCGTCTTCTTTGAGACTGCCAAGTCCGATATCAAGGAGGAAGGCAAGCTTCTTCTGGACCGTTTTATTCCGGTTTACCTGAGCGTCCTTCTGGACAGCCAGTATGCGGATTTCCTGGGCGAGATCATCATCGAGGGTCACACGGATTCCACCGGGTCCTATGACACCAACCTCAAGCTCAGCCAGCAGCGTGCGCTTCAGGTCGCTCTTTACTGTCTGAATATGCCTTCCCTGTCCTCCTCCCAGAAGCAGATGCTTCAGCAGATCCTGACTGCCACCGGCCGTTCCTGGGCGGACCTGAAATATGATCAGTACGGCGTGGAAGATGCCGAGGCGTCCCGCCGCGTGGAGTTTAAGTTCTCTCTGAAGGATGCTGAAATGATAGAGGAAATGAACCGTCTTCTTCAGAGTGAAGAACTCGGGGGTGACATGCAGTGAGAGCCGTTGCCGTTATCCTCGTCGTCCTTTGTCTGGCTGCCTTTGCCGGTATAGCGTATCTCTATATCAGTTCCGGTGTGCTGGTCACCGGTACGGGCTGTATCGCGGCGGATGCCGTCCATCAGCAGGAATATTTTGCCAGCCTGAAGTCGTCTCTTCGAAACGAAACCTTTGCCGGCACGGTCTTTTCAGCAGAAGACCTCAGGGATCCGGATCAGTATCAGTTTTATTCCTACACCGTCCGCCTGAAGAACAACACCTTCCTGAACGCGGAAGCTGTGGAGCTGACCGTTTCCCCGATGAATGGCGATATCCTGCAGATCGGTGATACGGAAATGCACACGCTCCGCGCGCAGACTTCGGGCGACATCTCCGCGATGATACTGACCGCAAAGGGAATGCACAACGTCAGGGAACTGACTGTTTCCTGGTATTTCTGGGGACTTCCCTTTTCAGTCCGCTTTCCCTATGACGGCCACTGATTTCCTCCTTCATCTGCATACGAAAAAGGCTTCTTCTGCAAAGAAGCCTTTTTTCGTAATCCCAGGGAGCCGATGTCCTCGTTTTTTCACCCGCTATGTATAGCAGGCTGGTGCCCTGCCGTCCGCATCTGCCGTCCCCTGGCGTCATAGACGGGGGCTTGACATAGCGGAACTGTGGACCCGGGCTCCATTTTATGAAATGTGGGGAAAACCGAAAGACTGTCGCGATCCCCAGGAGCTGATTTTATTATAGTCTCTCTTTTTCAAGCCGTCAAGGCTCTTTTGTCGTAAACAGGTCGTTTTTCTCCCTGATTGTCCTTAAAAATGATGTCCGCCGCCCCCATGGGAAACTCCTCCGCTGAAATGGACTCCGCTTCCGCCGGAATGGCCGCCTCCAAAGCCTCCCCGGCCTCCGCCCCCGGACGGGATCCTCGTCCGGGTGACCTGCTGGCGCAGGAAGGTTTTTTTATCCCTGCTCAGCTGAAGATCGCTCTGCGTGTCCCGGTTGAAGCGGTAGGTACTTCTCTTCAGCCCGTATCTGGCTGCGGTAATGCCGAAGAACAATGCGGCTGCGGCGATTCCGGCAATACCTGCCAGAAAAGCTTCTGCTTCCGTCAGCTTGTTATATATACCGCCCAGTCTTTCTCCCGTCACTTCATCAAAACGGAAGTGTCCTTCCTCAATTCCGCGGCTCAGGATGCTGCTCAGCTTTTCAAGGATCGCGATGGCTGCTTTCCCGTACTGTCTCTGTGCCAGCCGGGCGTCCGCCGCTTCCAGCAGTTCCTCTTCCCGTCCCTCACTGATATAGTCGATCATCACGCCCCGTGTGGAGACGTAACTGTACCGGTTTTTCATATCCAGCAAATACAGGATGCCGGACCGGTCTTCTCCGAGTCCGTAGCCGTTGCTGTCAAAATAGGTATCGGCAAAATACTGTGTTTGCTCCATGGAATCATAATCCGCGTTTGCCGGCACCCGGTCCGTGGTCAGTATCACGGCATCCATCTGAAAAGTATTCCGGATCTCCGCGATCTTCTCCTCCATTTCCCGGATCTCATTCCCGGAAAACAGTCCGCACTCGTCCACCACGGAGGCATTGTCCGCCAGGACGGCGTCTGCGGCCAACAGCAGTGCGCACAGCAGGAAAGCGGCTGCTCTTTTTACCATAGATATGCACCTCCTGCGCATACAGCGCCGAACACGAGCGCGCCCACCAATACGCTCACTGCCAGCAGCTTTCCGTAACGTAAAGGAAGCTTCCCGCATATTCTTCCTGTCTGTCCGTTCATCATGTAATAGTAAACCTTTTTCCGCACGTCATGGCTGTAGGTCAGGACCCATGCGGGCAGAAGGGCGTATCTGGATCTCACGGAATCCGGCCGGAAGGAGGTCTTTCCACTCAGTCCTGAAAGCCCGCTGTTTTCCGTGATCATCTTTTTCGCGTGATCCTTTGCCTCCTCCAGCACGTCCTGCTCTGCCTCTTCCTTTTCAACGTCCCGTTTCTCAGCAAGAAAGCCGCTCAGATAGCCGCCTGAAAAATCAGTTGCTTCCTGCAGGTCATAAGGATGGATCCCGTCAGAGAGCTTTCTGTCTGCCTTCTTCAGCGCTTTTCTGATCATATTGCTGAAGCTGGCGGTTCCCTCCCGCTCCAGGCGGTAGAAACGTGTTGTGGTGATCACCACGTTTCTGGCCGTCATTGTGCTCACGGTACGTCCTTCCCCGTCAAAGGATACCTCCCCGGAAAGATCCGTGATCCAATAGGGATAATATACGCCGGAAAAGTCCTCCAGCTGCGCCGCGCTGAAGAATTTCCGGTCAACGAATTTTTTCTTTTTCAGATATTTGTCAAAGGTGCTTCTGGCGTTTTCCCTGTCGATTTTAAAAGGAACAAGGATATCCGGGCGGTATTCATTGCTCACCCGGTCCGTCAGCACAACGGGGCTGTGGCAGAAATAGCAGCGCGTGGCCGCCGTTGTCTCTTCCGTCACGATCTCTGCGCCGCAGTTGGAACAGTGATAGCTTTTCAGCTCAGTGTTGCCGTCCTTCTGCGCCGCTTCTTTTTCCCTTTGAGCAGACATCCGCTCCAGCTCTTCCCGGGAAAACTCACTTCCGCAGTATCCGCAGACGAGCCTCTCACGCGCAGGGTCATATTCCAGATGCCCTCCGCAGGCCGGGCACTTGAAATCGATGGTTCCCGCCAAAGCTCATCCCTCCTTCCGCTCTGTCCGTTTCATCTCTCATCATACCATAAACCGGCTGATATTTGAAGGTCGTTTCTCCTGCCGCGCGCGGACTTTGCCGTGTACGCAAAAGGCGCGGTCCCCCTCCGGAGGCCGCGCCGGTATGTCCTTTGTCAGATTCTGGCCGCCACAGCCTCCAGAAACGCCCGGCTGTTGACGGCGTTTGCCTCTCCGTCATACAGGAGCGCAAGGTCCTTGGTCATGGTGCCGCTGTTGATGGTATCAAGCACAGCCTTTTCCAGTCTGTCCGCAAAGTCCTGCAGATCCTTCAGCCCGTCCAGCTCGCCGCGCTTGCGCAGCGCGCCGCTCCAGGCAAAGATGGTCGCCACCGGGTTGGTGCTGGTTTCCTCACCCTTCAGGTAACGGTAATAATGCCGCGTGACGGTTCCATGCGCCGCTTCGTATTCAAACTGGCCGTTCGGGCTGACCAGCACGCTTGTCATCATCGCCAGGGAGCCGAATGCGGTTGCGATCATGTCGCTCATCACGTCGCCGTCATAGTTCTTGCAGGCCCAGATAAAGCCGCCCTCGGACCGTACAACGCGGGCCACGGCATCGTCGATCAGCGTATAGAAATAGGTGATCCCCGCTTTTTCAAAGGCTTCTTTATAATTCTTCTCATAGATCTCCGCGAAGATATCCTTAAAGCGGTGATCATAGGTCTTGCTGATGGTATCCTTGGTGGAAAACCACAGGTCCTGCTTCACGCTCAGGGCATACTGAAAACAGGAATGCGCAAAGGAAGTGATGCTTCCGTCCAGATTATGGATGCCCTGTACTACACCGGGGCCCTTGAATGTGAAGATCGGCTGCCTTGTCTCCGTTCCGTCCTCCGCAGTAAAAACGATCTCCGCTTTCCCCGCGCCCGGGATCCTCATCTCGGAATTACGGTATACGTCGCCGTACGCGTGACGGGCAATGGTGATGGGCTTCTTCCAGGTCCTCACGGTCGGATGGACCCCGTTCACCAGGATCGGAGCACGGAAAACGGTACCGTCCAGGATGGCGCGGATGGTTCCGTTTGGGCTTTTCCACATTTCCTTCAGGTTGTATTCCTCCACCCGCTGCGCGTTGGGGGTAATGGTCGCGCATTTGACAGCCACGCCATATTTCAGGGCGGCGTTGGCGCTGTCCACGGTCACCTGGTCATCGGTCTCGTCACGGTTCTTCAGGCCCAGGTCGTAATATTCAGTTTTCAAATCCACAAAGGGCTCGATCAGCAGCTTCTTGATGTCTGCCCAGAGCACCCGCGTCATTTCATCGCCGTCCATTTCTACCAGCGGGGTTTTCATTTGAATCTTGCTCATCTTTTTTCTCCCGTTTCAAATAATAAAGGACCGGAAGAGATTGTATCTCTTCCGGTCCTTTCCTTCAAGCGGTTCCTGCTGAAAAAACATAGAAACAACAGTCAGGGGATAAAGTACTCCCAGGAAGCCGGCGAATCCGGCTCCGGAGTGGACGTCTCCGTTACGCCCGCATGGTATTCCATGTAGCCGTCATCCGGATAATAGCCGTCAAAGTCCGGATTGTCGTCACCGTAATAGCCCGGAGCGGGGGTTGCCTTTTCCTGGGTAACAAGCCGCTGTCCGTCCCAGAAGCCCGACACGGGGAACGCGATGATCATGACCATCCAGTTGTTGCCGTCATAATACCGGTTGGGATAATAAAAATAGTAAATAAACGGGTTTTCTCCGTTCATGATCTGTTCATCCGGATCGATGTCCGCAAACGCGCTTTCAGGGTGATCCCTCACCTTTTGCAGCCTTCTGACAGGCTCCTTCATGGCAGCGTCCGCGGTGATGGTTTTCGGAGAAAGTGCCTGGATGAAGGCAGCGGCGATCCGCGGAAAACGCCCCTCGTCACAGACGCGCACCTCTACTGTGTTGATGGCATCCTCATACAGCTCAGCGGTGATTTCGACCTTCTCGGGTACCTCTGCGTTGTCTGTATCGGTGATTCCAAGCTCAATGCCGTTTTTCCTGATGTCAAAAACGCTGTTGATCGTTTTTTCCCCCGCCAGGTCAAGCAGCGTGTTCACGGTGCTGATATAGTCCGCCAGCAGCTTCTGACCGGTTGTGGATTGCGGCAGAGCGAGCTCCGCGTTGATCCTTCCCGGCATAAGGAGCAGTGCTGTCAGAACCAGTGCCGCAATCCGTACAATACCTTTTTTTACCATTCTTCCTTGTCCTTTTTCATCAGCCACTGGTCCCGGAGCTCCACGCACCTGCCGATCAGCTCCACAGCGCCCTCGATCCCAAGGGCTCCCGTATCCACACAAAGCTGATAATTATTGATATCTCCCCATGTGTTGGTCGCGTAATAGTTGTAATACGCGGCGCGCTGCTTATCTGCTTTTTTGATCATTTCTTCCGCTTTCATCGGATCCACGTTGTAGTATTTGATAACACGCTTGATTCTTTCCTCCGTGGATGCCTTGATGAATACGTTCAGCACGTTCGGATGGTCGCGCAGCACATAGTCGGCGCACCTGCCGACGATTACACACGGCCCTTCATCGGCGATCCGGCGGATCGTGTCAAACTGCGCCAGAAAGATCTTGTGGTTCAGAGGCATATCCATGTACATGGAACCGCTCTCGCCAAATGGCTGTGTGCCGCTCATCAGTGAAAAGAGAAAATTACGGGTATTCTTTTCATCGTGCTCTTCGAGCAGCTCCTGGCAGATTCCGCTGTCCTTGGCAACCTCGGCCAGCAATTCCTTGTCATAGTACGGAATACCGAGTTTCTCCGACAGGAGCTTGGCAACATACCGCCCGCCGGAACCGTACTGACGTCCGACAGTGATGATCGAATTGGTTGTCATGTCAATTCCTCCTTTTTTCTGACAGGATGAACAAACGCGGCCTCAACGGAGCTATTTTTTCCTTTTCCTCCTGTGAAAATTATACCATATCCCTTTTCTGCCGTCAATTGCGCGTGCCTTGTCTTTTCAGGCGTTTCATGCTAAACTGTTGTTTACCGAAACGGAAGAATTGAGGTTGCCTCCCGATGAAAACACCCCTGACGAAAAAAACGCTGCGCCAGCATCTGACCTACAGCTGGTGGAAGTATGTCCTCGCGTTTGTTCTGATCATTTTCTGCGTCACGTTCTATTATGATATTTCCTCCTACCGTTCTCCGGAAAACAAGAAGGTCGAGCTGTATATTTACGGTGTGACGGATGATGAATCGCTCCGCGCCTATATGGAGGGCGTCCGGCTCAGCCGGATGAGCGATCAGGAGGTCATTGAGCCGATGGTGCTGACAACGGATAGCGCCTACGGTCCCATGCAGCTGACCACCTATATGGCTGCCGGTGAGGGGGACCTGTACGCTCTGCCGAAGGATAATTTTGTCGGTCTGGCCGGTGACGGGGCATTTCTCCCTCTGGAAGAGGATGAGGAACTGATGTCTCTCCTCTCCGATGCCGGAATCACGCTGCAAAGCGGCTGGCGGCGTAACAGGAACACGGGGGAAACCCATCTTTACGGCATACCGTTGAACAAGCTTCCCGGCCTGTCCCGCCTGATGTATGTGGAAAACGGTTACCTCTCCGTTTCCGCAATGAACAAAAATGACGAAAATGTTTTCCGGTTCCTGCGCATCCTGGTGGGCGATATGCTGACCGCGCCTGAACCGGATGAGATCCCGCCGGAAACAGATATTCCCTGATCTTCCGGATCATAAAAAAGGAACGCTCCGCCAGCCGGAGCGTTCCTTTTTTATACCGTCAGATGCCTCTGGAATAATTCGGTGCTTCCTTTGTAATGGAAATGTCGTGCGGGTGACTCTCCGCCAACCCGGCGCCGGTGATCCGGATAAACTGGGCGTTGGTCCGCAGGTCGTCAATATTCTTCGCTCCGCAGTAGCCCATGCCGCTGCGCAGGCCGCCGACCATCTGGAAGATTGTGTCCGCCACAGGTCCCTTGTAGGGCACGCGGCCCTCCACGCCTTCGGGCACCAGTTTCTTTGCGCCCTCCTGGAAATAGCGGTCCTTGGAACCGACAGCCATGGCGCCGAGGCTGCCCATCCCGCGGTAGACCTTATAGGAACGTCCCTGATAGATTTCGGTGTCTCCGGGGGACTCCTCGGTACCTGCCAGCAGGGAGCCGAGCATCACGCAGCTGCCGCCGGCAGCCAGCGCTTTGGTGATATCTCCCGAATACTTGATTCCGCCGTCAGCGATGACGCGGATCCCGTACTTATCGGCCTCCTCCGCGCAGTCAGCTACTGCAGTGATCTGCGGTACGCCGATACCGGCCACCACGCGCGTCGTACAGATGGATCCGGGGCCGATGCCGACCTTAACGCAATCAACACCGGCGGAGATCAGATCGTGCGTCGCGGCTGCCGTGGCCACATTGCCGGCAAACAGGGTTATATCCGGATACCGGTTGCGGATGGCTTCCACCTGCTTCAGCACGCCTACGCTGTGACCGTGCGCGGTGTCGATGTTGATCACGTCCACCTTTGCGGCCAGCAGCGCTTCGATCCTTTCAAACACGTCCTTCGTGACGCCGACCGCCGCGCCGCAGAGCAGGCGTCCGTTTGCGTCCTTTGCGCTGTTTGGGTACTTGGTCGTCTTTTCGATATCCTTGATGGTGATCAGTCCGCGCAGGTTGAATTCCTTGTCAACGATCGGCAATTTTTCAATGCGGTGCTTTGCCAGGATCTTTTTGGCTTCTTCCAGCGTGGTGCCTTCCGGAGCCGTGATCAGGTTCTCGCTTGTCATCACCTCGCCGATAGGCCTGCTGAAATCGGTCTCAAACCGGAGGTCGCGGTTGGTCAGGATCCCGACCAGCTTTCCCTTGACGGTGATCGGTACGCCGCTGATGCGGTAGCGTCCCATAAGCTCCTCCGCATCGCTGATGAGGTTTTCGGGGCTGAGAAAGAAGGGGTCTGTAATGACGCCATGCTCGCTGCGCTTAACCTTGTCTACCTGGGCTGCCTGCTCCTCGATGCTCATATTCTTGTGAATGATGCCGAGGCCGCCCTCTCTTGCCATCGCTATGGCCATATGACAGTCTGTGACCGTATCCATGGCTGCGGAAAGCAGCGGAATATTCAGCTTGATGGTTTTTGTCAGCTGAACGGAAAGATCCACATCCCTGGGCAGGACTTCGCTCTTTGCTGGAACCAGCAGCACATCGTCAAAGGTAAGACCGTCCCTGATTTTATTTTGCAGCAATTTGACCGACCCCCTCGCGTATTTATTGTTCGATATCTTATCAAAATTTCTCTGGAAAGTCAATCTGTTTCATGCCTGTAACGGTTGGCTTTTCAAACTGTCAGTCAATTCGGCCGGGAGGCGCGTTTCCGCGTCTCCCGGCGCTTCCGGACCCTCGCTTTTGCGGCTTCGGGCCGTCTTTTCTCTTTTTTCAAGGATAAGGCTTTATCTCTGATCGAGCTCCGGCGGATTCAGCACAAAGCCGGCGCGGACCCCTTTGTCCTTCTGGGGAGCCGGAGGCTTTGCCGTGGGCGTCGGGGCGGGTGTTGCTGTAGGACCGGGCGTTGCTGTCGGCGCGGATGTCGGTTCCGGTGTACCTGTCGGTTCCGGCGTAGCCGTCGGCCCCGGTGTATGGGTCGGCTCCGCGGTCGGTTCAGGCTCTGCGGTCGGTTCAGGCTCTGCGGTCGGTTCAGGCTCCGCGGTCGGTTCAGGCTCCGCGGTCGGTTCAGGCTCCGCGGTCGGTTCAGGCTCCGCGGTCGGTTCAGGCTCCGCAGTCGGTTCAGGCTCCGAGGTCGGTTCAGGCTCCGAGGTCGGTTCAGGCTCCGAGGTCGGTTCAGGCTCCGAGGTCGGTTCAGGCTCCGAGGTCGGTTCCTCTGTTGGCCTGTCTACCCTGTTAATCATCCTGACCACAGGTACTTCGTCCGGCGCCTTTGCGCTCATCACCAGCTCCTTGTTCTCCGATTTGATATAGCCATCCGGCACCGTCTTCTGGATGAAAGTGTATTCGCCTCTCTCCGACAGCTCCGCCAGGATGTCCGCTTCACCGTTCCCGTCTGTCACAAAACTGTATACCGGCGCGGCGCCTTCACGGATCTCATTGGCTTCCGTGTTCATTCTCAGCCCGTTTCCGCTTACGCCTTTTCTCACGTCCTCCTGCGCGTAAATATCGATCTGCACGTTCGCTGCCGGCTCCCCGTCTTCGCTTCCAAGCGTGATGATAAACCGTACGTCTGTCTTTTTATTCTGCACTCTGATCTCATCAACGGGCTTTCCTTCCCGTGTCAGCGTTCCATCCGCGTTCACCGTAAAGCTTACGTCCTCAGCCAGGTAATATCCTGCCGGTGAGCTTTCCTCGCTGACCGTGTACATGCCCGGCTTCAGCAGCTTCGTTACCGCCTTCTCTTCGCTGGTCCACCCTGTCAGAGCGTTTCCTCTCCCGTCTGTCAGCCGTAGCTTCGCTCCCGGCAGCGCGTCTCCGTTTTCATCCGTCTTCAGGATCTTTACATCCGTGCCTGCTCTGCGGTTTACCATGACCACCACGATCACATCTCCGTTCTCAGGCGCCTCCGTCTGCAGTCTGCCGGTCTCCTTCGGCGTATCCCCGGTATATCCGTACGGTGCTGACAGCTGCACGAACACATAGCTTTCCCCGGCCTTCAGCGTCTTACGAATGCTCTTTTCAGTCTTTCCTGTCACAAAAGCAGCCGCCGGTTCCGCTTCGCTGTTCACTTCTCCGTTGGCGTCCACGTCCTTCGCTTCGTACACAGCGATAAAGCCGCCGGGCAGATACGCTCCGTCCTCGCTTTCCTCTCTCAGCTGGAATCTGACCTCCGTGGGAATATCCGTCATCTCCAGATAGTCCGTTTCCTCCGCGCCGGTTTCCAGTGTGCCGCCTTCCCGGACACTGAAGGCGATATCTCCGGCAGTATAATAGCCGGCCGGCGTTTCAGCCTCGCGCAGTGTATATCTGCCCTCCGCCAGTCGGATCCCTGTCATGGTTCTTCCGTCCGTGAGCCATTCCTGCACCGTGCGTCCGTCCTTGTCCAGCACCTGCAGCCTTGCGCCCTCCACAGGTTCATTCTCATCGTCTTTCTTTGCAGCGAACAGCTGCCATTTGTTCTCTGACGATTCGCTGTGCATCGTGATCAGGATCTCTTCTCCGTCATCCACCGTTTCCCGGGCAGTCGTGATGGACCGGTCAGGCTGCGTATTCATACCGCTCCTCACGGAGATCGCGGCTTTCCCGTTCTTTGCCCTGTCCGTGACTGTATAGGATGCGGTGTACTGATATCTGCTTTCGGTTCCTGCCTCCGATTCCGCTTTCGCGTTCTCGCGCACCGTATAGGTACTGCCCGCCGGCAGGCTTCTGAATGTTGCCTCTTCCCCGTCCCTCATCCGCAGGGGCACGCTTGCATTGCCCAGCACATTCGAAATGAAGCTCTTTTCTGTATCACCGGCATTGTAGAAGTATTCGGTTTGTTCCTCCAGTCCGGACAGGGCCACGGTGATCCTGAACCTGTCCGTCGCGTCTCCGCCCGTGACCGTCTTTTTCACTGTGAACGTGCCCTGCCCGTTATTCTCCCGGGCGTTTGTATACACCGCTTCCGCTTCTCCGCCTGCCGGCACGGCTCCGCTCTGCTTCCGTTCTCCTTCCGCAAGCGTATACCCTCTGGTCTCCTGCTCTTTCACGGTGTACTCGGTTCCTCCGGGAATGTCAGTCAGCTCTGCCGTTCCGCTTCCGATAATATAGACGGTCGCCTCACCGTTGCTGAAGAGCCAGTGGCCGAACACCTGTTCCCCGCCGATTCCTTCTCCTGTCAGCCGGACGCTGAACGCAAATCTCGCCGAGTTTCCTGCCGCCGGCTGGCCATCCTCATCCGTCACGGTCTTCCGGATCCTCAGCGTACCGGTCAGCTCAGGCTCTGCTGCGCGGTCGTTCATGTACGCCGCCTTCCGCAGGCTGTTTTCCACGATGCTTCCGGCTACTTCCAGTCCGGCAGTCCCGTTCACGGCTGTCGTATATCCGTCCTTCGCCTCCTGTGTAACCTTAAAACCGATCCCCGCAGGGATTCCCTCCACACTTAAAGCTTCACCGTGCTTCAGCGCAAACCGGACAGAAGCCTTTTCCCTGCTTCCGGCCATTTCCAGAACGGTTCCCCTTCTTGAGATCCGCAGCCCGGCAAAGTCTTCTACCTGAAACTCTGTGCTGTTCCCGGCTGGGGTCAGTTCCAGCATATACGCGAAAGGCTCGTCCCTGTCTCCGCTCCCGGTGACCTCATTACTGACTGTGACTGATCCGGTTCCTTCCGTATCCTGTCTGCGGTTTGTCACTTCGGCGCCGGCATCCTCCGCTCCCGCGGTATATTCGATCAGCTTCGCTCCCGCGGCATCCTCATCCCATTCAAAGCCCGGTGCGTCGCTTTCCCACATGTAATAACTTCCGTCCTCATCAAATACGCGGAAACGGTAGATCCATACGCTCCTTCCATTGATCCTGCCCGTGTTGATCCACATCTCGTATACGCCGGGCGCTCCGTCCTCATGCACTTTTCCGTTATCGTACAGCACGCTTTGGGAGGTCTGATGAGTCTCGCTGCTCCCTTCAGACCATCTTTTTCCGGTAAAGTAGCCGGGCCTGCCTTCACGGTCGATCAGCGCCATTTCCCAGCCGGTTTTACTACTGTCATAAGCCGTTCCGTTCCCGCCCTTCAGCGCCGTGCAGTCCTCGAACATTTTATGATCGTAATCATCTATCTCCGTCCAGTCACCGGATACGAAAATGCGTTCCAGTCCGGTACAGCCGCCGAACATCCTTTCCGTGTAGAAATAGGGGCTTGTCGGGACCATGCTGCTCAGGTCCAGTTCTGTCAGTCCGCTGCAATTCTCAAACATATAATACAGGGAAATCGCCGAAGCGGTGCTGAAACCGGTCAGATCCAGATTTTTCAGCGCCGTGCAGCGCTGGAACATTCCGGCAAGACTTCTGGCCGCAGACGTATCCCAGCTGCTCAGATCCAGGTCTGTCAGGGATGAGCATCCGCTGAACTGAGAGCCCATATCAGTCACTCCGGAAGTATTCCAGCCGTCCACGTTCAGTTTCGTCAGTCCGGAACAATCCTGGAACATTCCGGCCGTATTCTCCGCGGAGGAAATATCCCACCCGCTCAGGTCCAGTTCTGTCAGGGACGAGCATTCGCCGAACATATAGTTGAAGCTCCTGACCGAGGATACGTCCAGTTCGCTCACATCCGTTTTCTGCAGTTCATAACAGCAGGAGAACATTGAACTCATATCGGTCACGCGGCTGAGATCCGCGTCCCCGAAGACGATCTCTGTCACGTGACGAGCGTAGCTGAACATTCCGGCCATATTGGTTGTATGATCAAAACGAAATCCCGTCAGATCGATTTTTGTCAGGGTGGTGGCCATGAAGAGGCCCTGCGTGCTTGCGGGCATATAGACCTTCCCGGCGTCCGACCACCAGAGAAGGTCATCCCCCTCCTTCCATACCCAAATGCCGTAGCCGGTTCCGAAGTCATCCACACGTGCGGCACTATACGGCAGCGCTCCCGCGGTCATGCCGGCATTGTCCGTCTTCCGGAAGCTTCCGGAACAGGTAACCCACCTGATCAGGGCGCTGAAGGGCGCACTGTCCAGTGTGGCGCAGTCCGTCGGCCGGGCAGTTCCCTTCATGGTAAAGGCGCCTACTGCCTTCGCATCCGGAGTCATATCATCCGCGTATCCGCAGACCCTGGCATATCGGAAGCCGTCCTCCTGGCTTCCCTTATAATCAGCGATCCGGAAAACCAGTCCGTCCGGCGAGAAGCCGCAAAGAGCCTCGCAGTCGCTGAACATATATCCGGTTTCAGCGTGTCCGTTGTTCCAATGGCGCGAAACATATATCCTTCTCAGTTCCCTGTCTCCCGAAAACATACCGGCCATATCCTTTGCGGATGACATGTTCCAGCCGCTCAGGTCCAGTTCCTCGAGAGAACTGCAGTAGGTGAACACCTGACGCGCATGCTCCGTCCGGGAGGTATCCCATCCGCTGAGATCCAGGGTTTTCAGGTTTTGACAGTTGTAGAACAGCTGATCCAGATTCTTTACGGAAGAAACGGTCCAGCCGTCAGAATCCACTGTTTCCAATCCCGCGCAGTTTATAAACATGGAACTCATGTCGATCACGGCAGAGCAGTCCAGCCCGGCAAAATTCACTGACTTCAGGTCCCAATGGTGCGCAAACATTTCTCTCATGCTGACGACCCGTTCTGCCCTCAGACCGACAAGGGAAACGGATTCCAGATCATCCATGTTCACGAAAAGCTGATCGCAGTTTTCCGGCAGATAAACATTTTCCGCATCAGACCACCAGAGGGCATTTCCTTCATAGTCCATCCACAGCAGGATCTTTTTCCGGGTCTTCCTGTCGTCAACGCGTTCAGCATAAGACGGGATCATGTCCTCCGTCCAGAAACTGTCCGCTTTTCTGAAGGATACGGAGTATCTGCTGTCATAAAAATCCTGGAAAAGGGCCGCGCTGATAGTCGCTTCATCCTTGTCCGCCGGGATCTCGGTTCCCTTCAGGGTAAAGAAACCCAGCTCGGATCCGTTAAACTCATATTGATCGTTGTATCCGCACAGTCTGGCAAAATCAATGCCGAAATCATAAGGATATCCGGGAGCATTCATATCCGCCTGCTGGGTGACGCAGCTGACTCCGTTCTTCTCGCCGTACCCCTCCAGCTTGACGCAGTTGCTGAACATTTCGTATCCTCGGCTGTTTATGTTCCAGTGTCTGACGGCATAAATCGTTTCCAGATTCACGCAGCCGTTGAACATATACGCGGAGTTGATCAGACTGGTAGCGGAGAAGGAACTGAGATCCAGCATCTTCAATCCGATGCAGTCCTGGAACATGCTTTCAAAGCTGGTGACGTTTCCGGTATTGAAGCTGCTCAGATCCAGATCTGTTATGCACGGGCACTGACTGAACATATATGCCATATTGTTTACCTGGCCGGTATGGAATCCGCTCAGATCCGGATTCTTCAGCCTTTCACAGCAGCTGAACATGCTTCCCATATCTGTTACGTTGTCTGTGACAAAACCGGACACATTCAGTTCTGTCAGGCCGGAGCAGCCGTAGAACATGCCGTTCATGTTGACGACTTTGTCCGTGACAAAGCCGGATATATCCAGCGCCATCAGGCCGGAGCAGCCGGCAAACATACCGCCCATCTGTTTCACACGCTCCGTGTCAAACCCGGTCACATTCAGGCTGGTCAGGCTGGAGCAGGAGGAGAACATACTGTCCATGTCGGTCACATTGTCTGTGTCAAAACCGGTGATATCCAAAGAATTCAGGCCTGAACATCCGCGGAACATGCTGCTCATGTCCGTCATGCTTTCCGTATTCCAGTTACTTAAGTTCAGCGCCCGGAGACTGCTGCATTCAGCGAACATTCCCGAGGCATTCTGTACATGGGACACGTCCCACCGGGAAGGGTTCAGCGTGGTCAGGCTGCTGCAGTAATAGAACATATTGGATATGTCCGTCACATTTCCCGTATTCCAGCTGTCTGCACTCAGGCCCTGAAGACTGGAGCAGTAGTAGAACATTTTACTCATGTTTCTCACATGATCTGTCCGGAGCTTCGGCGCGTTCACTCCCCGCAGCGAGTAAAGGTCTTTGAACATTTCACTCATATCCGTCACTCTGGAGGAGTTCAGGCCTGTCATGTCCACTGTCTCCAGGCTCGGGAAATGCTTGAAATACTGCTTGCAGTCTTCCGGCAGATATACGGCTTCCGCATTTGTCCACCATTCACAGGCCAGTCCGCTGTTCGTGCTGACCAGATGGCAGTATACGGTGCAGTCCGTCTTCTGATCGTCGATCCGGAACCATCCGGCTCCGCCGTCTGCGTCCGGTCCGGCTTCTGTGGCCGGGCAGCGCCGGAACCCGGTGATATTGTACCTGTCACTGTTGAATTTTTTCGCGACTTTTTCCGAAAGCTGTGTCACCAGCGTGGCTGACATGCTGAACCCGAATTCATCGCTGCCCGCCAGTTCGATCACAGGGATCGGCAGCTCCTCTCCGTCCTCCGTGCCCTCCCAGATTTTTCCGACGGTGATCTCGCCGCTCTTCCTGCGTTCATCCTTCAGAACATAATAATCCTCAAAGGCAGGCTCTTCCGTGTAATCCGGATAGTATCTTTCCAGCGGCGCGGCGGACTGCCCGTTCCCGTCCACCCGGATCACATAGCGTTTCGTATCCTTTTCATAATTGTCCGGAGAGGAGATCTCACTCAGAATATAGGTTCCGGGTTCCAGGCATTCAAAGGCCATGACTCCCCCGGTTCCTGTTTCTGCCGTTTTAATGACGGGTGTGCCGGAATCGGCCGTTCCCGTCAGGCTGTACCGGGCGCCGCTGATGCTGATCTGCGGGTACTGCGCGTCCAGCTTGATGAATTTCAGCGTCTGATACGCTTCATTGTAAATTTCGGGAACCTCGCTGATCTCCGCAGCGCCGTAAAGCGTAACAATGCCTGTGCTGTCACAGCGGACCTGCCATTTCTGCCTGTTGGGCATAAAGCCTTCCGCCGGGTCAGTCTCCTCCAGCGTATAAAGGCCCAGTTCAATATTTCGGAAGGTCACTCCGCCGCCAAAGTCGGAGGTCTCCGTCATGTCTACCGTGTTCCCGTAGTCGCTTTCACCGTACAGGCGGAAGCTGACCCCTCCGATGCCCGCTTCCCGCCCGGAGTCCATCTTCCGGAATGTCAGATCGCCGTGTATCCTCGGTTGATCTGCCACCTGCAGGACGCTGCCGTCCTCCACACGGCTTCCGTTGATCCAGAGCTGTCCTTCATGGTCCACAGTAACGTGCCACACCTCGGGATTCAGCTGCCAGTCATCCGGCGATTTCGTTTCACTCAGGATATAGCTTCCTCTTTCTACCCTGCTGAACCGGATCCGTCCGTCCCTGTCCGTCACCGCGTCCAGACTGTAATGCGTGTCATAGGCGGAGACTCCCTCCAGGTGGAAGGTTGCGCCCTCCACGGGAGTAACGCCGTCCTCCGCACTGACCTTATGCAGATCAAGATCATGCGCGATGCAGAACCATACGGTCGTATAGTCCTGGTGCAGCAGAGCATCGGTTCCGGCTTCACCGAACTGAGTTACAGGGGTCTGACGCAGGAAAATATTGTTGTATGCTGCCGGATTGGCTTCCTTCGGGATCCTGTCCGGCGAATGCATATAGAGGGTGATTTCCACCGAGGTATCCGGAGGCATGGTAAACATGTTCCCATTGGCATCCCTTGTCATATCCACCGCCACGGCGGTCACGTTCTTCAGGCTGCCTGTATAATCCTCTTTCCGGATCCATACGCCTTCCTCGCTCAGGTCCTGATGGTCCGGAATGCTCAGCTTCGGCGTTGTGGAATAATACACCGCGGGATCGACGCCCAGCCTTCTGACTTCGGACAGGCCTACCGATTTCAGGCTTCCCTTCCAGCCGGAATACTCTCCGCCGACTGGTGTATAGTTTTCCAGAGAATCGTATATGATCAGCCCTTTTGCTCTTGATTCTTCCTCGGAAGCAAAACGGATCTGATAGCTGTAGTCCTCATTGCCGTAAACCTTGGCTGTGGAGGAATATCCGGAATCATGCAGGGATTTTGCCCTTTTGTAAAGGCCCATATTCGAGCTGAACGGAATACTGATCTTGTGCACGTTCTCCGTGTACAGGAACTTTTCTTCCGTTTCATTCTCCAAGTGGCTCAGCAGTACCCGGTCCGTAATGGTGCCTCCGTCATCCGGCCTGCCGCTCGCCAGGTCCTCATTGCCCGTCCTGTATACCGCGCTGTTGACGATCACTTCACCGTGATCCTTGATGGCGTCCCAGGACATGGAGGTATCATAATAAACGGAGTATGACCCTGCTTCCGCCCCTGTATCCAGCGTGAGCAGCGTACGTCCCGAATCCCGGAAGTCATCCTGCTGGCTCAGGGTATATTCACTTTCTCCGAGCAGCCTTCCGTCCGCATAGAACTGAAGCGAGTCTTCCCTGAAATGGGTCCCCTTCGGCAGCAGGTCATAGAAGCGGCCCCCGTCCTGATCGACTGCCCGGTAGTTGTCATCATCCTCATAGGTCTCCTGCATGTACAGTTGCCAGTGGACCGTATAAAGCTGTTCCCTCTTATTGTTTTCATGGCCGAGGGCTTTCTTGACAAAATGATCCTTCCTGTTGCTTCGGCTGATCCTCACCGCTGCGCTGTCATATCCGCCGGGAGTCGCATCCATGGGCAGTTCATCCTGAGACCAGTATGCCCAGCTTCTTCCGACGTTGTGCAGATCAACTGCCCGCGTCGGGGATGAAGCGTCGTATGTCCCGATCAGATCCTTTACGGTCGTATCCTGTGGATCGTAGGGATTGTTCCGGAACAAAGTCACGGAGATATTTGCGTCGAATGCCGTCTTGAGGACCCGGTTTCTGGTATAAAGCCTGAAAGCGGTCACACCGTTCTTGAAATAAACGGTATGCCCCGATACGCTCCGGATCAGTTCCGGATCAAGGTCCCGCCATCCCCTGCTTCCGTACCATATGCCTGCCGTCCGGTATTCCCCGTCCGTCTTCAGTTCCAGACGCATAGTGTCGTTGTCCGAGAAATGGTGTTTTGTGCTGCAATATTCCATCGCGTCCGGATCGTACATTGCGTCGATCAGACTGAGATGCATATACAGGCTGTCGATCTGGTACTGTCCGTATTTCAGCCTTGTCCCGTTCAGCGTAAACTCATTGTTTTCCAGCATCCACTGGACGTCCTGCTTCAGGTAGGCTGTCGGATCGGCATAATCATATTCGTCGATTTCGCCGTCCGGGACGCCCTCCGGTCCTGTCGTATCGGTCGCGGTCCCTTTCAGGAGGCTGCCCATAACGACCTGGTCAAATCTGAGGTTGCTGATGGAATCCGCGCCGTCCTCCAGCTCCGATCCCCTCTGAAGGGCTTCCAGTTTCCATGAGCCGATCGCAGTCCCGTGGCGCCCTCTCACACCGTTGCTCATCACGGGCCACATCGTATAAATATAGTCTTTCCCGGGCTCTTTGAACTTTGGCTTGTGATAGGTGTATTTTTTGAAGGTTTTGTATTCCTGCACCCTGTCTGCTCCGTCTCCCGGAGTGACCTTCAGATTGATCCGGTTCGTGAGGGAATAGCTGGTAATGTGCTGTCCGGCTTCGACCTGCTCGTTGATAAGGGCTTCATAGTATGCCGCGTTATGCCTCGTCAGGACGTAATTCTCGCCGGTCCTGATCAGCTCCGCGTGATCGTTTCCGGAAAAATCGGCTGTCAGTTCACTTGAATACGGCTGTGTGCTTTTGAATTTCACAGAATAGGGCCAATACAGGTAATACCACTCATCCGCGTCCGACGGCTCAGTGCCCCAGTCTGTGTTCCAGTGCCGATACAGCGTTGGAGATTTCAGCTCCAGATCGTATGCGTAGACGCTGGTATTCGCGTGAACGAGCGCTCCGCTCTTATGCCAGGCTGCGCTGTCCGTTTTGTCCCCCAGGGTGATTCTCATGGAAGCCTGAAGGCCCTTCCTGTAAGCTTCAGCTTCCGCGTTCGATCCGGCATCAGGGTAATCTTCCGGCTCACCGGTAGGTGTGTAGACAACGTCGAAGTATCCAGCCTGCCCGGCCGGCGTCCAGATCCGGTTTGTCACGCTCAGGCTGTCATCATTCTCCGTGTAAACATAATAAACACTGTCCGTCAGACCGGATGTTCCCTTCGGCATCAGAGCCATGTCATAACGGTCTGCCGGTTTGCCGCTGCGGTTGTAAAAAATGGATTTGGGCACGGTAAACTCAATGCTTCCCGGAGCAAAATCATAGGTCCCGATAAAGCAGTAGCTGTATCGGACAATAAAGCTTTCCGTGCGATTCTCGTCTGTCGGTATCCAGGTTGCTTCATCGCCTGACGGAGTTCCGCTCTGACGGACTTTTACATTGAAACGCTTGATCTCCGCTTCTGTCGGCGTCTCCGCAGCTGCCATTTTCGGATCGCACCGGTAAAGCTCCACGCTCATGGAAACAGGGATATCCGAGTCCGCACGGTCCTGATCTAGATCGGGGATCTGCACGTCCGGCAAGCCTGTCGGTCCTTCCTCTGTGTTTTCAGGCCCTTCCTCTTCTTCAGCAGCCCCCTCCGGATCGGGTTCCTCTGCTGTCTCCGTTGTATCTGTTTCCTCAGCGGCCTGCTCCGCGGCTTCCGTCTCTTCAGTTTCCGTCGCGGCCGGCCCTTCAACAGTCTCCGTTTCTGTCGGTTCATCCGCCGCAGGCTCTTCTTCAGTTTCTTCAGTCTCCGGTTCGCCAGCGTCAGGTTCTTCTTCAGCTTCTGCTGCTTCCGGTTCGTCGGCGTCTGTCTCTTCTTCAGCTTCTGCTGCTTCCGGTTCGTCGGCGTCTGTCTCTTCTTCAGCTTCTGCTGCTTCCGGTTCGTCGGCGTCAGGTTCTTCTTCAGCTTCTGCTGCTTCCGGTTCGTCGGCGTCTGTCTCTTCTTCAGCTTCTGCTGCTTCCGGTTCGTCGGCGTCTG
>JAEEGL016012431.1_pt1 | contig 57823 bp, 55 predicted proteins | sample 9134231 | NCBI WGS metagenome assembly JAEEGL01 (sample SAMN16246548, study PRJNA631951) | gut metagenome | biome: gut microbiome; feature: rumen; material: fiber-attached | host: Bos | place: Iran: Karaj | collected 2018-10
ATGGATACTCCGGACATCACGGTTACAGACCCTGATGATCTTGCAGATGCTATTTCATCAAACACTAAAATCGGTATCGGAAATGCCCAAACTCTTGCAAAACTTGCTGAACTTGTAAATTCAGGTACGACTTGTTCGGGTAAAACAATAATCCTGACTGATGACATTGACCTGTCAGACTATCAAGAAGGTGAGGGTTGGACTCCGATTGGTAACAATACAAAAAAATTCCAAGGCACCTTTAACGGTAACGGACACAAAGTTACAGGGTTGTACATAAATAGACCGGATGCTGATTACCAAGGTCTATTTGGATATGCAGCAGGTGAAATAAAAAATGTTGGGGTAGAAGGAGCGAATGTGACAGGAAAGGTCAATACCGGTGTACTTGTGGGGTATGCAAATAAAGCAATCACCAACAGCTACGCAACGGGCAAAGTCAGAGGCCAAAACTTAACCGGCGGACTTGCGGGAAGAGGCGAATACGTAATTACCAACTGCTATGCGACGGGTGATGTCACAGGGACGGGTTCCAATACCGGCGGGCTTGTGGGGTCAGGAAAAGTATTCAACAGCTACGCAACGGGAAATGTCACAGGATATAATGCCTATACTGGCGGACTTGTTGGACAGGCAACTGGTGTAATCACCAACAGCTACTCAACAGGAAATGTTACAGGGGACGCCCGTACCGGCGGACTTGTAGGGATGGGTACAATCACCAACAGCTACGCAACAGGGAATGTTACAGGAGGATATGGTACCGGCGGACTTGTAGGGCATGGTACAATCACCAACAGCTACGCTACAGGTAGTGTCGTAGGACAAAAGTGTGCCGGTGGGCTTGCGGGGATGACGTCTAGTGCAATCACCAACAGCTACGCAACGGGAAATGTGACGGGTACCGAGTGGGTAGGCGGACTAGTTGGACAATACAATAAAACATCCGGCACAGTAACCAATGAAAACATTTTATCTTCAGGGAATGTATCAGGAAACTCCAAAGTCGGAAGTCTTATAGGAGGTATTGTTAATACTACAAACGGAACGAGCTTTTCTACTATAAATATTACGAATGCAATAGCGCTATCCCAAGGTGATATGATAGGTTTTGAAGGAAAATCTGACGGTACGGCATACTCAAGCGGACAGATGGAAGATTGGCTATCAAATATATCTGAAATCAGTGGAGCTTCATCAATTACCACTCTCCAAGTCGGAATCCATAGCGGAAGTGATTCGCAAATCTCTGTCGACACAAGTTTGAGCTTTAGCCTTGACGTTTCGGATTTGACGAGTGATAGCGCATATAATTCCATTACAAGCTTTTTGAACCAATTGAGCAATAAAGCGACAGAGCTTGGCGCAGCACAGAATAGGCTTGAATCTGCTTTGGAAAGCAATATGGTACAGATGGACAATTTGACCTCATCACTTTCAACAATTCGTGATGCAGATATTTCAGAAGTTTCATCAGACTTCATTCGCCAGCAGATACTACAGCAAGCAGCCGCAACATTGTTATCTACCGCAAACCAATCTCCTGCAATAGCATTACAGTTGATATAATTTTCAATACAATCTAGCTGGCTCTGCGCATTAAGTCAGAAAGTTTTATGTCTTTATTTCTGATAGAAATTTCCTTTTTCTTCGGAATAATTTTCTGTTCCCTTAATTGGCACAAGCCTATTCTTTGCGGCTCTTTTCCGAACTGCAAACATTTTTGTATGAAATCAAGTACTGTATCCATAAAATTCTCCTGTTATAAATTACATTATATAATGATTATCGTTTAGCTTTCTCATACATTAAAACTATTTTACTTTAAAAAAACATCATTACTAAAGGCAAAATTTTGCTGTATGATAATATGTATATGGATTTGAAGAACAATTTTGATAAAGATTTTATTACTGCATGCAATTTGACTGAACAAAGTTTCTCACATGAGGATTTGATAGAAATGTTAAGGAACGGTGGTATTCCTGAAAAACAATTTGCCGCACTAAATCTTGATTGCATTAACGATGAAAAGGAAGGCAAAATCCTTGTTGATAACCTTACCGGTTGCGATGGCAAAATAAGAGAAGCCACTGCCCTCAAAATAAATCAACTTCTTAAGTCTGGAGCGGAGTCGGTTTCTCAATATATTTACACCTATCCAGAAGTATTTGCGAATGCTTCCATCGATATTAATGCAAATATTTGCAGACTGGTCATTGACTCCGTTTCAATTCTTAAAAAAGAAAAAGAATTCGCGCAAGTATACTTAGATATAATTATAAATTTTATTGATGAATGCTTTACAGAAATTGATAAATTTATATTCCGAGATAAAAAATACGTTATAAATAAACAGCTTTTTAAACTCTATTGGTGTCTTGAAAGCTTAAAATTGTTTACAGAAGATATTCCGGCAAACATTTTACTGAAAATATTAGAACGCGCTTCTTTGGAAAAAGAATATACAATAAGAGAAAAAGTTGCACAAGTATTGGTTTTAGCCAAAAATAACGTATTTAATCCGCTTATTAATAAACTGAAAAATGATGACAATTATTATGTGAGGACAGTTTTTAAATAGTCAATTAATGCATAAAAAAGAGAGAATGATTAAAAACCATTCTCTCTTTAAACTTTTATCCTCTTAAAAGAATTAGAATATAATTGTTAATTCTTCATCAGGATTTAAGCAAGTGTCGTTAGTTGAGCTTGGCAAGATGAGGTATCTAACTTCATCAAGAATTTCATAACCAACGCCAAATACGCCGCTTACAGCTGTCTTAGAAATGTTGTAAACGCCTTTACCTACAGCTATAATACCTGAACCTACACTCTTCAAACCTTTAAGCGGGTGAAGTGATGCTGTGTCAGATAAAGCATCTGCAGCGTTACCAACGATTTCTTCTGCACCGTTAGCAATAATTTCAGCAGTTGTAGAAACTGTTCTGCCTGATACACCAGCTGTTCTTCCAACAACTTCAACAGGTGAGCTCAAAAGTCTTGAGATGATGTTAGGATTCTTTGTTACATCAGCTTGTGCACTTGAAAGCTTAGTTGGCAATTCAACGCAGCTGTCACCATTCTTGATAGTTTCAAATTTAACTTCAAGATAACCAGGTCTCTTTACGCCAGGTCTAGCAACAGAAACAACTTTACCTTTAACTGTTGAACCAGCAGGGAATGATACACCGTTAACAACTACATCTTGAGTAGTTTTAGCAGTGAATGTATCACCAACTGTAGAAGTTCTAGCGCTTAATCTTTCGCTTAATTTAATTTTAATAATATTTTGTTCATATCTTGTAGCGCAACCTACTGCACCATTTGATAAGTCAATTTTGAAGTTTTTCTTCATTGCTGAAATCAAGAAAGCAACTTGTTCTTTTGAAAGATATTCATCGTTGATTACTTTATCTTGATCAGGAAGAACATTCAAAATACCTGAAGCAATAACTTCATTTGTAGCTGCATATGCCCAAGTAGGAATATACTTGAGTTCTTGCCCGTTAAGAACAGGAACTGCAGTTGCGCTTGCAGGAACGTTCATCATCTTAGCAAAAGTACAGAATACTTCAGCTTTGTTAATAGCTTTGTCAGGTTTGAAAGTATTGTCAGGATAACCAATCATGATATCTTGAGTCAATACTCTGTCGATTTCATCCTTAGCCCAATAAGAAGCAGCTAAGTCTGTGTAATTGTCAGGAGTAGATTTTGTTAAACCTAAACCTTCTGAAATTAAGAAAGCCAATTCTGAACGTAAAACAGGCATCTTAGGATCATAAAGAGCACCTCTCTTTTGATCCATCTTAGTTTGCATGTCTGTTAACATTTTCTTTGCTTCGCGTGAAACAATAACGTTTTGTTTTCCTTCAATTGTTTTTGCTTGACATGGTTTGTAAATTTTACCGCCGATTACTACATCATTTTCAGCTGTAACCATTGAATGACCTTGTGAGCCAAACATAGTTGGGTGTGCGTAAGCTTGAACACCGTCTTCAGCCATTGCTACACCTGCTGAAATAGCGATAACGCCTACTGCCATTAAGAGTTCTTTAGAAATTTTCATACTTCTCCTTTCATATGACTATTTTTTTAAAGATTGTCACTCTTCTTCTACTACTATTTATTATTTTTGTTTTTATTATACCACAAATTTTTAATTTTAAACCTATTTTTTTCGTTTTTGTAAAAGATAAGCCTGAGGATAACAATAGTCTTCTCTAAAACCTGTCTTCCTGTACATTTTCAATGCTTTATAGTTATTCGTCTCTGTCGTAACATTTACTTCACTAAGTTCTCGTTGACCCAACTTTGTCCAGTCAACCATAGTTTTTATTGTACGATTTAAAAGCAAGCTTGAAAATCCATTACCTCTATGATTTTTTTCAATTGCCACCAGCGGAATATTTGCAATTTTATTCCCGGTAATATTCGCGAAAGCGAATCCACAAGGCTTCTCGTCATACAACAATACAGATGTTGCATCCGGTAAAAAATCACCATAAATGCTTTCTGTGACCTTATTTATTATGTCAGTTACACCTTCAATTGTTTTGTAACGAGTGTCATAAATTGCATCTTGAGTTTCTTTAAAGGATTCATGTATAACCCTTATTGCATCCTCTTTATATGCATCACTATATCCCACTAACTTATATCTATCCGGCTTCTCCGGCAATTTCATATTCTCTAATATTCGCTCAGAAGAAGCATTTCCCATAACAAATCTCAAAACAGCCAGACCGATAAATTTAAATCCATACTTGGCAATATCAGCCGTAAACACGGATTGATGACCTAACATTGGATAGGAAACGACTTTCACCTGCCTCTCCGCTTCAGTAAGTTCCAAGAATCTTTCCATAAGCAACTTTTGTTTTGTAGTTTCATCCTCTGACCCTAAACAATGAATTATGTTCAATTCAATTGACTCTGAAATTGAAGTAGTATAAACCAAAAATGCAGTAGGTATATTGTTTTCTTTGAGTACTATACACTTTAAGTAACCTTTTTCTACGGCATCAATGAATTCATCATATTCAAGAGGCGATAACTCAAATTTATAGTCACTTATAGCCTTTGATTTAAAATCGTTATAAACACCCTTAAATATTTTAAAGGTAGCATTGTCTAAAATTTCAACTTCATAGCCATTTTCTGTCATAACATTTCCTTTACATTAAATGATGCATTTTCTCACGTTTTGTATTGATATATCGCTCATTATATTTATTTACTTCGGATTTTATATTAATATTTTCGTGTATTGTCAGGCCATATCCCTTAAGCCCAATCACCTTTTTAGGATTGTTTGTTATTAAATTGAAGTTATTAAATCCTAAATCCAAGATGATTTGAGCCCCTACCCCATAATTTCGTAAATCAGGTGCAAAGCCTAGTGAAACATTTGCCTCTATTGTATCTTGGCCTTGCTCTTGCAATTTATATGCCTTCAATTTATTGATTAAACCAATTCCTCTGCCTTCATGATCTCTGATATATATCAAGGCACCCTTACCATACTCATCTATCATATGCAACGCATTATGTAGCTGCCAATTACAATCACATTTTAGGCTGTGGAAAATATCGCCGGTAAGACATTCACTGTGCACTCTTATTAACGGAACTTTATCGGAACCGTCATCTTTTACCAATGCAACGTGCTCGCATCCGGTAAGAATATCTGTATAACCTACTATATTAAAATCGCCAAATTGAGTTGGTAAAAATACTTCGATTTCCCGTTTAACGAACTTTTCTTTTTTTAGCCTATAAGAAATCAAATCCGATACAGTTATGAACTTAATATCATGCTTTTTAGCAAAAGTACTTAGTTCATCTCTACGCATCATATGTCCATCCTCAGACATTATTTCACACATTACACCTGCAGCTCTGTGTCCGCAAAGCACAGCTAAATCCACTACTGCTTCTGTATGTCCGCAGCGTTTCAATACACCGCCTTTTCTTGCCACACATGGGAATAAATGTCCGGGGCGCCTTAAGTCAGACGGTACTGCATCAGGTGCAATTGCGACTTCAACGGTTTTTGCTCTGTCAAACGCAGAAATTCCTGTTGTAACACCATATTTTGGATGAGCATCTATACTCAAAGAAAATGCAGTCTGCATGCTTTCTGTATTTCTTGAAACCATTTGAGGAAGTTCCAATTTTTCAGCAATTTCAGGAGAAATCGCAAGGCAAATCAAACCTCTGCATTCTTTTGCCATAAAATTAATTGCTTCCGGTGTTACAAATTCCGCAGAAATAATTAAATCCCCTTCATTTTCCCTATCTTCATCATCAGCAACAATTAGAGGCTTTCCGTTTTTAAAATCCTCTAGAGCTTCTTCAATTGTATTAAAATATAGGTTTGTCATAGTTGTTATCATTCGAAACGGTAATCTCAGCGAAAGCACAATCTACACACTTACGAATCCGTTTTCTCTTAAGAAATCGTGGTCTATTCTTGACTTATTATCACTCGATGATAAAAATTTTTCAATATATTTAGCCAGAATATCAACTTCAATATTCAAATAGTCGCCATTTTTAAGTGTTTTAAGATTAGTATTTTCAAAAGTATGCGGAATTATTGCGCAGGTAACTATATTACCGCTTATATCCGCTACGGTTAAACTAATTCCGTTAATTGTAATTGAGCCTTTTTTAACAACATATTTTGCTAATCCTTGAGGTAATTCAACTCCAATATTATAGAACTCACCAATTTTTATTATTTTTATACAGAGTCCTAAATTATCTATATGGCCTGAAACAATATGCCCACCGAATCTCCCGTTTGCACTCATTGCCCGCTCAAGATTAACCAAATCACCAGCTTTAGAATGTGCAAAAGAAGAAACTCTCATCGTTTCTGAAGAAATATCTGCAGCAAAAAACTCCGCTCCAATATCAGTAACTGTAAGACAAACACCATTAACTGCAATGCTGTCTCCGAGTTTTATACCATCAAGTACATTTCTGCATTCAATTTGAATTTTATTTGTTGTGATTAGTCGGATTTTACCGAGTTCTTCTATAATACCCGTAAACATAGGACGATTATATCACAAACGAACTAATTTTAAAATATTTCTACTTAAACCAATTGCAAAAACTGTCACTACAAAGCTTAGTCTCTAAGTCTTTCATAATATTAATCCGAGTCATTTCATAGGTTATAGGAGTAATAGAAATCAAATTATTTCTTACCGCAGATATGTCAGTATTAGCATCATCCGGTTCTGTAATCAATTCACCTGCCATCCAGTAATAGACTTTACCCCTTGGGTCAATACGCTTTTCGTATTCATCAGTAAACATTCTGCTTCCAAGCTCGGTCACAGCAATGCCGGCTATATCATCCTTTTCAAGTCCCGGAACATTCACATTTAAAATAGTCTTTTTGGGTATTTTGTATGTATCCAATTTGTTAACCAAATCAGCGACAAAAGACGCCGTAACTTTAAAATCTTCATATTCTGTCCGCATACTTGCTAAAGAAGTCGCAATACTCGGATAACCCATCATCGCACCCTCCATGGCACAACTTACCGTACCTGAATACAATATATCTGCGCCTAAATTTGGACCGTGATTAATCCCAGAAATAACCAAATCTGGTTTTTCTTCATTTGATAGAATTGCATTTATAGCCAGTTTTACACAATCCCCAGGTGTGCCAGTCGTCATCCAGCAACGTTTAGCACCATACTTAGGATCAACTTCTTCTACTCTTAAAGGAGTATGTAAAGTAAGAGAATGCCCGGCAGCGCTTCTTTCTCTGTCAGGTGCTACTACATATACATCGTGACAAGGTGCTAATGCTTCAATTAAAGCACGAATGCCATTTGCTAATATTCCATCGTCATTTGAAATAAGTATCTTCATTCAAAATTCCTCTTAAAAATGTGCCAAAACAACATAATAATTATAACAGTTTTTTTTATTTCCGCAATTCAAAATATCAACGTATCAATCAAGAGATAAAAGAAACCGTCTAAAATTGTTACAAAAATTTACATTCACACATGCCTTGTTTTTATGGAAATTTATTTTATTAAAACCTATACATATAAAAACACCCTTCCAATTTTTAAAAAACTTGTTTAAAGAGTTCTTATACTAAAAAAACATTTTAAAATTTATCTTTACAATTTCTTAACATTTACAAAAAATTAGGCAATTTTAAATTTGCTCTGCTTTTAAATATATATGTATGTTGTTATAATCGACATGTTGCATTAGAAGATTTGTGTATGATTAATAAAATCAGTGTAGAAGACAAAGTAAATAGCAAATTTTATCTCCCCAACAACAAAGAAAAAGGTTCAAACAATCCGAATTTCAAAGGGGGAATACTTCCTGTGCTTTTACAAGGTGTTCAAGCTTGCGAACAAAACCCCATGATAAACGTTGCTGTCATTGATATGTTTTCAGCAATTTTACCCAGAACCTTTGTAGAATCTTTAACCAACTGGTTTGCCGGATTTGAAGCCTTTAGAAGAGAATCCTCCGGTTTAATTGTAAACTGTATGATTCCGAGCGTAATCACACTCGCCATTGCAAAGCTTTTGAACAGTTCCATAATGCCAAGCAGCGTTAATATGGCCTCATGCTGGGCTGATTCCAATATGTTAAATAAATTCTCAGATATTTACCAAAATTCAACTTCTGAAAACAAGGTAAAAGATTCTCTTAAGAACATACTGGGAAATATTGAAGGATATGAAGGCAAAAAACATCTGGCCTTCAAAGATATTCTTACAGATGAAGAATTGGAAAAATACGCCCAAGAACTTACAGAATTAACAAATAAAAAACAAGGCCGAAAGGAATTCAAAAAAAGTGTACAACAAATTTCTGACGAAATTGTTTCAAAGACCAAAATATACGAAAACGTGAAAGTGAATGGAGGAACTAACCCTATTAAAGCTAACACTGTTGAAGACATCCTAAAAAATGGAGTCCAATTCTTCAGAGAATATAAAAAAGTTGCACCGACAACTAGTATCAACGAATTTACACAAAGGAGCAAGAAACTTGTTCGCACAAAGAGTTTGCTTGGTCTTGCAGTGGTACTTCCACTTGCAGCCTCTATGCAATTTATCAACAGGTGGATAACAGAAAAAACTTCCGGTATCAAAGGCGCACCTATTTATAATGACTACGGAAAAGACGACGCAACAAAGATTGATGATGCGAAGAAAAAAGAAGGGTTGTTAAAACAAAAGATTATTTCTATGACTTCAATGCTTACCGTAGGCCTTTTATCCATGATGAAAGTCCCAAGTTTAAATATGCTTGAATTCAAAGGAATTTTCCCAACAATGGACCAGGCAAGAATAATTTCAACAACAACATTTATGTCTAGAATGGCAGCAGCTGATGACAGACACGAACTAGCTGAAGCCACCGGAAGAGACATCGCAACATTTTTAAGTTTGTACTTCCTCGGAGATTATGCAGCAAAAGCCACAGCTACAGCCATTCAGAAGAAGACCGGCGTAAAACTTTTAAATGACACCAAGCCAATTGAAAAAGACGCAGGATTCTTCAAAAAGGCTTGGCACTGGTTCAAAGACGTAAATTTGAAGTCATCAAAAGAAGTCGTAAGTAAAACTGAGGAAAAACTCAAATCAAAGGGAATCAAACCAGATAACGCACAAAAAGAAATCATCAATAAAGAACTTGAAAAAGCAGTAAGATATCGTTCTGCTTGCCAAGTCGCAAATTTAGGTGTATCATTGATGCTATTGGGATTAATTATCCCGGTATTCTTAAGAAAAAATACAGCTAAAAAGCATGCCGAAGACATTAAACAGGCTCAAGAAGCAGTATCGTCGAATATTAGTAGCGTAAACACTGGTGAAGAATCAATGGATTATGCGCTTGCGAGTTAAACGCAAAAAAATTAATTTGCAGGTTTTATAAGTATGTAACAGACAAAGGTAGGAAATGAAAATAACACAAGTTAACCAAAACAACAACATTAATTGCAACATGAGCCCCAATTTTAGAGGTGCGGATGCTTTTTTAAGGTATCTCGCTACAAATCAGGCGGTTGGGGCTAATGCTGTTGACTTATCTTTCATGGTTATTCCAAGAACTGCGAATGATACAATAAGAAGGGGACCAATGGCCGGTTTGGAAACCGGTCGTCGTGAAATTACTGGCACCGTAAACCATTCATTGGTTGGTGTTTATGGTATTACTGCTGGTGCTCTTGTTGCCGCATTGATGGGAATAGATAACAAATACGGAACTAATGTCAATAAGATAATGGCTGCTCCGGAAACTTTAAATATATTGGCTGAAAACAAAGCCGCGCAATTAAAGAACGGCCAATCGCAAAAACAATATCTTGAAAGTATTTTATCTGAAGTAAGAGCATTCAATCCGCAATCTGCAAAAGCGGATAAAGACGGCTACGTCAAATTGAGTAGAGAAACCATTGAAAAAGTATCTAAATATTTGGATTCCACTATTAATGAAATGCCAAATATGAAGAAATCTTTCTTTAAAAAAGACGAATTATCTAAAGCAGTTGAAGCTGCAGTAAATATGATTATTGAAGATACAGCCGAACAAACAGATATTGTTTTAAAATCTGCGAATGGGCTTCCTCAGAGTAAAACAAATTTAAAAGCCTTAGTTGATGATATTTGCACTGTATCTAACGCATTCAATAAAGAAAAAGTCAAAGAGTCTTTTGAACACCAAATAAAAAGAGGTACGGGCTTAGCAGACAATCACTTTATGAAAGCATTAACTCGCCATAAAAGCATAAAATCGATCGCTGGGTTTGCTATTGCTGCAGGCGTAGGTGCCTCAGTTCAACCCTTGAATATGTATATTACAAAGAAACGAACAGGTACAGATGGCTTCGTTGGGGTAGAAGGAAGAACTAAAGATACCAGCAGCGGATTTAAAGTTCTGAAGGGATTAACTGCTGCAGCATTCGGCGCAATGGTTCTCGGAACACTGCACACAGGGTTAAAAGGATTTATGTCAAAAATGGCATTTGCAGGTTTTTGGCCTACAATTAGCCAATTAAAGGGTGTTTACGGGATTACTATTATCTCAAGATTACTTTCTGCAAGAGATAAAGACGAGCTCAGAGAATCTCTGACTAAAGATACTCTTGGTTTCTTAAGTTGGCTTGTTCTCGGCGATATTGTAAACAGAATGACGGCAGAAGCATTAGATAAATCAGTTTTAGACAGAAAATCACCAGAGATTGCTAAAAAAGGTTTCTTAGGTCGTTCTTTCGGTTCCATATTGAAAACGAGAGACGAAATTTTAATAGAGACTCTGGCTAAAAACGGAATATCCACTACGAAAGAAGAAAACGGTAAATTAGTTGCGAAAAAGTTCAAGGAAATGTTAAAAGACTTAAATAATGTTTCTGACAAAAAGGCTGTTGATATCACTAAGAAACGATTAAAAACATTGAACAAAGCTCAGTGGGCAGGATACCTATTCTCAGGATTAGTACTCGGACTTGGTATTCCTAACCTGAATATTTATATAACTAATAAGCTCGACAAAAAGAGAAAAGCTCAAGCTGCAGCAGAAGCCGCAAAAGACCAGCAGGTAAATATCGTTGATTCACAAGCCGCATAGGTTGTAATAGTAGAGCGGACTTGTTTATTGGTATAACCAGTTCTGCGAATCTATTATTAACAGAATATAATACAGCTAGACTTATTTATATTATTGATTACTATTTATAATTCTATCAATGCACGCTTTTTGTGAATATTGCCATTCTCTGTACGAAATTCGGTTGACTTTTAAACCTGTACGTTCAAGAATTGCTTGCTTCTTCATATTTGATATTTTTGAAGGAGTTTTATCCTCAACACCATCACATTCAACTACAAACTTGTTATCAATAAGCAAATCTACGTTCAACCCTGCAATTTCAGAACCGCAAAGAACTTCGTGTCCGCAACTTCTGAAAGCTTCGGCAACTTCTTTTTCAAATGAGTTTTTATAAATATTTTCATCAAATTCATCAGAATTAATCAAAGAATAACGGTTTTCGTATTCCTCAATAAATCCGAAATAACTTCTTAAAATTCCCTCAGGTAACTCTCTTGGATTCTTAGAAATAAAGTTAATCGTTTTATATCTAGCTCTTGTAATCGCAACATTAAACAAATTCGGTTTTTGTAAGAATACAAGGCTCTGAGGGAAACTATTGTTAGCATAGGCCCAAGAAATAAGCATAATATCTCTTTCATCTCCTTGGAAAGTGTGAGCTGTACCAATTTCAATCTGATGTTTTTCCATCATATGTTCTGAAAGCACTTTTGAAACAGAGATTTTTAATTGTTCCACCTGAGCCCTAAATGGTGAAATGATACCGATTGAAACAGGCTTGTCGCCCCATGGTTTCTGCCCGTTATTTCCACCTCTTTCATCTTCTACTACAATTTCATGAAGCTTCTTAACAAGCGCCTCAATCTCAGGGAGATTTCTGGTTGCATCAAAATCCACTTTCCCATCGGGTACGATAATAGCCTCTAATGCTTTTAAAGAATTATCATTTCTGCGCATTACCTTTATTCTGTTACCGTAAAATTCTTTGTTGGAATAATTAATAATTGGCGGTAAGCTCCTGAAATGCTCATCCAAAAGAACAGGATGCATTGAATAGTAATTTGCCAAATCAAACATTGAGTTTGTTCTGAATCGCCACATCAGTTGGTATTTGTCCCCTATACCATACTGTGACATAAAAGACTGTTCCTTTGCTTTCTCCAAAAACGACAAGTGCGGCAATTGCTTGTCATCACCTACAACAACAGCTTTTTTCGCTCTAAATAGAATAGGGAAACAGCTTGCTATATCACATTGTGATGCTTCATCAATAATGACAACATCAAACAACCCCGGTTTCATCGGTAATGAGCCTGATACTGCATAAGTTGTAACACACCAGCACGGAAATGCTTCTAGCAATGGCTTAAAGTCCTCTGTTTCCAAAACTCTGTTTTGCAAATTCTTCTTTCTTTCAACTAAAGATTTTGAATGAACAAAAAGGCGCTGACGTTTAACCGGGTCATGCATTAAGCCTTTCAAAGCCTCTCTGCGTTTTGATTTAAGAATATCAATAGCGAGCTTTTTCTGTTTCTTTCGCATTGTTCGCAATTGTTCCGAAATAACATGTATATTTCCGGTCGTTTGAATTTTTGTTTCTATCATTCGTGCTTTGCAAACGAGTTTTGCGAATTCCAGTTCATCTTTTAAAATAATTAGGTTTTCATTTGTAACATCAAAATTTGAAATCTTTAGCAGTTTTTTAAGTTTGCTTATTGAAGTATTGTTTTTAAACCCTGCCCAGAAACCTGATTTTTCCATATTTTCAGTCAACGTTTTTATTATATTTTCGATCAAATCAATTTCTTCCGATTTCAAAACAGATTTTATAAATATTGGATTGGCATACTGAGACTCTTTAAGTTTTATTTCTTCATTTACACCTGTCCAATCATTTTCAAGTGCAATAATTGTTTCTGCCTTCTTTTCCATTTCAGAAATTGATTTCAAAAGGGTTTCCATATCAGTAACATCGCAAAATATTGCATTTTCTGCCCCATCATCAAGGTCAACTTTGTTGGATAAAAGGTCTTGAAGCTGCATACTTAATTCACGCTGATAATTCAACCTTCCTGCTCTTAGCGCTAAAAATGGTGCACCCAATGCATTAAGTCTTTCTGCTACGACATCAACAGCTTTATCCATTCGTGATGCCACAAGAACTGTTTTTCCATTAGCTATCAAATGTGCCACCAAATTAACTATCGTCTGAGATTTTCCTGTCCCAGGAGGGCCGAATACAGATACAAGTCTTGCATTTTCAACATTTTTAATTACATTCAATTGAGCATCAGAAAGCGACAGCGGTGTTACGGGGAAAAAGTCTGCAAGCGTTTTTTGTTGTGAGTCGATAGGTTTAGACTTTGTATACTCTTCATTTACTACATTAAGAACAGTTTCTCTATATATTCCGCTCGGCTTTTCAGCAATTTGTGTTAATTCATGCAAGACACCTGCCGTTACAGAAGGACGTTTTGTTAATATTATCGCACACTGATTTGTAAGATGAATTTTTTCAAGTTTAAGACTTTGTTTTTTATTATCTTCTTCCTCTTCAATAATTTCATCAACATTGTCCGCATTAATTTTTTCGGAATAAAAGTCTTTTGTAACATTATCCTCTTTAACATCCATATCATGATTCAAAGATATTTCAATGTCAGGAACAATAGACTTCAAAGTCGTTAAAAATATATCCAATTTTTCTTTTGTAACAGGAGAGGTCGGAACCACATCCAAAAGGCCTTCGAGCAATGATTCGGTTTCATCCTCATCATCACTTTTTTTCATAAGAGCCGTAAGAGCCCCAGTATTAAGTGAGATAAATTCATCCGTCAACATACAGTTAATATTTACACCGTTTCTTTCCAATCTGCATGGCGAATACAGAAGCGGTGTTAAAAATTCATTCTTCTTACCGGATTTAGTTTTACCAACAAGAAAAAGATATCCATAGATAAGATATTTGTCTTTCTGATTCGATTCTGATTGAATCATCAATTCTGTAAGCTTTGAATCGGAGCCTTCCAGTCTCAGATATTCAAGGCCTTGTGTAAATAAAGTATCCTCATCGTTGAGAAAAATCCATTTGTTATCCCTGTCAGCTTTAAGATTTCTGAAAGTTGAACTTTTTACTTCCTCTCTCACGCAATCGTGGAGATAAAGACTCAAACTTTTTATAAAACTGTTGTTGAATGCTGTATTTATCGCTCTTGTAGCCTCTTGAAGCATAATTCTCTCCCTGTACTTATATATGAGTTGATTATATCATATTTTTTAAAATAAGAATACGTATGTGTTTGCAAATTATCATGAACTATTGTAAAATAGCTAACATAATAAAGGTTAGTTTGGATAAATGAACCCTGCGGACATATTTGTTAATATATTTATTATAGCGTTCTTGTTATTTGTGAACGGTTTTTTTGTTGCAGCGGAATTTTCACTTGTAAAAGTTAGAAAAACTCGACTTGAGCAGCTTTGCAATGAAGGGAACTCAAACGCAAAAAGAGCATTAAAACTTGTTAATGAAACAAATAAAATGCTTGCAGCGGCACAACTCGGAGTCACTATTGCGAGCATAGCTTTAGGTTGGGTTGCAGAAGCCACTATGGTCGAATTAATTGAGCCGGTCATAAAAATAATCCCCGGAATAAATCCTGCTGTAACAAGTCATGTTATTGCAGTTCCGATTGCATTTGTGTTGGTTACATATTTTCATGTACTGTTGGGAGAACAGCTTCCTAAGTGCTTTGCTCTAAGGCACACAGATTCATTGGCTTTAGCGGTGGCAACACCTATGAATATGTTTATATCCCTTTTAAAACCGTTTGTTTGGCTCTTGATGGTCAGCGGAGACAAAATATTGTGTGCATTTCACGTTTCTGCAGATGATGCTTCGCTTGTACATTCAACGGAAGAGTTGGATATGCTTGTAGATGCAAGTTACAACGAGGGCGTTTTGAATGAAACTGAAACAGAAATGCTTCATAATATGTTCAAGTTCTCAGATTTGATGGCAAAACAAGCTATGACTCCAAGAACAGATATGATTTGTATTCCAAACGATATAACTTATGATGAATTAATAAAATTTGCACTGGAAAACCAATATACCCGTTACCCCGTGTACGAAGAAGAGAATATAGACAAAATTTTAGGGTTTATACACGTTAAGGACTTGTTCTCACTCGCAATGAATAAAGAACGTTTTTCCATAGAAAGACTGACTCGTCCTCTGATGCTTGTACCTGAAACAATGACTTTAGATAATCTGATTATAGAATTCAAAAAAACTCACGGCCAAATGGCGATAGTCATTGATGAATTTGGCGGAACTTCAGGTTTAATAACTTTGGAAGATGTTTTAGAAGAAATAATAGGCGATGTCCAAGATGAATTTGATGAGGAAGAAGAAGTAAATATTGAAGAAATCGGTGAAAATACATATCTCGCAAACGGAATGATGAGAATTGACGAGTTTGTAGAATATTTTGATCTTGATAAATCACAGTTTGAAGAAGATGATGTTGAAACAATTGCAGGTCTGGTTGTGAAGCTTCTCGGACATATTGCTGAAGTTGATGATTCTGTTTCGTTCAACGGACTCACATTTAGGGTTGTTGAAGTAGACGGTGCGCGTATTACAAAACTCGAAGTTGTAAGAGAGCATGTCGAAATTAGTACCGAAAGTCCGGAATTAAATTAATTTTTTCGTGTCAGTATTTGTTAAAAAATGTAACAATTTATTATTTGCCCCTAAAGTTTTTACGAAAACTGCCGTTATATATAATACTTACCAGGAATCGGGAGTATATTTGATGAACGTGTCTCACAAATGCCACTGTTACGGGCTGATTAATCCGGCTTGTACAAATACGTCAGTTAAGCAAACAGAGAGAACCTCGCCAACAGAACAAGAAAGAGAAAATGAACAGCAAAGAATAACGCTGCTCAGAGGTGATTTGGTTGCAGGCATATACAAACTTCAAATAATGAAAGACGGAGCAGCTCTTTGCTACGTTGGAGAACTTGGTGAGATTAAAGATGAAATTACAGAATTAAATAGTAACTGTGAAGATATTAAGTCGCTGGTTGTGATATACAAGGAAGAAAATATAGAACAATAGAATTTACCCCATATGATGATACCTCATCCCCGTTGCCTCGTGCCGAAGCATACGGGGATAGTATTTTGTTAGTCATGCGGAATTACTATGACTATAAAAATACTTGTATTCCTTACACTTGTATGTTCTAATATACTTGTATAAATCCCGAAAAAAAAATAGCATTTGTAAAGATTTGTTAAAAAACCACTTTCAAACTAGCAATTTTTAAAATTCATTTACGTTAATATGTATATAAAGGGAAATGTCAGATTGTAATGTAAGATAATAATTAATATAAGGAGTGTCAATTATGACAAACGATTTCGCAGTATCAGATTCACAACAAACAAGAAAATCACCGATGTTACCTTTAATAGGTGCGGTCGGCGGTGGTTATGCTGGCTATAAACTGGCAAATCGCAGAGGTGCTGACAAAGATTGGAATGATTTGATTAAAGAAGTGAAAGATACTACAGATTTTTCTAAAAAAGAAAATCCTGACTTGTGGCAAGGTGTAAAAGACAAACTTGCCGAAGTAGACAGATTGGAAGCAGAATTGAAAAAAGCTTCTGAAGCGAAATTGTCTCCGAATACTGACGTTGCAAGAAGACTTGCAGACGTAGAAGAAGAGGCAAAAGATGCTCTTGCTAAATTACGTGAAAGTTCTAACAGAACTTCTACAGGAATAGGCAATTTCCCTAATGCAGCTAGTATTAAAACAGAACTTAATAAGGAAAACTATCCTAAAGGTTGGGGTGAAATAAATAGAGCTAATTGTAGTAACAGCAAAAGCGCACAAGAAATTCTTACTGATTATGTAGACAAATTAAAATCTGCTGAAATAAATTTAGAAGATAAATTGAAAAGCGAAAAGGATCTTTTAAACACACTCAAAGAAAATTTAAATTCTACAACATCAGGTAACGAAGGTCTATATACTAAGTTTTATAATGAGCTAAAAGACAAAGGTTCAGATGAGATTGCTGAGTATTTTAGAAATGATGCTAAAAGAGGTGAAGGATACAAGGCAATATCTGAATACTTTGATAAAAAAGTGGGAGCGCTTAATGACAAAAATGTAGAAAGTACTTTTAAAGAATGGTTAAAAAAAGAAAAAAACATAGAGAAGTTTGAATTATTAGATACAAACCCGAATAGCAGAAAATATAAACAAATACAGGTAATGGGCAATGATAAGTTCCTTACAACTAAATGGGTCTTAGAAGCAGACTACAATGCTGCCTTAGATGATTTTAGCAATGAATTAAAGAAATCAAGAACTGAATCAATTGAAAAAATGCTAGAACCTGCTCAAAGATATGTTGAAGAACAAAAGCGTTTAACTAACTTGTTCAACCATATAGCATCAGAAAAAGGCGGTATAGATGCTGACGTTTTTGTTGATGCAGGAATTATTGCAGATACAAGTAAGCGTCCAACGGCTAACAAAATTAAAACGTTCGTTAACCAAGCAGGGTGTGTGACCAATTATACTGATGCAAAAGGTAACGTTTTTGAAGGCTATGCAGCTAATGTAAAACGCTTAGAACTAGCAAAAAATGGTGCAAAAAATGATGCCAAAATGGCAGATTTATTAAATACACTTAAGTCCCAAAATAAAGCTGGTATAACTGATGATATTATTACTCAAATGAAAACATTGTACGGAAATGATGTCACTATAGCAGATGCTTTAAAGAAAGCAAAAGCAGAAGAAACAATATATGGTAAATATATAAAAGAAGAAAAAAGTATAAAAAATAATTTGGAAAAAATCATAGATGAAAATCCTTTGGTAAAAGAACAAATGGATAAAATTGCCGAAATCGAAAATACAAGCAGGGAAGGTAAGGCATTAAAATCTATAAGAAGAAAACTCGCTGATACATTCCCAGGAATTTTTGGGAAATATAATGTCGACGGAGTTGTAACAGAAACTACAGCTGAAGTAACAGAAAATGATTTATCTCAATCTTTGAAAGACAGACTTAAAAAAGTCAGAGATGAATATGCTGAAGCTGCTAAGAAAGATGGTGCAGTTGATGAAACAGCAAAGAAAAATGCTGAAGAAGCCCTTGCTAAAGGTAAGAAAGAACTTGAAGATGCAGGTAAAAAGCTTGGCGAAAAGATTGGTAAAACAGGCGGTACAAAGGGCAAAATTATCGGTACAATAATCGGTGTCGCAGCAGGTGCAGGACTCCTTTGGATGATTGCTCCTAAAAAATCTAAAAAAGCATAATGATTGATTAATTCAATAAATAAAAAAACCGCATTTATAAAATGCGGTTTTTTATTTTAAACTAATTTTTATTATAACTAACTATTCAATATACTGTTCAATATTGTTTCTTCATCGCTTCCTGATTTTACTTTTCCGCGCAGTTCATCCTCATTTTTTTCGATATATGCCTTAATTTTTGCTCTTTCTTCATTTGTTCCTGTTCTGAATCTGTATCCAAGTTTGCGAATATCTCTATCAGTAATATCTTTGGCATCACCTGTAATGGTGCCATCCTCACCTACTTCGAAATTACGTTTGCCCATTCTGGTAAACCAGTTGCCATCTGCATCATCTATGTCATTTTTCAAATTTTGTTCGCCATATTGTTCATCATAAGCTTCAATTTTAGCTTTATCTTTTTCAATTTGATCTAATAATCTTAGTGCTTCTCTCTTAGCAGCTTCCATTTTTCTTTCTTTTTCTTTGGCTTCATCGACTTTTTTATCAGCCGCCTGTTTGTCTTTTTCCGCCTTTTCCTTAGCAGTTTGAAGTTCTTTTAGTTCAGTTTCTAACTTGTTAACCAACGCCTGTTGCTCTGAACGGCCAGGATCGTTTGCTGGCATTGCATCCAATATTGATTTTGCGTTGTCATATGATGCTTGTTTTTCACTCAAAGTTCGTTCTGCAGATTCGAGAGCCGTTTTTTTGCCCGCAGCATCTTCTTCTGCCGCCTTTCTGCCACTTTTATCATATGTATCAAAGTTTTCAATATCACTTCTTGAAGAACCTGCAGAAAGTCCTAAGATTGACAATTGATCATTCAATTTTGCAGTATTTTCTTCGACAGTTTTTCTCAGATTATCAATTTGTTTTCTTTGATTTTCATTTGATGTTTTCTTCGCAAAATGATTGTTTATAGCCTTGCCTGCTATTCCTATACCAATACTTGCAGCAACACTGCCTAAAGCTAAACCAATTGCACCCCAAACACCAGACGATGTATTTGAGCAACTGCCATAACCATAATTTCCATAACTTCCATAACCATTGTTATAGTTAGTAAATATTGACAATCCGTCTACACCGGAAAACAAATACGGTGTTAAGCTTGCTCCGGTTGTATTGTAATTGCACATGTTAGTTAATAAGTTCGTGTTTAAAAAATTGTAGTTCATTTTTTAATATCCATCTTTTGTCTTACATGTATATAAAGTATATAAATTATATGCAATTTCAATCATTAGATATATTGTTACATTTCTTAACAATATTAAAAAACAGTTATATCTTTACATTTCGACGATAAACATTATAATTATAGTTATGTTTAAAAAGTTATTATCAATATTTTTTGCAGTTATTGTTCAAACTTGTTTGGCATCAGAACCGAATTTAAGAGGATATGACGAATACCAAATCCCTGCAGGATACCATATTCCGATATTATCATTACAGGAATTTTCTACGGCATACACCGATGAAGGTGAACAGCTTAATTTCGTCACAACAAACGATATCTACATGTTTAACAAAAATGTAATTCCTCAGGGTACAAAAATTTCCGGATATATTGAAAAGAAAAACGAACCAATCAGAGGCACTAACGCCGCAATGAAGGTATTTCTTAACAAAATGTATCTGCCTGACGGATATGAAATACCGATTAAAGCATATATAAGTACAAGTAATGACAACAAAATCGGCGGAGAGTTGACCGAGCCCGAAACATATAACAAAGTCCCTCATTTTCAACGGTGGACAATGTTCAGAGCATTTGGAGTTTTGCAATATGTCCCCGGAGGTCAGCGCAGAATGGGTGAGCATGTTACGATTTCTTCAGGAGCTAATATGGTTATAGTACTTGTTGAGCCTATAAATATGTCACATACTGTAATACATTGACAAAACATACGGAGAGGGTACAATATTAATAAGGGGGGAGTGTATTAATATGAGAGAAAATATAAGACTTACAGCGATATTACTGACCGTTTTAACAGCTATGAACGCTGTTTATGCAGGTACTAACTTTACATATCAACAGGCACAACCTGTTTATAATAACTATGTCCAGCCACAAACATTACAATATCCGCAGAACAATGTTTTGCAAGGTAATGTAGTAATGATTCCGGCAGGAACTCCAGTAACAGCAAGTGTTACAACACAGCTTTCAAGCGAGCAGTTAAAGGCCGGAGAAACTGTTACAATGGCCTTGAGCAGTGATTTTTATCATGAAGGAAAATTGATTGCACCTGCAGGAAGTATAGTTACAGGTGTAGTTATAGAATCGTCAAGAGCAAAACGCGGCGGAATGAACGGTAAATTGTCTATAAGATTTAATTCAATTACTACTCCATACGGAACACAAATTCCTATAGCTGCAGTTATTAAAACAGAAGATTCTTCAGGCGTACTTATCGGCGGAACAAAATTTGATGTAACAAAAGAATACGCTAAAGATTTGGCAGTAGGTTCCGCAGCAGGTGCTTTGTCCGGGCTAGTTTTTGGCTCTCTTGCCAGCGGTGACAAACTCGGTCGCGGAGTAGCTTTGGGTACAGCAGTCGGCGCCGGCGGCGGTTTAGTCAAATCTATTTGGGATAAAGGAAATGATGTTGAAGTACCTGTGGGCGCATCAATAGATTTAGTCCTTACACAGCCTATGACAGTCAGCGTTCCTTCTTATCAGTATGAAAATTAGCTGGGCGACTTGTTCTATAGGATAATTTAAAATTATTTAGTGCGGTTTTATATTGTAACAGTAGGTTGGTAAATTGGATTATATGTACCGTATCTAAACAGAGAGAGAAATTAAAAAGTGTCAATAATTGATAGAAAAAGTTTTTTATACGATGAGGAAGACGAACAGGACACAAAGCCCTACACGTTACCTTCGATTGTAACCAGCAAGCCTGAGGTTATACCTATTATGAAATCATTCGCGATTTCAACGGCTTTGCATCCGGCTACAATTTTCTTAATATGGTTGATATCGATTTTATTGGCACTTGCAGGAATTCACCTTTTCCAATTCGGAAAAATCAAACCTCAAGTAAAAAGGGATATCGAATTCGTTCTTGTTGATACTCCGGGGACACCGCGCAATCCGCATACAAAAAACAGAGCAGACATAAATTCAAGAAGCGGCGGTATTAATGATCCCAAGAGGAAAGTATCAATGCCTTCTCCAGCACCTAAAAAACAACAAAAACCTTCTGCTGCTGCTAACAATGCAAATAAAATTATTAAAAAGCAACAGCAGCAAGCAGCTCAGAATATAAAAAAAGCACAGCAAAATCAACAGAAGGTACAACAGCAGGCACAGAAACCTGTTCAGCAGCCCTCTAATGTAAACAAACCATCACCGGCGAAACCGGCACCTCCGACAGCACGTCCGAGTGCAATGCCAACATCTTCGCCTACTCCGGTAGAGAAACCGTCTTCATCGTTTACAGTTCCTGCACCAACAGGTGCAACAGCAGGGAAAACTCTTGCAACAGGACCGATTGGAGGAACATCATCGACAACCGGCGGTGCTAAATCAGGTGGCGCACCAACTTCGGGCTCAGGCACCGGTACATACGCGCCAAGACCATCATTGTCACCATCTACAGGCGGCGGTTCTGGGCAGCTTTCAAGAGGTACATCTGGTGGCGGAACAGGTAACGCTGGTAACCCTGGTGGTGGAGGCGGAGCTCCCGGAATTGATGCGCTCAGAGAACCTGATTTCGGCCCTTATATGAGGGAATTACAGCGCAGAATTAAATTAAACTGGGATCCTCCAAAGGGAAATGAAAGCAAAACAGTTGTACTTTTATTCAAGATCGCAAAAGACGGAAGGTTACTTTCTTGCAGAGTTAACAAGTCTTCAGGGTTACCTTCTGCAGACCAAGCAGCGTTGAAAGCAGTTGAACTCACAGCACCTTTCAGACCGCTACCGGCAGATTTTAAAGGCCAAAGCATAGACATTCAATTTACATTCGATTACAGAGTGTTTGGAGCATCAAGATACTAAGATTATGAGATAGAAGATAATAAAATAAAGGGGAAATATTATGGAATTATTAATTGAAACAGCGAAACAGGATTGGTGGGTATTATTACCGATTTTAATTTGTTCAATTTTAACCGTTATGGTTGCAATTGACAGATGGGCTTTTTACAAAGCTAACAAGAGAAATGTAATTGAGTTTATACCAAGATTGCAAAAAGAATTAACTAAGGACAACCTTATGGGCGCTCAAAATATTGCAGTTCAATGTGGTGGCATAATTGGGGAAGTAACAGAAGAGGCCGTAAGAATTTTATCAGAACAGAAAAAAGGATTTTCTCGCTCATTTGATATTGCAGCAGCACTGGCTACCAGAAAACTTGAACACAGATTAACGATCCTTGGTACAATTGGCGGTGTCGCACCTTTCTTAGGCTTGTTTGGTACAGTCGTAAGAATATTATATACATTCCAAGACTTGGCATCTCAAGGGAACCAATCAGCCGCAGTAGCATTTGGTATCGGTTCAGCATTGATTGCTACCGCATTCGGTCTTGGTGTCGCTATTGTTGCCGTCGTTTGTTATAACTCTTTCCAATCAACTGTTAAGAGATTTGAAGATGATTTCCAATTGATAAAATTATTATTCTTAAGCTTTGTTGATTCTGAAGAAGACACAAAACTACAATCACAATCGAGCGTTGCTCTATAGAGGCAGGGAAAATAAATGGCAATTAAGTCAGGTAAAAAAGCTATATTTACAGACATTAACATAACACCTTTAACAGATATCTTTTTGGTTCTGTTGATAATTATGATGGTTGTTGCACCGACTTTCCAATCAGTTGATAACACAATCACAATACCGGAAATTAACAGCGGAAATTCGATAGAACAAGGTAAAGTTGTCGTTTCAGTAACAAAAGACGGCACCATATATGTTGACTCTAAAAAGACAAATCAATCTAAACTTGTTGCCGATTTAGAGGCAGTAAAGGGTGATAGCGAAAATCCTGAACTTGTCGTTAAAGCTGATGAAAAAGTAAAAAGTTCAGTAATTATGGCAATAATGGATGCAGCGCAAGATGCACATTATAAAAAGCTTATAGTTGCCGGAGAACCTTTAAATAAGAAAGATCAGAAAAAACTTGAAGAACTTGAGGAAGCCATTTCCCAAACGAATACACAGAATAACGTTTTGGATGGTGCTACAACTGCATTACCACGAGATAATGGCTACGAGAATTGGAGCGAATAAATGAGAGACAGTTTTAATGAAATAAATATTACACCTCTGACGGATATTTTCCTCGTACTATTAATCATAATGATGGTTATTGCTCCAATGCTCGATCAACAGGGTTTGAATCTTGCCGTACCAGAAGTTGTTAATCAAGACCAAATACTAAAGGACAGTAAAGTAATGAACGTAGTTATTACTGAGGATAATAAGATCCTTTGGAATGGAGAATCGATTGATCCGGCAAATTTGGAACAATTCTTCCGCGATAATTCAAAAGAATATACAGACGGGTTGCTTATTCAAGCAGATGATGATTCGGAACACGGAACAATCGTAAAAGTTATGGACAGCGCAAGAAATACAGGTATAACAAGTATTTCTTTATCCAGAGGGTAAATTTGGATTTAATTGGATAAAATGGCTCAATCAAATTCTGATTGAGCTATTTTTTATTTTATTTCGTTCGGCATAAATTTTGTCATTTGGTTTAGATATCCGCCAATAGGAATCATATTATCAGTAGCAGAACTCATCCCTGGGATTGCGGATCTGTCATTATTCATTGCTTCAATCCTTGCATTATAATCATTATTTAGCTTGTATTGTTTAACTTTTAAATTTTCATAGCAACTGAATCTTTCATCATTTGCTTCAAGAGCTTTACATTCATTCACAGCTGTCTCAAACTGAGTCTTTCTTTCATACCAATATTTTGTGGTCACATTAAGCTTTCCAAATCCTTTAGGTTCTTTGACATTGATAAATGCTGTTGGCGCAAAATCTTTCCATTCAGGGACATTTACACCAAAATCTTCTTCAGCAAATGCTATTAATGGGCATACTAATAAACAAAATATAATAAATTTTTTCATAAAATACTCCTTGCAAGTATTATAACATCGACATTATAAAATACGCAAATTTATTTTTTACAAGTTTTATTAACATGTAAGGAGCAATTAAATGTCAGTAAGTTTTAGTACATATAAAGCAGATTTAGTTCGAAAATTGTATAACAGAAGATTAATAAACAAAACCGATGTAAAAGAAATAGTAGGTTCAAGGACAAGATATGGTTTAGCCAAACGAATTTCTGATTGCTATACTGAAAAATTAGAGAAAAACTACGATAACGCATTAGATACTACAATACTACGTGGTTTTGTTTTACCATGTGAAATTCCACTGATAAAGTTTTTACAAACCCAAATTGAAAATTTTTCAATAAAATTTGCCAAAATTTTATCAAAAAAAGACACGAACCCTGAAGTTCTTAAGATCAAGAAAGATATTAGAAAAGATTTTGGTATAAAAAATTTATATTTAGACAATAATCTACCTTTCTCAAAAAAAATACAAAAAGCTCTAAAAATACTAAAAGAAAACAACGTCCCTTTAGCTAATGAAATAATTGTAAATTCAATACTTGACTCATCAATGGGAATAACTAATCCTGATAAGAGAACAATCCTTTTATCCCCACGTGGTATATCAGATATTTTTTCAACAAATTCGCCACTACATCTTATTATCCATGAAGGGATACACCTTGGACAGCCAGACAATCCTGTGATACAACTTCAAAAAATGCCAGACAAATTTAAAGAAACTATAAATAATCTTTCATTGTATGCTTCAGACAATTTTATCCTAGAGGTACATGCAGAGCTCAAAGCGAAACAACTGCTTAGACCTAAAAAGTTTACAAAAGAAGAAGGTGAAGCACTCTTTTATATAGAAAATCTGTTCAAAGAACAAAGTCAACCTTCAGGCTTATCTTTTCTCTTATAGAAATCTTCTATAAACCCTGTATTAAATTCACCGCTTTTAAATACTTCGTCCTCAATTATACTCTGATGGAAAGGAATCGTAGTTTTAATACCGGTAATAACATATTCCTTTAATGCCTGATACATCCTGCGTCTTGCCTGCTTACGATTCTCACCCCAGCAAATCAACTTGCCTATCATTGAATCATAATAAGGAGGAATTGTATATCCGGGATAAACATGAGAATCAACTCTTATACCGAATCCTCCAGGAGCAAAATATCCGTCAACTTTCCCTGGACAAGGCATAAAATCGTTGTCGGGATCTTCTGCGTTAATTCTACATTCAATAGCATGCCCCCTTAGCTTTATATCATCCTGTGTGTAGCTAAGTTTCTCACCTGATGCAACCAAAATTTGTTCCCTTACAATGTCAACTTGAGAAATCATTTCCGTAACACAATGTTCAACCTGTACACGGGTATTCATTTCCATAAAATACCACTTTCCGTCAGTGTCCAACAAGAATTCGCAAGTTCCAACGCCTTCATAATTAATAGCCTTGGCAGCTCTTACTGCAGCTGCACCCATTTCCTTACGGGTTTCATCATCAATGGCAGGAGAAGGGGCTTCTTCTAAAAGTTTTTGGTGTCGTCTTTGTATAGAACAATCGCGTTCTCCAAGGTGAATAACATTACCAAATGAATCGCCAATAACCTGAACTTCAATATGACGAGGATTTTCCAAAAATTTTTCAGTATATATATTTGGATTTCCAAAAAATTTTTCAGCCTCTTGCTTGCAGAGATTAAAGTTTGTTTGAAGCTCATCATCGTTTCTCACAATACGCATCCCTTTACCGCCACCTCCGGCTGTTGCTTTCAGGATTATCGGATATCCAACATTATGAGCAAATTCTTTGATTTCCTTTACGTTTTTAATTATACCTGTACCGGGAGTAACAGGTACATCATTTTCAATCATGGTTTTACGAGCAGTCGCTTTGTCCCCCATTTTACGCATTGCTTCAGCAGTAGGACCAATAAATTTAATATCATGCATAGCACAAATTTCTGCGAACTCAGCTCTTTCAGATAAAAAACCGTATCCAGGATGAATCGCATCACACCCTGTAGCTAGGGCCGTTGATACAATTGCGGGGATATTCAAATAGCTGTCCACACTGGGAGCCGGTCCTATACAAAAAGCATCGGTTGCAAGTCGTACATGGAGTGAACTTTCATCTGCCTCAGAATACACTGCAACTGTCGGAATCCCCAATTCCCTGCAGGCTCTTATTACTCTTACTGCAATTTCTCCCCGATTAGCTATTAATACTCGTTTAAACATAAATGTCCTTATCGTGACCAATGAACAAATACTTGTGCTTCTAAAAATTTTTGACTCACAATTTACTATTCACGGTTCACGTGCTACTCTACATACATCAAAACCTGCCCATATTCAATTGGGTCACCATTCTTAACACAAATTTGTGTAATTTTTCCCGTATGTTCAGATTTTATCTCGTTCATCAATTTCATTGCTTCAATAATACAAACGATGTCACCCTCCTTGACTTCAGAGCCAATTTCAACAAAAGGTTCCGCATCAGGAGAAGATGAAGCATAGAAAGTTCCCACCATAGGAGAAGTTATAGCCTTTCCTTTGACTGTCGGTTTAACTGCCGATTCTTCTGCTGCTGTAGGTGTAGGAGCTTGAATGGTCGCAGGCATTGACGCAGGAATTGAAGAAGAAACATTCACGACCTCTGGTGCATCTTTTCTTATAGTTATTGCTTGAGATTCATCTTCTATGGAAATTTCTGTCAAACCGTTATCGTTTATTATTTTTGCTAATTTTTCTATGTATTCTGTTTCAAGTTTCATTTTACCTCCTTGGGAGCAAATGAGTATAAACTTAAGCCTATATTATTGTCAAAAGCTTTAATTAGCACTTAATCGTTTACACCCTATCTAAATACTCATTAGTTCTTGTATCAACACGAATAACATCTCCATTAGATACAAAGAACGGAACATTCACCACAGCTCCAGTTTCCAATGTCGCAGGTTTCGTACCGCCTTGAGCAGTATTACCTTTCTCAGCAGGAGGAGTATCTATTACAGCCAACTCAACATGGGCAGGAATGTCAACACCTATTATTCTTGAATCATGAGTTAAAACTTGAACAACCATATTTTCTTTCAGGTATTTAACCCCGTCACCGACCTGATCTTCAGTAAGCTGCAACTGTTCATATGATTCCATATCCATCATTACGAACTCTTTACCTTCTTTGTACAGATATTGCATTTCTTTGCGGTTTAACATTGCCTTCGCAACCTTTTCTCCGGCTCTAAAGGTTCTTTCAATTACATTACCAGATTCGGCATTTTTAAGTTTCGTTCTAACGAAAGCGGCTCCTTTACCCGGTTTTACGTGAAGGAATTCCACTACGGTCCAAAGTCCGTTATCTAGTTCTAATGTTAGTCCGTTTTTTAAATCGTTTACTGAGATCATAAAAACTCCTTATTAATGTGTCTTTCTGTCATTTTTCTTGATATTACCACAAACACCACAAATGGGCAAACATGTAACAAAATTGTATACTTGCTAATCGTCCCATAGCTCAAAGTATTCTGCTTTGTCAAAAGTCCTTTCATCCCTGTAGTAACTATTGTAGTACTTTGCCTTCCATATTATATCGAACCACTGCTTGTAGTGATCCATAAAATCTTCTTTATCTCTGTTGACATAATGTAAAGTAACAATGCCATTGTGTACATGAGTAACCCTGAAAAACTCACATTGTGCCTTGATATTTTTATAATCATCTGTACATCTTGTAACCATAGATTCACGATCACCTAATTTTAAATAACGATATTTGCCTGTAGGGTTCGTTTTTATCATTCTGAGAATTTCTGTTGAGGTGAAATTTCTTATGGGATAAGCAGACTCATAATAGGAGTGTACGATAATAGTCCTTTTCCAATCTTTATTTGTCTGTCCGTTTGGAACATACTGTAAAATTGCCTCATTACCAATTCTTTTGTAATAAGCTTTTACCCACAATTCACCTGGTGGATACTTTATAATAATTGTCTCATAAGCAAATGCAACAGGAATTATTAACAACAACAAACTAAATAAAAGGACTTTTTTCATTTGCAATAATTCCCTCCCTTTCACTTAATTCAGTAATTTCTCTCAATGCTTTTACCGCAAATATTTCACTTTCAAAATGTCCTATATCAAATAATACCTTATCCGACTCAATGGCAGTATGAAATTTAATATCCCCTGTAACAAAAACATCACACGGGGTTTGTGAAATGAATTCAGAGCCCGAGCCTGCACAAAAACCAACAGTTTTAATCATCTTGTCATTATCATTATTTATCAATCTGAGTCTTGGTGAAATGTACATTAATTTCACTTTAAGATACTCAACACTCATCTCCTTTTCAAAATTAACTAATCTGACAAAGTCTCCGTATGGTTTGCCCTCAAAACCCAATTCCTTAACAAGCAAATCAGTAGTCCCGCCATAGGCCTTGTCGAAATTTGTGTGAGCACAATACATGTTAATATTTTTATATCTCAAAGGTACTTTAAAAAGCGGATGATGTGATATTATCATGTCGCAACCTTTATTAAGAGCCTGCTCATAGATTGAGTCTGTGATTGTAAGAGCAAACATTATCTTTTTTACTTCCGGGAAACCGTCATCTACAATCCACCCACTGCAATCCCAAGACTCTTGAGTATCAAGAGGCGCGAATGTTTCAATTTTTTTAACTATTTCATACTTATTCAAAACTCTTCTCCGGAAAGTTTAATTATAATGGATTTACCCCTTCAAAGACTTTCTCCAAAATCTTCTTGGCAATATTTATTTTGCTGTCTTTTTCAATATGACTTATATTCAAATTTTTATCAAGTATGTAAACTTCGTTATTATCGTTAGAAAAACCTATGTCATTTCTTGAAATATCATTTGCCACTAAATAATCGCAACCTTTGTTCTTTATTTTAACCTTGGCGTTTTCGAGTAAATTTTCGCTCTCGGCACAAAAACCTACAATTTTTGCCTTATGTTCTGCTGAACAAATCTCCTTTAATATGTCAGGATTTGGAGTAAAAGTAAGCGTTATATCTCCTTTATTTTCTTTTTTTATTTTTTGATTTGAATAATCTTTAATTCTATAATCTGCAACTGCTGCAGCCATTATTATACAGTCTTGATTCTCAAACTCGGATTTTACTGCTGCTTCCATATCTTTTGCAGACTCGGTTACAATATTTCGATAAGGTTTATCAACACTGAATGTAGAAATAAGTATAACGTCAGCCCCCAGAGAATATGCACAATCTGCCAAGGCAATTCCCATTTTTCCTGATGAATTATTTGTAATATATCTGACAGGGTCAATTTTCTCCTTTGTTCCACCTGCCGTAATTAATAAGCGTTTTCCTTTCAATATATCGTTAGCACTTAACATTTCTACAGTTTTATTCAAAATCTCCTCAGGTTCGGGCATTCTACCCTTGCCATCCGCACCACAAGCAAGATAGCCCGAATTTGGTTCAAGAATCTCATATCCTGCAGATTTAAGGTTAGAGATATTTTCCTGAACAAAGTTATTCTCCCACATACCGGTATTCATAGCCGGAACAATTAAAAATTTCTTTTTAAATGCACATGCAATTGATGTGAGCAAATTATCACAAATTCCATTCGCGATTTTCGAAATCGTATTTGCCGTTGCAGGCGCAATTACAAAAATATCAGCCCAATCACATAGAGAAATATGCTCCGGTTTGTACTCTTCAATTTCGAAATGACTGACAAAAACTTCATTATTAGAAACAGCTTGAAGCGTTAACTTTGTCACAAAATTCTCTGCAGAAGGAGTCATAACAACTTTTACATCCGCACCGTTTTTTTTGTACATACGAACGAGTTGCGGAATTTTATACGCTGCAATTCCACCTGTTATCCCTACTAAGATTTTTTTACCCTTTAGCATAGAAATATTATACTCCAAAAAAGGAAATATAGTGTATTTGCTGGAATTTTTTGTTTCATTAGTAAACTCTAACTAAAGTTGTAGATTTTTATGAATAAGAATCCTCCATATTAATGATTTTTTTATAGCAAACCTATATTATTCTTAATATGTTGTTATGGAAACTATCCAGAAAGGAATATTATGGCGAAAATTATTAAGGTAGCGTCGTCTACATCTACCCCGCGTATCGCGAATCAATTTAAAACATCAAGAAGTTCTACGACTAATCCTTTTAAGTACCAAAGCTTTGAAGGAAATACGTTAGATGTTTCAGCTTTTGCCGATGTTTTTGAAAGTTCTGCTATCAAGCAAACAAGTAAAATGAAGTTAATTGCTGCGTCTGTTGCAGGAAGTATTCATAAGATTAAATCAAGTATAACAGAGCCTATTATAAATTTTGTTAATAAAATTTGCGGAAGTATTTCGTCCGCTTGGGACTATGCTAAAAATACAAATATCTCTGACTTAGGAGTTGTTAAGGGTATTAATAGCAGTTTAAAAGGATTTGGAGAATATATGTCCAAACCTATTGATATTCCGGGAAGTAAAGCTATGGATAGTGCAATTAGCGGCGTTAAAAGATATATTGGTACTATTAACAACGCGCTTAGCACAAATGTTTTAGATCTTGGTAAAGATATTAGTACAAAATGGGCTTCAATTATTGCTAAAACTCATTCTGGCAACAAAATCTCTTCAGACATGTCTGTTGCAGAATTAGAAAATTTATGGAAGTCTGAAATTTCGTCAGCTAGTTTTGAGGAGGTTGCATAAATGATGAATAAAAATATTGTAGAAATTATTGATGCGTTAGCCGACCATAAAGATAGTGAGTCAATTAGAGTCCTGGAAGAATTAGGAACTAATTCTCCGGATAATGAAGTAAGAGAATATACTTCTCGTGCGCTTGTAAAGAAAAATGTGCATGATTCGCTAAAAGTGGTTATTATTAACCAAGGAAAAGGCATAAATGATTTATCGCCTGCAGTTGCAATGAGCACAATTAACGAAATACTTGCAATCAAAGATAAAACTGAAGTTATGAAAATATTGGACGACACAATCAACATGCATTCTGATGAAACAGTTCGCGAAAATGCACGTTCAGTAAAATCACTATTAGCACTTAGCTAATCTGTATAATTAAAGAAAAAAAAGGAATGTCCTGACGGACATTCCTTTTTTTATAGCTAAATTGTTACTTTAAATTAACTTTGTTATTTTCAAACAAAAAGCCTGTAACTTTTTCATTTATGATTTGCTGTGATATTGCATTTAGAACATTTGGGCTCTGAGTTAATTGTTTAACCAATGTTCCGGGATCCATTCCATATGCTTGACCTAATTGTGCAAGTTTATGACTAAAATCTTCTTGAGAAACTGTAATATTTTCTTCTTTTGCAATTTTATCGATTACAAGAGAATTCTTAACCCGAACTGCAGCATCTTCTTTAAGCTCATTCACAATTGAATCATAACCTTGTGCTTCGAGAGCTTGTTCCCAAGTAAAGCCTTGCATTTCGAGTTTTTGTTTATATTCGGCGACCAATTCGTCAGTTTCTCTGTCAATCATAGATTGTTGAATATCGACCTTCACGCCTGAAACGACTTTTTCAAACACGGCTTTTTCGGAATTTGTTCTGTCGATATCTTCTTTTTGTTTATCTAAATATGATTGAATATCAGCTTTTAAATCATCTACGGTTTTAAAAGGACCGACTTTCTGTGCAAATTCATCGTTCAATTCAGGCAATACTTTTGTTTTAATTTCATTAATTTTACACTTAAATACAGCCGGTTTACCTGCAAGCTTCTTTTCGTGGTATTCCTTAGGGAAAGTTACATTTATATCAAATTCTTCACCTAAAGGCTTGCCTACGAGTTGATCTGCAAATCCCGGAATAAAGCTTGAATGTGCCAAATCAAGTGTATAATTTTTAGCGTCACCGTGTTCAATCTTTTCACCATCTGAGTATCCTTCAAAATCAAAGACTACGATATCATTTGCTTCGGTTTTTCTGTCTGTAACAACTACAAGTGTTGCAGATTGTTCAAGCAAACTGTCCAATGATTTTTTGAATGCATCTTCAGGAATTTTATATGCTTCAACATCAACTGTTAAGTCTTTATATTTGCCAAGTTTAACCTCTGGTCTGAGTTCTAGCTTTGCAGTAATTTTTAAATCCTCACCAATTTTATAATCATAGGATTCAACATACGGTTGAGCAACAACATCAAAGTTATTTGATTTAATAACCTCTGAAAATATTCTTGGTAAAGCCGAATCGAGAGCCTCGTGTTTAATTCTATCTTCGCCAATATTTTGCTCCACTATATTTCTTGGAGCTTTACCTTTTCTAAATCCCGGTATATTTACATATTGTGCTAATTTTTTAGCTGCATTGTTATAATATGTAACCGCATCTTTTGCCGGTATTTCAATTTCAACCTTTACAACATTGTCCGGTAGTTTTTCTATTTTTGTTTCCATACAATATCCCTCTTATATCTTTATACTGTCAACTACATACCAAGATATAATAAACATGGGTATAATGCAAGAAATTCGTATTTATCTCTAGCCCTCTTTAATCTGAAATACGCATTTTGTACAATGTGCCTTTGGTACAAGAATAAGCTTATCTTCTAGATCGTACATTTTTGCGACTCTTGTTATCAAAGGTTCACCACAAATAGGACATTTTAAGTTTGTTTCGTGTTTCAAAATCCGTGATTTTAAATTGTCCAAAACTTCATCCGTAATTATCTGAAATTCATAATCGCGCTCATATTTTTTTATTTCGTTGGGTGAACACTTAAAAACTCTTGCAAGTTTCTGCCTCACCGTAACAGGCAAAAACAAGTCTTTTCCTGATTCAATATCTTCCAAGACAGAAACACTAATACTCGTTCTGTCTGCCAGACCATATATCGAAAGTCCTGCTTTTTCTCTTTGTGTTTGTATAAATTCAGCTAAACTTGTCATACTAGATTTATACAACAAATACTAACTGTATACAAACGGAGGACCGTTTTTAATTTCAAAAAGAATATTATCCGCAATATTTTTGAGTTCTTCGGGAGATTTTCCAGACTCTTTTTGTTTATAAAATTCTTCGCAGAGCGGATTTATTGCTGACTCTTTTTTTGCCTTGAAGTTCCTTAATTCTGTGGAAACAAGCCTTTTCTGCAAATCGAGTTCAATATCGGCATTATATTTTTTAACTTCAACCTCTTTTAAAGCTTCTGTCGCAGCCTTCCCGCAGTAACCTAGCGCAGATACTCCCGTTATTCCGAAAAACAGGTTTCTGAATTGAGGATTCTTTGGGTTCATTAGCCAATCGTAGAAAAAGGACAAATAGTCATTTACGTGAGAAAAATAGGTGATTTTATTTCTACCCGAACCTCCTATTGCACTGTTTACCTTTTCTGTGGCCTGATTCATTGAAGATTTTAGATGTCTAATAAATTCTTCTTTTTCAGGATTTGGAATGTTCATCTTGCCTATATATTCTTCAATTTCCGTAGGTGTCGCATAAATCGATTCAAGCATATTTTCAATTACGTGCTTGTAGGCATCTTTTCCAGTAAGAATTTTACCGTTGTGATCTGTTACTTCATTTATACCCTTTCCAAAATTAAATTCTTTTATTACATTGTCCAAACCTTCTCTTGTGTTATTAAGCCCATTTTTTATAAATTCCTCACTCTTTTTAAGATTTCGCATTGATAAATAACCCAAAGCCACTATAGAAGCGAGTGTCAGCAAACCAAATCCCAAAAACATACCTTTTTTATCTTTATCAATGTTTTGATTTTCTTCTTTTCGTGAAGTGAACGGAATTTCTTTCTGTCCCAATGAAGATGAAAAATCTCTTGCTTTTTCGGAAAGCATACTTCTTATAATTTGAATTTTTCCTGAAAAGGACTGTGTTTCAACTGCAATCAAATTTTCCTGTAAATTCTTTTGAATATTTGCCTCTTGTTTTTTTACCCAGATTTCTTTAAACCCATCTATGAAATTTTTGGCAACAAAGGCCATGGATGCAAATGTTATTACCCCAAGTGAAGCAAGTATAGTCCTTCTGTTCGGGGATTGTATCATCGAAAAAATACTCTGGTCGATTTCATTATTTATACAATGATTTCTTGTAATTCCGGGAAGCAGATATTCTTCAGTGGACTGAAATTTCTTTTTTGAGAAATTTTTTATCATTGCAGTAAATCCACCCAGAATCCCCATTACTCCTACTGATGCAGCTGCAAGATAATAAATCCCGCGATTTTTCTTATCTTCCGTTTCAAATACTTTAGGGGGTAAGTCAACCCGTTCATGTGAAATTACAAGGGTATCAATAGTTTCATCCAAAGATAACTGCGGATCTTTGACAAAGGCATTGACGAGTTTTCCTTCTTTGACGTAATTCGAGTTCTTTTTCTGCGTATCTGTCATATTTCTCTGCATACGCCTTGATTCAGAATCATTATCGATTTTCGGTACCATATTCATTCTTCTTTATCTTTCTTTTTATTAAATTTTTCTTTTATTTTTTGAATAATTGTTTTTAGATTAAATATCTTTTTATCGTCATCGACCTTTGTATCATCATCATCTGCATTGTTCTTTTTTGATGTTTTAAAAATTTTTTCAAGGAACGAGCTTAAAACCTTTGCACCTTCTTCTGCTTTTTTAAGAAGAAAAGCTTTTGTTTCACCGTATATTGCAGCAAGTTTATCCATAATTTCAAATCTTAAATTATTTAATGATTGGAATATTTTTGGAATATTTTTAACAGTATTAAGTAACGGTATTGTAGTGATATTGAATACAAATGCAATAGGTTTTAGTACAAAACTTTGAGAAAATATTTGCGTAAAGGCCTTCATATTTTTAATTAGCCTTGCCATATTTGCTTCAAATTGTTCTACATTTAAAGCGTGTTGTTTGAGATTCGCTTCATGATTTTTTTGTGCAAGAGCTCTTGCCTTCATCATATTCCCAATCATTGCGCACTGATGATAACTCATTTCTCCGGGACGGCCGCTACGGTCAGGTTTACGAGAGGCTCCGCCTGACATTGAGCAGACAGGACAGGCACCTGCAGGAAGTCCATGTGCACAGCACCCTGGTTTGATTTGATTATTTACACCATTTAACTCTTCTACTCCCAATAAAAAGCTCCCTGTTTTGCGTTTGTACCGCATAGCAAGAAGTCCCGACATATAATCATTTTGACTCGAAATGATTATACAAAAGTAAATTACACATTTATTTATAATTTACCCCAGAGTGTTCCGGCTTTAACGGTTGCGGCACAGTCGGGGAATTTCACCCCTGCTTTCCTCTTATTTAATTTTCTTCATGATAGACAAAAAACGTATTTTTAGCAAGGTAAATATAAAATAGATCAAGAACTTGCTCTACTGTCCAAAGCCTTTATAATTAAATATATGCCTTACGTGCTGCCTGCAAAACAAGGAATTCCACAGATGTATTGTCCGTAACTTGAGTCGAATATTTACCTGCTCTTGAAAAACCTTCGCTTAAAGGGAAGACCTTTGGTCGTACCCCTAACTCTGCAACACATGCTGTTAGCCATTCATTTCCGTTGAGATCCCGTGAGTATAAATGTATGTTATATTTTTTGCCTAATTCTTCCAGTTTTGGTAATTCTTTTTCCACAAGCGCTTTGCTATTGGAATGAGTAACCGAACATTCCACCCAACCAAAACTCATTGTATTGTTATTAATTTGTGCAATTTGCATAATCTATCCCTTTCTTTTCTTAAATTGCGCATTGGTTATGATGATATATACTACGAAACATTATTACACAAATAATAACTTTTGTGCAGTTCTTATAAATTTTTTGCTAACAGTAAAAAAACTTTTACCAACATTTGAATAGCTCGGTATATTTAACACTTCGCATGATAAAAACAAAACCATAAAAGATTATCCTTATATCAAAAGGAGAAAATTATGTCAGAAAAAAGATTGCTAAATTGTATTATGATTGAGGGGATTATGCTTATCATATTAAGCCTTTGCTTATTAATTCTTCCTAAGCTCACAACATTATCTTATGGTGTTATGCTTTCCTGTACATTTATAACCTATGGTATCTACAAAATAATATATTCTATAATTAGCAAAGATTCCGGGTTAAAAATGGCATTGTGTATAGCAATAGGTCTATTTCTATCAGTAATAGGTACGCTTATACTATTCGTCCCAAAAGTAAATCTGCTTTGGATTATAGCGCTAATTGGAGTGTATCTTATTTTGGAAAGTATTTCCTCAATAGTATATGCACTCAAATTGCGTAATGTGTACCATTTTTGGGGTTGCAAAATTATTTCCGCTATTATTCTGTTTATAGCAGCGATATTAATTATTCTGGGGTTACCTGTAATATCATTCTTCATGGTAAGTGTTCTTTGCGGAATTGCATTACTTGTAAAAGGTATGTCAAAATTGACATTATCAATAAGCAATATTGATTTTTTCCATAATTGAACATTACCTATGTAAAAAGAGGCTGTTTGCGAAACAGCCTCTTTTCAAAAATACGATATAAATTATTCTATGTCATTTATCCAATTATTGGTTCTTTCCGTATTATTGGCATACAATCTTTTTGCCGGTCTCCAAATTGCTTTTGGTGCGGACTCATGAAGTCTTTCATCAGTTTGACCTGCACCGCTACCGCCTGACGTGAAAAACGGACGAATGGTTTTCCCCGAAAAGTCATAACTTTCAAGAAAATTATTAATAATAGTCGGAGCGACGTACCACCAAATTGGAAATCCTAAAAATACGGTATCATAATCAGCCATATTGCTCAGTTTCTCTGCAATTTTCGGTCTCGATTTTTCATCTTGCATTTCAATAGATGTGCGGGAATTTTTGTTCGTCCAATCCAAATCTTCCTTTGTATAAGGAACAACCGGTTTAATTTCAAACAAATCACCGCCAGTGAGTTCAGAAACTTCTTTCGCTATTTCAGAAGTTGTACCGCTTGCTGAAAAATAAGCAACTAGAGTTTTAGACATTCAAAGCCCTCCTTCTACAGTTAAATTTTAATTTTATTTTACGATTAAAGACCATACCTAATTATAACATATATTTGAAACAAGGTCTATATTATAACCTCTCCTTGCCTGTAGATAACAGTTTCCCCATCGGATAAACCTATGACCGTAGATGCTATACCGCGTGCTTCAAAACCATTAGAAGGAACTACCAAATCCACTTTATCCCCAATATATTTCACTGCTTCATCATAATTAAGTGCCGGCGGTTCGCCCGAAACATTTGCACTAGTTGTCGCCAAAACCCCGCCTTCAATATTCTTACAAATTTCTGAAAATGTTTTATTATCGGGAACCCTTATCCCAACCGTTGGCATACCAGACGTTAGATAGTCAGGAGTTTCGCTTGACTTATCCAATACAACAGTTAAGGCTCCTGGGAAATGTTTCTTAATAACCCACTGAGCTTTCTTTTCGATAGGTTGTTTTAAATATAACAACATTGGATAGATATCATAGCTCATCAAAATTAATGGTTTTTTCGCTTCTCTGTGCTTGATTTCATATATTCTTTTTACAGCTTTTTCACTATTGGGCAAGCACCCCAGCCCCCAAACAGTATCAGTTACGAAAGCTATCACTCCATCATTTTTTAATATTTCATTAATTTTTTTATACATAAATCTCTTTCTTATAAATATTAACTAATATATTATAGCATTGATATCCTCAAAAATAGCCCATAAAATTTACACAAAAAAAAAGCCGTTTCATTAAGAACGGCTACCAGACTTGGGGAGGAGGTATGAAAAACCATTCGGTTTTCCATACCATATTAAACGGCATTTTTTTGTATTTCTTTATTTCAAATTTTTAAAAATCATACAAATGCAGTAGCCAAAATAATAGTCATGCCGGTTTATAAAGCTCATTTTCCCTAAATTTGTTTGAAAAAGACCATATTTCGCATATAATACTCTTATGGATAAAAAGATTGTTGCAACAAATAGAAAAGCTTTTCATGATTACCTGATTTTCGACAGATTTGATGCCGGAATTGTACTTACCGGTACTGAAATCAAGTCTATCCGTAAAGGAACCTTCAATTTAAAGGATAGTTTTGCAAAAATTGAAGATGGCGAAGTCTTTCTTTACAACATGCACATTTCACCTTATGAACAAGGTAACCGATTTAATCACGAACCCGAACGGGTAAGAAAACTTCTCCTAAATAAACAGGAAATTATGAAGATGCTCGGAAAGATTAAGAAAGAAAACTACACAATTGTTCCATTGGAATTGTATTTATCACATGGTTTTGCTAAAATAGAGTTAGGCTTAGCCAAAGGTAAGAAAATTTACGATAAAAGAGAATCTATCACGAAGAAAACTCAAGAACGGGATATAGCAAGAAATACCAAACGTTAGGTGCAGGGATTAAGGAGTTTTAAAATGTACAACCGCGAATCTATTTTACAAACATTGAATTCTGAAAATTATTATGTGGATAAGCATTCATTAGATTTGTTTTTGAGCGATTGGAAAATTGATTCAATATACGAAGATGAAGGCGGCTTGGAATTTTATGATGATTTGTCTCTTGATAAAATCAAAAAAGGTATTTCTTTAAAATCTCAGGGCTACAGCGACGAACAGATAATAGCTAAATTGAATAAAATGGAAGCTAAAGTCGAAAAGACACCTGATCCTGTTCAACCAATTATGGTAAAAGATTATTTAGAAGAATCCCCCCAGTCTGACGGCGAAGAACACGTTGTAACTGACCTTACCCCTCAGCCGGAAAAGAACTTTACACTTGATGTCAGCACACAGACTCTACAAATGCTTGCAGAAGCCGTTGCTAAGAAAATCAGTGATGACATAACAAATTCCGATATGGCAACAAGGTTGATTGAAGCAGGCGGTTACAAACGTGATAATGAAATAATGGCAAAGCAAATCCAAGAGTTACTGGATCACAACAAAGAGCTTTCAGCACGTATTGAGCAGCTTGAAAGCCATCCGTCGAAAAGCTTTTGGAAACGCATTTGGGGGCAAAAATAGATTACGAAGGGTTTTTAAAAGAATTTGACAAAAGGCTTGAGTCATATTTCAAGTCTTTTGGGGATAATATTTGCTGCAAAGAAGGCTGCTCATCCTGTTGCGAACAGGGAGATTATCCCTTATCCGATATTGAACTCGAATATTTAATGAAAGGGTTTGTTAAACTTAACCCTCAAATAAAAGTTCAAATTCAAAACAATATTAAAGATATGAAAAAAGGCGGGATCTGTCCTTTTTTAGTAAACAATATATGTTCTGTTTATAAATACCGCCCCATTGTTTGCAGAGTTCACGGACTTGCATATTTTTATAAAGATAACAAAGTTAAACTACCTTATTGTGTTAATAATGGAAAGAACTTCTCCAAAGTGTACGATGAAAGCGGGTTTTCAGGAATCCCTCTTAAGGTTAATCTTGATACACCACATATTCTGGATGGATTTTATAACGAAATCAGAAATCTATATGATTGGCTTAAGAGATGATCAGTTCTGAGTATAAACTAAAGTGTTTGTTTATAATAAGTTAAATATTATTATTTTATAAAAAATCAAAACAGGTAAAGTGTATAGCTTAGTTAGGGTTATATTTTATTTTCAAATATTTTATTTTTAAATTACTTAGATTCATAAGATATTGTGAGGTAAAATTATGAAACAAATTATACCTGAAAAAAGTTCAGAAAAATTGGCTAAGTTTTTAAGCAAGACTTCACTTCATAAGCGAGATTTTGCTGAAATGATAGGAGTCACCCTATCTTATGTATATAATCTCATTGACGAAACTGTACCATTTTCTACAAGAGGAACAACAATAGAAAGAATTGCGACCGTCATGGAAATTTCTCCTGAAGAATTCGGCGAATACAGAATCCCTCAAGAACCAATCTTAATTGACGAATCAGTAGAAATTTTAAAAGATTATTTGAAAGAAAATAAACTATCAGTCGTGAATTTTCTAAAATCCTTCCCACGAAAAAAAAGACTTGATATTGTTGATATTCTCAGGGGAGCTCTCCCTATGCCAGCTGACTATAAAGAGCTTTCTCTGATGGGTAAAGCACTCAATATTCCAGAAGAAGAAATTTATAAAATGTGGGAGACCCGGTTAAAACAAGTGCTTGAATCCGCCGGTATGAATATTTATTCAAATTATGCTCTCGTCAATTCCATGTTCGATTGTGCAAAAAAACACATACTTGGATAAATTTAATGCAAAAATATAACTCTTTGTTACATTACTTAACAAAATTCAGAATTTAGGCAAATTTTACCAATCACGTGCTTTATATAATCATGTAATGTGAAAGGTGAAGTATGTCTTATTCGTACAATTACGTTAAACCGTTACCACCCTCGTATTCGGGTGTAACAATAAACATATCCAATCCGGCCGTTAATATTCCTCCCTCCGGGATTTGCCAGGCAGGATACTGTCCGGAAACTTACGATCAAATTTCACCTTATATAATTCCATACTCTTCTGTTTCCTATCAATATAACATTCCGGGAAACGCTGCTGAAGAGAACAACTATGGCAGGAATTACGGAGCAGGAATATACAAAAACATTGGAATGGATAGTGAAGTAGCTGCAAATAGTGACGCAAATAACATAATAAGGCAAACCCCTTATCAGACAAACATTTATCAGCAAAATTCCAAAGTATATAACCCTATTAATGGTAGTGCTGATCAAATACCCGAAAACTACAGTACTCATCAACAAAGCATCAGCATAAATGATAGCTCAAATAGCAATATAAAACAAATACCCGAAAACTACAGTACTCATCAACAAAGCATCAGCATAAATGATAGCTCAAATAGCAATATAAAACAAATTCCCGAAAGCAACAGTTCTTATCGACCAGACAATAACGTTAATAGCTCAAATAGTAGTATTAAGGGAACTCCTGCAGATTATGGGACATACGACCCCAAAATCACAATAAATAATGACACTAACAATACAGATAGGCAAATTACTCCTGAACACAACAACTATTTCCAAGACACTGAAGCAAATGCAGAACTTAATAAAACTGATAATCATGAAAGATCTAGAGATATTAATAATGATTTGAGTGAAAATCCTTTCATAACAAATATTTATCAAGAAGGTAGCGGTACCGGAGTAATCAGCGAAATGGATCGCGGAACGAATCAGGAATCTGATCAAGCTCCAATAATATACTCTTTATATCCACAACAAAATCACTCAAATGAACAATTAGTCCATAATTTCCCCACTGAAGCCTTAAGCAAAGATAATAATTCAACACAAACTGAACAGACAGGTAGAAGCTATAATTCAGGGACTCAAAACATAAATACTACAAACATTTATCAGACAGTGCCAACTAATAACAGCTCTATACCTCAATCTTATCCACCACAGTATTATTTATCGGAATACGTAAACCAAGACAGAATTTCAAATCCTTCTGCAATGGAACCTGTCCCACAAAATCAAACTCAGGGATACAGCAATAACCCGAACAGTTATGAAGTTGCTAGTAATGAGACGTCGAAAGAAATTATAAATGAATTAAACGAACTGCAAGAACAAGAAAAAGCTCTTGAACAAAACGGTAGAAAAACAAAAGTTGTTGCATTGACAAATGAATATATAATGTCACTTGAAAATTATTTGAATAATCCTAATACAGATATAAGATTAATGGCAGCAAAGGAAATTCTAACAAGGCTCGATGAAGACAGAAGCCGATACAATGATGCCGCCCTTAATGCACTTATAAATAAAATGCTTCAAGATCCGAGTAAGCTCATAAGGATAGCTGCAATGAGCGCATTGTCATCAGAGCTTGCAAGCGGAAATGAATATACAGTACAGTTATTATCAAGGATACAGCAAAACCCTGATGCTGATCCAGAGGATGTACTTGAAGTTGCCCAAATACTCTTAAAAAGAGCATCCTCAACAGAGGTAAGATATGTACCAGTTTACAACCAACAACAAGGGGTAGAATAATAACAATGAATTTAGCAGGAAAAATAATTTGCAAATCCATAGGCGCAGCAGGCATGGTTGCCGCATGTCATGATGCAGTCAAAATATCCAAGCAATATGCCGAAATAGGTTCAGAACACTCACAGGAACACTATATGGAAAAGGTATATTACAGTTCACGAACCCTTGATAAAGTCAGCTATAACGATAATGCTTTGAGAGAAAAAACATTTGAGCTTCGTTCGAAGAGCCCGTTTCCGGGAATCTTTGGAAAGGCAAAAGGCGGTTTCCAAGGATTTACTTACGGACTTGCAAATTCTCTGCCATTAGTTATTTGCTCTTCATTAGCTATCTTGGGTAAAAATTTCCTCGCCAAAGCCGGTGCTATTGGAATTGGCGCAATAGCAATCTACAAGGTCCTACGCGAAGGATTTGGCCTGGGGAAAAACAATCCTATGCACTAAGACTGCCTAAATTGAACAAGTTTTTTTGCAGGCTTCAACTTTGCGGTCACTTGTTGTGCTTTGGCACTACCACTAGGTATTGCCCCTATATCGTGTTTTTTTTTGCTCCCGATTAAAGTCGTATTTTCAACAAGCATCGGAGCTATAAAAAACATTGAAAGTACTGAGCCGCAAACACCTAAAATACCTGCATGTGCCCATGATGATGTATAATTTCTCGCAACTGCCGTTGTGAGACCGCCTGCAATAACTGATGTACCTGCAGCGTTAATCAGGGCAACCTGTGCTTTTGATTTTTCCTGGGGTGTTTTTGATATAACACCATGCCCTCTAAAATCCGCCCGAGGGCTAAAGGCACCAATCGGTTGAATCATTTCTCACACACTTTCTTTTTATACTCTCACATTTTAACGTGAAAAAAAGTCGCTGTAAAGTGGTCTAATCTAATACTAAAGTATAATTTATTAAGTGTAAAACGTACGCTATTATTGAGTTATAGACCCGCTTGACTTCATAAAAACACGATTTCCGACCTACTTATACTTGTTTATTACTGCTTTTATCATATAAAACAAGCCTGTTAAAATTTCATATATTTCATTAAACGGCATTACGTCTGTATCAACCAATAATATAGATTTTCCTTCTGTGCATGATTTTGGAGCAAGGGTAAATTTTATTTTTCTCAAAATATCGTTGTTAATGTTTGATTTAAGTATATTCCATTCATATTGGGCAAATGGTGTATATATCCTTATATTATCCGCAGTCTCTCTTACTACAGAAATTCCACAATCTGTTGCCGCAAGACGAATCTTAATAAGCTTAATAAGATTTTCAACTTCATCCGGAATCCTTGAGAACCTATCCTTCCATTCCGATACTATATAATCTAGTTCTGTTTCAGAGCGAACATCCGCAAGGCGTTTGTATTCAATCATTTTTTGTTCTTTTGAGCCAACCCATTCATCAGGTATAAATGCCGTGACATTAATATCTACTATTGCAGGTTTTGTTTTATTTACCACCTCACCTTTTAGTTCGTTCACTGTTTCTTCCAGCAGCTGGCAATACGTATCAAATCCGACATTTACCATATGTCCATGCTGTTTAGTACCTAATATATTTCCAACGCCTCTTATTTCTACGTCACGCATTGCGATTCTATATCCGCTTCCGAGTGTTGTAAATTCCTTTATTGCTTTCAGCCTTTCAGTGGCTTCCTGAGTAAGTTCTTTGCTCTTTTTATAGAAGCAGTAGCAATATGCCTGTTTTTCACTTCTTCCGACTCTACCTCTAAGCTGATAAAGCTGCGCCAGTCCAAATTTATCCGCATCGTAAATAATTATAGTGTTTGCATTTGGTATATCCAATCCATTTTCAATGATTGTTGTACAAAGTAAAATATCACTCTCGTGATTATCAAATCCGATAATAACATCTTCGAGTTCTTTTTCGCTCAATTGGCCATGTCCTACTGCGATTCTTGCGTTTGGCACAAGCTTTTGCAATTGGAGCTTAAATTCCTCTATGGTTTCAACCCTATTATAAAGATAAAATACCTGACCATCTCTATCAAGTTCGTTAGTTATAGCATTTTTAACCGTTTGCTCATTATATTCACCGACATAAGTTTTAATAGGAAGTCTGTTTTGCGGCGGAGTATTGATTATTGAAATGTCTTTAATTCCTGAAAGAGACATATATAAAGTTCTTGGAATAGGTGTTGCTGACATTGAAATTATATCAATATTCTCCTTAAATTCTTTAAGTTTTTCTTTATGTCGAACCCCAAATCTGTGTTCTTCATCAATTACTAGCAAACCCAAGTCTTTAAAGAAAACATTATCCTGCAATAGTTTGTGTGTTGCAATTACCACATCACATTTTCCGGTTGCAAGATTTTTAAGAGTTTCCTTCTGTTCTTTTGCACTTCTAAAACGACACAAAAGCTCTACATCTATTCCAAAAGGTTTAAATCTTTCAGAAATAGTTTGATAGTGTTGTAATGCCAATATTGTAGTAGGTACTATTACCGCGACTTGCTTTAGAGAAGTCACGGCCTTAAACATCGCCCTCATTGCAACTTCTGTTTTTCCGAATCCTACATCGCCACATATTAATCTATCCATCGGATTCGAATTTTCCATATCGGTCTTAACCTCGGTTATCGCTTTCATCTGATCCGGAGTTTCTATATATTCGAAAGCCTCTTCCATCTCAACTTGCAGAGGTGAGTCCTCTGAGAAAGATATTCCCTCCTGCATTTTCCTTCGTGCATAAAGCCTTAAAAGATCATATGCAATTGTTTCAACGGCTTTTTTAACCTTGGACTTAACTCCTTCCCAATCACTGCCGCCCATTCTTGAGAGTTTCGGTTTCACCTGTCCTGAACCTCGATACCTGCATAACATGTTAATTTGTTCTGCAGGTATATGGAGTTTATCCTTATTAGCATATTCAATTGTTAAATAATCCTTCAGCTGCCCGTCAAATTCTTGTTTTGTAAGACCGACATAAATTCCGACACCGTGAATTGAATGTACGACATAATCACCTTCTTTTATATCGTTAATATTTTCAATATACTCAGCTTTTTCTTTATATTTTCCCCTGTGACCAGATGGAATATCTTTTTGCCGTTTATTAAAAAGCTCTCTGTCTGTAATTATAAGTAATTTCGCAAATGGAATCTCTGTTCCGGAAGAATTAATATTATCAATATATTCAGGGGTAAATACCGAATATTCAGCCAGCAATTCCTTAACCCGTTCCTTATAATCGGTTGCAATTATTACCCTATAGTCTTTTCTTTCTTTAATAAAATTCGCAACACTATCAATTTTTGCATTAAAAATAGGAAGCGTACGTGAATCAATATCAATAACAATACCCGAATCATCAGAAAGAAAATTATTAAGTGCAATTTTTTGGAATTTAGATATTTTCTGATGAATTTCTTGAATGCTAAAGTGATTTAACTGTTTTAAATTTTCTATCTGTCCCGTTTTTACAGCCTCGTCATAAGATTTTTGCAAATTTTCTTCAATCATACCTAATTTTGCACTTATTTCCGTTTGCTCATCATAAATTACAACATAATCATCCAAATAGTCTAAAACACTGACCAAATCTGCATTAAAATATGACTGATAAACATTAACCCCTTCAAAGTAACCTTCTTCTTTAAATTCTTCCTTTAGTTTTGAACTAAATACCACCGGCGGATTTTCAGGCAAAACGAACTTAAACAACGGATAAATTTCAGCTTCTTTTATTTTTTCAACTGATTTTTGAGTTTCATTATCAAAGAATCTAATATCAACAATTTCATCTCCCCAAAATTCAATTCTAAGGGGCAAATTTTGTAAAGTGTATATGTCAGAAATATCTCCTCTAATAGAAAACTCACCCATATCAGAAACCATTGTTGAACGCTTATATCCTAATGCCGTAAGCTTTTTGAGTAAATCTTTTTGCGAAATCGAATCCCCAACTTTTAATTTAAAACAATTATTTTCAAAGAATTTCCGATTTGGAAATTTTTCCGTCATCGTTTTTACAGGCATTATTACAAAGTCAGGTAAATTTAAAAGAATATTTATTTGTTTTTGATAATCATAAAAATTCGGGGATAGTGTTTCATAAGGAGAAATCGTTGTATAAGGTAAAAGTTCAGCTTCAATTCCAAATAAACGCTCTAAATCCGAACAATACTTTAGCGATGCTTGCTCAGTTGAAGTTATAAATAGAACTTTCTTTCCGGAGAAATCTTTAATATACTTGGAGATTAATAATCGGCTAAAAGCAGTTAATCCGGTACAAGAAAAGCTTTTACCGGATCTAATACAATTTATAAAATTTTCACCCAAAAGATTATTATCGAGTTTCATTATCAAAATTCGGGCTCTCGTATGCTATACCCATTTCCCTAATAGCAGAGATAAACCTTTCTGCACAGGCATGTTGAACTTCCGGAGGAACAACCCGCAAAATCTCAACAGTCTTAGATATAACCGGATCTTTGTCGTACCATCTCGAACCATTAACAGGTTTTACTAAATCATAAAATCTGTCAAGTGCATCCTTGGACACCTTCTGCTCAAGTTTATCCAAGAACACAACTGCGTGTTCTTTTAGTTCATCCTGATAATTTTTTAAAAGCTCTATAACCTCGAGTAGTTTCGGGTCATGGTCATACCATCTCTTATAAACGGGACTCATTTGCTACCCCCATAGTACTTGTATTTAAATTTATATCTTCATCATTAAATCTTACAATCTTTGCACCCAAAGATGCGAGTTTTTTCTCAAAAGCCTCATAACCTCTGTCTATATGATGAAGCTTTTCGACTATAGTCTCCCCATTCGCCATGAGTCCAGCAATGACGAGTGCAGCTCCTGCTCTTAAATCACTGGCTGCGACATTAGCACCTGTAAGATTTTTTACGCCCTTTATTATCGCGTGATTTCTGTCTTGATGAATATCTGCCCCCATCCTTCTTAAATCAGGTACCTGCATAAACCTGTTCTCATAAAGGCTTTCTGTAATTATTCCAACTCCGTTTGCCGTTGTCAGAAGGCTCATGACTATTGCTTGTAAGTCAGTAGGAAATCCGGGGTAAGGTTGTGTTACAAAATTTATTGAATTCAATCTGCCTCTGGCACTCACTTCTATTGAGGTTGGATCAGCCAGCTTAATATTTGCACCCATTTGGATAAGTTTGTCATTAAAAAATGTAAGGTGTGCCGGAAACACGTCTTTTATTAATGCTTTTCCTCTTGTGGCGACTACTGCAGACATAAATGTTCCGGCTTCAATTCTATCAGGTATTGTCGTGTATTCAGCAGGGTGGAAGTCGTCTATTTTGACGCCGTTAATTACTATTTCCGACGTTCCGGCACCTTGAATATCCGCCCCTAATGTATTTAAGAAATTGGCCAAGTCAACGATTTCCGGCTCCTGAGCAGCATTCTGTATTCTTGTTGAACCCTGTGCAGTAACTGCTGCCAACATCAAATTTTCTGTTGCACCAACTGACGGAATATCGAGATATAAATCAGCTCCTACAAGTTTAGGTGCCTTTGCATGTACATAACCGTTTTCAATCTTAATTTTTGCGCCAAGAGTTTCCAAACCTTTTATGTGAAAGTCAACTCGTCTTTCACCAATGGCGCATCCTCCGGGAAGGGCAACAATTGCCTCTTTACATCTGGAAATCAATGCACCTAAAATAGTGAATGAGGCTCTCATTTTGCTTACAAGCTCATACTTAGCGGTTATAGATGATATATTTGTTGCATCTACAACTACCGACTTTTCTTCCATATTGTAATCAAGCTTAGCGCCCAATTCAGACAACACATTCAGCATTATTTTTACATCAGTAAGGTGTGGAACATTGTATATTTTTGTACAACCTTTGACTAAAATCGACGCAGCAAGAAGCTTTAGTACAGAGTTCTTCGCCCCGCATATCGATACTTCACCCCTTAGCGATTCGCCGCCATGTATTTTAAACTTCTCTGTCAAACTTCCTCCAACCTACTATACTATCATACAATTATAATAAATTCTTGTAAAGTAAATAAAATTAAAAAATATTTCTCAAAACACAACATGATATACTTTTGTGTTCATAAATTTCTAAGACTGAACAAAATTTCCATTTTATCGTTATAATGAATAAGGATGGATGAAAGGAGAAAATTTAATGAAAAAAACACTTATTGCGATAACGGTTTTGAGTTTGATTGCAGGCGTAGCAAATCTTTCGACTCAAGCTGTTACATCAGATTCAACAAAAGACAGAGGTATTATTTCAATTAATACTACTGCTAATACGGAAATTGCACCCGACATGGCAGAAATATCGTTTGCAGTAAAAACTTCCGACCCTAAATCTATGCAAAAGGCAACAGCTTCAAACAAAGAGATTTCCGATAAATTATATGCGGAGCTAAAGTCTATGATTAATCCGGCCGTCGGAGATTATATTAAGACTTCAAACTTTAATGCATCTCCGATATATTCTTATAACAATTCTAAGAAGATTTTTGAAAGATATGAAGTTTCTAATAACGTTATGGTTCATACCAAATCCATAGATACAATAGGTAAAATGATAGATAAGGCCATTTCTACGGGAGCTACTAATGTAGACAGCCTTTCATTTTCTTTATCAAACTATGATGCACAGTGCGATGATTTGATTTCAAAAGCTGCACAAAAAGCATACAAAAGAGCAAATTCGCTTGCAAAAGTTATGAATTCCTCAGTACTGGGAATTAGCAATCTTAATACAAGCTGCAATGCGGAAGGCGGACATCAGCAAAGATTCTATATGGCAAAAAATATGCTTGCTGATATGGCTGCAGCAGAAAGTACCTCGGCAGGAAGCGGAGTTGCTATTTCTAACGGTGTAATCAAGATTAATGCAAATGTTAATGCATCATTTTTTGTTAAATAGAGAATAATTTGGCAAAAAAATTATTTACGCGTTTTTAAGAATAATGCAGGAAAATACTCTTGCATTATTCTTAATATTTTGTAAAAAACACTATTAAAATATGGTGTTTTATTGTAAAATGTTTAGGTCACAAATTACGTAATTTTAAAGAAAGGATTGTTGTAATGGTTTTGGAAATGCCTTATCCGCAGCTTGAGCATGCAGTTAACCCCACTCATGATATAAGATTATTTTCCGGACGTTCCAATCCGGCACTGGCACAGGAGATTGCGGATTACCTGGGAACAACCGTAGGCCCTATGGTTATTAAGAATTTCGCTGACGGCGAAATTTACGTTCAGGTAAAAGAAAGTATACGTGGTGACGATGTTTTTATTGTTCAACCGCTTTGCAATCCCGTAAATGAAAACCTTATGGAGCTTCTTATTATGATAGATGCCTTCAAAAGGGCAAGCGCAAAAACTATTACAGCTGTAATTCCGTATTATGGGTACGCTAGACAAGACAGAAAAACATCAGGAAGAGAAGCTATTACAGCAAAACTCGTTGCAGATTTGTTGACTACAGCCGGCACAACAAGAGTTCTTGCAATGGATTTGCACACTGGCCAAATTCAAGGATTCTTCAATATTTTGGTAGACCATATTTTTGCAGCTCCAATTATTGTAGACTATATAAAGGGATTAAACCTTAATCCCGATGAAATGGTTGCCGTATCACCGGACATGGGCGGCGCTAACAGAACAAGGTATTTTGCAAAAAAACTCGATTGTCCGATGGCTATTATTGATAAACGTCGCGACAAGCATAATGAAGCAATTGCTGCACATATTATAGGTGATGTTGAAGGCAAGATTTGCTTAATGTTTGATGATATGATTGATACGGCAGGTACAATTTGTGAAGCTTCAAAATTGTTAAAAAGCAAAGGAGCAAAAGCTGTATACGTCGGAGCAACTCACGCCGTATTTTCAGGACCAGCTAGAGAAAGACTCCAAAATTCACCAATCGAAGAATGTATTATCACCAATACAATCCCTTGGAAACAAGAAGATTTGCCTACAAATGTTAAACAACTTTCTGTCGCTTCGCTATTAGGGCAGGCTATTTCAAGAATCCACGATGATGAATCAGTAAGTTCGTTATTTGGTTTTGAAAAAGATATGAAAGTATAAAAGGTATATTAGAAAAAATGGGGACTAAATAGTCCCCATTTTTATGCAAATTTTGGAATTTCATCAAGTATGAATTTACCTATCCTACCCTCTCTAAAATCTTTCAACACATACTGCGCAGTTCTTTCTGTATCGGGTAACTCACCTTTTAGGATCCAATTCCTGCATTTTGCAATATCTTCAAGTGTAAGATTTTCAACTTTGTAATGAGAAAGCACAACGTCCTTATATTTACCCTCTTCAAACAGGTCTAATAAAGCTTGGGCAACAGGTTCAGGAGAATAAGCATTTTCAGAAATCGAACTTACAAAAGCAAGTTTCACAGCTTGTTCTTGATCATCTTGCTTTGTCGGTATAATTCCCGGAGTATCTAAAAGCTCAAGCTTCGGATTAATTCTAACCCATTGTTGTTGCCTTGTCACACCGGCCTTTGCACCCGTTTTTGTTTTAGAAGATTTTGTTAATTTGTTTATTATACTGGATTTACCTACATTTGGCATGCCAACAACCACTACACGCGCAGGGCGTCTTAAGAGCCCTTTTGACATCAATGCCTGTATTTTGGGTTCAGCTAAGTCAATTAGCAATTTAATAATTTCGGATAAATCTTTTGAACTCTTTGAATCAGTCAGTAAAACCCTGCATCCCGTGTCCTTCTCGAGATAAACCATCCATGATTTTAGCTCATTTTTATCGGTCAAATCGGCTTTATTCAACAAAAGAAGCCTTGGTTTATCTCCCAAAAGCTTCTTTATGTTTGCATAACTGCTACTTAAAGGTATTCTTGCATCCCTTACCTCAACCACAACATCCACCAAACTCAATTTCTCTTTAAGCTGGCGTTCGGCTTTTGCTATGTGACCGGGATACCAGTGAATGTGAACCTTATTTCTTTTCAATTTTTTCCTTAATACGAGTTGCTTTACCTGAACGTTCTCTCAAGTAATACAATTTAGCACGTTTTACATCACCTTTTCTGAGAACCTGAATTTTGTCAATACGAGGTGAATATACTAAAAATACTCTTTCTACGCCAACACCTTGGAATACTTTTCTGACTGTAATCGTCTTATTGATACCTGAACCGTGTTCAGCGATAATAGCACCTTCGTATGCTTGAATTCTTTCTTTGTTTCCTTCTACGATTCTGCAAAATACTTTAACTGTATCACCGGGGTTCATTTCCGGGATGTCTCTTGTTGTGTATTCTGATTCTAAATTTTTAATAATAGGATTCATTTTGCTATTCCTTATACTTGACTAATGTACATATAAGAGAATCTTAAACAAAACAAAATCTAAAAGCAAGTGACAGTTAGTAAATTAAACGAAAATATTTAGAATTGTAACAATTACTTAAAAAATGAGCAAATCTTATTATTTACATGTTTTAATAAAACAGCCGACTTGTTGAAAGGTAATAAATTGAACCCTATAGATAGCAATAGTAATATAAGTTTTGCGAGAGGCAGAAGGCCGAGCCTTGCCGGGGCAATAACTGCGATGACCAAAGCGGATGCTTTGGCACCTATTGTTGCATTGGAATGTACGGTAACAGGCGGAAGAACGCTTCAGGCCTATAAAAGGGGCGGAAAGGAAGAGGCAAGGGAAAGAATTATAGAAGAGACAACGGGTGCTATCGTGTGGCTATGGGGTGTTAAAGTCTTAAACGAATGGGGCGACAAAATTTTAAGTAAATACTTGGGAACACCCGGTGTTAATTTTGATGTCGGCACTGATAAAGTTTTGAGAACACCTTTCAAAAATTACATGAGAGATGGAGTTAAAAGGAATATTACTCCAAATAAAGTTGCTGCATTAAAAGGTCTAAAGGTAGTTTCAAGTATTTTAATTGCGAATTTGTTTATCGGATTTGTTGTTCCGAGATTGAATCATTACCTGACAAAAGTCATATTGCACGACCAGAAAGAAAAAGAAATTGCTGCAAAAGAAAATAACAAGAATTTAGAAATACAACCTGTAGCAGATGACAAAGAAAGCACAGAGAATACATCATTCAAGGGCTCAGGCGTAGCCGCTTTGAATGTATTTACAAATGCAATTGAAAATACAAATACCGGTAAACTTTTATCAACAGATTTTGGTGTCGCCGGCGGAAGAATGATTAATGCCCGTACGAAAGAAGAACGAAATGAAATCGCATTCAGAGACTTAGGTTCAATTTACTTCTATATGTGGGCGAGCGGACATGTCGGCAACGTTCTTAACCTTATTGAAAGCGGCAGAGCTACACGTTTAAACCCGAATTCAGCAAATATTTTGCATGATCACTTGACAGAATTTATAGATTCTAAAGGCGGGTCGCTCTCTGTTGAAGAATTCAAGAAACTGGCTCAAGGAGTTGAAGACAGTACTATTAAACTTCCTGAAGGAATTAAATTTGAAGAAGGTTCCTTGTCATTATTTGAAAAACTTGGAAATACGGTAAGAACCAGGAAAATAGAACCTTTGAAAGTTGCCAAAGTCAAAGATTTGGAAAATATAATTAAAGATGAAAAAATACTTTCAAGAGTTCGGGAAATGTCAAAGCTCCAACCTTTAAGAGAAGGGGAAGCAGTAGTTACAAAGCAACAGATTATTGATGCATATAATGTTGCAGAAATAAATAACCCGAAACTCTTAGACAAGTCATTTAAAAACTTTACCGGCGGAGCAAATGTTGACCCATATAAGTATGTCTCAAATAAAAAATTGTATACATTGAAATCGCAAATGAATGACTATATCAACGATATTTGCAAACAAGCAAAAAGTGGAAAAGTTGATAAAGAATTACTAAATAGAGTTAAGAACAAAAACATTATGTGCAGCGGTGTCAATTTCGTTGCAGGTTTTGCATTTGCAGCACTGTTCCTTTCAACACTTATCCCCAAAATGCAGTATCTTATGACCAGAAAGAAAACCGGACTAAACGTATTCCCCGGTACATATGATTATGAACACAACAGAAAGATGGAAGTATAATCTGTCAAAGTTGTTTTGAAGTATTAAATACGCGCTTGCCTTTAAATTATGTTTGTAATACGATTTTATTGGTTTTATAGCTTGATAGGTTCGCCCTAGTCTTTATAAATCCAATTAGCCGAGTTTGACATTGTAAATATGTTTAACGAACTTATTTACTTATTGACTTATTCACTTATTGACTTTTAAAGATGAAGATATAAAGCCCGTAGTAAAACACAGTTAAAACAAAAGGAGACAAAAGATGTCAACAGCATCACTTATCGAATTACTCGAAGCAGGTGTACACTTCGGACACCAAACACAACACTGGAACCCTAAAATGAAACCGTATATTTACGGAGCAAGAAACGGTATCTATATTTTAGATTTAAGAAAAACCACAGATTTGCTTGATGCGGCTTACGAAGCAGTTAGAGAACAAGCAGCAAGAGGAAGAAACGTACTTTTCGTTGGTACTAAAAAACAAGCGGCAGAAGTTATTGCTGAAGAGGCTACAAGAGCAGGCGCATACTACATTAACAGAAGATGGCTTGGCGGTATGTTAACTAACTTTGAAACCATCAGAGGCAGAGTTAACAAATTGAGAGAATTGGAAGAATTTATTTCTTCAGGCCACGCGGAAAAGCTACCTAAAAAAGAACAAGCTCAATTAAACAGACAATTGGCTAAATTGAGCAAGACTTTAGGCGGTATTAAAGAGATGAGAGGGTTACCTGATATCATATTCATCGTTGATCAGGCAAAAGAAGATATTGCAATTGCAGAAGCTAACAAACTTGGTATTCCGGTTATTTGTTTGGCTGATACAAATGCTAATCCTGACGGAATTAATTACATCATTCCGGGTAACGATGATGCAATTCGTTCTATCAAGTTAATCGCATCTAAACTTGCTGATGCAGTTCTTGAAGGTAAACAATTAAGAGAAAATAACGCAAATAAAAAAGAAAAAGTGGAAGCTGTTACAGCCGCAGATGCCGGTGTAGAAGAAGCTGAAACTGCTAGCGTTTAATTGAATAAGTAAATCGTGAGCAGTGAAACGTGAGTTGTTATTATAAAATCGGATCACGAATCACAGTTCACGATTTACCTTTTATAAAAATAAATAAGGAGAATTAACATGGATATTACAGCTACTATGGTAAAAGAACTTCGTGACAGAACAGGTGCAGGCATGATGGATGCAAAAAAAGCACTCGTTGAAGTTGACGGAGATATGGATAAAGCAATGGAAGTGCTTCGCCAAAAAGGTATAGCTTCTGCTGACAAAAAAATGGGCAGAATTGCTGCTGAGGGCAGAGTTGGTTCATATGTTTCAGATTCTGTTGGTGCAATGATTGAAGTCAACTGCGAAACAGACTTTGTTGCTAAAAATGCTGAATTTATTGAACTTACAAACTGCTTGGCTAAGAAAGTCGCAGAATCCAATCCTGCTGATGTTGATGCTTTATTGGCATCAAATTGTGAAAGCTGTGGCAAAGCAATCGCAGATGTAATTAAAGAAAAAATTGCTTCAATTGGTGAGAAGATAACGGTAAGAAGATTTGTAAGATATGAAGGCAACACAGCTACATATATTCATAACGGCAAAATTGGTGTTCTTCTTCAGACAGACAACAAAGACGAAGCTTTGGCAAAAGATATCTGCTTACACATTGCATCTTCTGCCCCGGAATTCGTTTCAAGAAAAGATATTCCTCAATCTGTAATTGATGAAGAAACAAGAATCGAAATGGGTAAAGAAGATTTGGCTAACAAACCTGAACAAATCAGAGCAAAAATTGTTGAAGGACGTGTAAATAAATTGATGGCTCAAAGATGTTTAATCGAACAACCGTTCGTTAAAGATCCTAACCAGACAATTGAACAATTGATTTCAGGCAAATTATCAATTCTTAAGTTTGACAGATTCGTTCTTGGAGAAGGTCTTGAAAAAAGAAATGATAACTTTGCAGACGAAGTTATGAGCCAATTAAACAAATAGTTTAATAAAAATAGTAAAAAAGGATGTCTCTTAGAGGCATCCTTTTTTATTGCAAATAAAAAGGGGAAAAACGAATGTTTTGCCCCTTTCAATTACCATAAACCAACTGACTAATAATCTACTTTGTTGTTATTTTCGGTTATCCTTCCTGTACAGCCAAGACCTTTGTATTTATTACCTGTACAACCTAACTTTTCATCTTCAGTTTTCCAAGTCTTATCTGAATTAAGCATCATTGCAGCCTTCTCAGAACCGTAAGGATAAAGATGTCCGTCTTCATTCAATACAAACGCAAATACATCTCTTCCGAATTTGTTTGGAGTAATACTGCCGTTAGCATCAATGTAAATTGTTGCAGCCTGATGTTCTTTACCGTCAGTGCCTGTGTATTTGTTTATTGCGCCAAAGAATACATTCGCACCGCCTTCTGCAGTTGTAGCACCCAGTACAAAATTAAAGTCTTCTGTTGTAACATTCCCATTTGTTATGGTATGAATAGGTGTACCATCCGGAGCATCCGGTGTATCTGGAGTTTCAGGTTTGTGATTATAAGGTACGCATTTCTTTTGTTCAGCATCATAGTACTGACTCTTAGAACAATATCTGCATGCGCCATTCTCATCAATATAGCCGCCTTCACATTCTTTTGGTTTTGGATCGCACTTTAATGTACCTACATTCCAAACCTCACCCGGTTTACATTTACATTCTTGAGTTGATGGTATCCAATATCCGCCCTGCCCAACACATTCTTTTTCTTTGATAGAAGGCTCTATGCCATTTGGGTCTTTGCAACAAAACTTCGGATTAGGTGAATCGGCAAGTATACCTACACAATTGCCGGTATCAGTTGTTGACAAAAGAGTATATCCCGCGGTATTTCCTTCGCAAGGATTTGTGCTGCTTGGTTTTTCACAGCACCATCCTGTTTGATTAGCACCCTTATATACTATTTTACAACCCTTTTTGGGCGGTACATTCTGACTAGTACCAGATGTATAAACAACTTCACCACCCGGACATGGACCTTCCTTCGGACAGCACCAAAATTCTTTATTTGAATTATTGCTATTAACACAACCTGTCCATGGTTGTTCAGGGGGCAGTACTGTTATGTAGCTCGTAGGACACGGTTTTTCCTCACCTTTTGGAACACAGCAGAAACATGGAACAGTCCCAGCTACATCACAATGGGGATTGTAAGTACAATCATATCCTTCAGGCATTGTAGTCGTATTGTATGGTATTGTACCTTCGGCACAAGAATATTTCCCTTCAGATGACAAAGTCTTGGAAGTAACAGTCTTAGAAGATCCGCTCTTAGAAATCGTAGCATCTGCGAATGCAGCAGGAACAAGCGGATTAACCATGTTATAAGATAAATATCCTAAATTAGATGTATTAGTACCTGTTCTTGCTACTTGAGTATATTTCAGAAGAGCATTTTTCATAATGGTAGCATCATTATCAAACCATGCTCTTCCAAATTCTGTTTCAAAAATGCTTGATTTGTTTTCCTTCATCATCATCATTCCGAAGACGTTTTCATAATCAGTCGCTATTGTTACCATCTTAGCTGCATTTGTTTGGTTATGAGCATTGGTAACAAAGCGAGGAATAGCTAAAGCTGCTACAACACCTA
>JAEEGL017162150.1_pt1 | contig 57815 bp, 41 predicted proteins | sample 9134231 | NCBI WGS metagenome assembly JAEEGL01 (sample SAMN16246548, study PRJNA631951) | gut metagenome | biome: gut microbiome; feature: rumen; material: fiber-attached | host: Bos | place: Iran: Karaj | collected 2018-10
CTCTTTTTCAATCACCTTATGACTCTTTACTTCGTAAAAATCCCCCTTCTTCTCAAGATCAAAACGGACGAATTCTGGTTTGCCCGTCGGAGCAAATGCCTGGCCATACACGGTATTCCCATCAGCGAAATATCGACCTGATTGCATAAAGTTGCTCATTGCAACCGTCGCGGCCATGTCGAATTTCTTCGGAATATCATTCAATGGGCTGTAGCGCTTGACACTCTCGATCATCTTTAGAATCTCTGGGGTCTGCGTGTGCTCAATGCCCTCAAAACTCGAGACGCGAATCATGCAGCCCGCATAATTCTTAAACTGCCCGTTAAAATTGATATAATACAACGAGGAAGGACCGTTGAAGCCCTCTTTCTCTTCCTTAATCGTCAGCGAGTTTTGACCAATCTGACTCGTCTTACCCTCGCCTGCAACGTTTTTGATAGATTCCTCGAAATCCTCAGCATGCTCAAAAAAGGAAACGTCTTTTGCCGAAAAATGCGCTTTCTCATCCGGTGAAGCATACCAATAATTCATAGAATCATACTTATAACCACTCGGAAGCGTCATGATAAATGCATTGTTCTGACCGAGCGTGACATCTTTCACAACACTTTCGGCAGCCTGCACAGCTGCGGGTTGTTCGGGTTCGCTAACGGGCGCATCATTGCTCTTTTTGCCGCATGCGCTAAGGGCTAGTAACGAAGCAATTGCCAATACGAATAGTTTTCTCATCGATTCTGTACCTCGTGTTGTTTGGGGCAGCCTCACTGCTGTCTCATATGATTAAGTGGCCTAATCATTGGTTCAGAACGATTTCTTGCCAGATGGGTACAGGCTTTTGTCACCGTCCTGAACCTATTGCTTTTGTTGCATGTGACGCGGCTATCTGCGATACGCCGCGTTGCGCGGCTATCTGCGATACGCCGCGCGATTCGGCTGTTTCACACGCCGAATGATGCCGTGGGTTTCACCCACGGCCAATTTCAAGCGCCCCAGCTGAGCGCGGATGGACGCGCATTTCATGCGCGCCATATTGAATCGGCGCTAAACCTTACTTTTCCGCCCAGATTTCCGCCAGTCGAACAATCACTTCTGCCGATTTCAACATGTCCTGAACGCTCACCCATTCATAGCGCGAGTGATAATTCTGCTCGCCAGAAAAAATGTTGGGCGTCGGCAGACCATTCAGCGAAAGCTGGGAACCATCGGTACCGCCGCGAACCGCCATTTTGCGCACTTCAAGACCCGATTCGACGATGGCGCGTTCGGCGTTGCCCGTCACATCCGGGAAATTCTCAAGCACAGAGCTCATGTTGCGATACTGCGGCTTGTGCTCATAGGTAAATGATGCCCCCGGAAATGCATCCACAGTCTCCTGGGCCAGCGAAATCAACAGTTTCTTCTGTTTGTCGAGATTGGCGGCATCAAAATCACGCAGGATGAACTGGACTGTGGCAGAATCTACACCCGCTTTTACATCGATAGGATGCACAAATCCTTCACGATCTTTAGTCGTTTCGGGCGAAAGCGTGTCTTTGGGCAATCGCTCGATAAAATTGGCGGCGAGCTTTATCGCATTGATCATCTGGTGATAGGCATTGCCCGGATGCGTATTCAGACCTTCGAATGTGATGTTCATCGAATCGGCGCTGAATGTCTCGGTATCGAGCATGCCGCGTGTCGATGAATCGATGGTATAGGCACAATAGGCATTGAATTTCTGGATATCGAAATAGGCCGTGCCACCGCCGATTTCCTCGTCCGGCGTAAAGGCTACACGCAAATCACCATGCTTGATTTCGGGATGCTCAATCAGATACTGCATCGCGGTCATAATGGCTGCGATACCGGATTTGTCATCAGCTCCAAGCAGCGTTGTTCCAGATGCTGTCACGATATCGTTGCCGATTTGCTCCGCCAGCTCCGGGTTGTCCTTGAACTTAATCACGATATCGTTGCGATCCGGCAGAACGATATCCTGCCCCTGATAGTTCGCATGAATGATGGGTTTGACATCGGCGCCGCTCACTTCGGGGGACGTGTCCACGTGCGCAATAAAGCCCACCGTCTTGGTCTCGTATGAAACGTTGGAACGCAAAGTCGCTGTCACATAGCCATGCTCGTCGAGATCGACATCCGACAACCCCATATCACGACACTCATCCCGCAGCAGCCGCAGCAAATCAAACTGCTTTTCTGTCGACGGATAACTCGTGCTCTCCGGATCCGATTGCGTATCAATCTTTACATAACGAACGAAACGCTCAAGAAGCGCATCATAATAACGACTCAGCATACTTCAGCTTCCTTTATCAAAAATGACTGGCAAAAAAACCAGCAGTTCAGAAATGCCTTTTATGATTTTGAGCAGATTTTGCAACACGAAATGGTGTGGATTTGACCCACCGGGTGTTTTTTTTGGTTTTCCACCCTCGCTTCCGCGCTTCCAATCGGCTTATGAACTTTTTTTTCGATAATGGATTGATTTTCTGGCATTAAATATGAATAGTAATACCGACAGGTCTTTTCAGGTGGCATCTTGTCACCGATACGTTTTTTTTGGAGGACATATGAAAAAAATGACACGGTTGTTCGCAGGTATTGGCATGGCTTTATGTATTTCGTGCGCTTTTGCAGGTTCTGCAATGGCAAAATTGCCCGCAGATATGGCTGAATTCGAAGCCCGCTATGCTGAAGAAGCCAAAACCCCCGAAGGTGCAGCAAAGCTCTGGCTCGAAGCTGCATTTCTCTACAGCGATCCCTCGACCCGCGATCTCGGCCGCAGAATGCTCATCGCCGTCATGAAAGACCTCCCGCAGGATTTTGAGCGCAATGCAGCCCATTCGACCATGGTCGATCGTCTCAAGAATGAACCCCAGACCCAGCGTTCATTCTGTGCCGGCAGCTCCCCCGAAAATGGCTACAAAGCCGATCTGAACAATTGCGAAATCACAGTAACCCGCTCGGTCGAAACCTATCAGGGTGGCTGGAACGTATTCCTTCAGAGCTCCGGTGCCGATTCTCCCCGTCAGGTCAGCCTGATGAAAGTCGGCGACTATTGGAAAGTCTATCAGCCGGCTGGTCTGTACATGGGCATTAAGCCTGCAGTGAAGAAATAATTCAGAGCGTTTCAATCTTTAGGCATGAAGCAGTGAATTCCGCTTCATGCCTTTTGTTCGTCCCCCTGCGGGGACGTTTTTTTTGGCTTTGTACGGCGTTTGTGTTGATTTTATCAGGCTTTGGCAGTTAGTCTGTCTGTCCGTGGGCTGCACCCACGGTGTTGTCGTGCTTTGATGCGTCATGTGCATTGACATATCATCAACATTATGGCGGTACCCAGCCAGTTTTTGAGTTTTTGCGTGATGAGACTTCGTCTCTTTTTTACAGAGCTGCCAGCCGAAAGTACGCTCAATGCACTCGACCGCAGATTGTCTGCACTTGCCAGATCCCAGGAACCCATTGATGGCGGTCGTCGGCTGTGGATTACACATATCCCCGAGACAATCACTCGCCCGTTTCTTCACGCGCGCGCCTTTGATTTGTTCGTTTCGGCACTCAGGTTTTCGAATGCCGAAATCGAGGATTTTCGCATCGGCATTGGGGCAACCCCAAAACGCATCATGATATGCCACGCCCCCGACGATTCCCCGGAATCCCTCGAAATCTGCTTTGCCATCGCAGCCGAGGTCATGTCCAGATGCGCCGCACTGCTCAATATCAGCGAATCACTGGGCAAACAGATGTTCCACATCAAACCGCCGTTCGACGACGAATTTCCTTCACATTTGCTTGACGATTTCCCTGGTTCCGTTTACGAAGTAGCCCACGAAAAGGCCGACGGAGATCTCGGGCTGGAATGGTTCGTCGATGCGAGATGGCTGCGTTCCTGGTCACAACAGCATTACCGGCATCTCGATGCCGACGCACATTCCGAAGTTTCGCGATTCTCATCGCTCGATTATACCTAGACGCTCATTGTTGTGGTCTTGCCACAAAAGGATAACGATTATGCTAATCACTACTGCACTCGATAAAATCTTCCAGATCCTCGACGAGGACGATCCTGCCAAGCATGCGAACAACCTGCGTTCCCTGCTCAACAGCATGCGCAAAGGTCTGCACAGAAGCGGACTCGACGACGAAGTCATCGATGATGTGAACGAATACATCGATACATGGCTCGTCGAAGAAGCCATCGAAGAAGATATCGACTCCTTTATCGAAGAAACCAACGATATCTACGACAAAGTCGTCGACGAAGACGAAGATGACGATGACGACGAAGATGACGATGACGACGACGAGGATGATGAGTATTAGTCAGCCGCTATCCCCTGCGTCTTTTATGTGAAATCGTCCGGCTCTGGCGAATCACATTTTCGATCATATCATCGTCAATGGGTTCGCCGCTAAATGCCGCAGTCTCGATTTCCCGGCAATACGACGCCAAACCGGGATAACTCTGAATCATCCCTTTCACCACCACATCCTCATAGAGCTCGTTTGGGGTTTTATATCCCCATTTTATCGGACTTCCCGTCAGACTGGCGCACACGGCTTCGAAACACGCTATCACAAAATTCCTGCGGGTTTTCAGGCGAATCAAATGGCGGCCAAAAGTTTTTATCGTTCCGCGCCACGAGACATAATCGGGATGGGATATCGTCAGTCCGGCATTTCTGGATACCTGCAGCGGCCATTTATCGGCAGACAGCGGGGTCTCTGTTTTGTCCTGCATCACGACAATTTTAACAGATCCGGGGTCGACAATTTTACCTGAATTATCATCCACACAAACGATTTCACAGGTTTGTGATTTGGTGTCCGAATCCTCAGAGACGCCCTCCGGCCATTCTTCCACCTGCGTTTTTTGCTGATTTGTTGCCCATTTTTGGGGATCCGGCAGTTTGGGAAGACGCCGGGCCCGATGCATCATTCTGCCGCCTGCAATCAAAAATGCCAGCAAACCGAATCCGCACAGAACAATCCAGTGGATCCGGCGTCGGCTGAACCGGATCTCGGGCACACAGATTTCCCAATGCATTTCACCTGCTTCCGGCCACGCATCCTGTCTTTGAACCAGAGCTTCAAAGCAGCCATGGATTTCATCTCCAAGACCAAACAACACAGCTCCACCCTGCGATTGGGATTCAAACACAAGCTTTCTGTCCCCATCCGACAGCGAAAGCGCCACTGGCAAGCCCTCAAATACAGCATCATCATGCGACAGCCTGATTCTAATCCACGACGACGACGCTTCACGCCATGATTCAATGCTGTCAAACAGCTGATCATACAGAAAAACAGTGTGTTTCAGGTTTTCGGGAAAAAAGCTGACGGATTCATTCAGATTGGCTTCGACGGTCACAAATCCCGTTTCACGCGCCGGTAATTCGAATTGCACCGGCATCTTCGATATGCCCGAAGCCATGCGTACTTTCTGTGACTCAGATTCGGCCACGATCATCCATTCGGCATCCAGATGAAAGCATTCATCGGGGGGACGGGATATTTCAAAATCCAGCGGATAACCGGACGGCCAGATATCTGATGCGAACTGCAGCTGTCCCTCGCAGTGACATCGTTTTACCGTAAACACTGCCGATTCTTTGCTGTCCAAATAACCGTCGTGTCCGCCAAAGCTCGCTTCCACCCGGTAATTGCCCGGAATCAGCATCAGTTCGAGATTGCCGATGCCATCATCATCGGTTGGCACCGAAAAGTCTTTCACCAGATTTTCCTGCGCATCCCAGATACGGATTTGCAAGGATTCACGCGGCATTCCATGATTCAGATCGTTATACAGCCCATAATTCAGGCGTCCGCCGGCCAGTCCATCGGCTTCCAGGCGAATCTGTGTTGCAGCTTCAATCCAGATCGTTTCGGCCGAAGCATTATGCTCCCCAAAAAACGCGCATAAGAGTATACTCCCCACACCAAGCGTGACGGTCTGCCGACGAATGGATTTAAAAATACTGGAAAGATACCACATGCCAAATGCCACTTATACACAGATAAAAAAAGAGATTACCAAGGCCTATATTGGGGATAACAAAACGATATCAGCACTTGTGACCGCGCTGTTTGCCGGCGGGCATGTGCTGCTCGAAGGCGTCCCCGGACTGGCGAAAACGACGCTGGCCAAAGCGCTTGCATCAACGATTGATGCCAGTTTCCGTCGTGTACAGTTTACCATGGATCTGATGCCTTTGGACATCACCGGATCGAACATTTACAAGATGAACGATGGTGAGTTCAAGTTTATCCCCGGCCCAATCTTCACAAATATTCTCCTGGCCGACGAAATCAACCGTGCATCGGCCCGAACGCAAAGCGCATTGCTCGAAGCCATGCAGGAGAATCAGGTTACCGTCGATGGACAAACCTATGCCCTCGAACAGCCATTCTTCGTCATCGCCACCCAAAACTCGGCCGAAGAACGCGGCACCTGGCCGCTGCCCGAAAGTGAGCTCGATCGATTCATGTTCAGAATTCGCCTGAGCTACCCGTCGGCAATCGATGAACAGCGCATCGTCATGCTCTCGTCGCAGCCCGATCCCATCATCCACCCGGTCATCAAACTGGCCGATTTCAAGCAGCTGCGCGAAGTTATTCTAAAAGTTCAGACCTCCGAAAACATCGCCAAATATATCTCCGATATCATCCGCCTAACCAGGCGTGACGGCGATATCGTTCGCGGTGCAAGTCCACGAGCCGGCGCCATCATGCTCAAAGCTGCCCGAAGCTGCGCCTACCTCAACGATCGGCAGTTCATCACCCCCGATGACGTCCGCGAAGTCGCACCATTTGTGCTCAATCACCGGCTCATCCTAAAGCCCGATGCGCCCCCCATCGACGAAGTCATTCGACGCATCTTGACCAAAGTCGCATTCAGTTAGCTTCACCAATCCAATCGAGGAAATCATGAAACAACCCATAGAAAAATTCTGTGCCTTCTGCGGTCGTCCTTTTGATAATCCAGAATCCGGATGGCCCAAAACCTGTGCATGCGGCGAAATTACCTATCGAAACCCGATTCCATGCGTCAATGCCATCGTTCCGGTGCTCGACAACGGGAAAACCGGCGTTCTGGTCATTCAGCGCGGCATCGAACCATGTCTGGGAAAATGGGCTCTGCCCGGCGGTTTTATGGAGCTGCACGAAACCTGGCAGGAAGGCACTGCTCGTGAATTGTGGGAAGAAACCGCTCTCATCATCGAAGATCCCGATCAGTCGGTTTCTCTGTATGCGGCAGACGTCAACCCCAAAAAAGATCGTCTGCTGCTGTTTGGGGTCGTTCCTGCCTACACCATCGCTACCCTCCCCCACATCCCCACAAACGAAGAAGTGCTCGACAGCAAAATCATCTTTGAACCCGAAGAACTCGCTTTTCCACCCCATACGCGAATCGTTCGCGAGTTCCTAAAAGGGCGGTAAACCGCCAATTATTGTGAGTGAATTATGACCATACCTATTTTTGCGCCTGCCCCTGAAATCGGGACAGGCAACGACAAACACTTTCACATCGTGCTCGTCGAACCCGAGATTCCGCCAAATACCGGAACCATCGCACGCCTTTGTGCCGGCACCGACACGCATCTGCATCTGGTGCGCCCCATGGCTTTCGAGCTGGACGATACAAAGCTCAAACGCGCCGGACTGGACTATTGGCCAAACGTCTACCTCTCGGTTCACGATTCGTTCGACGAAATCGTCGCATTATTTGGCGCCGATCGGCTGCATCTGTTCACGACCAAAACACCGCGCAAATTCACCGATGTCTCGTACAAACTGGGCGATGCACTTGTATTTGGCCCCGAAACCCGCGGTCTTTCACAGCAGATTCGCGACACATTCGAAAACCGCTGCGTCACGCTGCCCATTCGAAAAGACCACATCCGCAGCCTCAATCTCGCGGTTTCTGCATCCGTCGGCCTTTATGAAGCACTGCGTCAGGTCGATTTCGCCCAAATCTACACCGGCGAGGGGTTATGATAGGATTTATCAGGGGAAAAGTCGTTTTTGTAAACGATAACGAGATCATCATCGAAGCCGGACAGTCTGGCGTCGGCTACCGCGTGCTCGTGCCATCGACCGATGCAGCCAATATCACAGCCGGCGATGATATGGAATGCCACGTCTATACGCAGGTGCGCGAGGATGCCATCGAGCTGTATGGCTTTAAAAGCCATGATGAGCGCACGCTGTTTACCAAATTGCTCACCGTTAAAGGCGTCGGCGCCAAATCGGCGCTCGCCATATTGAACACGCTCACCCCGGCCGAGCTGCAGACTGCCGTTTTAACCGGCGATACCGTCACGCTGAAGAAAGTCCCAGGCATCGGACCAAAAGCCGCTTCGCTCATCGTCGTCGAATTGCAGAATGTGCTCAAGAATTTCCACTTCGCGGATATCGCGCCAACCGAATCCCGCACCACCGTGCTGCGCTCGGCGCATGCCGATACGCGCTCCGCGCTCATCAATCTGGGATTCCCCGAACAAACCATCGACAGGGCTCTGGCTGAACTTGACGAAACTGGTCAGGTCCTTGATGTTTCAGGCGAAATCCGATGGGTCCTCAAAAACATTAAAAAGTAGAAAATCTATAGATTTCCTCCGCACCAGGATGCTGAAAGCACAAAAAAAATGCCGGTAAAATACCGGCATTTTTTTTAACAGGTGAAAGAATTAATCTTCGCAGTCGCAGTGATCACCATGGCAGCAGCATTTCTTATCGTCTTTCTTCTTCTCGACGATCAATGCCTCGGTCGTGAGCAAAAGACCCGCAACGGATGCCGCATTCTGAAGCGCAACACGGGCGACCTTGGCAGGATCGAGAATGCCGTCTGCAATGAGATCGGTATAGGTGTTGTTGGCAGCATTGTAACCGAAATTGAAATTGCTGTTCGCGCGGACCTTGTCGACGACGACACTGGGCTCAGCACCTGCATTGCGAGCGATCTGACGTGCCGGTTCTTCGAGTGCTCTTCTCAAAATCCCCACGCCAAACATCTCGGCCTCGCTGGCCTTGATACCGTCGAGCGCACCTGCTGCTCGCAGATAAGCCGTACCGCCGCCGGGAATCACGCCTTCTTCGAAGGCTGCGCGTGTCGCATGCAATGCATCATCCACGCGATCTTTGCGCTCTTTCATCTCGGCTTCGGTCGCAGCACCGATCTTAATCACGGCAACACCGCCGCTCAGTTTGGCCAGTCTTTCCTGCAATTTCTCGCGATCATAGTCGCTCTTGCAGTCGTCGATCTGCTTCTGAATCTGCGCGCATCTATTCTTGATGTCTTCGGATTTGCCGCGGCCATCGACGATAATTGTCTTGTCTTTGCTGATGGTAATCTGGCGCGCCACACCCAGCTGACCAATCTTGGTCGCATCCAGCTTCATGCCCAGATCTTCGCTAATCACCTCACCACCCGTCAGAATGGCGATATCCTGAAGCATAGCCTTGCGGCGATCGCCAAATCCTGGCGCCTTCACAGCCGCAATCTTGAGCGTACCGCGCAGGCGGTTCACGACCAGCGTCGCGAGCGCTTCACTGTCGACATCTTCGGCGATAATCACAAGCGGTTTGCCCGTGCGCAGCACTTCTTCCAGAATCGGGAGCAAATCCTTCATCGTGCTGATCTTCTTCTCGACCAGCAGCAGATAAGGCTCATCCATCACACAGGTCATACGCTCGGAATCGGTGATGAAATAAGGCGACAGATAACCATGGTCGAATTCCATACCCTCGACGACCTCGAGAACGGTATCCATACCCTTGGCCTCTTCGACCGTAATCACGCCCTGATGCCCGACTTTTTCCATTGCCTGCGCAATCAAATCGCCGATTTGCTCGTCGCCGTTGGCGCTGATGGTACCAACCTGGCGCAGTTCCTTGGGATCCCGCGTCTGACGCGCATTTTTGCCGATGTAATCGACAACGGCCTGCACCGCCTTATCAATACCGCGTTTAAGTGCCATCGGATTGTGACCCGCAGTCACATAGCGCACGCCTTCACGATAAATGGCCTCGGCCAGAACCGTTGCGGTCGTCGTGCCGTCACCGGCGACATCGTTCGTCTTGGAAGCCACTTCACGCACCATCTGGGCGCCCAGATTCTCCGAAACATCCGCGATTTCGACCTCTTTTGCGACGCTCACGCCATCCTTGGTCACCTTGGGGCTGCCATACGACTTTTCAATCACCACATTGCGTCCTTTGGGACCAAGCGTTGTTTTCACTGTGCGGGCGAGCATTTCGACGCCTTCAAGCAGTTTTTGACGGGCAGCTTCCTTGTAAATAATCTCTTTTGCCATGGTACTCATCCTTTGTATTTATCCATCAGACGCAGCATCGGCGCGCCTTGGCCAAACAATTATTCCGAAACAACCGCAAGGATATCGTCCTCGCGCAAAATGATATAGTCCTCGTTGTTGAGCTTGACTTCGGAACCCGAATACTTGCCGAACAACACGATTTCATCGGCCTTCACCTCGATGGGCATACGTTTGCCCGATTTGTCGAGTTTCCCTGCGCCAACGGCAATCACACGACCCTTCGCCGGCTTTTCCTTGGCTGTATCGGGAATAATAATGCCGCCCTTGCTCACAGATTCCTGCTCAAGACGTTTCACAAGCACATGATCATTCAATGGTTTGAACATTTAAAAATCTCCTGAATCCGACCGGCTATCCGGTCACACGAAACCGTCCGGGTTTCAAACAGTTACCGGGGAACAGCGTTCCTCACAACAGGTGCGGCACATTAATCACCGTCCGCTTTGCGGCAACCCGATATCGATTTTTTTTCTGTGGCGAGGCGCACGTGCCGTGCACCTCTGCGCGCCTATACGCTGCGCGCATACGGCGCGCATGCGGCCTATCGCCTGCGGCGATACGGCCGCAGACTATGCATTTTCCGAATCCTGCGGCTCATCACCTATATCATCCAGACGCTCCGCACGTTCCATTTCCTGTTTCTGGCGACGCTCTTTTTCGCGACGAGCCAGATAAGTACGCAGCGCCAGCAAGCCAATGATGAGCAAAGACAGACCAATGCCCACAGCCAAAGCCCTGGGCAAGAGCGACAGTGTGCCGGCTGGCGCCGCAGATGCATCACTTTCGGGTGATGAGGTATCCAGTTTCTGGTCGACCTGCATGGTACCTGTAAAAGTCTCAACCAATGTCTGATACTGCGCACCGGCTTCATGGCCTTCGAGCGGCAGATAGATAAAGATTTGGGACAGTTCGTCCCCAATGGGAATGATGAGAGAAGTCTGGCGCACCGGCGGTTCTTCGAGCGCACGAATATCACTGATGGTGGCATCGTTGCGCAGGATTTCCATGATGGCGACAAGCGGCTGTTCGGACAAAATCCGCGACTGCATCACGCGCACATTCGGAATATCCCTTAGCGCGGCTTCGGATGATTCGAGATGTTTTTGCAATCGATCAATGCGGTTGAGCCGATACCCCGGATGGCGCGTCACGAACACAGCCCCATCCTGCCCATCCTGACCGATTTGAACGCAGGCGACATTGGTTCCCTGCAGACGCTGGCTTGTACAGTCTGTTCTGGCGATGCCATCGGGCCATGGAATGGTCAGATCACCACTGGAATACAGGGTTTGGGCCATGCCTGCCGAAGGCAGCGCAATCAGTGCAGCGACCAGACAAACCAAACGCACCAGAGCAGAAATATCATGACACAGCGAGGATGTTCCGGAAATCATGTTTCTCACACAGATACCATTGGGCGTTCGACAGAACGCCTGCATTAAGCCATGGGAGCGCCAGGAACCGGGGCGTTGCGGGGTGTCCCCGCAGCGGGGGGCGGCGCGTATCGCGCAGCACAGACGGGCAAACCGCACGTCTGTGACGCGCGATAGCGACGTTGGGGGGCCGCGCCCCCCTGTGCATTAATATTAAGAATATGCAGGCGCAGACTGCATCTGGTTGTATACAACATACAAATCCCGCAGCACGTCTGTAAAATTGCGATAGCGGCCCTGGGGTTCGAACGCTGTGCACCAGTAGATGAACTGCATGAAATCCGGCGACAAATCGCTGCGGAACTGCTGCAGATTGGGAATCGTCTGAGCCATGTCGATTTCGGAGATGAGTTCTTCGGCAGTCGTCGCGTTGAACGGAATGCGCCCGATGAGCATATAGATGAGCAGCATGCCGAACGAATAGATATCGGATGCGACCGTCGTGTTCGTGAGGTTGTAGTCGATGGCGGGATCGACGAATGCGATATCCGAAAACTGCAGCCGGCCCGCCGAATCGATATACAGCTTCTGGCCGAAATCGTAGATCACAGGGACGACGTTGGCGCCGTGCGTTTCGAAGAAAAGATTGCTCGGTTTGAGATTGCCGTTGACATAACCGCGCTGGTGCGCGCGCTCCATGGCCTGGGCGATGAGAATGGCAATCTGTGCGGCGACGGCAGGCTGTAAAACGCCGTTGGCCTGTATCGATGCGGGCAGCGACTGTCTCGGCACATCGTCGGTGATGAATGCGGCGCATTCGGCATAATCGCGCACGATGCTCTGGAAATAGCTGCTTTCGCGCGACAGAATGAACGTGTGCTGGACGCTGTCGTTAAAGACGCGGATTTCGTGCGGGTCTTTCGAACGCAGGAACTTGAGAATCGATATGGAATCGGGATCGTCGAAGCGGCTGACGGCGCAAAGGCAGGTCAGGTCCTGCTGCGAATCGATGCGGTGCACTTTCCAGATGGCGGCCAGTTCGGGCGGCAGAATGGATTCGGCAAACGCCTTAATCGTCGGATTCGAAGTATAGGTCGGACGACGGGGCGGCGTCACTACCGGCTGCGCCGCACCCCCTGCCTCGGGCATGGCAGCCTGAAGCATTGAACGCGTCGAGTGTTTCAGTCGAAGCTGACCGGAACCCGCATTGAACTTGCGTTCGGACGACGTCGACGAAATGGATCCCGTGTGATGCGCCTGCATCGACGGCACGCTGTTGGAGCCCGCCGTGCGCGTCGCATCAATCGTCAGATTTGCGCTCAGGTTGAACGTCCCGCCAATCGATTTGAGCAATTTGAGCAGTTCTGCAGCACTCGAAAGGCGCTGGGCCGGATTCGGCATGAGTCCGGAACGAATCAGCTGCACGAAATCCTGCGGTATGGAGTTCGGAAACTCCACATTGCCGCCGCCTTCCTCGTAATAACGGAGATACGCGTCGAGCGAATCAAATTGCACTGGCGGACGATGCAGAAATGCGTAGTAAATCGTCGCACAGATATCAAATACATCCGACGCCGGCCCGGACTGGTCAAAATTGACCAGCTGTTCGGGAGCCAGAAACGGCAAATCCAACTGCGGATTGAGTTCCGACGGTATCCGGAACAACCCGAAATTGAGCAGCTGCGGCGAAAGCCGGTTGCCCAGACGATTCAGAAATATCGTATCCGGTGAGATGTTTTTGTGCACAATCTGCATCGAATGGGCCGTATTGACCGCATCCGCTACAGTCAAAAAGATTTCGACGATTTCCTTGTGCGTCAGCTCGGTCGTTTCGAGAAACTGCCGAAGCGTAAAGCCTGTGAGCAGCTCCATCACCGAAAATACCATGTCGTCACGCGCTTCGATATTGGTGACGTTCACGATATTGGGGTGATTCAGACGCGCATGCGCACGAATCGCATCGATAAATGTCTGCCGCTTCCATGCATAACTCGGATCCGCAGGATCGGTCAGCAGCAGCTTTATCACGCACTTGACGTCCAGACGGGTATCCATGCATTTGAGCACAACACAATCCCCGGTCTCATCGATAAGACTGTCGACCCGGTATCTGTCTTTGATTATTGTGCCGATGGCTGGAATTGGAATCATTTTTTATGCGCACGCGTTTTCGAAAAAAATGAGGAGCACCTCTCTGCTCACAAGGCCTACTCTAAAGCCAATTCAAATAAAAGTTAAATTTCCCAAAAAGATCGCATGGGGATTCTTTCGGAGTCGCCGAAAGTGGCGATATTCAAGATGGAGAGCTGTATTTCGGCAGTTTGGGACGTCCAGCACAACGATGGTTCGAGCGACAAAATATCGATGTGATCGTTCACAAAACAGATATCGCGTTCCTCGGTCTGGCTGGATTCGTCAATCCAGCGCATCGGCAGGCCATGCGTTCGGCAGATATAGGGACGGGCCGCATAAATCCTGCACAAGCCATGGTCGTCGAGGAACGGGCAGGCGCCTGGCGCATGCGGTTCAAGACTGCGAAACGCAGGAAACAGCTTTTCGATCACAGCGGCTTCGGCTTTTGTAACGCTCAGGCCGTCGATGCAGCACTGGCAGCATCCGGCTTTGCATTTTAGTGCATGACCATGTGCTGTCAGCGATTTCTCAACGCCCTCACAGGCTGAATCGACTCGTGCATAGAAATCCAGCATGGTATCGGCGATTTTTTCGGGCGTCATGCCATGCGCCTGTTTGTATTCTTCGGAAATCTGCATCGGCTTGAATGAGGCTAAATGAAGTACTGCAGCGAAAATGCTTCGGTCATAATCGGCTTGAAGCGGAGATCGGGCGGAACGTAGAGCACCTTTGTGTCTGGCGCTACGGAGTGCGTGAGCCAGACGTTGGCTCCGATGACGCTTCTCGCTCCAACGACCGTCTGACCGCCGAGAATGCTGGCTCCGGAATAGATGGTGACTTCGTCTTCGATGGTCGGATGTCGCTTGCCGCCGGCATCTTTGTCGGGATCGGGAATGCTGAGCGCGCCAAGCGTCACACCCTGATAGATTTTGACATTGTTGCCGACGACGGAGGTTTCACCGATAACCACGCCGGTGCCGTGATCGATAAAAACGCTGTGCCCTATCTGTGCCGCCGGATGGATATCGATTCCGGTGCGGTTATGCACAAACTCGCTCATCAGACGCGGCAGAATGGGAACACCAAGATTGTGGAGCACATGCGCCATGCGGTGTACAGCAAGCGCCCGCGTGCCCGGATAGCTCAGAATAATCTCGGCATAGGTCTTGGCTGCCGGATCACCCTGATAGGCCGCTTTGAGATCGAGCTGCAGCAAACTGCGAATGCCGGGAATGGCCTTGAAAAAGTGATAGGTGATATCGTCTGCCTGCGATTCCAGACTCACTTCGCGCGATACCGGCTTGGAGCGGTAATGATCGCAGGTCGACGCATACATCAGGCAATCCAGAATCAGATTGTGAAGCGTAACATAGGCCTCGTTAAGCTCACTGCCTATCTGGTATTTGAAGCCGGTTGCCAGTTTCCGGCAGTGCATCAGTCCGGGATAAAGAATATCCTCGAGCGTATGCGTGAGCGATGTGACGCATTCCCGCGAAGGCAGATGCGAATCGTTGCGGTTGACGAGTTCCGGCGTCGCGTCGTAAGACGCCATCAAATCGTCGAGTATTTCTTCAAGCAGCTTGTCTTTGATTGCGTTTGTCATGGATGCTCCACATGGGAATATGGATTATTTGGTCGTTTTTTCGATGACGAGGTTGGCGTGTTTGATGCCAAGTTCCCGCAATAAATCCAGCGCGTCTATCACTTGTCCGTGTTTGGTGCGGTGATCGGCTTTGACGCTGACATTGAGATCGGGATGAGATAACAGTTTTTCGGCCAGATAGAGACGGATTTCGTCGGGAGTTCTGGCCAGAGGTGCATCGGCCCGATATAACGCGCCCGTCTCGTCGATGAGCAACGTAATGCTTTCGGTCGGCGTCGGCGTTTCGGTCGTCGAGGCTTTGGCCAGCTCAATATCGATGATGGCTTCTTCGGTTTCGGATTTCTCGTTCTGTGAAAAAGTCATCGTGAGCAGCAAAAACACGAGCAGCAGAAAGACGACGTCGATCAGCGGCGTGATTTCGAGCGACGGCAGAAATCTGGATTTGCTGTTTCTGAAATTCATGCGGACTGGCTCGTGTTTTCTGCATCTGCAGCGCCGTCGGCTTTGGGCGCAGGTGCAATAATATCCAGAATCTGCGCCGAAATCGATTCAAGCTGCAGCATCAGCGCGTCGAGTTTCGACGATAGCAGACGATGAAACAAAAATACAGGAATAGCGACACACAATCCTGCAGCCGTTGTCAGCAATGCCTCCCAGATACCGCCGGCAAGCATCCCCGGATTTGCAATGGCTCCGGCATCGTATTCATCTGCCAGACGGCTGAAAACCTGGATCATACCAGTCACGGTTCCAAGCAGTCCAAGCAATGGCGAGATGCTCGCAATCGAACCAATCATTGGAATAAAGCGGTTAAGACGGGCATCCTGCTGCCGCGCTTCATCCGTCATCGCTTCCTGAATGCTTTCGCGCGAATGCCCCTGATGCTTTAAAGCTGTCGATGCAATCGCCGACAATGCACACGGGTGACTGTCGATGAGCGAATAGGCACGCTCGAAATGCGCATTGCCCAAAGCTTCAAGCAATGGTTTTGTCAATTGATTGGTCTGCTTTTTGTCGGCACGCAGCGCGATACATCGCTCGATCACAAAGACGATAGCACCGATGGAACACAAAAAGATAAAGAGCATGACGATGCCGCCCTTCGAAAGGAAATCGACGGCATTGGTAAATATTTCTGGCATGACGTTATGATTGGCTGGTGAGATATCCTCAGTCCGGTTTCGCAAATAGCGATTTGCGAACGGCTTTGATATCCTTAAACAAGGCTAATGATAGTTCGTATTCCTGAGAATTCTCAGAAAGAAAGTTCACAAAAATACGCGTAACAGATTGAATTTGTTCAGAATCGTCAGAACACTCCACTCTCAAAGCTGTTTCATTGGATTGTACATTTCCTTTTTCTGTAATATCCGTTGCAACATTTTGATTTCGTTCTACTTTTTCAAAATTACACAAACCGGATGACGATGAATGATTTGGTTCATTTTCTTTTACCCCCCCCATAACCGGTTGATTTTGTTGAGAATCAGCCAGTTTATTATCACACTGCAATTCGCTATCTTTCTGGCATTCGAGCAGCTGCTGGAGGATTTGAGATTTGTATTTGTTTTTTTTGTAATCAAGGATGCCCGAAGATACGATGAGAATGATGAGCGCAAGGCCCGCCGCCATGATCACGCCGAACGATGACCATCCGAACCGCCAAAAGCTGCCTGCAGCAAAGCAGACGCATGAGACGACCGAAACAGCTGTAATGGTGATATAGAGCTGTTCCAGCTGATGCTCAAGAGATTTGGCTGCGCTTTTCATCTGCTCCATACGGACGCCTTAGGGGAACTGCCGGACAGATGCGATATCGGCATGCAGTCTGGAAATGTGAAATTCGGCAGGAATATTCCGGACAAATGCATCAATATGATCGGGATGCTGTGCAAAAGCGATGAAGATATCACCGCCGCCTGCGCCCGAAGTCTTGAGAATGACGTGATATTTTTGAGCGATGGGAACGAGTGCATGAAATACCGGCGGTACAACCGGCATCTGAATGCATTCTCCCAGCGACTGCAGCATGGTTGGAAACGACGCCATCAACTCGAGGAAATCTAAAGTATTCCGGTTAATCAGCGATTGGGATGCTTCGCGGCATACCCCGGTGATTTCACGGATAATCTGTTTGTAGCGTTCGGAGTCTGAAACCTGTTTTGCGGCATGAATAAAGGGGCTCGTAGGCGCCTGCTGATGCGTGACGAGCAAGGCGAATGGCGGCAGCAAAGAAGAATCAATTCGCCGGATTATTGGATTTGCGGGGCAGGACTGAACCAAAAGTGCGCCACCAAGCGCGCTCGCGATTACATCAGCCCCAGACCCCATCTGATTCTGGATAGCGCGATGCGTATGAATGGCTGCCTTGAGTGCATCATCTGGCGAAATCCGGATGCCGCGGATTTCACGAACCGCCTGTATTTGCGCAGAGATCAAACCAACCGTTGCAGCCGCGCTCGACCCGATGCCGAGTTTTTCGCCGCTGTCGTCAAAAAACGATCGGTCGTCGATTTGGATATCCGCCGCCAGAGAGAAATTGCCGATATCTTCGCAAACCGGCAAAAAACCGATGGGAGAATGCAGCAGTGTTTCGAGTTTTTCGGTGACATCCGGCGTATACGACAGGGATGTGTGGGGATCTGCAGTGCCAGCAAAGGGACGGATATTGGATAAAGAAACAGACAACGACGGCGTGAGCGCAACGACGAGCGCCTCAGCGCCATGCATCACGGCATATTCGCCAAAAATAAGGGCTTTGGCATAGCCAAAGCCCGATTTGGAAATCAGTGTGTCTGTCAAAAGTCTGTCCGTCAAGAGATACCGAAAGCCGCTTAAGAGACCATGATGAGCTTTATGGATTAGCCTGTTCGTTCTGAGTTTTTCTGCGCTCCAGTTCGTCGAGGAAATACTGACGAACTTTGGATCGTCTGGCCATTTCGTCGGCGAGGTTGCCCTTGGCATATTCCGTCATAGCAGACTCACTGGCGAAGATGGGATCGAGCGCCACATTCACATAATTGAGCAAACCGGACGTGCGCCACACCTGATCGCTTTCGCGGATCATTGTGAACACCTGACCATTGTAATGGATCTGAATATTCACGACGTTATCGTTGAGCGTGTTGGAACTTTCGCACTCAACGCCCGACTCGGTATTTGCATTAAAGACGAGCGCTTCGGGATGGAAGATATATTCGAACAGCGCCTCATAGCTGTTGATATTTGCATCTTTTAACAGGTTCGTGCCTGTTTTTGTACGCATATACTGGTGCTCAATGGGATCGAAATAGGTTTCGATGATGCGGTCAATTTTGACGAGTGCGGCATAAGCATCCAGGAACTGGGATTTCGTCTGGCTGTCGAGCATATCCCAGATTTTTCGCTTATCACAAGCCTTATCGGTGGTATGGCTGGCAGCAGCACAAGCCTGCAGGGAGGCAATAAAACTCTTGTATGCAGCGATGGCACCGGTCGAGTCGTTGACGCAGCCCTGGCTGGAGCAAGCGCTGAACGAAAAAGCCACGAGGCAGGAGATAAAAATGCAAAGGATATGGCGCATAGAATCAATCCGAAAAAAGCGTAATCCCGGTTTCACACCCGGACTGCGGCGATTTGAGTGATGATTGAACGGATTATTCTTCCATCTTAAACTGAATGGACACAGGAATTCTGAGGATGCAGCTTTCCTGGAACTGACAGTTGTTCCGCCAGTACATCGTGACGATCGACGGTTCGAGCGTCATGTGATATTCGATTTCGAGCTGTTGAAACGGATCGAAATACTGACGGATATCGCGGTCTTCACCGATGATAAAGTCGATGAGCCGGGCGGCATTTCCAGTGCGTCGCACCTGAGTTATAGACATCCAAAGAGTGGATTCCCGCGTTTCAGGATGCACCAGAGACATCGTTAAATTGCGCAGAATCGTCAAATCGGGTGATGACGCATCGGCAACTGTCAGCCCTGGCGGCGGGATAATTTCGGGGTCCGAGATCCACGCTTCATCCACTGAAATCCCCGATAGTTTAAATAAATCACGATCAAACTGATAGCGCTGATAAAGCGTCATCGGATAACCATCGTTGGTGATCTGGGATAAATCAATCTCTACCGACGTACTCAGCGAATCGTAATGGACATCTGTGCTGCAGGCTGCTGTCGTCGCAAATACACTGGATAATAATATTGCAAAAAGTTTTTTCACGAGAACCTCCTCACTCAAAACCCACGATATTATGCCACTTCTGCGCATCCGTTGCAAGGTTTATGCGATGATGCGAAATTATTCAAGCCAACATATGCCCGTGCGAGTGAACGCCATTAGGCGTTCCACGTATGTAGCCCTCGGTTGGAGCCGTAGGCGACTACCGGGGGATCAAAGCGTTCCCCCTTTTTTCCCAACATTTTGCCAGCCCAAAGGGCTGGCAAAATGTTGGGCAGGGAGGAGAGGGGTATCCCGCTTAACCCCCGGTAGCTAACGCAACCGGGGGCTACAGATATGAAAGCCCTACGGGCTTTTGACTGGGCTGAACAGTAACACTATTCAAAGCTACGGTTCTGCTGCAATTCATCCCAATCGGTTCTTGCAATGATCTCTCCGCGGCGCACAGGGCGCTGGGAATGCCCGATATAACCGCCAAACCGCGCACCATCCGGACCATCATACAAAACATCCATCCGTATCTTCATCAGCTCGATAACGGCCACCACACTGCCTGGATGCAATACGGCTCCTCGCTCAACCATCGGTTTGCCATCGGAGCACTCAAAAATCAAAAAACCATCCGATGGCGACACAATTTCGTGCGAAAAACCGGATTGATGTGCCTGCGATGTTTCTGCTGCAGCACCGATCTCACCAATCATGTCCCCCACCATCAGCCAGGTATTGGGTGAAATGGCAATACTGCAATCGGCTGTGGTATCGACACAAAGCAGAATCGTATCGTTTAACCTGTGGATCACCCCGATGCATCTGCAGCCGGCCGGCGGCTGCAGATGCATGGTATCAGGAGCAAAATACCCGACAGCCGGTGATAGAATCCGATTGTCTTCCGATATCGGGCAAACAAGAAACTGTGCCATATTACAGGACGTCGTCTACATCTTGCGCATCGATATCATATATCATAAGGGCATTCGCACTGGCTTCGGATACGAGCAGAAAATGCGCCCATGCGTTTTTGAACAGTTTCATGGCGACGGGAGCTGCAGCGGCACCAAACGAAAGCGTGGATTGCCCCGTTTTGGTTGTGAACTCAAACATCTCATCGCGCAAATACTGACGCCGAACCTTTGGCATTTTGACGCTGAAGAATGCGGTTTGCGCATTCGACTGGGCTGCGAGGTCAGATTCGGATGAAGGATCAAATTTGAACCGTGTCTGCCCGTAATTGTTGAGCGGGATATCGATGCACTGCGTTCCGACGGTCATGCGGCGGTTGACGTATGTGCCTTTGCTCGTAATCAGCCACTGTCCGGGCGGACGGATTTCGTAATCCAGTCCGGTTGTAAAGCACTCTGCAACCGGCGCGCTCTCGACATATCCTGGCACTCCGGTGGGCGCAAGTGCGAGCGAATTGGGACCGGCATTGGTAATTTCCCATTCCAGAATGGGCTCTGATCCATCAGCATTCTGCAAAAACGGCAAGCACTGCGGTGCGCTGAGCGGCTGTACGCCTTTACGATTGCGCAAAACCAGATGATCGCCGGGTCTGGCGCCTATCGTACAAAGATTCACGTTCGTATTGAATCTGCCATCCGACGAAATATAGCCATCCCCACGCTTTTCGATATCAAGCGCACCTTCGTAGGTGATGCGCCATGTCTCTGATGAAATGATGGCATCGTATGGAATGGTGTAATACTGATTTGTCTCGGGATCGATATTGCTGATGATCCCGGCCTTTGGAAAGAACGCGCTCACATTTCGCTGTCGGAGTGAAATCACGGGCAAATCGGCATCGGCACAGATCTTACCGACACATCGCACCTTTCCGACATAAGACGATTCGCCGTCAGTGTCGGTTGGCAGCATAATCATTTCGTCAAACTTATCGTTTTCGGTATCGCCGACATAATGCGTCAGCGTCTGAAAAATCGAATATTCCGTCACGACGCCGCCCGAAGACGATACGAAAGCAACCGCGCGCTCCGAATCGATGGTATGCCCACCGCTGGCATACAGATTTTCAGCGCGGATATCCGCGACGACATCCAGCGCCAATCTCGGTACGGGAATACCAACCGTGCGGTTTCGGGGGAACCACCCCGATCGATCGAGCGTTTGTTTGCTAACGACATCGATGACGATGAGCTGTGAATCCTCGGGATCGAGCACATACAGCCATCTGCCGTAGGGATCGATATCAATGGGACCGCGCCCCAAAGAAAAGATTGGCGTTTCGGACAATCCATTCGGTCCGTAGCAGGCATTGTCCTCAGTATCTGTCGCACCATCGTTATCGTTGTCGATGCCATCACGACACAGGCCATAGCCTGGCGACACAGATCCAAAGGCCGGGTCTTCATCATCTGTTGGCCATGCACACTTGATATCAGCGCGATCGGCATCCCCGTCGCCATCATCATCCGTCCCGTTTCCGCAGGTGCCATATATCATCGTCTGATGTCCGGCTTCGGTCTCGCTTGCATCGTTTGTGGCGACACAGTTGGGATCCAGCGCATCAAACAATCCCGTTCCGGAATTGTCGATTCCATCGTTGCACTCCCCCACTCCGGTATATCCAGCCTGAACGTATTCGGAATTTTCTACGCTGCCTTCAAGACTCCACGGATAGAAACAGGTTGGATCCTGCTCGTCAATGAGACCATTGCCATCGTTATCGATGCCATCAGAGCAGCCAAATCCCGCACCAAACCTATCGATCTCGCAGGGATAGCTGGATGAAGACAGGCATTCGCCCTCCGCTTCATCAAATCCGATAACCGATACATAGCGGCGATCCGAATAGGATACATAGCCAACATTCCACTCGGGATCTGCGACAAAACCGATGGGGGATCCATCCAGTTCGAGCGCATTTTCCCACGTCAGGGTTATCTTGTCTTTATCGAGCGAGCAGTTGGTTGGATAGATGTTCTTCCCTGCACCACAGTCAAAATCGATGGTGAGCTTGCGAACCGTGCCATCCCGGAAAAACACCAAAAATGCACCGCTATTCTTGTGATAAACGATCTTTACGGGCTTCTTGTCGAGCTGCTGATAGGCAATTTCCTTGTAATCATTCACAGAAATGACAGAAAGCTCGTTGTTGATGGCACTGGTAACGACGACGAAAGCGCCGAGCGAATCACCCGAAATCGACTGTGGCCTGTCGCCAACGGGAATGGACGTCACACCGGGTACAGACGCTGAAATATCAATCGTCTGGAATACCGATTTGGCTGGGTAATAGTCGACGAAAGCAACCGAAGCTGTCGACTGATTGACCACATAAAGCGAGTCCGCATATATACCGCCGGCGAATGCACATTCTGTCTCGGATTTATCCACGATCTGATCCTGCAGATAGCACCGGCTCACGATATGAAGATCACCGGGCATGCGCAATGCCGAGAGATTATAGTTGTTATCATCGTCGCATGCAGATGAGGCAAACGACATGCAAGCAATAAACGCAAAGGCGAGCTTGCGGCAGATACGATTATTCATGGTGCCTCTGTTGATGAATTATCGGATGTTTCAAAGTAGCGGTTCACAATGACAGGATTCAGGGGATCTGAAACATCATAGGTCCAGATGCTGTTGCCCAGAAAGTTGAGCACATAAAGCGTCTGATCCTTAAGAACCATCTCGTAGGGACCTTTTCCGGCCGGGACGATTTTTTCGATCTCCATCTGTCTTGGATTGACGATATAGATGGCATCTTTGGTCACTGTGGTGAGATACAGCATGCCGCTGTCCAAATCACCAACCCACTGAACCTTTGACATGGACTCCGGGAGCATCATCATGCTGGTTGCCTGAGCCTGATCCGTCGCATTCTCATCGCTGAGCAGCCCGCTGATATCGAACCGAATAATGGCGTCGGGATACTGATTGACGAGGTAGAGGTTAAGCCCGGTTGGATCCACCGCCATCCCGCGCCCCATATATGCCCCATACCCGCTCGGAACGGTTACGGAACGCGTATTGTACACCCCCATCACCTCGCCATAGGCATTGATTGCCGGAGACGCAACGACAAGATCCGATGCAGCCCTGCCGGTGACGACAAAATTCTCGCCGCCGATAGGAACGATCTCACTCGCAGATGCCACCAACGACGCTGCTGCCTTGCTGAACAAAAGCGAGCCTTTATTGTCCCGCACCGTCATCGCCATCACGCGGGCACGACGCATCTGTGCGATCATCAGCAAATCGAAATCGACGCGCATGGTTGCCGGCCGCCCAGCCGCATCCAGATATGTGGATTCACGGTAGCTGCGGGTAATCGATACATAGGATGGATCGTCATCCACGATGACACGACAATCGAGCAAATCCGGGTCGTCGTCTTTGGCCACCGGGCAGCGGATATCACTGCCGTCCTCCGAAATCTCAAACCAGACAAGCGCATCATCGTCGCGCGTCACCGTATAGCCATGACGGGCATCCGACGAAAGCACCAAATTTGTCCCAAAGCTCCCTATCCGTTTGGATGTCGGCAGCACCGCTTGATTCTCAAGATCCACGACATAAATCGCACCACCATCCGTTGCGCGATAATTCAGATCAAAATTCGATCCCACGACATAAGCATATTTGCCATTGGGATGAATGGCCAGACCCGAAGGCAGCTCTATCCTGTCAAGCGCAGCTGGGTCGCCAACCAATTCCGTTGCACATCCGGCAAGTACTAAACAAAGGCATATTGCCACAAATAGCTTTTTCAATACATTCCTCCTCAGACATCCAAAAAAATTGAATGCAGAACAGCGCCGCATACACTACACATAAACACACGATATCTCAAACGCTATTTCGATCTTGCGGTCGTTTGTGTGCTTTTTTTGTCACCACTCACCATTGCCGCCAAAATTCGGATTGCAATCACATGGAGGCGGGCTATTGACGGCACAGTGGTGCAAGCCCCACTGTGCCGTCAATACGCCCGCCGTTTTGCGCTATTGGCAGCGACAAGCACGCATAACCGCTTGTCACTGCCAATACGCGCAAAAAAGCTGCATGCTGCAGCGCTCCGCACAAATCCGCGAATCATTGCCCCCCACCCTACAGGCTGAATCATCACCATTTGTCACGATACACACATCATGCACTTGCATTTTCCTGTAAAGATATTAAAAGGCGGGCGCAGCGGGAGGTGGACATGTAGTCGCTGCATGGCTGGAATCGGCCATGGAGAGGAAAGTCCGGGCTCCTCGAGGAAGGATGATCGCTAACGGCGACCGAGGGAAACCTTAGGGAAAGTGCCACAGAAATCAAACCGCCTCGCTACGGCGGGGTAAGGGTGAAACGGCGGGGTAAGAGCCCACCGGAGACATGGTGACATGGCTCGCATGGTAAACCCCATCCGGAGCAAGATCGAATATAAAGACGCTGGCAACAGCCGGGCATCCTCGCCCGCGTTCTTTGGGTTATGATCGCTTGAGGTGGCAGGCAACTGTCATCCTAGATGAATGACTACACCAGTCCTCACAAGGGACTGCGACAAAACCCGGCTTACCGTCCACCCTGCCGCTGCTTTTTTGCACTCAAATCCACGAACAGACTTCCTACAAAATTGACTTACTGCTCTGATTTGCGTTATAAGAAACGTTGTTTGACCTTTGGTAGTGGTAAGTTATTACAACTATGAGCAGTATTTTCCGTAAAAAATTGTCTGGCGATCAGCAGCAGAAATTCAAGGCTGCTATGGATTGTGAGAACATCGTTCAGGCATCTGCAATTCTGGTTCAGGCGGGAATGGTGGAGGATGCCATCGCTTTGTGCGAAACCCGCGGCAATCCCACCGAAGCCATCGATGTCGCCATTAAATTCCAGCGATATGAACAAGCCGAGCGCATTGCAAAAGATCACAATCGAACGCAAAAACTCGCCGATATCTACCTGCTTCAAAACAAAAATGAAGAAGCTGCCGAGGTATTGCTAAGTCTCAAGCAATACGACAAGGCCGCAAAAATATTCTTCAAAATCAAGCAGTTCGACAAAGCCGCTGTGCTGTACGCCAAGATTGGACAGTACATGAATGCCGTCATGTGCTACCAGAAATCCGGCAATCAAACCAAACAGCTCGAAATGCAGGTGCGCGCCTTCGAATCGGAACTCGCACTCGCAAACGGCGATTTGCAGGCCACAAGCGTCAGCCGTACCATGGCCATCTATGCCGCAAAAGTCTATCTCAAAGATCCCGAAATGCGGCAGAAAGGTCTCGATATCCTCAACAAAGCTCAGGCGCTTGAGGAAACCGCACAGGAACTCGCAAGAGACGGTGAAAACGAACTCGCCGCCATCTGCTTCGAGGCCGGCAACCTCTATGAACAATCCTACCGCGGCTACCTCTCCATCGGCGATTTCGACAATGCATACCGAATGGCTCAGGCCACCGGAAATACCGACCTCGAAATCGCTACACTCAAAAAATTTAAAAAATTCTATAAGCTCGGACAAAAATATATCGCTGCCAAACGCATTGACGATGCGCTCAGCGCACTCAAACAGGTCGATTCAAACGACCCAAATTACGTCAATGCCCTTGAGCTGCAGGGCGATATCTACTGCAAACAGAAAAATTATTCCGACGCAGTCACGTGCTACGAATCCCTGTTGTGGCAGCAGCTGCCGAACGAAAAATTATGCCGTATCGCCTATAAAGCCGGTTACAGCTACGAAATCATGGAAGACTACGACAACGCACTGCGCCACTATCAAAAAGTGCAGAGCATTGACGCCGGTTTCCACGATATCGGCGCAACCATCAACAGCCTCGTCGAAAAACAGGAACAGCTCCGACAGGAATCGATGAGAGCTGACGACATCGAAACCGGCGAAACATGCGACAGTCCCGTCAGACCCAAAACGATTAACGAAGCCGACGAACCCGGCGAAAAGAAACGACGTTCGATTGCCACCGGCCAGCTCATGCATTCCGGTACCAGATCCCGTGGCCGCATTTCGACCGTCATCATCGGCGATACCGAAGTCGCCGCCATCGGAAGCGACCGTTATAAAGTCGTCGAAGAAGTGGCTCATGGCGGCATGGGCGTCGTCTATAAAGCTACCGATACCATTCTCATGCGCACCGTTGCGCTCAAGGTTCTCTCCAATAAACTGCGCGACAATCCCGTTGCGCTCGAATACTTTATGCGTGAAGCAAGAGCTTCGGCTCAGCTGCAGCATATCAACATCGTCACCGTCTACGATATCGGCTCCCTCAACGATGGCAACATCTATATGGCCATGGAGTTCATCGACGGCAAGAATCTCAAGCAGATCATCTCGCAGACCGGCCCCTTCCCAACCAAATTCCTGCTCCAGGTCGCCATGCATGCATGCCGTGGTCTGCAATATGCCCACGAAAATGGCATCATCCACCGCGATATCAAATCGTCCAATATGATGATCGCCAAAAAAGACAAAACGCTCAAAATCTGCGATCTCGGTCTGGCAAAATTCGCGTCCGAAGACCGCAATTCCACACAGGCAGTCGGTACACCCTACTACATGAGCCCCGAACAGGTGCTCGGAAACGAGATCGACAGACGCTCCGACATCTATTCCCTCGGCGTCACGCTGTTCGAGCTTTCAACCGGCGTTCTGCCCTTTGTGAAGGGTGATTTGCCCTATAAGCACGTGCACGAGCCACCTCCTGCACCAAGCACATTCAATCAGCAAATCAATCCCGATGTCGAAGCCATCATCCTGAAGATGATGGAGAAAAAACCTGACGACCGCTATGCGACCTGTAACGAAGTCATGGCGGCTTTGAAAGCAGTCAGGCTGTAAAAGTTTTTGTGCGTATCGGCCGCAGGCCGATAGCACAAAAAAAGCGTCGTGGCAGCTGCGCTGCCAGACGCGAAACCATCGCGTATTGCCCGAACGGGCAATAGCGAGGGCACTCTATTATCCAATCATTAGTTCTCGACAAACGGCTTGAGCTGCTTGGCGCGAGTCGGATGGCGCAGTTTGCGCAGCGCCTTGGCCTCGATCTGACGAATGCGCTCGCGCGTCACATCGAAATCCTGGCCCACCTCTTCGAGCGTGTGATCGCTCTTCTCGCCGATACCGAAACGCATGCGCAGCACTTTTTCTTCGCGCGGCGTGAGCGTGGCGAGCACCTTGCGGGTCTGCTCGGCGAGGTTCATCGAAATCACAGCTTCCGAAGGCGACACAACGGTCTTGTCCTCGATGAAGTCGCCAAGATGGCTGTCTTCCTCCTCACCAATTGGCGTCTCGAGACTGATAGGCTCCTTGCCGATTTTCAGCACTTTGCGGACTTTTTCGACCGGCAGTTCCATCTTTTCGGCGATTTCTTCGGGCGTCGGCTCGCGGCCAAATTCCTGCACGAGATAGCGGCTGGTGCGGATGAGCTTGTTGATGGTTTCGATCATGTGAACAGGAATGCGGATGGTGCGCGCCTGATCGGCGATCGCGCGGGTGATGGCCTGGCGAATCCACCATGTCGCGTAGGTCGAGAATTTATAGCCGCGTTTGTATTCGAATTTGTCGACGGCTTTCATCAGACCGATGTTGCCTTCCTGAATGAGATCGAGGAATTGCAGACCGCGGTTGGTGTATTTCTTGGCGATCGAGACGACCAGACGAAGGTTGGCTTCGATGAGCTCGCTCTTGGCCTGTTCGGCGACGCGCTGTCCGAGCTGCACGCGCTGATGCGTGAGGCGCAGTGCATCTGCCGAAATGCGGGTATCGCGTTCGATGACCTCGACTTCGCGGCGATAACGCACGATCGTATCGTACAGCGAGAACACTTTCGATTCATTGAATCTGTGGCCAGCAAGGATTTCGTGGGCCTGCTTGGGATTCGCGGTGATTTCGCGGCAGATTCTCGCGATTTCGCGATAATCGGTCGAAGCCTCGCGTTCGCAGCGGCGGATTTCACGTGCGGCCGCATCCAAACGCTCGATCATGCTCTTGAGTTTGAATACAAGGCGCTCGCTCAGTTTCTTCGACAGACGAATCTGAATCATCAGATCGTACATCGCGCGGCGATTGCGCTCCAAACTCGCGCGCGTGCGCTCCAGATAAAGCTCCGAGGTGCCGTGCGCTTCTTTCAGACGCTCGGTAAGACGAATGATCGCGCGGTTGAGTTTGCGGATCTCGTCGACGTGATTGAGAAATTCTACGGTGATTTCTTCGTCCGAACGATCGCTGTAATCCGTCTCGAAATCGCGCAGAACATCGCGCATCTTCAGTTTGCCGCGGCGTACACGCTCCGCAATGGCGATGATTTCGCGCACACCAAACGGGCTTTGCAACAAAACGTTCAGTACATTTTGTTCACCTTCTTCGATGTGCATCGCGATTTCAACCTCGCCTTCACGCGAAAGCAGGCTCACGCTGCCCATACGGCGCAGATACATGCGAACCGGATCCGCATTCTTATCGCGTTCCTTGGCGCTGTCTTCATCGAGTTCAGGAATGCTCTGGGCATCGCCGTCATCAGCCGATTCACCTGCCGATTCTTCGTCCGATTCTGATGCCTCGAGATCCGAATCCATATCGTCGTGTTCGACATCGTCAAACAACGCCATATCGCCATCACCAACGGGATCCAGCTCATCATCAAAGGTGGCATCCACGTCTGCAAATCCGGCATCGTCTCCGTCGTCATCGAACGATTCATCCATCACATCGATGGCATCTGCAAGGCCTTCCATCGCCTCGGCTTCCAGCTGATCCGGCGTCTTTCCTTCGGCTGCTTTGGCTGCCTGATCCGGAGCGGTGCCACGGCGAGCCTGATTCTCTGCACTTGCTTCAGCCTCTTTGGATTTCTTCGAATCTTCTTTCGACGATTTCTTCTTCGCTTCTACAGTTTCGACAGATTCAGCATCGGCTTTCCGGGCTTTTTTGGCCGCTTTCTTTTCTTCTTTCTTATCTGCCTTTGCCTTCACATCATCTGCAGATTTTTCTTCAGCACCGGCAGATTTCTTCGATTTGGATTCCTTGGCATCTGCGCTCTTGTCTTTGGATTTTTTCGAAGCTTCCGGTTTCTCTGATTTCTTATCGGCTTTCGCAGACTTTTTGTCGGCTTTATCAGATTTATCAGACTTGTCGGCCTTCTTGTCAGCTTTGGATTTATCGGCTTTCTTGTCGGATTTGGCTTCAGCTTTATCAGACTTATCAGACTTTTTATCCGATTTCTTATCAGACTTTTTATCGGCTTTCTTGTCGGATTTGGCTTCGGCTTTATCAGACTTATCGGCCTTTTTATCCGATTTCTTGTCAGCCTTGGCTTCGGCTTTATCAGACTTATCGGCCTTCTTGTCGTCTTTGGATTTATCCGATTTCTTGTCGGATTTGGCCTCGGCCTTATCAGACTTATCGGCCTTCTTGTCGTCTTTGGCTTTATCCGATTTCTTGTCAGCTTTGGCTTCTACCTTATCAGATTTATCGGCCTTCTTGTCGTCTTTGGCTTTATCCGATTTCTTGTCGGATTTGGCTTCGGCTTTATCAGACTTATCGGCTTTCTTGTCGTCTTTTGGTTTATCCGCTTTCTTGTCAGCTTTGGCTTCGGCCTTATCAGACTTTGTATCTTCTTTGGCCTTGGCGGATTTCTTATCGGCCTTATCAGACTTTGTATCTTCTTTGGCCTTGGCAGATTTCTTATCGGCCTTATCAGACTTTGTATCTTCTTTGGCCTTGGCGGATTCTACTTTTTCTTTCTTATCATCTGTTTTTGCAGATTTCTTTTCAGCTTTTACATCTGCGCCATCTTTTTTATCATCTTTGGCTTTGGCAGATTTCTTCTCATCAGCTTTATCAGCTTTTTTATCATCTTTGGCCTTTGCAGATTTACCGGCCTTAGCCGCATCCTTATCGGCGGCTGCAGATTTCGATTTTTCCGACTTGCTGTCGGTCTTTAAAGATTTAACATTTTGTACGCTAACGGAGGCAGCCTTACTATCCACGGTTTTGGAAGCGGCAGCTGTCAATTTTTTCTCCGGTGCAGCAGATTTCTTTTCCGAAGCGACGACTTCGATATTCCGCTCATCCAGATAATCATAAATCGCATCAACCTGTGGTCCGCTCAGCACATCGCCCGGTACCAGTTCGTTGAGCTCGTCGTAAGTAATTGATGTCCTGCCCTCAAGCTTCTCAATCAGCGCCTGAATGGCATCCTTGTTTAAAACGTCCGACATCCGATTCTCCCTTTTCAGGTATTTAAATGACCAAAAAAAACTTTTTGTTCAAGTTCCGCCAGGACCTCGCATTTTGCCACATCACAGGGTATGACAAAACAGCCCATGCGCAAATTCTTTAACTGCATGCAGGCCAGTATTCATCCATAAAAGATTACACGTGGTTCTGCCAGCAGTATTTTCGTTCCTGTTGTGTTTGTTGTATCAAAGCAAGCAATTCCCTATCCTTGTTAAGCAACTCAGTGATGGTTGACTCGTCATTTTGCTTTACAGCCTCCGCAATCCGATAACCAATCTGCTGATGTTCTCTGCATGCCCAGGCGTCAATCAGGCTCGCAAGAGCCCCTTCATACCATTTCTCATAATCCTGCTCAGAGACATCCAATTCAGTACAGATGATTCGTTCGTAAAGATTTCTGGAGTGTTCGCTCAGTGAGCCCAAAATCTCATGTGTACTCGTTCGTTCGGGCAGTTTGCTGTATTCTTCCACAAGCGCACGCAATCCGGGATCCTGCAAAAGTTCAATCCCCTGTTCAGTCATAAACGACTCATACTTCGCGCTCGAATTCAACAGCATATAAACGACAATCCACTCAATGCGATTGTACGTTGCCTCTTTATCATTCGATTTCTGCGGCTGCGCCGCGGGTGCTGCAGTCTGACTCAGCGTCATGCCGAGTTCGGTCGCCAGACGTCCCATATCCTGCCCGAGCAGACGGGCCGCCTGTTCAAGATAATGGCGCTGCGTCAGCGTATCCGGAAATCCATGCAACAGCTCGCTCAAATCCGCAAACGCTGCCTTTCTCAGTTCGGGCGGCATCTTCAGAATATCCGAGCATTTCTTTTCGACGCACCACTGCCCCAGAGACTTGGCATTCTCTATCAGCGCCGTCATGCCTTCGGCACCATACACGCGCAAATAGCTGTCGGGATCATCATCCCCCGGCAGCTCGACCGCATACAGCCCTTCAAAATCGTACCCCAGCAATATCGGCAGCGCACGGCACATTGCCTTCTTACCTGCCGAATCGCCATCGTACATCACATACAGACGTCTGGTGTGACGATACAGCAGCTCCGCCTGTTTCGGCGTCAGCGCTGTCCCCATCGATGCCACTGTATTGCAAAAACCAAACGCATGCATCATCACGACATCGACATTGCCTTCGACCAGAATGGCATAATGCTCGCGCGCAATATGCATCTTGGCCTGATAAAGGCCATACAGGTTATCGCCCTTCTTATAAATCGCCGTCTCGGGGCTGTTGATATATTTCGCCGTCTCGCCATTCTCAAGCACGCGGCCGCCAAACGCGATGATTTCGCCGCGCACATTGTGCACCGGAAACATCAGACGATTGCGAAATCTCGCATAATAGCCGCCGCTGTCGCGCGCCGCTATCAGACCAAGCTCCCGCGCATCCTCCAGCGACTGACCGTCCTGCTGAAGACTCTTCACCAAACCGTCCCACGAATCCGGCGAATACCCCAGACCAAACGACGTAATCATCTCATCGGTGATTCCGCGCCGATGCGCATAACCCAGACAGTTTCCACCCCCGGGCGCCGATATCATCGCACGAAAATACCCTTCCGCAGCCGCCATCACCTGATAATACGACCGCTCCCTGTCGCGCGCTTTCCGACGTGCACTCTCGTCGCCATGCGAATGAGACGACACATGCGTCACCGTGATGCCAAGTCGTTCCGCAAGACGCTCTATCGCCTCCGGAAACGTGATACTCTCCATCTTCATCACAAAATCTACCGCGCTGCCACCCGTGCCGCATCCAAAACAATAAAACGCGCCACGGTCCGCATTCACAGTAAAACTCGGCGTCTTCTCACGGTGAAACGGGCAAAGACCTACCAGTCGGCCACCGCGCCTCTTCAGCTGCACAAATTCACCGACTAACTGGACGATATCGGTTCGCTCTATGACTGTTTTAATCACAGATTCTTCGATCATGCGTCAAAAATAATCTCCAACCCGAAACTCTCCCGGTCTCCAAGCACACAGAGACGGACGGCGTAATTTAGTTGCGATTTTCGATTTGTCAATGCTTACAATCAAAAAAATATGACATTTCGATCATACTCGCCCGCCTCCGCATCGCATGCGGTCCGCTCGGCTCTGTTGTTGTGACGTTGGCTGCGCTATGCCATGCGGCATACGCGCAGCCGGCGCGCCTATTTCGTTTTGCGAAATACGGCGCGCCTCCGCCGCAGATACAACCCCAGCAGACAGATGCCGCCCGCGGCAGCAAACTCAAACCGTCCCGTTCTGCCGATCATCGCCGAACATGAATCACTGCTGCCTTTCGATTGCGCCTTGCTCACCTGCGGCTCAGATGATGACGGATTCGACGGCTTCACTGGCCCAGGTTCAGGGTTATCGCCCGGTTCTGGATTATCGCCCGGTTCTGGATTATCGCCCGGTTCAGGGTTATCACCCGGCTCAGGGTTATCGCCCGGCTCAGGATTATCGCCCGGTTCTGGATTATCGCCCGGTTCTGGATTATCGCCCGGATCGGGATTATCCCCCGGATCGGGATTATCGCCGGGGTCTGTCATATCGGGATCCGTTCCGGGGTCTACCGCATCAGGGTCGGGCTCCGGTTCCGTCTCCGGTCCAGGCTCCGGTTCGGTATCGGGAAAAGGGTCGGGCTTCTCCAATATTGCCGGGGCCGTATATGCCGGATTCTCTATACATTTATAATAGTGAATCATCGGAACGCCGACATCATACGGAAACTGCTCCGACGAAGTGATCAGCGATTTACCGTCGATATCATAAGTCACCGATTCGCCCTGCGGTTCCAAAGACTTAAACCGAACCACCGGATGCTTAAAGGCTTCACCCATATCCGGATACGTGACCAAATCGTATTCATAGATCTCGGCATAGGTCCGCACGACAAATCGTGATCCGTCCGGCGAAAAATCTGCGCTCGTCGTCGCATTGAACAACGCTTTGATTCTCCCGACCAGACTCGTGAAATTATAGGATGCAAGGCTGGTCAGATGCCCCGCATTGTCTCCGCTGCGCGTCATCTTGAACAAATACTGCGCACCGCCCTCAGACTGCTTCGATACGATATAAATATCGGCCGTCTGCGGATGCACCATCACCGATTCGCAGTCGGGATTGATAAATTTCGCCTCGTTGCCAATCCCCTCCGGATACTGAATCCGCCACGACTGGTTCAGCGACACCGTTATCGGTTCTGCAATCGGCTCAATCTCTCCGGCAGGCAGCGCCGGTTCCACCACAGAATGAATACGCTTCTGCACCCGTTTGAACAGATTATCCCCCGTATCCCCAATGTAGATGCAATATTCCTCGCTCCATGCCTTGCACGGCGCAACCGCAATATCCTCCCAGTCATAGTTCGTCACATCCTCAATGCGATACGTGCGAACGACTTTACCCTCGCGATTGAACAGATACAGCTCTGGTTCGCCGCCGGAATCCGTATGCCCCCACAGATAGTCCGGATTCGCATGGCTCACCGCAAGACCGCTAATCTCATTCAAGACCGGCTGGTCCGGTACCACCGTCTCGCTCACCTCATAATCCGTACACGGAAGCTCCGCGTGCGCGATTGCCGGAAATACCACCAATGATGCTATGAATATTAAGTATGTGTGTTTCATGAATTCACGTCTTTACACAATTGTTGCCGGATACTTTGTACCCACTTTTACACTTGGTCGCTTTGCATGTGCCTGTTGAACATGACACCGCAGTCGCATTGGCTTTTGTACACTTTGTGCCATGACTTCCGCAATTGGAATTTGAATTGGCCTCACACCCATTGTTGTATTTGTGATAACCGGACTTGCATGATGTCGCTTTGCAAACACCGGTAGAACATGACACTGCAGTCGCATTGGTTTTTGTACACTTTGTGCCATGACTGCCGCAGTTGGTATTTGAATTGGCCTCACACCCATTGTTGTATCTGTGATAACCAGAGTTGCATGATGTCGCAACGCAAATGCCGCTGCTGCAGCTAAATGTATTGCCGTTCGCACGCACACCTGCATTGCAGGCTGTCCCATGAACCCCGCAATGCTCATTGCTGTGTGCTTCACAGGCGCCGTTATACAGGTGATAACCGCTTTTACATCCCGTCGCTATGCATTTGCTGTCGGCACACGTAGAACTCACAGAATTGCTCAAATTGCAAACATTATTGCAGGCTCCGCAATGCAGTGGATTATTCTTGATATCCACACACAGCGAGTTGCAATTCGTCGTACCAACGACCGTGCACTTATCCGAGCATTTGGCGGAGCGTCCTTCATTGCTCCTGTCACAAACCTGATCAGCATCACAATTATTTCCGTGACTTCCGCAATTAGCCTTTGTATTTGGCTCGCAGGGAATATTGATATCAAATTCATTCAATTCATTATAAACGTGATATCCGCTGTCACATACTTCTGCTTTGCATTGAAAATCTGTTGTACATTTATTATCCTTGTAATCTATCCATCCGGCCAAAGCATAACAGTTGTTGTTGAATGATCCGCAGGCCGCCGTGCTGTTGGGTTCACAGCCATCGTTCTCGCGATTCCAGTGATACCCATTTTTGCACTTGCTCACCACACAGGTGGCGACCTGTATCGTTATACGTTCATCGTCGCCCGGTTCGTCATCGCCTGGTTCGTCATCGCCCGGTTCACCATCGCCCGGTTCGCCATCGCCCGGCTCATCATCGCCCGGTTCACCATCGCCCGGCTCATCATCGCCCGGTTCACCATCGCCCGGTTCACCATCGCCCGGTTCATCGTCGCCATCTGCAGGCGCACAGCCACTTTCCGGGTCATCAATATCTGCGGGATCACACCGTCCATCGGGGTCTTCACCATTTTCGGGCTCGCCATTTTCAGGAACCTCCGTGATTTCCACGACGATGTCCTGCATCACACAGGCGTATAACTCGACGCCATCCACCTGAGCAGGATTCCCCAATTCCCGAAAATAGTCCGCACAATTGATTTCACTGTCACCGCATGCTTCGACGCTGTCAGCGACACACGCCCGCCAGATATTATCCGGATCAAATCTGTTATACAGGTGGAATCCCGGTGCGCATTTCTCTGCAACACACTTCTGTTCATCAGAGCATCCCCCTTCACTCCAGCCCGCAGTCGTCCTGCAGTCGATCCCCCCGCACATACGTTCATCATCCTGTTCGCAGACGGTTTTGGCCGCGACCAGTGTGATCGATTCAGTATTATCAGGCGTATAATCCAGCAAATTGCCGTCTGCGTCGATATAATAATCTTCCGGATTCGGATGGTATCCTGCTTCGCAAGAATCCACCTGGCATATCCCCATTACACAACTGGTACCGACACTATTCAAAATCCCTGCATAACAGGAATTGCTGCATTTGCCGCAGTTACGGGCATCCGTTTGCAAATCCACACACATATGGTTGCACGCCTGAGTGCCTTCGGTGCAATTGGGATCACCAACACAGCCATATCGCTGCGCATTCACCGCTTCATCAAACACGCACACAGCGTATTGTGACGGGCACAATCCATAACGAATCTCATCAGTGCTGGCCGGATTATCCGGTTTGCCAATAAACCCAAGCTGATAGGATTTGGGGTCATCCGGATTGTAAAGCGGCAGATCAAACGCCTGCATGCGACGACAAGTCTCATCATCCTGCACAAACTGTTGGCATGTGCTGCATATCGCTTCGTTGAATTCTGCATCACCGTCATTATCATCAGGATCTGACGGGGGATCGCCCGGCTCATTCTCTAATTCAGCAGTATCCACACACGGTTTGCAGGCTTTGAACGCATCCAGCACTTCCACGCGGTCCCGATAGCACTTCATCGTATCAAGTTCGAGATACCGATTTCCCAAATCATCCAGAAGCACCCTGCCGGGCGGACACTTCACAAGCCCGTGGTTTTCTGTGACGTATTTGGTATAAGTGTCGTCTCTCCACTCGCATCCAAATAATTGAGCGATAATCAGCATTGACATTGTCAGAATCAGTGTGCGTTTCATGATGTTATCCTCCACGACACTCAGGTCGAATGCTTATTGGTGATGAAATCTCGCGACTCAATCGCATATTCAGCGGCATTCCGCTCACAGAGATAACGGCACAGCTACCGCCCCGTCTATTCGTCTGAACACTCAAGATAGTAATCAGAATTCTTCCCCTCACCATCTTCGTAAATATCACATGATTGTTTTGGTTTGCACGACCTACAATTCTCGCGGTATTTCAACCAGCTTGATTCATCAGATTCCCACGAATCTCCCATCCTCACACAAAGCGGTATCCCATTTTGCCAAACGCTCAATTTATATGGTGAGGCACACGTATCACACGATTCCAGTCCCAACATACTCAATTCGATTTCACACCCATTGGTTGGTAAATCATTATCGCAATCACTAAACCCTTCTCGACAAGTCATCTCGCAATCACCCTTCACACACTTGCGATCGGCATTTGGGTAATTCGGGCAGGCATTTCCTTTAGTCCCGCAATTCTCCTCATCATCTTCGACACATTTGTCTTCATCTATATGATAACCGGGTTCACAAAAAACAGGTACGCAATTTGACAATCTGCATGCATTTTCCACTGCATTTGGAAACACTATGTCCGCACACTTTATGCCGCAACCACCGCAATTATCAGCATCACTCTGCGTATCAAAACAGCCATTCTGGCAAGGCATCAATCCTTCCGAACACCCCGCCGCGCAGTCATATCCAGTGTTATCCGGCAATTTTGTGCAATAGGGTAAACTCGTACCAGCACACTTTTTCTCGTGACTGCCACAATGTTCATTCGAATCCGGTTCACACAGATTGTTATATTCATGATAGCCAGAGGCACACGTCTTTACGACGCACTCATACTCGTCCTTTGCATTTTTGTCACAGGAACCGGTCGCCCACCCAGAGAAGATTCTCGTACAGTCATAATTATATGAACCACATGCAGTCTCGGTATTATCCTCGCATTTCGTATTAGTGCTGTCAAAATGATACCCGCTTTCGCACTTGGTCACTTCGCATTTTAACGTTTCGAGATTGCACACCGAATACTTTTCGCCTTTCTCAGGTTTTGCTGTGCAATCCAGTCGGTTGGGACCACAATGCTCAATCGTATCTTCTTCGCACATCGGATACGCGACGTTTTGGTTCACCAGATGGTAATGACCGGTACAGCCTGTCGGATAACACTCAGTACCATCGCAATACCCCGTCTGCCACCCAGGTATCTTCGTACAATCATTGCCGCCGCAATTTCTCTCGTCATAGTTCACACAGGCTTCTGTCTCTGCGTCATAATGCGTCCCCGGATAACACTTCTTCTTCGAGCCAACTGCCAAATTTGTGCAATAATAGCTGCCGAGATTCTCAACATTCTGTTCGCACCAAAAATAGACCGGACAAATATGACCTTCAAAAGCAAGCAAATACTCACCTGGGCAATTAGTACTGTCGCACGTCTTACGCTCTAGCGTCCATGGTTCCATATAGCGAATCTCTGTCAAAACCGAGCCCGCATCCGCGTCCTGTGGCGGACAAAAAGTAAACTCCCCGGACATCTGGCGATAGCGCTCGTACTTGCTCTCCTCAAGCGTACACGAGGACGCGATGATCATGATAAACAGAACGCTCAACCCTACCAGTTTCCATCTCATCGCTCACCTCGCCAGTTCCCGGTCTACTCACTACACTTTTTCTCATGATAAAAACCATCCACGCCGTCTCTGCATCCGTAATCGTAATAAAACCCGTTCGTCACATCAAACACATCGAACTGATTGCACGTACCTTGGGGATGACACTCATGCGCAAAGGTCGTCACCCCCCGATCCAGAACCTTGTCTTCGCCCGAAGTGGACACAAGATAGGTCGCTCGGTTGTTGCACAAAGCCGCACACGTCTCAGGGCTCCATTTGTCTTTTCCCTGCCAGCCAGTCTTCTTATTCCCATGGTACCTGTAGTTCGACCAATCCCCGTTCTGTTTCCAGAAAGCCACGGCCAGCTTGCAAACGCTGGCTTTGTAATCATAATAAACTTTTTGGCCTTCCCAGTCCGCATTATTGTGGAACTGCACCCCATTTTCCGTTGAATAATTTGAATAGTAATCCCCCTGCCTCAAACACAGCGGAATATCAACAGTCCCGCCATGTATTCCCAATTCCGGAGATATGGTCCCGCACGGGGCAAACGGTTCTGTACACGCACAAGTGCCGAAATCGTCCTTCAGGCCATATTCGCTCAGCTTATCCTGAATGCATCTGGGAATCACAACATCTTTGCTCGTTTTCGTCTTACCACAGGCGGCATAATGATATTCGTCCGCATTGCAGCTGCATTTGCCATTGCCATCATACGTCAGCCCATATTTGTAAAGCTCCGTCTCACAGCCATCGCTCAGCGTATTGTTGCAATCCCCCATGCCATTGGCGCATACATACTTGCAGCTGCCATTCTCGCATGTCGTGATCACCGATTCATATCTCCCGCACGAGGTATCACAATCACCGCAATGCGCAGCGTCATTTTGCGTATCATAACATCCATCTGCGCATTTCTCTTCGCCTTCCAAACACTCAGGCACACATTCGCCATTCGAACACACTTTCTCATCAAGCGTGCAATTATCAGGTCCCGCGCCGCATTGCATATCTGTATCCTGATAACAGCCAGCTCTGTCTAAGTGATATCCGACCTCACACTGTATGGCGATGCAGTGACCAGCACTGCAATATCCAAGCTCCGCTTCCTCCCCCGAAGCCAGCCACCCCGTATTCCGTCCGCAGCTGTTGTTCCACGATCCACACGCAAAATACGAATCCTTTTCACAGCCTTTGTCATCAAATGATTTATGGTATTCATCCGCGCACAAATAATCGACACACTCGCCGCCGATGCAGGCCACTTGTTTAACCCCATCGCCCGCATGACATGTATTGTCATGACTGCCGCAGCTCATGATCGAATCGACTTCGCAGGCACCATCATCAAGCAGATGGAAATCCTCCCTGCATGCAGATGCCTTGCAAACGCCTTCGATACAATCGCCTTTTTTCCATCCCTGCGTTCCCGCACAATTGATTTCCCCCACGCCACAGATTTCAATGCTATCTGCAACGCATTTGCCGTTTTTCAGGTGGTAGCCTTTGTTGCATTCATTGGCGATGCAATTTGAATTTGCATCACAACCGCGTGTTTTGGAATTCGGAACATCTTCTTCTGTGCAAATGCAGGGAACGACGGCCAGATTTGTGCAATAATAGCTGCCGGGCTTCTCATCATTCTGCTCACACCGAAAATCGACCGGACAAATGCTGCCTTCAAAAGCGAGCGAATATTCTCCGGGGCAATTGGTGCTGTTGCACGATTTAACCTCTGTTGCACCCGATTCCATATAGCGGATTTCCGCCAAAACCGAGCCCGCAGCCGCATTCTGCGGCGGGCAAAACGTAAACTCCCCCGATTTCTGGCGATAGCGCTCGTATTTGCTCTCCTCAAGCGTACACGACACCGCGATGATCATGATGAACAGAACGCTCAACCCTACCAGTTTCCCTCTCATCGCTCACCTCGCCAGTTCCCGGTCGACGAACAACAATCACATGCGTTTTAGCACTTAATCACGGCATGTCTCTTCATGATAATATCCATTCCCCCCATCTTTACACCCATAATCATAATAAAAACCATTATATTGATCATATGTATCGAACTGATTGCAAGTCGACTTTGGATTACAGCGATGTGACTTTGTGAATGTAACACCTTGATTGGACACGTAATTATTCGGACGGTCACTGTCAAATTGCTGTTCGGAATTGCACAAAACCGCACAAGTATCAGAATTCCATTTATCTTTACCGTGCCAGCCAGTTTGCTTATTGCCAAAGTTTCGATACCCTGCCCATTGATAATTGGGTGCCTCCTTATAAAAAGACACTCTAAGCTCACATCCACGTCTCATATAATTATATGACACCCCATTGTGCTCGTTAATAAACTCATCATGATGGATTGAACGATCTTCTGGATAATTGCTATAATAATCACCCTGTTTCAAACACAATGGCACACTAACATTTGTGTCGTTATAACCGATATCAGCATCTATCGTACCACAAGCTGTGAATTGCGATTCGCAGACGCATTTGCCTTCACTATTCTCCACCAGACCATAATCCGATGCATTGTGGATACAAGTTGGAGTCCCGGTTGCAGTTACCCACTCGCTATCATAAGTAGACAAATCCCCCGTTCCACAAGCCAAATACCCATCGATACAACCACAGGTACCATCACTTTTACGCTCTAATCCATTAATGACAAACTGATCATTTTCAATACAAGCCGGAGCATATGTACCATCACTTAGTTTTCTCGTACCACACTGTGTATACGAATCTTCACAGCCACATGCATCATTGCCATGGCTCACCAAATGATAATTTGACGCATTTTGAATACAAAGCGGTATTTTTTTACCATTCAAAGATCTCGTCGAACCACACTGTGAATATGGATTCTTACAACTGCACCTACCACCCGCATTATTCAGGTGATACTTATCCAAACCATCTATACAAAGTGGAACATCATCCTGTGAACCTGTTTTAGTCAGTCCACAATCAACAAATGGCGCAACACAGCTGCATGAACCATCATTGTTATCTTTGAGATTATAATCATTCAAATATGTTTCACAGCCATTATTCCAATCATTATCGCAATTGCCATAGCCTTTAGTGCACGTATATTTACAAAAACCATTCTCACACGACGTACTTACCGAATCACCAACATAACACTTGGTGCTGCAATTACCACAATGAGAAGCATCTATTTTCGTATCAAAGCAACCATCAGTGCATTGTTCCTCGCCTTCAGGACAATCGCCAACGCATTCTCCTTTCGAACATACTTGGTTCTTCTCCGCACAATTGTCAAGTTCGCTACCACAAGACTCATTACTATCCTGTTCACATGATTCGTCTAATAAATGATAACCCGATGCACACGCTTCTGCGACACATTCTTTATCCACACATGTTCCTGCATTCTGGTTCTCTCTACTTTTAACCCATCCTACCTTATCGCCACAGTCAAAATTCCATCCGCCGCACGCTGAGTAAGTATCTTTTTCGCAACGCGTCTCATCCTGCGATTTATGATAATCATCTGCGCACAAATAATCCACACACTCTCTATCAATGCATGCAACCTGTTTCACACCGATGTTTACATCACACATATGACCATGAATGCCGCAGTTCATGAGCGAATCCACCTCGCAAGAGTCATTATATAGGTGAAACCCCTCGCCACATTCAGCCGCAACACATGTTCCCGCTCTACACTCGGCTTTTGTCCATCCCTCTGTTTCTGTGCAATTGTTCTCCCCCACCCCACATGCCTCAACACTATCCTTAACACAACCGCCGTTTTTCAGATGGTAATTATCAACACATTCTTTCGCAATGCAGATTGAATGCTCATCACATCCGCGCGACCTGGAATTTGGAACATCTGCTTCTGTGCAAACGCATGGAATCACTGCGATATTCGTGCAATAATAACTGCCAGCCGTCGAAGCATCCTGTTCGCACCAATAATCGACCGGACAAATGCTGCCTTCAAAAGCGAGCGAATATTCTCCGGGGCAATTGGTGCTGTTGCACGATTTAACCTCCGTTGCCCCCGATTCCATATAGCGGATTTCCGCCAAAACCGTTCCCGCAGCCGCATTCTGCGGCGGACAGAACGTAAAATCCCCGGACTTCTGGCGATAGCGCTCGTACTTGCTCTCCTCAAGCGTACACGAGGACGCGATGATCATGATGAACAGAACGCTCAACCCTACCAGTTTCCCTCTCATCGCTCACCTCGCCAGTTCCCGGTCGACGAACTATCACCTACTCATCACACCGCTTTTCATGATAATAGCCATCAACACCGTCTTTGCAGCCATAGTCGTAATAACGATCATTATACGCATCAAATGCATCAAACTGATTGCAGACGCCCTTCGGGTAACATTGATGCGTAACCGTCATACTTACATTTGCATTGGAAATGCCACCGCGCGGATTGGAAGAGGAAATCTCCGTTCTTTTGGTATTGCACAAAATCTCACAAGTGTCAGAACTCCATCTATCTTTTCCCTGCCATCCAGTCTTTTCATTACCCAAATACTTATAATACCCCCAGCGTCCATCTTGTTCCCAAAAAGACACAGACAATTGGCAACCATTATTCGCTTTATAATCATAATAGACATGCTGATTATTTACCCACTTATCATTTCTAAATCGTGAACTATTATTTCCTGATTGAGAATTATCACTCAAAGAATGATTTGAATAATAATTGCCTTGTTTCAAGCACAGTGGGAGCTCCGTTAACGTATCATTCACACCGATCTCAAGCCTAATCGTACCACACTGCGTATACGGTTCTTCACATCCACATGTTTTCCCATTATCCTTCAATCCATAATTATCCAACTTGTCCTGAAGGCATCTGGGAAAACTCGTTTTATCTGTCGTAATCTTGCCACAAGTAGCATAACTCGCCTTACAACGACATTCACCTTCGATATACTCCAAACCGTATTTGTTCACTTCGGTTTCGCAACCGTCACTCATACTCCCATTGCAATCGCCGTATCCAGGAAGACAGGTGCATATACCTTTTTCATTGTATTTTAATTTTAACATGGATAAATCCGTTTCACATCCATCACTCATATCATTATTGCAATCGCCCCTACCTGCCGGACATTGATAATTGCACTTGCCTTCATCACACGTTGTAATCACTGTGTCATGTGTATCACATTTCTTCTCACAATTCCCACAATGAGAAACATCTTTATTCGTATCAAAGCAACCATCTGTGCACTGTTCCTCACCTACTGGACAAGTACTCACACATTTACCGTTCGAACAAATCTTATCATCCAGCGCGCAATTGGTGCCACCACAATTCGAATTGGAATCCTGCTCACACAAATCTCTTATCAAATGGTATCCATCATCACATTTATATGCAATACAATGACCAGCTATACACGCACCATTAGACTCGCCATCATCACTCTCATTAAACCGCCAACCGACTCTGGTTCCACAACTATTATTCCATGATCCACACGCTTGATACTTATCCATTTCACACGCTTTATCTGTTTCGGATTTGTGATAATTTGTATCACACAAATAATCCACACACGCTCCTTCAATGCATGCGACCTGCTTCACACCAAAGTTTACATCACACTTATGACCATGACTGCCGCAGTTCATAATCGAATCCACCTCGCAAGAATCATTATCCAGGTGGAAATTCTCACCACATTCAGTCGCAACACATGCTCCCGCTCTACACTCGGCTTTTGTCCATCCCTCAGTTTCTGTGCAATTGATTTCACTCGCCCCACATGCCTCAACACTATCCGCAACACAACCAGTATTATTCAGATGGTATCCATCTTTGCAACTTGCAATAATATTATCTTCAATACACCCAAACTCTCCCTTTCCGTCATTATTCTTTCTAAAACCACAAATTGGATAATCTTTTGGGCAAATCTGGTGCTGAGCTGCCTCGGAATAAGCACCGATGCTATTGTTATTCTGGTCACTGCCCATAAAACTCAGCTGTTTTGCTGGCGAGCCATCCTTAATAAATTCAAAAAAGCCATTGCTCCTAAAATTCATGCAGGCGAGGTAATCGAGACGATATTCATTGCAAAGCTCACAGCCTGAATCTGATTTGCATCTGTTCGTGTCGTCAAGGCATTCCTGCCCCTTAAATCCTCCCTTGGGATACTTGTTATCGCTATCATTTTCTGCGCATGTTAGTGTCGGAAAAAAAACATTATGTTCATCGAACTCCGGAGGGCAAGTCACCACGCGGCCGTCTTTCACATATGCATCGTAGGTCGCATCTTTCCACTCACATCCGTTCAATCCCCCCGCCATCACGGCAGATGCGATCATGATTAACAAAGCTTTACGTGTCATATTCAAATCTCCCCAAATCAACGGTCATGTGCCGAATCTTGCCATTTTGGCATTCAGCATCCTGGTTTTAGATGATATCGCATCCTGATTCAACAGGTAAGAATCGGAGGTTCAAGGTTATCGTAACGATTCCCCCTTTATGCTCATTTTGACGGCTTACGCCGTAAGCACATGATTGGCGCGGCTACGCGCCGCAGGCGGCAAGGGGCGTTGTTCCGCGAACGCCCCTTGCATTCCCGCGCGGCTGGGGGCTCTGCCCCCCGTCCCCCGGCTTATTTTCTATTCATTCCTATTGCGTCGCTGAAACGCCGTCCATGGCGTTACATCTGTCACTTTTCAAGTGACCCACAGTTCGCAATATCAAATCCGCAGCGTCTCTCGCGCATTGCGCTTCGACTTGCGCATTTGATTTGCTCACTGGCCTCTCGATTCGCACCGTTCACCGGACGGTGCTCATCTCGGGCCCCGCCAACGTCCTGTTGGCGGGGATGTCGTTAGCTCATCATGACGACCTACGGCCGAATATTTGAATATGGCTGTAAAGCATACGGACTGAACTGTTAAGGATTATCGCATTTAACCCTGGGTTCAATATTGCTTACGAGCTCTCCCCGCCTGCACACTGCAGCCGCAGGCTTTCCACCGACTCGACACTCATGCCTGTGCATTTGGCGATCACGTCACTCGAAAAGTCTGAGTTTTGAACGAGCTGCATTGCAATACGCTGCCGCTCCTCATTCGCACCGGTCTCTCTGCCTTCCTCTCTGCCTTCCTCTCTGCCTTCCTCTCTGCCTTCCTCTCTGCCTTCCTCTCTGCCTTCCTCATAAATCTCTGCAAATACGCCTGTCATGATCTGCCTCCCTTGTGGTGTACGCTTAATAAAAGCGCATCTTTTTGCCAGCTCATCATAGTACATTTTGTCCGGGTTTGCACATGCCATATCATGCATCAATCGCCCAAGCGGCGTATCATCGATCTGTGCCCCATTTACAAATGTAATATGAACACCTGTATTCTCCTCATCCGCCAGATGCCTGCACTGGCATTCAAACGGATACTGCGGCTTTGCTTTTTTGTAATAATCTGTTCTGGTTACAAAGACGACATGCTGCTCGGGAAGCGATTCATAATCCACGCCTTCACGAAGCATCTGCACATCTGTCATTGACGCATAAAATCTTGCGCGTTTTAACAGGTTCGCGTTCGGTTTTACCTGGATCTCCAGGTCATACATAACCCCACTTGCATCGAAAGCCACAATATCCAGAATTGCATTGTGCCCCTTGGCATTTCCTGCTTTTAAATTCACAATGTGCTGCTGCGGCTGAACATGCACAAGATGCACCGGATTGCCCAGAATAATACTCAAAATTAGCTGTGTGCATGGAATACTCTGCCCCAAAACCACTGTCATATACTTGTCGTCATAAAGACACATGCGTTCAAGTCGATCCAGATTCTTCTGTGAAAGCATCGTAGGATTAAACATCTTGACCTCCTGTTCCAGTTATCGTTCATCCCAGCACCCTATATATGTGGCAATCAAAATAATTTCGGCCAAAAAAAATTCATTTTATTCGCATTTCAAGCGCACGCAGGGTATACCGCCCTCGCTGTAACTGCCGCAGCAATGCGTCTGTTTTCACTGCAGATCAAACGATTTCCAACGCCCCAAAATTTGCGATGTCGCGGATAAAACACACAAAACCAGCGCTTATACTCATCGTCGCAGGCGCAATGCTGATGCTCTTTGTTGCCCGAATCCTCGGACACATGGATATCGTCATGCCGACATTCGGCGCGCTGATGACCGGAGGATGGCTCTTTCAGGACAACCTGTGGCATTACCGCAGACTCAATCTGTTCGTGAGCATGACGCTGGCGGCTCTCATCGGCCTATCCCTGTCCATCCTGTCGCAGCAGATAGCCCCATGGGGCAGCTATATCGGAATCTTCATCGGATTCCAGATGGTCGCCGCCATTCTGGTCATCGGCAGAACCCAGATTTATCCCTGCTTCGGCGCATTCTCTCTGCCGCTCATCTTTCAGACCACATCGTGGTGGTATCCGGTTTCGGTCGCCGCGCTCGCCGGTTTTATGCTGCTTGTGCAGTGGTGTCTCGAAAAAAGCGGCGTCCGGAGTCCGCTCCAGGATGGCGAGTTTCCCAATCTCCCCGAGCACCGCAAAGAGCGCATGTTATTCTATCTGCGCGTATCCACAGGACTCATTCCAATTCTGGTGCTCATCCCCGTGATGAAGCAGCTGGGCGACATCAATGTGCATCTGCTGCTGCAAGCCCCGCTGTTCGTCACCTATACGACTTTTTGCAACGAGCATTCGACGTTCATCCGGTTTCCCAAACAAACCTGGGCACAGCTGGTCATGGCTGCAGCCATCGGCATGTCTTTCTGCTGGATCGCACACACCCTCCCGTCATCCATCAGCGATGTATTGTCCATCCCCATTTGCACGGGCTGTTCGGTCGCACTCACGCTGTTTCTGGCTGGCCGCTTCTTTGTCAAACGCTTTCCGCCGGCCGTTTCCATGGCCATCACGCCATTTCTGGCAACCAGCCTGATGACGTCTGGCGTTCAGGTCATTCTGTTTCCTGTGTTCGTGGCAGTCGCTGCGGCCTATTGCATTTTTATGGCCTGGGCATTCAGACGTCATCCCAAATACGAAAACATGGATCTGCACTATCTGTAGTAAATCTATTCCCATCCCATCATCTCTGTGATACAGACATCATCGGATATCTGCTTTCAAACAAAGGTGCAGAAACGATGAAAAAACAACTCTATGGCGCTCTGATTTATCATCAGAAAGTGATCACCGAAAAGCACATTTCGGGTTCGCAAATCACGATTGGAAGCGCACCAAATACAGATTTCGGCGTGGACCTGCCGGCCTTCGGCAAGTCCTACACCATCTTCGACAGCAAAGACGGCGGGACGATTTATCTGACGCCCCGGATGGTCATCAGTGCCTCGTGCGGCGGCGGCTGCCGCCCCGGCCAGTCCCATGAATCGTCCTATCCATTCGGCGAATCCGACTGGCTGATTCTCAATCTGGCCCCCGGCTACGACTTTTTGCTGTGCTACACCGCCGCAAACAAAGCCCCGGTCGCCGGAAGCTCCCTGCTGGTGCTCTCACAGGCGCTCGAAAGCCCCATCGCCCGCACGCTCGTTCTCAGCTTTTTGCTCCATTCGATCTTTCTGTTCATCGCGGGAATGACCGGTCAAAAAGTCGAAGCAACGACCTATAAAGGCCTCGAATCGCGCTGGGTCGAAATTCTCAGCCAGGTCGAAGAACATGTCGAAGAAGATAAACCCGAAGAGAAACTCCCGGTAATCGAAGATGTCGACGACGTCATCATTGACGATTCGCTCAAAGACATGGACCGCCCCAAAATCGATGACTCGCAGTCGCCGGTTGCAAACCCGAATAAAGCCGATAAACCGGTCGGCATTCAGGCGGCGCTGGGCGGCGCCAAAATGCACGATATGGCCAGTTTGTTCGGCACAAGCGCCGGTCTCGGCGATGCGACAGATTTCATGCCCGAAACCGCCGAAGGTGATGCATTTGGCACAGGCGCCGGATTCGGCGCGGGTCTCAGCGGCATCGGTATCGCCGGCGGCGGCGGCGGCGGCGGCGGTTATGGGTCCGGCATCGGCGGCATCGGCGGCGGCGGCGGCGGTGACGGCTCTGGCTCTTCAAAAGTCAAAGGCCCCAAAAAATCAGGCGTCAAACAAAAACCAAAACTCACCATGGATGCACCGAAACAAGGCGCTTTCTGCAAAGAATCCAACATCCGCGACGTCGTTCAGAAACGCGCCAACGCCCTCCGAAACTGCTACGAACAGCAGCTCCTCGCCAACCCCGACCTCGCCGGAAAAATCATCGTCTTCTGGAAAATCGGACTCGACGGAAAAGTCACCGACGCCTCCATCAAATCCTCTACCATGAGCAACGCCAAAGTCGAATCCTGCCTCACACAGACCGTGCGCCGCCTCCGATTCGATCCCCCCGATGGCGGCATCTGCGTCATCGAATTCCCATTCGTTTTCACCGCCGCACAGTAGACTTCCGAATTGCAAAAATTCCCAACAAAAACAAAACAATAGCAAGCAAATCACAAGACTCACCACTGAATCCGCGCACCATCGCCGCGCACCCGCTGTCTTTCTTTTTGGGATACAGCGTTTCGTTCAGCCAGCGCTGATGCGCCACAACCGACGTCGCAATCGCGAATTCCTCGCATTTCTCGTCACCATACGAAGTCACGCCGACCACATACTGCGCGCCTTCCATCATAAACAGCACGGCACCGCCCGAATCCCCGCTGCACGGCCCGCCATCCCGCAGCGAACTTTTTACCGTCCCATACGGCATCTTCGCGCCATCCGCCGTGCACCACGACTCCGTACACCACTTGTCAAGCGTTCCCGTCCAAACACGGCGCTTATTGTACGCGCCGGTCTCATCCACCCCGAACCCCACAAACGATACATCCTGCTTTTGGTCGACAATCGCCTTCACTTTCGAAAAATCGGTCAATACCGGCAAAGGCCGCGCCACATCCGCTCCAACAGCCGAACGCAGCCACACCACACCGATATCGTTCATATTCGTCAGGCTGTCATAATCGGAATTCACGCGGTACCGCTCGATTTCAAACACGCGTTCCGCCGCAGGCGCTCCCGCATCCACATCGGCCACCACTGCGATCTTGTTGCCGCTATACAGCTCGCCAAACGGAAACCCCGCATCATCGACCAGACAATGCGCCGCAGTCAGCACAACGTTTTCCGCAATCAGCACACCCGAACAATACGCATGATAATCCTTCGTGCCGTCTTTTTCGCCGGCGATCACAAGCGCCACAACACTTCCAAAATCTGCATTGCCGGCCTCTTCGCCATATAATATCGCAGCGCGAGTGACGCCCAAATCCGCACGTTCGTCCGCACATCCGCACAGCATCAGCGCTGCAGCCATCATCATCCAAATCTTTCGCATTCGCACACCGCTCCGCAATTTCTGCAAAACCACACACAACGCTTTGTAATTATAAAGAAAAATGCACATCATTGCCATTATTTCGGTCGCTTTCGGCGGCGCATGCGGCGCCACACTTCGCTATCTGGTCTCGCAAATTCCGCTGTTCCAGACAGCATTTCCGTGGGCCACATTCGCAGTCAATCTCGTCGGCGCGCTCCTCATCGGCTTCATCGTCGGCCTGGCCCCCGGACACCTCTCCCCAAACGCCGTCATCTGCCTCAAAACCGGATTCTGCGGCGGCCTCACCACATTCTCGACATTCGCGCTCGAAGCCCTCACGATGTTCGAAAAAGGCCGCATCCTGCCCGCGTCCATCTACATCCTGGCCAGCGTGATACTGTGTATTATCGGCGTTTTCGCCGGCCGCGCGATCGCCATGCGCTGCATAAACTAGGTGTTGCCGCGTTCTGCGCTGCGCGCAGTACACGCGTCGTGCCAGGGCTTTCGCACCTGCGTGCGATGCGCCCTGCCGCGCACGGCTATGTGCTCGGGCCTGTCGCCCTTGCGCGCATACGCCGTGCGCCTGCATATCATCCGCCGCGATCAAAAGATACATCCGCTGTGGGGATGCAAAATGCAAAACAGACGGTGATTGCACCAAACTGCGGATTTGCAAGGCATCCAAAATAACAACGCCCGCGTATTGGCTTTGCCAATAGCGGGCGTGGCGAGCCGTATGCGCTGCGCGCATAGGCTCGCAGGGGCGTGGCGCAGCACGCCTCTTTCCAAAACAATTATTTCTTTTTGTTGCTGACCATAATCTGCGGGAACGGAATTTCGATGCCGGCCTTGTCGAGCTGACGCTTGGCGTTGATCGTGAGCGCTTCCTTGACGCCCCAGTATTTGTCGCCTTCGCACCATGCACGCAGCTGGTAGTGAACCGCAGATGTGCCCAAATCGATGAGCACCACTGCAGGCGCAGGATCGCCAAGCACACCGTCGACTTTGAGCGCTTCTTCGAGAGCGCGGCGAGTGGCGTCGAGATCGGCTTCGTAGGCAACCGAAACATCGACATCGGCACGGCGGATATTCTTGGAACTGATGGTAACACCATTGCGATCGATTTCGATTTTGCACTGTGCCGTCACGCGTTCGCGAACTGCCCAGTAATCATCGCCTTTGCACCATACACGCACCTGATAGTTGGTCGTACCGCCGGGCGTCACGCTGAGCAGATAGACAAACGATTTGTGGCCCTTGTCGTCTTCGAGGATTGCGCCTTCGACATCCATGGCGCGTTCAAGTGCGGCGCGGACGGATGCGAGGTCGGATGCATAGGGCACGGCGATATCGACATCGGCACGACGATATTCCTGCGTGCAGTTATCGATGGTTGCGCCCGAAACGACGCTGTTGGGAATCGTGATGACGCGGTTGTCGAGCGTGACGATCGTCGTCGTGAACAATTTAATGGCCGAAACAGTACCCGTCTGACCTGCAGCTGTGATGAAATCGCCGAGCTTGAAAGGACGGAAGACGACCAGCATGACGCCGGCAGCCAGATTCGACAGCGTGCCCTGGAATGCCAGACCAATCGCCAGACCTGCGGCCGCGAGAATGGCTGCAAACGAAGTCGTTTCAATGCCAAAGATCGAAAGGCATGCCAAAACAATGATAACGACAATGCCCCAATAAACGCCGCTGCCGATGAATCCCGGAAGCGGTGATGTACCGTCGTCGTGAAGCCCTCTTTTGGCGGCTCTGACAACGGCTTTGCTGATGAGTTTGGCGACGATCAAACCGATGATCAGCAGCAGCAATGCGCCGATAACCGATGCGCCATACTCGATTGCCTTGTTGAGCAAATCGTTGTCTGTAAGGTGTTTGGCCCAGCCTGAAATCATCTTGGCGCCCTGAGTTGCGCCTTCGGCAGCCTTATCACCGGCCGCAGCCACATTATCTGCGGTTTTGGCGATGTCCTGGCCGAGCACTACGTGAAGATTCTCGAACATCTGATTACCTCTCAAAAAAACGAAAAAAAACGTCGGCTCTGCGCCGACACCCGCGCAATTTATAACACGATTCCGGTTCGCTAAAAACCACGATTCATAAAAAAAACCCCGCACCCATTGGGTGCGGGGTTCTGTGAAGTTATAAGCCAAAGGCTATGGGCAATCTGTTTATATGCCCGTACAGCCAGGAAATTAATAATACCAGTGCCAGTGCTCCCAGTTGAATCCCTTGAATCCATAACGGGAGGCATTGTTGGTGAGCCAGACATACAGCGAATTCGAGCCATGTTTGGGGATGCCGCTCACGTCAACGGCATTGCCGCTGCTGTGATAGCTGTATCCAGGATATGCAGCATCTGCCGGGGAGAAACCACGATCGACATAGAGTTCGATGCAGCCTTCGTTGCCGCCGATGCCGCCGGTTACCGCAACAGTCGCTTCATCGGTCATGCCGCGGAACGAGCTGTTGATGCCATTAATGCCGCCGGCTTTGGCCATATCGTCGAAATGCGGCGCAGCACTCGCGCTGAGTTTGCCGATAACCGCACCGTTTGCACCGTGAATATCTGCAGGCGTGTAGCTCACAGGCTGACCATTGTTATAGTCGAATGCAATGGCTTTGCCTTTTTCGTTTGTGTATCCGGGGGAAGCCATGCGGAGCTTGGCCCATGTTGCCGCATCGCAAATCGATTTGCCGTTGCCGTGCATATTTTTGAAATAGGAGCAGACTTCGGTAGCCGATTTCACATGGTGATACTGGAAACGCATCAATGCGGTAGCCGTGCCTTTGCCAAAGCTGCCGTCCACACCGATGTTGTTGCCATAGCGGCCGGCTTTGTGGACATTCAAAAGCTTCTGCAGCGTTTTCACCTTGTTGTTGTTCTGACCGTATTTGACGGTTTCATTGCCGGTATAATCGCTGGCATCCAGCTGGATCTGTGAAGAATCTTCCTGCGGTTTCTGTTCTTCCTGAGCAGGTTTTTCGGGTTCGGTCACGGCAGGTGTTTCGTTTGCAGGGACGGTGACTGCAGGTGTTTCGGGGGCTTTGGAGCCCTTGATGGCCGCAAGTGTCTTGGGACCGCAGATGCCGTCGACATCATTGCCGGTAAATCCGTACGAAAGCTGCCAGTTGGCAATGGCCTGAGAAGTAATCTTGCCGACATAGCCGTCGACGGCGGATCCCGTCAGACCGACAGCAGCCTGAATCTCTTTCCACTGTGCGCGGCTGTAACCCAGACGCTGATTGCTCTTTACCGCGCGGTCGAGATCGACGTTGGCGGTGCCAGAGGTCTGTGCAGGTTTTTCGGGTTCGGTCACGACCGGTGTTTCGAGCTGTGATGTTGCGGGCGAATCGGGTGTCTTGGTGCCCTGATTCTTGATGGCAGCAAGGGTTTTGGGACCGCAGATGCCGTCGACATCGCTGCCGGTAAAGCCATTGGCCAGCTGCCAGTTGGCGATGGCCTGAGTTGTAATTTTGCCGACATAACCATCGACATCCGAGCCTTTCAGACCGACAGCAGCCTGGATTTCTTTCCACTGCTCGCGGCTGTATCCAAGGCGTTTGTTGCTGTTCACAGCACGATTGATATCGATGCTTGCAGATGCAGGTTTTGTCTGGGACTGAAGTTCACTCTGAGCCTGTGAGCTGCCTGCGTCGGAGGACGGCTGAGCGTTTTGGGCAGGAATCACGCTGCCGGGCTGACCGGCGGTGGAATCCACGGTGCGCGTTGCAATGCCGCCGGCATCGATTGCCGCCTTATCGGCTTTGAGCGCTGCGATAATCCGGTCGTACGAAATGCTTGCCGCATTCACGCCGTCGCCGTCGTAATAGCTCGTGAGACCATTGTTGTTGCCCGCTTTGCCATAGTTGTTGATCGATCCCGGTCTGATGCCGACGGCTGCCCAGGTCTGGGCAATGGCCTGTGCTGCGGCTTCGACCGAACCAGTGCCGTTGTAGTAATTCATGACAGCACCTTTGATGAGGTGCTTGGTGTAGCACAGATCCTGGTTCTGCTCCGAGAAGAGAGCGGTGTTTTTCAGGCCGACAGCACCGCGCGCAGCATTGCGCGTGCTGGGAATCATCTGGTATTTTCCGGTGGCAAACAGACGGCCGGTGCACGTCATCGGCTTGTCGCCATCGGTGTACGAGATGTTCAGTGTCGACCCCGACTGGCTGAGTTTTTCGAGGCTTTCGAATGTGTGCTGATAGATGGGTTTGCCATCGATCAAGCCGAAATAGCTCGAGCCCAGACCGCCGTTCGATTTGTAGTAATTGAACGTTCCATAGGGATTGTTGTTGCCTTTTTTCGATTCACCGGATGCAATCAGCTCAGAGACGTTGGAGTGGGCCAAATCCACACCCTGCGACATCTGCGCGTCTTTGGCATCGGGCGTCGATCCCGCAGTCGTGTTCTGACCGCCGGCATTTACCGCACCCAGATCATCCGCTTTCTTTTCCTGAACAAATGACATGGCTAATTCTCCTTTTGTTTTGGTTACCTTTTTTCACTACACACACAAACACTACCGCATTTTGTCATATTCTTATTCATATATATGCGCAACATAAAAATGCAGCTTTTGTGAAAAAAACTGAATTTTTTTTACCCCGCCACACATCGCTTTGCATTTCGCAGTGCCTGGAGTCTTTTTTTGGACGGTCTGCGGCCGTAAGCGCATAGATCTCCCCCTTTGTCACGGCATAGCCGTGACATCTCCCATTACCAGGGCCGTTGCATTCTATTTCTGCATCGTTTTCTGTCGCCCCATCGGGGCTAAAATAGGGTGGAGAGCGCTTATGGTTAGGGCTTTGCGCCAAGAATATGCAGCTGCGCGCCGCAGGCGGTTAGAAGGTGTGCCTATGTATGCGCACCCCATCTAACGTACAGCGCGCTACGGGTCATCTCTTTGCACCTGCCGAATCAGTGGCTTATTCTGATTCACGACAGACTGGCCTTTTGCATCCAATTTGGTCTTGCCGCAATAGCCAGGCGCAAGACACATCTGCCATTGTTCACACGACACATCACCACATGGACAGCCTTCGGCCTTTTTGCAGTACCATCCCGGTGCCTGTGTAAAATGGTCTGGCGCGTAACAGCCATAGCCCCATGCTGCCACCTTGTTGGCCGGGAGCTGATGGTTGGCACAGCTGCCATCAAATGTATTGAATGATTCACAATAATGACTGCCATCACGGCGCTTTTGGCACAAATCACCTGGCTTGCAAGTTTTTGTACCGCATTTGCACCCATCATAATTCAGGCACTGATAGCCGACCAGATAGGAACCATATTCCCATTCAGAATCATGCCCTACCATATCTTCTTTGAACGCACAGCCATAATCTTTTCCTGGTATTGGCGTTTCTGTGCCACAAGTACATAAGACTTCCTGATCGATATAACGATCTATACTCAATTCGTGACGATGTTGATCGTACATACTGGAACATAATGTACCATCATCTTTATGCTGACAATACGCATCATCATCTTCCACAGGGAATCTCAGTGTTTTGGAACCACATTTGAGTGTTCTGGAACCATCCGCATTCTTTGTGACCTTATGCATCGCTGGTTTATCATCATTTCCACAGACTTCACCATGACGAATGGAGGTATTGCCACATTTACAGGTGCAATTCTCCGCACTGTTTTCATCTTCTTTACAATCGCAGATCTGTTCATTATTCAGGCAGCGATAGTCTTTTTCAATTTCTATTTTTCCACAGTAACAACCGGGGGTGTTGGAATATTCGCCGCAGTACACCACACCACTGCTCGCACAAACATCGCCGTATGATATTTTTATCCCATAACACATACAGGATTTGGACAGACAAATCGGGTTTTTATGATAACATCCATAGCCGCTCTCCAATGGCTTATCTCCGCATAAACACGAAGATTGCTGCGTTAGAGAAACACACTGCGGTTTTTCCTCAATACAGGCCTGTCCCATATTTATGGTTTCCGAGCCGCATTTACACCCGCGGGGATCATTGCAAACCGGTTCTGTTGCGTCCATTCTGATTTTGCACTTCTCGCAGCCAAATGGATTGTTATCTGAATCAGAAAAGGGCAAATCACAAGTGCAATAAGTCCCATAATTCTTTTTTTTGGCAACATCAATGCTTTGTTTCAGGCACAAATAGTGTTCATCCAGTTTTGTTGCGCCGCAGGTGCATCCAGGCTGTGAACAAACGACATATTGATCGACTTTTTTACCGTCCTGGATAAACAATTTATAGTCCCGTTTTTCTTTGAGATCTGAGTAAGGATAATAGATTTCATCAAAAATAATCTTCTCATTCTGCATTTTTTTATCGCCCCAAAATGCCCTGCTTGCGGATTCATTTTGGTTTTTTTTCCAAAAATCGTAAATAGCTTTACCGCCTGCGGCTGTATCAATGGCAACATCATCCGATGTAAAGCATTCATAAGAATTTATTGCTATGGCGCCTACGTCATCGCTAAGATGTTTACAAAAAGCCCCATTTGGACAAAGACTCCGTTTGGAGCCGCATATACAGCCTTCGGGGCGATCACAATAGAAAACCTCGGTAAGATCTGTTCTTGGGGGGTCATATTCATATTCTTCGTGCTGAAATACACACACATCATTGCTGCATTCAAACCCTTCGGGACAAAGCTGGGAACCGCATTTACAGCCATTGTTTTGTGAACATATCATATGGTATTGAGTTGATCTGTCCTGCCGATTATATTTCTCCCTTAGATAATAACCTTTGGGGACTTTAACTTTATACATATATTCACTATAGCTCACACATTTATTCTCGGATAAGTAGCAAACATCGCTTTCTCTGCATGTTGCGCTGCCACACAGGCAGCCTTCTTCGCCTTTGCATACCAATCTGAATTGCCCCCAGACATCATTTAAGGCATAATTTTTCTGTTTATCCTTACACCCGGACTTATCCATACAAACCATAACATCTTTATCACACTTAAAAGATTTGGCGGAATCATTGGTTACAATGGTATCACCGCATACGCATTGATGATTTCTGCAATATGCCGGACAATTGTCCGCATTGCAGTCAGCCCCGGGTGCTGCATCCAATGCTTTATAGGTATCATTCAAACAGACCCCATTCTTTTTCACTTTACCCGATCCACAAACGCATCCATTGTCTTCATTACATTTCCAATCGGCAACCATGTAATAAGGAGAATTTGGTCTGCTCGAAATCTGCATCGGCATTAAACCATCCGGATACTCTGCACGGAATTGATATCCTTTTCCATCCGGAAGCGGCATTGCATAGCGCAGCTGCGTTCCTGCAATCGCGTTGTTGCCTTGAATCGGGCATCCGGCGGTATCTGTACACCAGAAGCCAACGTCGGGGACGCATTCCCATTTTTCCGCATTGGCCGCATCCAGTGTCATATTGCCGCAAGTCACAGATTCACCGTTATCCACGGCATTGGAATCTGCTGACTGTTCGTCTTGTTTTGCCGGTGCCTGTTCGGGTGCATTGAAGATTTCCGGTGCCTGTTCGGGTGCATTGACGATTTCAGGTGCCAGTTCGGGTGCATTGACGATTTCAGGTGCCTGAGCATTGACGATTTCAGCTATCTGGGCCGGAGCTGGCTCGTTTTTGGTGCATGCAGCCAGCGCACATACGGCAGTCAGAATACAAAGCGATAAGGTGAAGCGATTCGTGTCTGGATGAAAGACTATCATAAAAACCTCGAAAACATTAGATGGAGCTTGGAGCTTGGAGCTTGGAGCTTAGAGCTTGTAATACTTAAACATAAGTACACTGGATCCCCAACCATAAGCCATAAGCCATTTTGGAGCTTAGAGCTTAGAGCTTAGAGCTTAGAGCTTGTGATACTTAAACATAAGTACACTGGTTCCCCAACCATAAGCCATAAGCCATAAGCCATAAGCCATAAGCCATAAGCCATAAGCCATAAG
>JAEEGL016194968.1_pt1 | contig 57800 bp, 36 predicted proteins | sample 9134231 | NCBI WGS metagenome assembly JAEEGL01 (sample SAMN16246548, study PRJNA631951) | gut metagenome | biome: gut microbiome; feature: rumen; material: fiber-attached | host: Bos | place: Iran: Karaj | collected 2018-10
AACTGGAACTGCACAAGTGAAAGATGCAACTTTTGAAGATTGCATTCGTCGTATATGTGCTGCTACAGATTCTGTATTTATGGTAGAAAATAATGCTGCCATATTGTTTCCTTATACTGATTGGATGGCTATTACCTTAAGACAACAGATAACAAAAATACCAGCAAAGCAAATTGATCCTGATGTATTTAGCATTGAATATAATACAGAAGGATTTTATAATAAGGTAACTACAGTTTTTGGGGCAGATGAGCCTGTTGAAAAGACAACTGACGACAAAAAACAGGAAGAGCAAACAACAACACAAGGTAATACTACAAGTACACGTAAAAGTATGCCAACAGGCGGTACTCAAATATCAGAGCAATATGATCCATTAGTAAAGATATATGGTATATTAGAAAAAAAAGTTACAACCAATTTCCCAGATGAAGAAACGGCTCAATATGTAGCGAACGCATTATTGATACAATATATTAGAGAGTTTAATAATAGTTGTAGAGTACGTGCATTGAATCAAAACAAATTCATTGGTGGTACATTTTATAATGTGGAAAATCCATTTACAAAACAGTCAGATTTATTTTATCTTAATAGTTATACAATATTTAAGGAAAAAGATCAGCCATTCACTTATGATTTAGAATTTAAATATGGACCTGAAGGAGCAGAAGATCTTTTGGATTACCAAAAATTAAGTGGTGGTGGTGGACAAGTCGGTAGCCCAGTTGCGAGTGGAACAGAAGAAGGCATTTGGGCAGATGCTCAAAAGATACATTATTTAAGACAGGATTCAAGAACCTGTTCTGCACAAGATCCAAAAACAGCATATGAAACATTGCAACCAAAATTAGGTCAGAATGATTGTTTTGCTGATTGTTATGGTATGAGTGCATATTTGCATTATCGCTTTAATGAACAAGCTAATATTCCATGTCGTGTTGTTGGTAATTCAGAGCATCATGTAGTTATGCTTTTTAAAAATAATGCTTGGCAGGAAACAAGGGATGAAATGAGAAGATTGGAAAAGAATTTTCGTTGGAGAACTAATCAAGTTACAACAACATTATTGGAAGCTACAGCTTCAACAACAGGTGCTGGATCTACTCCTAATTCAAGTGGTACTACAGCGACAGAAGGACAAGATGCAAAGCCTGCTACAGGTGGTAACTAATGCCATTAAATACATTTACAGAACAGATAAATGGATTATCTGTTAATAGATCTGTAACTACACAAGTAATTACAATGGAAGATGGGTTATCACATCCATATTTTAGTTCTGTTGATATATCATCTGACAATTCCTACCCTATTGGTATTGCGAAATTTCATATGGTATATGATGAACAGATACTTAACTATTGGACAAACTATAATGGTGTAGTTGTTGTAAGTTTTAACATATTAGATGTCGATCGTGAAAATACAAATTCTTTAAATTTTTCAGAATCACATAATTTAAATGGAAGATTGCAAAATGAAGAATATAATTATTCCTTTATCTGTAAAGTGTCACGTATTAAGCAGAAGGGTAAAGAAATAATCATATTATTGGAAGATCTTGGTTGGAAATTTTTGCAAAAGATTCCAGATGAATTTCGTAAAACATATATTGCAAATCAATATTGTGATGATGCTTTTCAAGCTATATGCGAATTTATTGGTGTGCAGTTTGCTTATAGTATAGAAGATTTGCATGAATTTCAATTTGGTGCAGATGGTTATTCTATCACAAAAGATGGAGAAACTATTGAAAGTGTACAAAACATATTTGATGTATTAACTGTTGAAACAGAAGATACTGATCCATTGGATGATCCTATGTTTGAAAGTGAAGGATTGTTGGATTTACTTAATGGCAATACAAGTTCAAGAAACACAGATACATCTTTATATAATGAAAATGTTTCGTCAGAAGAAGATACGTCATTGGATGAAAAGGTTCAAGAATTACAGGAAGAATTTGAACAAAAAATTATTGATTTATTCATTGGTAATACATATTATGAATCCGATCTGACTAGTCCAATAATGGATTATGGCAGAATAACAATAACACCAACAAGTAATACTAATTCATCAATTGATAATACTGAAAGTAGCACACCAGAAGAAACCGAAGAGCAAAATGCTGTCAATCAGCAAATGCATGACAGTTCACAAAAGACAGTAAAAATATTAACAAAATTAACAAAAGCAATTTTAACTAACCCTAAAGCAACAAAAGCTTTAGCTGAAAATTTATTGCCAAAGAACGCACCAAAAGGTTCTTTATCTAATTATTTGCAGGAAGCATCTACAGATAAAGAAAAGCAAAAGGCATTAGCTAAAGCAATAAAATTATATGTGAGGAATCCTACATGAGTCAAAAAATATTTCATCATAGTCCACATAGAGCTGTAGACTCAATGAAAATTTTGGTTGGAAATAAAACAAATGCAACAATTAGAGATTTTGAAGAAACAGAAGAAGATATAGAAGAGCTTACTGGTGTAGTTATATCTATCGATAAAGATAAGATCAATGGTAATGGTTGGGAAGTTAAAGATGATGAAGGCAATATTTATTATTGTAATATAGCTTTTAATTTGTATGATTTACCAGAAACAAAAGAATATGGTGGTGTTTATTATCCAACCGAAAAAGTAACTGTTAAGTTTACAAAAAATTCTGTATTGCGTACTAATACTATTACAGAAGTAACATCATTAGGTAAAGATGAAGAAAAAATTGACTTATCAAAGTGGAAGCATGGTGATAAACCTACTACTATTATTGGTAAGGCAAAGTCAGCTATATCTATTTCAGATTCATTTATTACTTTTAATTATGATAATACAAATGTTATTAAAGCAGATGAACAATCTTTAAAAATGGATGGAGAACAGACAGATGTTAATTCTAATAATTTAAACATTAATAGCGATAATATTAATATACAAGGTGATCCATTAGAAAAATACATATATGATAAAACAATAAATGCTTTAGATGATAAAAACGAAAGAAACATTAATGGAATGAATATTACTCAAAATAATGGATTAAGTCAATTAAATATACTTAAGACTGTTTATATACCAGCAAAAAATCAAAGAGTTTTATTTGACCTTATGGATCCACGGTATTACCCAGATCGTGTTCAGACACATCCATTGCTTACAGGTAATGATATTAATAAACTATATATTTATCCAAACGGATTAGTAAGTGTGCAATCAAGTAATCAGGTACCTGTATCTGCAGGTAAAATTCAAAGCACTATTAATTGGATCACACCATCATATTCAAAAAAGAATGTTCTTACTGTAACTGTACGAAGTGTATGTGGTTGTTGTGATGAGCATGTGAGTGGAATACAAGAATATTTTAATTATTGTCCACATTGTAAAACTTGGAATACTTTATATGAAAGTCAAAATATTATTAAATGTGATGGTTGTTCACATAATTGGTGTCCAGGTTGTGGACATCTTAAAGATGAGCCATGTGGATCAACATCAGGTGATTTAAAACCATATAGTACAAATAAGATATCAGGTATGACAATGTATTGTCACTATTGCAAAGATAAAATACCAACTGGTTTAAGTCGTGAGTATGCAAATTATTGTCCAAAATGTCATAAATGGGGATATTTAAGAATTGAAGACGATATTGTTGATGGAGAACAAATGAGATTTTTACATTGTGATTCTTGCAATGAATCTTATTGCTTAAATTGTTCTATTTCACAAGGTAAAAGTTTTATCACTAATTTTTTAAATGATAATACAACATTAAAAGAGAATCAATTTTATACAGTAGATGATTTTAATAATCGATATTATAAATTAACACATATTCGAGATGAGTAAAAATGGTAGAAATAGTAATAAATAATGGTAACGAAATTCTAACAAGATTATGGAATAATGTTATCTCAAGAGGTGTTGTTAATAGAAGAATGGACAGTTCTCGTCTTGGTTTGGTTTTGTCAGCTATTGCAAGTGAATTAAATACTACATTAAGTTTAATTCGTTCGTATATGAATCAATATACTATTGCAACATGTACAGATAAAGTGATGGTTGAAAATATGGCAAAGATGTTTGCTGTTCGCAGACTATCCAGTAAATCAAAAGTTATTATTGAATTTTATAAATTAGATGAAAATTTAGGTACTATTAAAATTCCAGCTGGTTTTGCGGTAGGGTCAACAACTGATTCTAAAATTCAATTTAAAACAATTAGTGATGTATATCTTTGGAAAGGTATGCAGTCAGTTAGTGTATTGGCATATTCTGTAACTTCAGGAAAACAAAATAATGTAGATGCTGGAGTTCTTAATAGGTTTCAGACAAATGGATATAATTCATCTATTGCAGTTATTAATCCAGAACCTGCTTTTGGTGGTTTTGATGATGAATCAGTTGAAAATTTGAGAAGACGTGCGACTGGTTTTAGATATGAGCGTGATGGTACAGAATATAATGTTAAGCAAATATTATATATGGCTGGAGTACCACAATATCGTTATTCATTGCAAGAACATATTGATGGACCAGGAACATTTTTAGTATGTATAGATGCTACATCTGACAATGAATTTGAAGATGTGCAAAAAACATTTAATTATAGACATTATTTTGGTGTTAAACCAGTTTTTGTTAGAGCAACAAGGGTTTATATAAATATATATGTAGCGATTACCACTACTGGAGAACAAGATTATACTCCATTAGAAAAACAGCAAATGTATAATAATGTAAATAATAGGATACAAGAGTTTTTTGCTGTGAATTGTGTTGTAGGTGCTGACTTAAATGTAGGTCGTTTACAAGCATCTATTTTATCATCTTTATCTGAATATGAAATTGAAAGTGTTTCTTTAAGTTTTGATCAAGGAGTAGTTGTAGATGATAGACGTATCATTAATATTCCAAACACTTATCGTGTATTCCCAAATAAAATTATTACCGACATTAATTATGATGGTGAATCTGTATGGAAGAATAAGGATGTAGATGAAAATGATATAAGTCTTTTTGAGGTTGTCTAAATGACTATTTGTAATAGAGAATTAGTAACTATAATTGAATCTGATGAAGTGACAGAAGTTGTTTCTGAATTTGATGAACATAAATGTCAAAATATCAATCCTAATGCGGATATGTTAGATTTTAGAACTGATATGGATCAATTACATTTTTATGAAAAAACAGATTTTGAACCTTGTAAAGATTTATGGATGGTGTCAAATGAAGAATGTCTTTGGCAAGCTATTGTTGGAGAAATAAAGACACCATTGCATGCCTTAAGTAATAGTATCGGTCAACTGAATTATGGTTGTGAGATATGGACACTTATGGGGCAAAATGTAGATCATTTACTTATCAAGGAATTTGAACATTATATTATACAAACCTGTTTAAAATATCCTGAAGTTAATAATGTAACAAATATTGTTACAAAAGTAGGACAAGAATCTGGTTCTTTCCTTTGTGAAATTACAATTGATAGTATTTATGGAACTTTCAATGGTGTAACAAGAATACCTAATGCTAAACCAACCAAGAAAAGATGGATACCAAGCGATCTTTTCGGTGTGTAACTTTTTAAATAGATTAGAAATGATATTTTTTAATAACTATTTTATTTTGAGGTTTTAGATGAGATATACTGATTTAATTGAAAATTATGGTTTTGCTAGAAATATGCAAGAAACCAATTGGCTAAAATTATTTCCACATTGGTGGAGTGAAAATGATCCTTTACTTGAAACAATAGGTAAAGAAGTTGGATTTTTAAAGGCACAAGGTATTTTTACTTTACTTAATACTATGGTTAAACCACCTGTAATGGTTTGGCAAAATTCTGTTGTCGAGAAAGAATATACTATTTCAGACAAAATTACAACTTTAACAATAATAGAAGAAAATGATTCTAATATTATAGAATGCCAAGCACCATTGTATAAAACTTTTGGACATATTGAATTAGTCAGTTATGCAGATGAAAATATACATAATTTAAAAATTGCCTTTACTGATACTGATTATATTATTATAAAAACAATCATCAAGCCTCAAGATATTGTTATTATTGATATTGGCAGCCAAAAAGTAACTATTAATGGTAAGGAAGCGATTGTTCAAAAATTTGGTGATGGTGTTTCTTATTTTAAGACACAAAAACAAGAAAAGGATATTTCTCAATGGGATCCTAAAAAACATTATTTTAGTAATGAAATTTTAAGATTAACATTAACATCTGATTACGATTATGATGATGTTAATATTGATATTGATGTTGTTTTGGATAATGTTGTTTTTATTAATGAACAAAACATTGAGATTACTGGATTAGAACTTGTACCTATAAAAAGTGTTGATATTTATATTTATTACGATTTTCCTTTTAATCAAAAAGTAAATGGTTGGCAGAAAGCAAGTGATAAGGTATATATTGAAGATACTAATGTTGTTTACGATATGATTACAACAAAGTTTCCTGTAAAAAAATTTTATGTTGATGTTTGGTATAAGGGGTTGGACTATCCATATAGAGTTGGCTTTCCAGCGGACAAAAATGCAGACGATGAATCTATTTATCATGTCAATAAAGAATTAGATACTTGGGGCGAATACTTTGGATTAAAAAGAAGGTTCTATAAAGAAAACATACCTGAAGAAGATTACCCTTACACATATCCTGAATATTATCCTTATAATATCGAACAAGATTATTGGTACTATCAAAGACTGATTAATGAATATACATATACAGAATGGGCAATTAATGATGTTGATCTTTTAGATACAGATGGCACACCGATTGTTCGATTGCATGCAATCAATCCTTTTGTTGAAGATCTTGTTGTGCATGCAAAATCAATATATCCAGATAATGAGAATGGTATAAGAACAAAACGATTCACACCTACTGTTGTAAGTCAAGAATTGCTTAACGAAGAAGATTCACAATATAGAAAATCAGAATATCATGATATACAAAATTTATTAAAATATGATGATAATAAGGCATATATTACATTAAGAAATAAAATTGGAGCTGGAATAACTTATCAGCAATATTTATCCAAAGTATTAAAAACATTTTTTGATTTAAAAGATATCGCAGCAGATGTACATATTGATGACTTAAAGATATTAGTGGAAGCCGAAGCTACAGATAATAAGGATAATAAATACAGTAACAACAATACAGGAATTATTATTCATGGAATATCTGATGATTATGTATTTCCTTTAAAGCAAGATAGCATATATGAACTAACGGAAAAAGAGATAACATATAATCTATCTATTTCTATGGATGATATAAAATCTCATATTACCACAGTAGATAATAATATTGTACATGAAGCGACAATTGATGTTTTCCAAGGTGTTGGTAATGATTATGTTTATATTCCTTTTACTTTAAGGGAAAATGATGAGATTGTAAATGACATTACAGATGTTTACATCACTCTTAATCAGTATCGCACTATTGCTGGCGAATACAAAGATGGATATATTAAGGTTTTTATTCCAAATAAAGCTATACCTTATTTTGATTCCATAAGTATTGCATGCAAAACATTAAAACATGACTCTTTTATTGCTAATGATATTCCAATTACAAAAGTCATCAATGATGAGGATAATAATACTTTTGCATTGGAAGAGCTTATGATTGTTACCGATGAATGGCATACTGCTGATTTAAGAAATATTTTACAAAAAGATGGAATATCCTTTGTTAATGTATTCCAAAACGATGATGAAACAAATACACCAACAATATTAATCAAGAATATAACACTTGAAGTTTCTTACTCCCCTAAACAGACAGAGTTTGAACTGAATACACAAGTGATTTACGAAGCAGAAAAACCAGCTATCGCACAATTGAAAGTTGAAGTAATAAACACAGGAGATAAGGATTTTGTAAGCATAGTTGATGTTGTGAGTGCAACAAATCTTAAACTTAATAAAAATCATTTTACTGTTGATTTAAAGATTGGCGATACACATACAGAATATATCACCATAATACCAGAATATCCATTAAGCGACGGACAATATGAAATACTAACAGTATGTGAAGATAAGTCAAGAACAAATAATGTCTTCACTTCTGGTGAAGGTTTGTTACAGACAAATGTTATTCTTAAAGATCATTATGGCACATTAGGTAACGATATTGTTTTGCAAGCTACAGTTAACAATACTGCAAAACAAATTATTGAATATGGAAAAGTAAGTTTTTATGTTGATGATTATTACATAGGAGAAGATTCTGCATTAATAAACAATGTTGGTACAGTTACCTTGCCTTCAGATAGTAAACATATTACAGCAGGGTTACATACATTAGAAGCAAGATTTAGCGGCACAGCAAAATATCAATCTTCTAGATCACATGCATACCTATCCATTTTAAGAACAGATATTATTATGGATATTACAAATATGCCTAATAAGGTAACAAATGGACAAAAAATGATAGGTAGTGTAGCATTTTTTAATACTGACGGTACACCTTTTGTTCCAAATGAAAATGAAAACAATAAAGTGTCTTTTTATATTGACGACTTATTTTTAGGCAATGCCGAAATAGGTTTAGATGGTACTGTCGCATTTGAGTCTGACAATATAGATTTAAATCCAGGTTCTTACACTCTTATAGTTAATTATCAAGGAAACGGACATTATGTGCAACAACAGCAAACAAAAACAATTAATGTTGTTGGAGGAAAGACAAATATTATTGTATTTGAGCAAAATGCAAAACCAACTGATTTTGTTGATTTTAAGGCAAAAATAACAGATAGTTTAAATCATCCAGTTGATTCAGGTACTGTTACATTTTTATTAGATGATGTTATTATAGGTACAGTTGATGTTATTGATGGAAGTGCTATTTTAAGAGATTATATGGTTGCTAACATAGAAAAGACATATATTATTACTGCACAATATAATGATACAACATATCAACCAAGTGAAGGGCAAAGCAGATTGGTAGTTAAAAAAGGTACAGTTGTTATAAGCAATGCTAGTATTTTTTATGCATCCCAACATGAACCATTAGGTTTTTATTTGAATGTTGCAGATGTAAATACTAATGCTCCAGTCCAAACTGGAAAAGTTATTATAGACATTTCTTCATTAGGAATCATTTGTGAGGGAACAGTTGATCTTGATGGTGGCGTACGCATATTACATAATGTTGTTAATTTTTCATCTAAAGATTTACAGGATCTAGAGAAATTCAGATTTAGCGTTGATTATGATTTAGATGATATTCTTAATAGTGACCAAACATTAACATACACTAGGGAAGATATTGATGACGAACAGGAACTGCTTTTAATGAACTTTTATAGGGATCAGAACGATAAAGAAGCCGAATTGATTTTTAAATACCTAAAACCAGTTGATACTATTGAAACAGTAGATGAAAATAATATTGTCATAAACGAATTGCCACCAGGCTTTGAACAAATTTACATTAAAGATGGATACTTATTTGCAAGAACAAATATTGATGTATTAAGACAATATCTTACAGGGCAATTCCCAATTACAATCACTTATGTATCTAATGACTTATATAATAGTTCTGTCAAGAATGGTAGTCTATTATTGCAAGAGCAAAATATTAATATTGATTTGATGTCATATGACTTAACATACAATGAAAAGAACGAATCTTTAACCTGTTATGTCAGTACATACAATATTGATAATGATGAGTATCAGCCAATTAATCAAGGCAGCATACAATTTTATGTAGATAATACCTTTTTAGGACAATCTATTATTATGGATGGTCGAGCTATTTTATCTCCAAGTTATTTAAAGGAAATTGAAGATGGTAACCATTTATTACAGGCAGTATATATCCCCAAACAAGGAAGAAACAACACTTACACTTATACATCTTTAAGTTTACATAAAATAAGATCTACAATTTATGCTAGATTTGATACTACAATTAAAGGCAGAAAAAACAAATTAAATGTATCTGTATGTATTGATAATGAATATGATATGTCTATTGATGGAGATATTGAAGTATATTTGAATGATGTTAGAGTTACAAGTGATTATTTATTTGGTATGGAAACAGATAAAGCGTGGATTGCAGATACAGAATATGAAGAAGAGAATACTAATGTTGGCGATCATTGTGCTACATTATCATTTATGATTGATATTCCAGATGATGCAGACATTAGCACATATGAAGTTAAAGTTAAATACCTTGGCAGTAGCCATATTGAAGCAAGTGAAACAATATTGACTGTGCAGCACGAAAAGATCAACACTTCAATGTCTGATTATAATGTTAAAGTAGCTAATGATGAAATGTGTAAGCTTTGCGTTGAAGTTGAATCTGAATTTGATGATTTTATTAATGAGGGAGAAGTTGTTTTATCATATGGTAACAAAATAATTGCTAAAGACAATGTTAAAAACAGTAAGGCAATCTTAACTTGGATTAGTGATCAAGCATTGTCTGATATGGATTATGACTTGAATTATAAAAATGCAGAACATTACAATGACTGTCATGGCAATGTTCATGTCACCAGTATTGAACCTTTAAACGATATTTACATTAGACAAAATAGGGAAAATGATATAGAGTTTGATGAAACAGGCAAAGAAATGATGACAGACATTAATGATGCCTTACAATGTTTGGCTGTTGGCGGTACAATTCATTTGGTGAATGAAGTTATTGTAATTGATAATATCGATATTCAAAAAGACATTAATATTGTTGGACATAATGATGCAAAAATCATCAAAGATATTGGTGATCTTTTAAGCGATGATGATAATAATATAAAAATATATAATTATGATGAATTTAATGAGATAATATATGAAATTATTGGTTTATCTTCAAAATATATAAATGACAGAGATTTCTGTATTATAGATAATGACTTATACTATATAACTGCTACTAATGATTTTGTTCCTATTTTCTTGTTAGATGACGGCAATTTCTATTCATATCAGTTAAGATCATTATCTTCAATTGTATCTAATGTCAATATTAATATTGCTAATGTTAATGTCAATATTGAAAATGTTAATTTCATTACAGAAGATAGTGATGATTTCGATGATTTTATTATTAACAATAAAGGAACATTGAATATTGGACAATGTGTTCTTAATAAAAATGTAAAGATAGTGAATTATAATAATGCAAACATTAATTGCAATTTGGTTTATTGCTCAATTGACAATTATGGCACAATCAATAAGGATAATAATTGGTGGGGAAGTAATACTATTAATGATGAAAGTATTAACAATCATATTATATTAACATTATGGACAGATGAAACTCCACCTGTCATTGGTGATGATATAGAAATATATGGACAATTGATTGGAGCAAACGGTATTGAATATGATTTGCCACCAGTTGAATTTTTCTTTGAAGCAGATAATGGTTTCTTCTCCATCGAAAATGGATATACTATTGATAATTATATATACACTACATATTTTGACAGCACAAAAGAAGATAAGGTATTTTGTACAGTTGATAATGAAGTGTTATCATTAGATATTTTAAACTATGATCGTAAGACTGAAGTATTAATGGATCCGATAGATATCCCTATTGGCTATCAAGTTGAATTAATAGCTAATGTTCATAGTTGTGCAGATTATTATTATGACAATAAGATTGTTAATAATGGTTATGTAACATTTTATTTATATAATGATGAAGCAGAAGATTATGAAACACTTGGTCGAGCAAGGATTATAGCAGGAAAAGCTACATTACCTGTTTATTTCTCTTCACAACAATATTCTTCTGATGTCAAAACTGTATTGGCTACTTATACCCCAGAAGATTATTATTTTACATCAAAGAATCAAATTGATATTACATTGATAGATGCTGATCAAGTATGTTATGTATCTCCAGATGGTCAAAATGGTGATGGTACTTTTTATAATCCAGTATCATCTATTAGACAAGCTATAGAATTGCATAAACAAATTATTTACCTTAAGGAAGGTATTTATAACGATGAACAAATAGATGTGGATGAAAACATACATATTAAAAAATATTATGGTGATGTGATATTTAAAGATCATAATAATATTATCTTTATTAATGCGAATGAAAATGAACATTATGATATGACTTTGGATGGAATAATTTTTGAAAACAATAATGCATCTATTGCACAAAATTTCAATAATGTCATAATTAAACATTGTATTTTCCAAAATAATACTAGTGATCATTTATTTAATATGAATGAAATGGTTGAAATGGAAACTTCTGTTTTAATTGGAAATTCAAATATTATATTTCCACTTATGCATGAAAGTGATGGTATAACACGTCCTTCATATAATATCAATTATTGTTGGTATGGTTGCAATTTAAATGAAGTAGACAACATTGACAATCTTACAGGATATAATACCCCACAAACATATGTTATTATGGATGTTGAATATTCAAAGGATAAGATATATATTGGATCAGTCGCAAAAATCATTGCTTCATTAAACAAATATGTATATTTTGATAATCCAGAAAACAAATATGATATGATTGATATATTACCCAAAAGAGAAGCTTTCTTCTGTACAGAAATAGGTACAATTATGCCGTCTAAAGATTACACATACCATAATCAGGCTACAGCATTTTTAAATACAATGGAAGAAAAAGATATTAATGATATTATTATTGTATTTCCAGATAATACAAATTATATGTATCAAAATGTCAAATTGCAATGTTATGTGCAAAATATATATGGGCAAGCTCAAAATGGTGTTGAAATTTATTTTGAAGTTAGAGATAAAGATAATCAAATAATAAATAAAGGTAAAGATATAAGTGAAGATGGTATTGCTGGAATTACTATGACAGCATTATCACGTGGTACATACACTTTAGTATGCAAAACAACAGATGGTGTCCAAGCAATTAATTACTTTACAGTTATACCAGCAAATATTCAAGTCACCGAATGTATAATTGAAGATGGCGATCACTTATATGATTTGAAATTTACATTAAAATGTGTCAATCCATTTGGAGAAAATATTAATAATCAAATGGTTGATATTTATATTGATGATACATATATTGATTACGATATAATCGTCAATGGTTCATTGACAAAAGCAATACAATATATGAATATTCCTCAAGGCAAACATACTCTTAAAATTACAACAAAAGGATATGAAAGCAATTTTGAAGAATTAACCTATGAAAAAGATTTCACAAGCACCAAAAAAGATACATACATTACTTTCAATGATGAAGGCGTTGCACCACAAGAATCAACAGATTTGGTTGTTTATGTATATGATAATAAAAATAAGCCAGTATTAAATGGATATATAGACATTAAATTTGATCATCAAACTGTCTATATAGATGAAGATGGCACATATAGCTCTACCGAAACAGAAAATTATACCATAAAATTACAAAATGGTATAGGGGTGTTATATGATTTTGTATGCGAAAATATAGGTCAACACACCATTACAATACATTATTCTGGTGATAATGATTATTATAATGAATGTTTGATGAATAAAAAGCTTAATGTTGATGTTGAAGAAGTTATCTTGACTCCTAAAGTCACACCAATTACAGCCAATATTGGTTCACCATTAAGATTTGATATGACAGTAACAGATCAATCATATCGTAAGATAAAAAGAGGATACATATCTGTATATTTGGATGATATTGCAATCGACAAAAAAGCATATGTTAAAGATGGTGAAGTGAATTTTAATGAGGACTTGCCTATTGGTATACAAGCAGATACATCATATGCATTAAAAGTCGTATATCAAGATCCTGACCAAAAATATGCTAACACAACATATTCAGTTGCCTTAAGAATTGGTGAGATACCAACTCAAATTGTAATAAGTACCGTTTATGGTAGCCCAGGTCTAGATACAGATCCAATGCCATATTATATTGAGTCACCACAAGGCACAGTATCCTTCGGAACATTAACAGCATATTATGACAATCAAGAAATTGGTAGGGCAACATTGCCTAATGATATTGTATTACATATACCTAAAATGCCAGTCAATGATGTAGAAACAGTATTCTTCAAATATGTTGATGGTGTTAATGGATATAGTAATAGTGAGTTGTCTATGCCATTGATATTAAATAAAAGTAAAGTTAATATTAGTACATCAATGTCTGGATATTATCCAAAACAAGCATTTAATTTTATCGCTTCTTGTAAAGATAATCAAGATCAACATCTTTTAAGTGGACAATTAACATTATATATTGATAATGTTAAGCATAGCACAAGAGATATTGTTAATGGTCAAGCTATTTTTAGCTTGAAATTTAATACAATTAAACAATATCAATTGCTTTTAGTATATGAAGAAGATGATTATTATGAAAGAAGCATTTATGAACAAGAATTTTCTGTTACCAACATTCCAATTACAAATATCGCTATTGATGGTTTGGATAATGTAATACCAAATACTTTGCATGAAGTTGAATTGATTTTTGATACTGAAAATAATTTGGCGGTCAATGATGGATATGTAGACATTTATTTCAATAATAAGAAAATTAATACATATGCTATTGTTCAAGGTCGAAAGATTGTTCAACTTAATATTCCAGATTTGGAGTCAAACAAAGCGTATAATATGAAAATAGAATATTATAATTCTTCAACGTTTACTGACTATTCTAATGATGAATATGAATGTGTCCTTAATTATATACCATTTGAAATTGATGTTAATCCGATCATAGCAACAGCAAATGATGTTATAGATATTATATCATCTTTTAGTTATGAAGAGCAAAGTGTTTATTTAACAGGAATACTTGAGTATTGGTTAGAAGAAGAAAATGGCAGTAGACGTTTAGTTGATGTTACATCTATTAATAATGTTAATTATTATTCTCATTCTTATATGTTGCCTACTGATTTAAATGGCGATGAAAGATATATTGTTGTTAAATATGTTGGCGATACACAACATCAAGAAGAAGAAGGCAAAGCTTCCTTAAACATTCAAAAGACAGATATTCAGTTAGAAAATCTTCCGGATCAAATAATATATGTTCAATACCAGCATGATTTATCTTTCTCATTCAATATGTCTATTCCTATTCAACATGACTTTTATATTAGCCTAAATAACATACCGCTTAAGCCAGTCACATCAGATACTGATGGTGTGGTTAATTTTGTTCATACATTACAATCCGAAATAGAAGTTGGTACATATAGTTTACATATTGTATCACCTGAAACAGCAACATTTAATGAATATGAAAATACAGAAGAGATTATTGTTAAAGTAATACAAACAAATCCTATCTTTGAAGATTTTAAACCTATTTGGACTGGTGATGATGCTGTATTTATAGGTAGTGAAATTACATTGCCACATCAAGTCAAAGATTATAATGGCATCAATATTAATGGTTCATTTACATATACAATCAATAATCAAGAATTGAATCATAATAATTATAAAATGATTTTATCAGAAACAAACAATACTGTTATTGATATTCATTGGGAAGCGAATAATAACGATAATTTTGCTGACATTGACAATTCTATTGAAGTGGAAATGAAAAAGAATGATGTTATTGTTGAAATTCGTAATAGAGATACTATATATCTTGAGAATAGCAATATTGGTACAGTATATCGTGGACAAACAGATATTCCACTTGAGGTTATTTTAAAATCATACACCACTACAAACACTAACTATCCACAATATAAGGTTTATGTTGAAGATAACGAAGTCATATATTCTAATAATAAGTTTGATATGCCAATGGATTTGCCTGATCAAACACAATATACTTTACATATCAAATACCAAGCGACCGAACAAGTATTTAGCCATATATTTAATGACTTTGATGGACAATTCATACTAGAAAATGAAAATATTGATATTGTTACCGTATCAAATGTAGGTACTGGTGCTAATGTGACAAGAACATTAACAGAAGCTTTAGATCTTGTCAAAGATTATGGTACTATTGTAATCGAAAAGGATATAGAATACGAAAAATGCACAAACTCAAAACACATTACAATCGAAGGAAACAGTAAGACATTTGCGAATTGCAGTATACAAAACGATGGTGTGCTAACAATCAATGATGTTCGCTTTACTCGTACAGAAAACGAATATTATAGTGCAATTGTGACAAATAATAAACTGTATGTCAAAAATTGTACATTCATAGACCAAAAAGCACAATATGGTGCAGCAATATATATTGATAGTAAAAATAAAAATACCGAAATTATTGAGTGTACATTTAATGCAAATGACGCTTCATTATATGGTGGAGCAATCTTTTCAAATAAAGGAAATGATGTGAAGATTCAATCTTGTACGTTCGGTGAATCAAACTATGCAAATAATCATGGTTCATCTATATCAACCAATGGAAATATGTACATAAAAGACAATATTTTTTATGGCAACAATGGTAATGATGAAATATATGTTATGGGCGGAACACTTGAAGCTGAAGATAATTTCTTTGATGCAAAGATTGGTACAATATTCAATTATAATGGTATCGTGTCTGCGAACCTTAACTATTGGGGATACAATGACAATGACAGCATACAAACCACATGGCAAGGTCCAGCAGGAATCAGTATTGACAATTGGCTTATAAGTGACTATGAGATACATTATACAGAACCTGAATTGAACCGTCCACAAAAACATATTACTGGAGTTGTCAATAAATATCAGAACAAGATGGAAGATGAGATTACAACATACAAGAATATCAATGGAAAAATGTTCCTTGATACTTATTATGATTTGAATACACCGCAAATAACAAATATAGATATAATAAAAATAGGACAGGAAGTCTTTGTCCTGAATGAGGTACTACCATGAGCTTTGAAGTGACAGAAGGAGATAGCGACTTTCAAGGTACAGGTAAACGAGTATGTGTCAAGATAGATGACCAGCCGTTTGAGTGCATTGAAATCGAAGAAATCATTCGTTTGCCTACTAACATAATAATGGCAAAACAAGTAAGTGCAACATTATATAACTCAATAGAAATAGATATGTTGATTGTTGTACCAGATGAAACAGAGGAAATGACTGATGCTTACATTAAAGAAGTGCCAAAAGGTTTTGTCAATATTAGTATTACTAATATAAATAAAAATATTACCTACGAAGAAAAAAAGATTTCTTTTAGAGATGGTATCATTCAGACAACAATGACAGATAAATTAGGAATAGGCGATTATTTGTTAACTGTTGAATATGCAGGTAATCGTTATTATGAACCGACAACATTATTGCTTCAATTTACTGTAGAAAAAAGAATGGTAGAATGTCAGTTTCATACAAATGTTAGTGGTGGGTATCCAAACGAAAAGATCGAAGTACCGATAACCTTATTTGATTCATTAAACGGTAAAACAATAAATAATTGTGCTGTTCATTATTCTTTTAACAATAATGATTATATTACATATACAAACAATCATGGTTATGCTAATTTAAGCTTTAATATGCCAGATGTGAATGGGGATTATTGTGCCACAAGTATTATAACAAATGATGAAGAAGTTATTGATGAGCATTTAGATGACGATGCAGATCTTTATTGGACCATAGATGGAACATTAGTGCCATATGAAGATGATGATACACAGTTTGGATATGATGACCCTATTCAAAATGATTTTATCGATGCAGATAATAATACAGAAGAAGATGATATACCAGATCCAATTGTAGATGATATACCTATCGATTATGATGACGAAGAAGAAGATGAAGAAATTGTAACACAATATAATGTTTATGTTTATGATTTGACAATCACTATCGATAATAATGTTTACCAAATGGATGAGCAGGTAGTTTATTTAGCTGTCAATAAATTTGATACGCAAATAACCGCTCATTATACTAAAGATGATTCTTTGCAAATGATTTTTGTCGAAGGAGATGTATTAAATTATAACGAATATATGATAAGCAATGTTACTTATGGTATAGTCGAATTATATATATCTGACATTAACTATAATAAAAAAGTTTATATTGACGAATATGGACATTTCACCTTTAATATACCATATTCAGACCTTACAGAATCACCATCAAATAATATTGAACGCTTTATATATTTCTGTTCTCCAGATCATCCGACAAGAACAGTAATAAATGATGTTGAAACAACAGAATTTTATCGTAATTATGAAACACATAATAGTGTTAATTTTATAGCTACTGTCACAGATCAGTTCACAAACAAACGAATTAATGAAAGTATGGTGACTTTTATTATTCATCAGGAAGATCGAGAAGTCTATAGATATGTAACAGAAGTGAATGAAAATGGCGAAGCTAATATATCTTTTGACATATCTTTAATAGGTGATTTTACTATACAAGCATTTTATCACCCAATGTTTAATTTATTAGGTTCAGAAAGTCAGATTGTAGAATATACAGTAAAAGATATAAGTGAGGAAGAATAATGGCATATCAAAAGAATTTAGGAAAAGTTAAAGGTGATAGGGGTAATTCCTTTAAGCCAACAGTAGAAATGATTAATGATCAGCTTAAAATCACATGGACAGAACAGATAAGCAATGCAAACACACCATCTTCAAGTTATGATATGGTTGATATACCTATTTACATACCAAGGTTAACAAACAATAGCGATCTTTATTTTGAAAAACAAAATGCTAGTACAGCAGAAGCGTCTATGTATCTTGGTAATATTAGGGGTGCTGCCGGTGCTGATGGACAAATGAGAATACGCATACAAAATGTTATAGATTCAAATGTTTTCTTTGACAATATGAAGCGTGTTGATTATACATATTTCCCTAATGATAATAGTAGCTCATTTACTGTTGATGGTGAAAACAATGTATGTTTTGGTGGAGAGCCAATAAGGGAAGATACACTTTATATTGCTAATGACGGACAATATGTATATTTCATTAATATAACAATTGAAGGAAATGAAAACCAAGAAGAAACTCAATATTATACAGCAACAAAACTTGAAGGTATCAGTTTAGACAACTATTACACTAAACAGGAAACATACTCAAGATCTGAAATGGACACAATGCTTGGACAAGCTACAAATTATACAAATTGGATTTTGGGATTATTAGACATTGAAAATCCTGAAAATTATATTGACAACACTACAAACTATTATACAAAAGATGACATTAATTCTTTTATAGATGCAATCAACGAACGTATTGATACAATAATAAATGATAATGAACTTGGTGATTAGATGAACAACGCTGAAGAATTGGCAAAGGCATATTATAAAATCTTTATTAAAGCATTAGAGTTAAGAAATTTATTAGCCAAAATATTATTGCAATTCGGCGTTATCGACCAAGACAATGGGGAATCATTTTATCAATTATTGGATTACATATCACAAATAGAAACCATTTATCCTTACAATAAAGAACCTAACATATTAAAAACTTTTGAAAGCCAAAATGAGATACAAAACTTCCTATACACTAATGAAAATACAAATGTTGCCTTGCTTAATCATACCATACCAGATGTTAATGATATTATTATCAACACTTTTAATTCCTATAACGCTTATTTGAAGGATTATTTGATTGTAGTGGGATTAGATTTAGATATTATTAACCAAAGGAACACATTGCGACATTATATTGAATGCCTATATCAAATAGAAAGGGTAAGAAATACTTTCATTATTATTGATGACGATATTTTATATAGAAATGTAAGAAATGATATTGCTTTATCTGTCAAAGATGATATGGATAATATTCTTGAAGAAGGAACAATTATTATTAGAGAAAATGGATTACCAATATATGAGGGTAGTATTTTAGAAGCATATATTCAGCCATCAACAAAAGGACAGCATACATATACTTTTGAATATATTCCTACCGACATAACATACTATCACGGATCAGAGCTAATTTATACTTTTAATGTTGATGCAACACCAATTACAATAGAAGTGAATGCAATAAATCTTAATGAAAATAGTATTTATTATGAATCAAATGAAGAAGGGTATTCAGAAGATGAATGGAAGATTACGATCAAAACAAAAGATGCATTAGATAATGTATTAGGAGATATACCAATTAAGCTTTATATTGGTAATACATTAGTGCATGAAGATTATACAAATATTGCTGGTCAATATACATATTATTGTCAATTGCCATATTCTTCGGATTTTGATGATAATATAACATACTTTAAAATTCAAACAAGTAGTTTTAACCCTGCATTTTTAAATAAAGAATATAGTAAGGAATTTATTATTTATCATCATATGTTTGAAGCTGATAATGTATATTATATTAATCAACTTGACAGTCTTAAGATAAGATTAGTCGATCCATTAACCGGAGAACAAGTACCAACTATTGATATTGAAGAATATTATGATGATGATGTCTTTTCTGCACCAGAAGAATATGATATGTGGGATTTAATAAGTATCAATATTGATAATATAGAACAAATAGAATATACTTTACCTTTTGATATAAATGTTGACACTAATTTAAGATCTTATACTATGCCTAATATTGCATTAACACAAGACATTAGAGTAAAAGTAAAAGCTAATAGCCATATTGAAAATTATGTATTATCATCTAGCAATGGAATATGGGAGATAGATGATTTATATATTAATTATTCATATCTAAAGGATGGAGATGTCATAGTATTAGAAATTACTGCTGACGGCTACAGAGAACAACAAACAGTTAATGTTGTATCAAATTTTATTTTACCTAAAGAAAATATTTTTTATTTACCAAATCAACCTGTTATTTATTACAAACCATTAGGTCAGATATATAATGGCATAATTGACTTTGCAGGTGGAGTAGATGTGGTGGATAGTTTAGTTATGCTGCCATCCTTTGAAGAAGGAGAGCATAACATTATTATAAGTGGTATAGAAACAATACAATATTCTTTTACCATTATGAAACCTTTGGAATTAATACAAACAAGTTATGATCAAACAGGTTGTGCTATATATACATTAAACATTTATGATAAGCAATCAATTGATCGATTGGAAAACCATATAACTGATGGTATACATGAGCAGTATGTTATACATGCACCTAATGAAATAAGCATTGATTTTATCAATGATGGATGTTCAATCATTAGTTTATATGATGGCAATATTAATATTGTTGACATTATAAACGAATATAATGATATTAGCTTTAACGATGTACATAAGACATTGAATAAAAATAATAATGAATGGAACAGCATTAACATTAAAATTATGCAAGAAAGTGATGACGATATATTTACATATGAATTTTATATTGACAATCAATTAAAGCATACAATACAAGAACAACATAATAATGAATTGAAGATTTTTATTTTAGTACCAAGAAAAGAAGATTATCGTAACTTTAATATAAAAGATATGTATGTGCCTATCACTTTGGTTAATAACGGTCAAGAAATAGACTATGTCTATACAAAAACAGAAAAGACAAATCCTGATCGATACGAATATGAGATACATGTATGTAGAGATAACTATAATCAAGGATCAAATACAATATGTGGTATATTGAATGGCTATAGTGAATGTGATACATTTGAATTGTATAGTAACACATTTTACATCCTTCCTGAAAATACTTTCAAAGTCGGCAATAATAATGTACAAATAAAATGTTTTAATGAAAATGCAACTAATATTAGTATCATCAATAATAGCATTACACAAAAGAATATTACAAAAAACAACGATATATTTACAATTAATTGTGATATTGTTGAAGCTGGAGAATTGACAATTACCTTACAAGATAATGAAGGCAATTCAGAAACATTTGTAATCAATGTTGCAAAGGGAGATTATGTTATTGATTTAGATATGCCAGAAACAAAAGAATATCAAGATCATACTCCAATACCATTAAGCATCAAAGACGCTTTTAATAATGAAGTAAATAAATTTTACTGCTATTTTGATAATGAAGTGCCATATGTTATTATTAAAACAAACAATAGTATTACTTTAAACAATAATGACATTGGCAGACAATTCGATAGTTTGGATATGGGGGAACATACAATTACTGTTCGCACTTATGAAAATTCAAATTATAATATTGCAAGTGTAACTCAAGAATTCTTGCTTGGTATTTACATCACTAGCTTAACTAATCAGCCATTGTTTACAGATTTAAATATGGATAATGATGGTTGGTTATCTAATGAATCTATGAGCATAGACAATCAGACAATTATTGGTGACCTTGAAGATGTCCTTGTAGGTATTAATACTAGCGTTAATGTTGACCCTGGACAATTGATATTATCAAACTTTGTCAGTAGCAATGCTGATCTTGATAGCATCATACTATTAGATGAAGATTTTACAAACATACAAAATGCTATTGTTGATATTGACGTTGAAGAAGATAAATTGACATATGATACAATTGAAGATGATAATTTATAAGTATTAGAATAGTAAAAGTGATAATAATGTTATTAAAGTTTTATATTGATGATGAAATTCATCGATTAACCCATCATGATATTAATAAAAATATTACAAATCAAATCTGCAAATGCATATTTGTTTTAGACAAAGAGATTTGGGAGAATGAAGACATATACATAACTTTTCTTGGTTTTGACAATCGTGGTGTCAATATGCATATAGGCGAATGGAAAGAAAAGATATGCTGTGTTGTTCCGCCAAGTGTATTTAAGAATTTTTGCTTTAAAATTTATGTGCATTCTGCAGGGTTACATACTAATATAGTAGAGATAAAAGTAAGTAATCGTATTGTGCCTAATATTAATTTCTGTAATTATGAATACATTGATTGGCTTAAGGACATCGATAACAAGAAAAATCATAATTCAGTATTAACAAATGATGGAAAGCTAATCTTATTATGGTGATAATGTGACAACAAAAAAATTAGATATAGTAACATGGTTAAAAAATTGGTTTGAAGTGGCATCCAACAAAGTAACTAGTTGGTCAGTTACAACAACAGACACACACTATCCGAGCGAAAAGCTTGTAAAAGATAGTTTAGACGGCAAAGTAGATAAAATAAACGGTAAAGGGTTAAGTACAGAAGATTATACAAGTGCAGAAAAGACAAAATTAAGCGGCATTGAAACTGGAGCAAATAAGACAACTGTAGATAGCAGTCTTTCAAGTTCATCTACAAATCCAGTTCAAAATAAAGTTATTAATACTGCATTAGGCGGCAAAGCTAACTCAACACACGATCATACAGTTAGTCAAATAACTGACTTCCCAACTTTAGCGACAGTTGCAACATCAGGAAATTATAATGATTTAAGCAATAGACCAGATTTATCCCAAGCTGGTGCTGTATCATTAACAAAAGAAGCAACCGCAAATACTGGATATTTTGCAACATACACCTTTGAACAAAACGGATCTCAAATAGGACAAATTGATATACCTAAAGACTTTTTAGTTAAGTCTGGGCAAGTAAGAACAGTTAGCACAGCAAACAGTCCAGTCCAAGGCTATATCATCGGCGATAAATATATTGACCTTGTCATTAATACAAAAGACAATACAGGAACAGATGAGCATTTGTACATCAAAGTTTCTGACCTTGTTGAAGACACTACCTATAGTGCCGATGAGTCAACATTAACTGCATACACCGCAAGTGGAGCAAATAAGTTTAAAGTTAAAGATGGTGGTATTACTGCAACACAATTAAATTCAACCCTTAAAGCAGACTTGATTGATATTGATAGCATTTCACTTGGTCCTACAACAGGAACAGATGCAGGATGTATCATTTTTGAATCATTGTCATAGAGGTGATTCCTCATGACACGAAAGTCTATTGACATCGTGACTTGGCTAAACAATTGGTTTGAACCTAAAACTAATAAAGTAACATCATTATCATCTTCATCAACAAACACCCAATACCCATCCGCAAAAGCTGTATATGATGAAATACAGTTACATGCAAATGAGGGTGGCGGCAGTTATATTGATGATTATTATCTTGATTCCACTACCGAAGAGATTGTTTTAGAATATATTGATGGTAATCCTGGTTCTGGTGGGTCAGGTGGCGGTAGCATTACTGTTGATGATAGTTGGGTTGCTAATTCAACAAATCCAATTCAATCACAACTTATCAAAACTGCACTTGATGGGAAGGCAAATAGTACACACACACATATAAGCAGTCAAATAACTGACTTGAGTATTCCATCTGCATCTTCAACAACTCCATCAGCCGACACAACAAATGGATCTATTGGTAACGGAACAACATGGGCAAAGGCAGACCACACTCACCCAAAAAGCAGTCTGTATGCAGAAAGCAGTCATACACATACTACATCACAAATAACTGATTTTCCAACCATTCCGAATGCAAGTAGCACAACTCCAAGTGCAGATACCACTTCAGGAAGCTATGGTTCTGGCACAAGTTATGCAAGGTCTAATCACACACACCCCAAATCAACATTGTATGCCGAAGCAAGTCATACGCATTCAGCTTATGTGAATCCAACTATCTGTGATAATTTGACAACAAATGATTCTACACAAGTGTTATCAGCAAAACAAGGAAAAATTTTAAATGACTTAATCGGACAAGCAATAACTTATATAAATCAATAGGTGATTTTTATGGCAAACGATACAACAACACTTAACGGTAGCCTTCAGCAACTTGGGGAAACAATGGCAACAAATCTGACGGCTAAAGGAGTGACAGCAAATGCTTCAGACGGGTTAACGACTCTTGCTGGAAAAATAGCAAACATAAGCCAAAGCGGAGGAGGAGGAGCTACTAATCTTGTGCAGGGAACATTCACCACAGGTTCATCAGGAAATACCAATGCATCAGTATCATTAAACTATACAGGTTCAGGATATCCCATATTCGTTGCAGTTTGGGTCGACGGCGGAGCATATAATAACGGAACAGGAGGAAACACCGACTGGTACAATAGTGTGAGCCGTTACGATGTAGGGTTCGTAACAGTTAGCAAGGCAAGGACAACCACAGCTCCAACATACGGAACTTCAGGAGCCGACAATTATGGAGTAATCTGCTACATCTATAAGAACAGCACAAGTAACAGCGGATCATATTCCCGTAGTAGTTCAATGACAGCAAACACCTACACCAATTCAAGTACAAGTGCGGCTGCTAGCAATAACATGATACGGTTCAAAGGAAACGGAACAACCCTCTCATATTATATAGGGAACAGAAGCAGTTCCACTTATGGGTTGGCAAGAAGCACCAAGTATGCCTATATAGTAATTTATTCAAGTTAGGAGCATTAAATAATGACAACAAAAAAGATAAAAACATCAGATATTCTCGGTAGTAGTTATTACGCTTATGAATTATCATCATCAAATTACACCCCAGCGTTAAACGATACAATTACCATCACTTGTACTTGCAAAAATGTATATGGTAATGCTGTGGGAAGCAAATCACTAACACTTTATCAGAATGGCACAAGCAAAGGTAGTAAAACAACAAATTCAAGTGGTATTGTCACTTGGTCAATCACCTGTTCAACTGCTGGGCTACAAAAGTTTAATATTGAAGATACATCTATTGAAGTATTTGTAGATAATAAAGCGGTTAGTTCACATCAGCATGGAAATATTACATCAGATGGAAAACTAACAACATCTCATAATGGTACATATTCAACATTTGTTGGAGTGCAAGATTCAACTGGTACATTATATAAGGCAAGTAAAATCAATTCTGATATTATTATCGATGGAACTGCTCATGCCAATATAGGATCTAATGCGAATGATAATCAAAGTGCCATAAATACTGCCATAAATACTGCTTTAGGCAATAAAGCAAATAGTACCCATAGCCATAGTTTATCTTCTCTTGGCGGTACAGTAACAGTTGAAAAGCAATCTACAGCTGAAAGTGGATATGCACACACTTATGTAATCAAACAAAACAATACTCAAGTAGGTTCAAAAATAAACATTCCGAAAGATTTTCTTGTGAAATCAGCAACGCTTAACACTTGTTCAACAGCAAACAATCCAGTATCAGGATATAGTGTCGGAGATAAATATTTAGATTTTGTTGTAAACGCTAAAGACAATTCGGCTACTGATGAACATTTATATGTGCTTGTATCTGATCTTGTTGATGATGTAACAATAGATTCAAGCTGGGTAACGAACAGTACCAATCCAGTACAATCAAAAGTTATCAAAACTGCACTTGATGGAAAGGCAAATTCTTCACATACACATAACACCACAGAAATACGAGATTCCTCTGCTTATGACAGAATAGGATCAGGTGCTAATGACACTCAAGCCAACATTAATGATAGCATTGACCTTGCATTAGCAAATCTTGATGATAATATACTATATACAAAAATGGATTTAGTTGGATTTGACAAATTTCAAGTGAAAGATTTCATTAATCCAAATAATTGGTTAACTACTGAATGTACATATTCTGATGGAGTCCTAACCTTTTCAGGATTCAATAGCTTTGCTACAACATTCCCAACTGATTTTGAATTAAGTTTTGATTACATCATTGATGATGGATTAGTATTGGGTAATACATTTTACTTTTATATTTTCGGTCGTGAAGCCCAATATGTAATAACGGAAGACGATATTGATAATGGTTATGCGATTATAGATGTTTCATTCAAGTCAGAGAACAACATTGGTACTATCACATCAGAAGCAAGTGGTGATGAATGGCATATAAATGATGTAGGTAGCCTTAATCCTTATACTATTAGTGCAATAACCCCAGTAGGAAACTCTACAAAAATAGCAAACATCCAATATAAAGCCAATGATATCATTTCGCTAAATGATAATATCATTTCATTATATAATAATATCATTTCATTATATAATGATAAAGAAAATGTATATAATAAAGTTACAAGTATTTCATCATCAAGCACCCACACACAATATCCAAGTGCAAAACTATTATATGATAAGTTAAACACAAAAGAAAATACTTCCAATAAAGTAACTTCCTTATCATCATCCTCTACAAACACCCAATATCCATCAGCCAAATGCGTATATGACATTTTCACAAATACATCCCCAATATTATGCAATTTATTAAGCAATGTCATTAGCTATGGCGAAAACAATGATCCTGACTGGTGATGAAAAATGACTGTAAGTAATATTTATACAGGATTGAAAGATTTGCATACACATTGGAGCAGATCAAAGCAAATATCAGAGAATGAAAATCTTAACGATTATACCGAACCTGGAATGTATTATTGCCCTGGCAATGCTATAGCAACTACATTAAGCAATTGCCCTGTAAGCTCTGCATTTGCATTGTTGGTGGAAAAAAACAACGCATATGATAGTGGCGTTAAGCAGACATTGACGGTATACAATAATGCTGTCACATATATGAGAACATTTTATTATAATAATGATACTCTTTATACAAGTGGATGGGGCTTGATTTATGAAGATACTGGATGGATAAATATTACTTTTCCTAGTGGGTTTGCTCATTATTCAGATGGACGTAAAGCTCAATATCGAAGAATAGGTAAGGAAGTGTTCATGCGTGGAGCAATCAAAAACACAAGTGCTTTCACTCCGAGCAGCGACACAAGTAGTGTAATAGGAACTATTGGAAATGCCACCTGCAGACCGTCAGAAGCAATAGAAAGAGTTGAACAAGGAAGTCTTATGAATAGGTTTGCATTAAAAATTGCAACTGATGGAAAACTATATATTAATCGTTATGGAACTACTTCAAGTGGTCAAGTACCCGCTAATGCCTGGTTGAATATTGAATGCTCATTTTTAGTAGATTAGAGGTTAAAATATGGCTATAACAGAAACAAACATTAGCAAAACAGCAGCAGCAATTGGAGATAGTATTACGGTCAGCGTGACAGGAACAATTGATAGGGTTGATTGTTATTGTTGGGTTATTAATTTTACTGGCGAAGATAAACAATATTCTCTTGGAAGTTTAGAAACACAAAATAAAATGTTTTCACGTGAAATTGCAACTTCACAATCAACAATTACCATCAATGATAATCATGCTAACATCAAAACGTTAACCCCGATAGCAATTGGGTATCATGACATAAATACTTTAATGCAAGGCATATATGACCTTGACACAATAGCAAGCCTTGAAGATGATAATCCTGGTCTTATATATATTGGACCAACCTATAAAGTCAATTTTGTAACAAACGTATATATGGGGTTAAAAAAGCTGCATGAACATTGGGATTCTCCTAAAAGGATTCCTGCCAATTCTAATTTAGATGATTATACAGAGATTGGAATGTATTATAATGAGAAGGATGTTGATGTTCAAACATTTACTAATTGCCCTGTCACTCAAGCATTATGCCTATTGGTTGAAACAAATGGCATAGGCGAAAAAGGGATTAAGCAAACAGTAACAACATATCATACAACACCGAAAATGTATATAAGATCTATGTACACCGATGATTGGAATACCCCAGTAACTAATTATTCAAGCGGATGGAAATTAATTCATGAAGATACAGGATGGAAAGATATTACTTTACCTAGTGGATTTACGCACCATGATTCAGCAAAAAAGGCACAATATCGTAGAGTAGGGAATACAGTACATTTAAAGGGAGCAATTAAAAATACAAATGCATTAACAGCAAATACTGATGTTAAAATAGGAACAATAGGGGATACAACATGTCGTCCAGCTTCCAATGCTTATTTTATAGCCCAAGGAAGCGGAATAAATCATTTTCTTATGTTTATAGAACCTGATGGTGAAATATACTTAAATCGTTACGGAACCACATCAGCTATACAAGTGCCTAGCGGATCTTGGCTGAACATATTCGGTTCATTTGTAGTGGGTTAAAGGAGGAAATATTATGGCAATAACATCAGCGACAATAAGCGACACAAATGCACATGTCGGAGATACAATCACATTAACAATAAACGAGGATGCCCCAAATGGGCAAGTACAAATATATTATTGGGTTATTGATTTCAGTAATTCTGATTTAGCACTTACTTTTAATGAGCTAAACAATAATGGTAGAGTATTTTATAGAGGTGCACCATCAGCAACAACAACAATAGCAAATGAACATATTAATATTAATACTTTAACTCCAATGTTTTTAGTAATTGCAACGTCACAATATATAGGTACTGTATTCAATACTCCATTAAATAATTTAAATGATCAAATAACTAGAAATGATGTAGGTTCAACAATTAATGTAAACTTTCAACGTAGTGTTGATTCAAATACTGTTTATGTTAAAATGAAAAATTTACATGACCATTGGAGCCTCCATAAAGAAATACAGGCAAACACCGATCTCAACGATTATACCGAACCTGGCATGTATCATTGCGGATTATCTAGTACTGATCTGGAAACGATTCAAAATTCACCTGCTGGGGGAAATGGCTTTAGTTTATATGTTGAAAGAACAAATGTTTGGGATAATGGAACAAAGCAAACTTTAACAATATATGGAGCAAATCCTATCACTTGGATGAGAACACTTTACTATAATGGTGATGGCACTTTTTTAACAAGCGGATGGCAAGTTGTCTATTATGATACAGGATGGAAAGATATTACTTTACCTAGCGGATTCTCGCATTATGCAAGCGATCAAAAAGCACAATATCGCAGATACAAAAATACAGTTTATGTAAGAGGGGCGATTAAAAACACTAACGCCTTCACGCCTTCGGAAAGCTCTCCAACCTTAATAGGAACTATTGGCGATGCTAATTGCAGACCAATAATGGATATAAGAACAATTCAGCAAGGAAGTGGTATGAATAGATTCCTGCTTTATGTCAATACAGACGGCACATTGAAGATAGCTCGTTATGGAACTACAGCTTATTCACAGGTTGCCGCTACTGCATGGTTAAATGTGTGCTGCTCATTTTTAGTGGGATAATATATTATATATATTAGAATATAAAACCATACATATTAAAATATAAGGAGAAAATAATATGTATGGTCTTTTAACAAATTTTTTGGCTAGTTTTGGGGCTTTCGCTCTAATTTTTTTAATACTTATCATTCTATTGATACCATTTATCTGTACAATGATTTTAGGAACTTATTTTGCAACCAGATTAGGACTTGAAGGTGTCGTTTGGTGGTCATTCGTAATAATATTCTATATTATAATCATCGGCATCTTGGGGGCATTGGCATAAGATGAGCCACAAAATACTTGATCTGGTTAACTGGTTAGATACCTGGTTCTTTAGAAAAACAAACATACGCACATCCTTTTCATCAACACTTACCGACACAAAAGTGCCAAGCGAAAAGCTTGTGAAAAATAGCCTTGACAATAAGGTAGACAAAATAAACGGAAAAGGATTATCTTCCAACGATTACGATAATGTAGCAAAGACAAAAGTTGACTCTTTGGCAGCTGTAGCTACAAGTGGATCCTACAACGACTTACTGGATAAGCCAACTATTTCTGCAGCAATTGATATCGATGATTTTTTAGATGCGAATTCCGATAACCCTGTAACCAATAGTGCTATTGTGGCAGAGTTCAATAGCCATACACATTCATATAACAACATAACCAACAAGCCGACCATACCAACAAAGACAAGTGACCTGCAAAATGATAGCGGTTTTTTGACAGAGCATCAGGATATCAGCGGAAAGGCAAATGCTTCAGACCTTGCTACTGTGGCAACCACAGGATCATATAATGACTTAACCGATCGACCTACCATTAGTGCAAGCGGCGAAATAGTCGACTTTAACTTTGGCTTTGACCGTAACAATGAAGAAATATATCTTGAGCTAAATAGTGAGGAATAATTATGGATATTACAATAATCATAGAAAAGCTTAAGGAAGAAATGAAAACAATATTTGCACAAATAGAAAATGTACCGACAAAGACAAGCGATCTTGTTAATGATGTTGGATTTGAAAATATATCAAATAAAACATCATCATTATCATCTTTAAATACAAATACTCAATATCCAAGTGCAAAATGTGTTTATGATAATGTAAAAAATAAACTTGAAGTAGCAACTGAAACTGCACTTAGTGGTACTAATACTGTTTGGCTAGCAACGTCATCCGATAAAACAAATAAAAATGGTTGGAAAATCAAAGGTGGAGCTCAAAATACTTTTACAAATATTACTTATACTAATACTAATATTAATATAGGCAATGCCGAAGTTAGCATAACATATCAAAATAAAATTAAACGTCCAATAAGAATACACTACAGCATTACTTATAATGATAATCAACAAAGCAACACAAAAACAGCAACAGTTAATCCAGGTGAGGAAATATATGACATTTTTATATCAACACCTGAACCTGAACCTGTTTATAGTGGCGATAATGATTCAATAGACGATGATCAAGAATGGATGAGATATGTATATAATGTAAAATCTGTACAATATACAATTTTTGGACTATCTAGTAGTATTAATGCTATTACTAATATATGTTATCCAATTGGATCTGTTTATACCAGTACTGATAATATAAATCCAATCTTTATATTCGGAGGACAATGGGAAAGCATTACATCAGAAACAAATAATTATAGATGGAAAAGAACTGCATAAAAGGTGAAATAATGAAAACAAGTTTAATCGTTAAAGAGGCTCAAGAAGTCAAATCATTTATAGAAAAAAACAAGGAATTGCCTAGATATTGCACGATCAATGGCAATGAATATAGCATTTACACAACTGCATACTTATTTGCAAAGTTACTTGCAAACCCAAAGACAAATGATATTAAAGTGGTTACAATAAATGCTCCAAACAAGACATTCAAAGGAACAATTAATGAAAAGATTACATCTCCTGATTATAAGGATATGATTAAAAGATATGTATCATATGTTGAAGCAAATAAACGCACACCTGTATACATAACAAGCGTTAAAAGCAAGACACAGGTTAAATATGATCTTTTCATTTATTGTATGGCAAAGATAATCACATTCTATTTTGGTCATGCAAATACATTCCCATTATATTGTGAGTTCAACAGTAACGACCTAATTAAATCAATAACTAAAAAAACAACTGTTGCAACAAAAACAAAGACTGTTGCTAAAGCTAAAAACAATTGTACAAATCCTTACACAAGCGAACCTCATTATTTAACTGAAGGTTGCAACAAACTTGGACAATGCACAGGTTATTGGTGTGGACCACATTCAATTCACCAAGCAATGAAAAAATTAGGTATAACAAAATTCACAGAAAAGCAAATTGCAAGATGGGCTGGAACCACCACATCAGGCACAGGACATCCTGGCATTAATACAGCAATCAAAAAAATAGGTAATGAAACAGGTAAAAAATTCAATGTACAATGGAAAAACTTTAGTGATATGGGGTCTACAGATGCAGAAAGGTTTGCAGCAATTGGTAAAATACTTTGCCAACCTAACAAAGCAATCATTTGGCATATCGCTTATATTGATGGTGGAGAAAGTACAAATGGCAAAGCTTTTGGACACTATGAATGTCTTGATAAGATTGATATAGCAAAAAAAACTGTTAGAGCATTAAATAGTTTGGGCATCAAAAAAAGAGATGGGTCATATCCAGGCAGACTACAAACAAGAAGTTTTAATGTACAAGCTTATTTTGCAAAGCATACATCAGGTGGACAACCAGCACTTTGTATTATTACAAAAGGGTGAGAACATGAATTATTTAGATTTATTACAAAAATTTAACAATGTATTATATGGTGTTATGGGCAATAAATGTCCTATGGCTATCAAAATACAAGTATTTATCAATGGCAAACGCTTTGAAAAAGATCTTGTAGATAGGACTGAAGTCATTAGCAATGATGGTGAATTATTATTAGTACAATAGGTGAATAAAATGGCAATTACAGATTCATTGACAACAATCAAAAACTATTTTAAGGAATGGCATACTACCTATTATAATGAATTGCATATAAATTTGGCTAATAAGATTACTAACGATCCAGTTGAAGGTGAAAAACTTCCTACAAGTAAATTGGTCTTTGATTATATTAAAAACTATATTACCACTACAATAACAAATACTGGTACTGAAGCGAGCAAATTGCCGACTAGTGCGTCAATATATAACTTTTTTATGAATAAATGGAAAGCGGCAAGTAAGACACAAGATGGCTATTTGACAAAAGGTAACTTTAATACATTCTATCAAGGTGGGGCAACTAGTTATGTGGATAAAACATATACAAATGGATCTAGTAATTGGCGTAGACAAGGAAGAATATGTATTGTCAATCTTCGTGGATTAAAAATTGGAAAAGGTAAAGAGCTTGATCAAGAATATATTTTATGTGCTGTGCCTGATGCTGCACATAAACCAGCAGGTAGTACATATCTAGGTTCTTTTTCTTATGATGAAGTAAAATGGTTAGCCATTAGAAACTTTGATAATTATAATCCAACAAGTACTAGTTATGTAAAATGGTGGGATGGTAGTCAATGGAAAAAATTTACAAAGACAGATGCACAAAGTCATTATAAAAATGGTGCTGTTATATACAAACCTAGAGATCGCGATAATGATCGTTATGTATATGCAACTATTACATACTATTGTGCTAATGAATTATAGGTGATATTTATGAGAGAGATAATTGTCAACCTTAAAAAAACAATATTGACTTATGCTGCTGACAAAAACCATACACATGATGGATATGTTGATGATGAGGAATTGGCAGAACATATTAATACATTAGGCAATAAAACAACATCAGGTCATGTCAAGATAAATGACACTATTGCAAGCAATATAAATGATCCAGTATCAGGTGCAACAATATTTAATAAATTGAGTGAATATCTGAAAAAAACAGATATAATAAACAATTTAACAAGCACCAGTACAGACAAACCGTTAAGTGCCAAACAAGGAAAGGAATTGAAATCCTTAATTGATTCAAAATTTGCAGAACTTCAGTCAAAGATAGAAAGAGTAACAACAGATTGGTCTGGACATTCCATCACTAATCCAAAAGACACAACAACAAAAGTAAATAAATTAGTAACTCCAGGATATTATAAATATGTAGGCACACATGCGACTTTTAGCTGTGACCCTGATGTAATATCTTATTCTAATGCTCTCATTAGAGTGGAAAAACAAAGCAATCATATTATACAACATCTATATGCAACATCATATTCAAGTGCATCAAAAAAATATAAAATAGATGGCAGAATCTTCGTTAGATATGGATACACCACAGAAAGCAATGGAGAAACAGTTTATCATTGGGGAGAATGGTATGTATCACATATTCCTTGGAGAGAAAGAAAAGATTTAGTAACAAGTGTGCATAGTAGTGCAGGAACTTTTAAGCTATATGAATGTACTGCTGGATATGTGTTCAAATGGAAGAGAGGGGGAACAAATGATGCTTGGACATTGCCAATGAAAAAATATGATTATGTAAACATTTGTGAATTTAAGGCTTTGCCTATTGTTAGCGGATATGTAGTCGGCAATCTTATCGGTCATATGGATATTCGTATCCACAACAATTGCTTTAAGGCAAGGTCAATAAATAATAAGGGAGAAGTCATTAGTGGTGTAGATATAGCATATTTTGTGCCAAGAACTAATTAGGTGGTCGCATGACTGATCGAATATTTAATGTTGACTTTAATTTTTTAGAGAATTGCAATTATAATGCATCAGCAATAACAAAAGATATTAATATGCCTTTGCAAAAACCTACAGTTACAGTACAACAAATAGGAACTGAAAAATATTATGGCGATACCTTAACATTTGAGGCACATATAGCATATGAATCACAAACAATAACTTATGGTGTTGTTAATTTCTATTACATTAATAGTGATGATTACCAAACAGTAAGGCATCAAATCAATACTGAACCTATTGATGTAGATCAAAGAGGAAATGCATGCATTAGTTTCATTCCATACAGAAGCTGTAAAGTAATTGCCGAATACGATGGCAATCCATATTTTGATGTTGCAGAAGGTAACGAAGAAATAATATTATATCCTATACCAACAGAAATTAAATTTAAAAATAGTCCAACCTATTTTGTCAATCCTGAAGATAGCATAAAATTAGATGTCATTGTGAATGATATTCGCAACCCAGAAACACCTATACCTATCGATTATGGATTGGTTACCTTTATGCATTATGATGTTTTTGACATTAATAATCCAAGAGATGGGCAAGAACATGTTATAGGTAATCCTACCTATTTGATAGACGGCAAATCATCAATAAATTACTCTCCAGTACAAAAGCCATGGGAAAGTGACAACATATACAATATTGAACTTATCAGAGCTGTATATAATTATCAAAATAATTTATATGGTGTTGATTGGCGTAAATACTATCATATGGATAGCACATATGTAGCCATTGCCTTATTAAAGCCAAACAATATAAATATCAATATCATTAAGATGGATAATGATGGAGATCATGAAATGATTGTGGAAGAAGGTGTCTTTGTAGGTACTAATGAAGATAATATTGTATTGACTTTTACCATTACAGACGATAATAATGATGAAATTTGTTTTGAAGAAGATGCGAAATTAAGAGTATATATACAAGGATATGATAATGATAATGAAATCATTCCAAGATATGCTCAATATAGTGTTGACCGACAAAGATTTGAATGTCCTATTAACAATTTGCAAAGCGGAACATATTATGCATATGGAGTGGCAATAGACAATAATAATAAATATTTAGGCGATAATAATTTGGTTATCATTACAGACGAAGAAGGAAACGAGCCACAAAACATTACAAATGTTGATGGAAAAAATATTAAAAACAAGATATATCTTCAATCTTCTGAATCACAGCATATATATTTCCAAATAAAAGCAGAAGAAAAAGCATATGAGATTGCTTTTACAAATGAAGAAGAGTATGTCATATTAGAAAGGCAACAACCTTTAAGTATCACAGCAAGGCTAACAGCACCTAACGATCCTGATTTTAATAATATCATCAGAGGGGAAACATGTTATTTTAATTGTGCAACATTAAACCAAACATATAGCAGCATTATCCAAGAAGATAATGATGGATTATACGCAACATTTAACATCATTGAAGAGATAGATAACAATGGTCATACAGAATATCAATATAATATTCCTTTAAATCTTGAGAACAGTCATGATTATATATTTTATGCCTACATCAATACAACTATAAAGGATTTAAAAAAATATGCTATGCATTATAGCGAACCGTTGATAATTAAAGTTAGGCATAACCCTAAACTAATATTATCTGTTGTTCCCATTAACAGTACATATCCAGGTAAAATAAAATACACATTAATTGGTGAAAACATTTATCAAGAAACCATACCTATTACTTTGACTGTTGATGATGAAAATCCAATTGAACTATCATTAAGCCAAGAAGAGAATATAGCTATTGGATATATTGGTAACTTGTTACCGATGGCAAGTCCTGGTCATATCATCAAGGCAAGCACACCATATTATAATAATCTTTCAGTTGAAACACCAACGCAGGAAATAACAAAAGGAACGTTATCTTTTGACTTAAATAGCTATAGCAATGATATTATAACAAGTAGAAATACAAATGTAATATTTGGCGTTACAGAGTCAAATGGTAACGACATAAAGGATCAAGAAGTCTTTAACAAAAATAGTCAAGAAATAGTTAGCAATTTAGATATTCTTTTCAGCAAAGACAACGCATCAAGTACAACCATTAATATGTCTGAACAAATGACGGATACATATTTGAACCTTATCAGTAACGTTAATTTATGTGATGATGGTATTTGGACAATAGACATTAGATATGATGGCAATGAACTATATAATGCAAATTCATCTGAAATGACAATTAATGCTATTAGGTACACACCATTTTTCCAATACAGAAGAAACAGCTATCAACTTTTCTGTCAAATAACAAACAATGAAAATGTACATAATGAAGAAAGAGTATTAATTGTTGCTACCTTTATGCACAACAATGAAGATTACTTTAGACTTATTGGCATTACGAATACTGATGGCTCATGTGTACTTGAAATTCCTGAAGACATTTCCACAATGGAATGGAATAATATTTATTCAGATTTCACTATTGAAGTTAATCCACATTTGAATGTGTTTTCTGCACCATTTGAATCTTTCTTTGATGACAATAGAGATTATATAGTATGCTCAAGCGAAGATATTGAAGCATTATATGAACAATACCAGGATAATTATGAATTATGCTTATTTACAGGGTATGAAGAAAGTATAGATACTAACAACATTAACAATATAAACGACATAGAGGAAGAATATGGACCTATTCTCGCTTAAACAATATAACCATAGAATTGATAAAATCATTATCACAAATAACAATATGTATTCATTATATTCAGAAATAATGTTTAAGGTTAGCTTTGACGATAAATATGTTTCTGATAATGAAGTGATACGTTTTAGTTTAGAGCCAAATGATGAGTTTATTGGACATCAAAGGTTTGATAATGATTATTATTTTATGATACCAAATAACTTAAAGAAGACATATACAGTTAATGATGACAACATTATGTATGTTTATGCCCATCATTTTCCAAGAGATCTATATGAATACGAAGAAGATGAACAAATATTTTCTGTCTATGATTTTCGTGAATTATTGGAAGAGCATCCGAAAGATCATTATTTTGATGAAGAATATGAAACAAGAGTAAATGGCTACGATTATAAGTGGCATGTCGATAATGAAGGTAGATTGATTGTTCAATCATTATTAAAAGATAGTGTTAACAGATTTAATGATCCTAACTATAAAAACTATGTCGAAAGTGATAAAGCACAAGACAATATGACTGAACAAGGAATGTTCCCATTGTCTAGTCGTTATCGCTCAAAACAAAATTGGACTGCTCCTAACCTTAAAGATGCATATCCACTTTGGAAAGAAGAAGAAAAAACAAGAAGTCGCAATATGTCACCTTATTGGGAGGCTAAAATAAATAGAAAAGGATTAAGTCCTCTCATTACCAATGGGGTAGAAAATGTAGATTGGGATGCCTTACCTTTTAATGTCTATTTAAATTATGAATATTTGCCTACAAGCAGAGAATATCACCAACATTATTTTGGTTTTGAACCTGACATTAATGCAACAGACTGCAAAACAATTAATGTACTTGAAGGAACAAACATTAATTCGTTAGATAATAAGTTTGGATCTAATAATAATTACCGTTTAATCAATTACGGCAACCCTTATGATGATAGCCATAGTATGTATGTAGAACATGGATATGAGATACCATTTTCTTTTAATAATTTTCAATTTGATAAAAACAATTGCATATGGGATAAGAATATATGCTATGATTTTTGGACATACAATCCTGAAAACAATAATGGACAATGTGATGGATATTGTCAACAAGCAATATCTTTAAGTGAGGGTGACTATTACAGCTTAAGGTTTTATATGTATATTCCATCTTACACTCGTCTTGATGAGAATTGCGACACTTGCTATGTTACAGTTACAGCAAATGTCGATAATGATCTTTACTGGGAAGAAGATGATATGATACAATATGATCATACTGTGATGGTCAGAGATGGAGATAATGCAATATATAAAATCAATGATGAATTTTTAGAAAAAGATAAAACAATAACAGATGAATGGATTTATCATGAAATTCCTTTCAAAGCTGGAGCAACAAATTATATCACAATTGTAGGTCCACAAAATACATATAATTTAGATGAGAATCCAATATTCTTTGCAAATATGTCCATTTTAAAAATGGAGCAATATGCACCAACATTAAAATACAGTAATACAGGTTTATATGTTATAGAAAAAGATCAATATGCTTATAAACCATCTTCTGAAGAAATATGCACACAAGGAGATTTTAGTCATCCAGATAATAAAAAATGGGAGAGTGGCTCAAATGAACTGCCAAGACCATATAGTCAAGTGCATATGATTCTTGATTATAACACATATATTGAATATGACGAAAAAACAAGTAATCTATACTTTACACATGATAAAAACGAACCTTTAGAAATTGAACATTACATTGATGAAGATGAAGATAAAATTATCATTAGATGTGATGATAATTATGATACAAAATGCTGGTATTATGAACATATAAAAGATGGCAATATAGTTTATGGTGATTTTGATGATGAATTTAGTATAGATCCTAACCATAATGATAATTATATTCATACACCAACACAAACAAATGGTGACTTAAACATTTATGCAACTTATAAAGATTATTTGGTATTAGTAAGGGGCAGCAACAATAAAATTAAAATTAAAGTGCAGGATATTGCTGGAAACCCTATTGATACAGGCAGTATTACAGCATCAATCATAACTGTTGTCAATAAAGAAACACAAAATAATGCAGTTAGTAAACAAATAGGAACAAAAGATGTTACTAATGGTCTTATAACTTGGTATAATATTGATTTAACAGATTTGGAACATAATGATGTCGATAATTCTGATTTAAATGAAACAGATAAAGCAAGGTTAATAAATGAAATATATGGAGAAGAAGGAGAAAAATATTATTTAAGATTAGAATACAATAATCCATGTCATAATAAACCATATATTGAATTTAAACCATTCTATGTTGTTGGCGAACAAATTGATATGAGCATTTCAATTAATGATAATTTCTATTTAGATAATGAAAATGTTTTGACACCAAATGAAACAAATAAAACAATACCTGGACAAGAATGTTGGATTCGTGATGCAATGGATGAAGAGGGAAACATAATCAATTTCCCTATTAAAATATCCGCTTTCATTACAGATCAACATTATAATTTAAAAACAGATGGCTATTGTGAATTATCCATAGACGATACTGTTGTACAAACAACAATGATGGATTTAGATGGTAAAGCTGATTTCTATTTAGATCTGGAAGATGTACATACAAATTGTCAAACAATCAAGATTGAATATTATAGAGAATATTATAACTCAATAGTTTTTAAATACTTTAAGTTATGTATTGATCCAAACATTGATTTAAGACCAGCAATACCAATAGATATAAAAGTCCTTAAAGATGGGCGAACAGTTTCCTTAATGCATAATTGTACGATCGATTGTGACGATGTATTGTTATGTAGCATTTCAAACAATTATCATACCGAATTTAATATTAAGGTGGAACAAAAGATCGAAGAGTATGACAATGACTTCCATACTATCATACAAAAAAATATCCTAAATGCAAACCAAAGCATTGACTTTTTTGATATGGAATTTGAACCAAACAATACAAAAACAATTGTATATAGAATAACAACAGGAAATAGGGTCGGATCTAATGGAGAAGAGATTGAAAATAGGTATCGTAAATACAGTAGAACTTTTAAAGTGTTTAGAAAAGATAATGAGAATAATGCTCAAGTAGATACTAATGAATTTTCTGATTTTTAATATTATAATGAGGCAATAAAATGGTATACATATATCCAAGCACAATCACAACAACTACAGGACGTTCCACAAAATATGGTACACAGCAAATATCCAATAAAGCAGCCTTATGTTCAAATAGCACTACACTTGCCTATTGGGGAACAAAAACACCATTATTTGTAGGCAACTATATGCGTAATTATCCTGATAGTGTAACAACCCCTAGCGGATCTTATTTTAAACCTGAAACAATTTATGCAACTGGATGGGAAATAAAAGACATACCTGATGATGCAATTGTTCAAACAATTGTTGTAGAATATAAATGGGAACAGATAGCTTATTCTTCACTTACATCATTTGGTAAATTTGATAAACCTACAATTAGCATTATACATAAGAATAAGACATTGACATCAATTAAAGGTGCAAAACCTGAAGCTATTCGATACAATAACAATAAAGTAAATAAGTCAAAAATGAATACAAATTATGCCGAATTAGCTACATTGCATTCACATAAGATTGACTTAAGTAAATATAATCTTACGATAAAAGATTTAAAAAAAATAAAGATAAAATTTAATCCTGCAAAAAATCAAGCTTCTAATCATTGTCGTATTGTAATGCAATTTTTAAGATTGAAAGTTACATATAAAAAAGTAGAAAAAGAAAACAAACCTATTATAGAACCAGTTGTAGAGCAAAAGCCTATTTATCGTATTAAATCAAGCATTACACCAAAAGAAGCTACACAGAATAGTGAGTGGACATATGAATGTACAATCAAAGGACAAAACAGTACGCAAAAACCAACAACATGCTCATTAAGTTTTACTAATGATATTGATGTTACAAAAATCATTGTAGATAAAGGTAGTACATATAATCATACAACAAAAACATGGACAATAAACTCTTTTACTAATAGAAGCAGTAAACTTATATTAAAATGTAAAAGTCATATTTTAAACGAAAAGCAAACACATTCAATTACAGCAAAAATAAATAAGTATGCTGATTCTGTTGAAAATAAGACAACAGCATATGTAAATATTATAGCAGACCGTATTTATTTAGATGCTCGTATTATTGGAGCAACAAAACCATACACTTTTAGAAGCATTGGAGAAACAATACAAAAGGCAATGCAAATAGATTTATCACTTGACAAGCTTAATGCTACTGGAACTATTACAATAGCAACAGATAATTGGCTTAATGATCCTAACGATATGTTTATCGATGGAATTGGTGCAACAATCAGATATAATGGTGATGGAAAATGGAAAGTGCAAAACATAACTACACAGACATTAACTATCTTATCTAATGCCAAAGAAATTAAGCCAGGTACATATAACATTATAGTAACATATGAAGAAATTATTGACCAAAGCACTAACAAAAAAAGACAAGTTATAGATAAATTTAATATTGATGTTATAGGAAATACTTTGGATAAAGAATTTTTCAAATTGCGTTTAGAAGATGGTTCTGACGTTAGATACAACTCACTTATGTTTGCTCCAGGTGACGATCTTACAGTTCCGCTTACATATGACATTATACAAGATACCGATTTAAGAAAATACTTAATCATTACAGGAGAAGAAAAGTCAATACCAGTTAATGAAGCAAGATATATTGGCTTTGATATTGAGTTAAAAGATACAGAAGAAACATATAATAATATTTTTGCATACATTGATGTAGTGGATAGTGAAGGTCAAAATTGTTCTGACATTATTATGGCTGCAGATGGTAATGTGCAACTCTTCCAAGGTGAAGAGAATAAGTTTTGTGTCATTAATGAATTAAAACCAAATGAAAAACAAAGAATAAATTTTGTTGTACAATCTGAAATAGAGCAGATATGTGATATTAAACTTAAACCATTTAACTATGATGATTACGAAACAGAAGACAATAGGTGGACTATAAGCAGAGCATACTTTAAGGATATACCTAATTTAAAATTATCAATTGAAGCCAATAAATATGATTTGAATGTAGATAACAATGCTGAAGTCATTGTTACCTACACTATTGAAAACAAATCAACAAATACTTTTCAAGTTCCACAAAACGATATTACCAATGTGACTGGATATAAATTCAAACTTATTGAACCAAGTTCTTTTAAAATAAAAAGTTTTAGTATTGATGGCGGAACAGATAAAGATTATTATTTATCATATGAAGATATGGAAGATAGTTATGCTCCACAATTCAACCCTAAAAATCGTATCATTACATTGCCACGTATACAGGGAGCGACATATAATACATCAAGTGGAGAACTAACAACAACTCCATATACTTTAATTGTACATTATGTTGCTACTGAAAAAGGTATATACGATTTTAAAATGTGTACAGAAGATAATCCATCTTTCATTGACGATGATCAATATAAAAAATGTGTCAAAAAACAAGTGCTTGTCAACATAGACAGCAATATTAAAGTCAAAACATTTGTCAGTAAACAAAGACCATACATTGGCGAACTGATTGACTTTACAATACAAATGACAAATTACACCAAACCACAAGCAACTTTGACTTTTGACATTCAAGACATTGGTGCATATGAAATGGATCATCCACAATGTGACTATCAAGTGGAAGGAATAAATTGTTCGGATTCCATATTTACAGAGAGCAATGATGGTAATAAGATTGGTGTTTGGACAATCAATGATGTACCTATTAATTCTACATATGAATTAGTATTAACACTTCGACCGTTAGATACTGGATATCATACAATAAAGACTATCTTAACAAATAATGATATAATGGTACAAGACTTCACCAATTTTGTTAATGTGTTAGAAGTTAATAAAAAATTATCATTTGATGTGTACCATGTTGTCAAAGGAGAAGGAGATTGTTCTAACTGTAATCAACTAATAGAAATATGTGATGAAGATTATGTTAACATAGGAGATGACTTATACTATGTTATGTCAGTTACTAACAATAGCAAGAATCCTATTTTAGAAGCTACACATATCTATGCAAGATTACCAGAGAAACTTTTAGATATTTCCTGTTATACTAATGGATATGGATTCCACCAAGATGATACAGGATTGATTAGTTTTACTATACCATCTTTAGAACCTTGCGAAAACAAAAAGGTGTGCATTAAGGCAAACACAGCTAATAAAGGTACTTATATCACTAATTTTATGCTTACAAATCATAATGCACATACTTATCATAAGCAACTAAAAATACATGTTAACGATGAATTTGATGCTCACAAGCTTGAGCATGAAATAATTGTATATAATTTTGAAAAGACAAACAGATACTTTAGGTACGAATTGGATGGTGACAATAATATATATAAATTCTTCAACCAAGGCAACAGACCTACAAAATATGTTGAAGCTGAAGATTATAAACAATCTAATATTGAACGATACAGGGGAAAGAACCTTAAAGACTTATTAGAAAAAATTGCTGCCAATTCCAAATATATAGATCCAGAATTATTAAGGATCGGTAACAACAAATTAAAAGACAAAGGATATGAATTATATCCTGATGGTTTTATTCGCAGATTTGGATTGCTAAATTCAGAAATATTTCATTATGCTGGACAATTCCCAACAATAACTAGCACAGTTGATCATGCAATGAGATGGGATCAGGACTGCTGGGATAATAAGTTTTGGGGTGGTGGCATATATGAGAATGGTGTATTTGACTTAAGTATTGACTATAGCAAAGTGCCTACAAACTTTGATATTCTTAATATAAATAATCCAATTGGTAAACTCCAAGCTTTAGTCGACAAAGTGAAACCTTATGGTACTCAAGCAATATGCCATTATAACGATACAATAGATATCAATCTAAAGACAGATCTTAATGTAAACAATTCCGAAACAAATATTGTTGTTCCATACCAATTGTATTTGCCTGACAATGGTTTTGACCTTATTTCTTTATATAATAGACATGATAACAGTATTGCTGTTTATTATGATATGTTATACTATACATTGGGAACAAATATAGATACAAATACATCATTGACTAGTAACGATAAGGATATTATGTCAATGAATCCTGATGTATTCAGTTATGTGGATGTATATGACGAAGCTTTTTACAGAAGATATATACATGAATCATTGGATATTGTACAAAATATGTATGACATCAACACATATAACAATATTGATATTGTAAAAGAGTTTAAATACAATGGCGAAGAATATAATGACATCTCCATTAACCTTACAAAGAATATGCAATACACTTTTGAATATCAATATGATGATAATCAGCAAGTAAATATCAATATTGATAACGAAAAATATGTCATATCTTATGTTGCAGATATAATGAACGAATTTAAAGGATTTGTAGTATATAAAAATGATGAACCTATCTTTAAAAGAAATATTGGCAATGATATACAACAATATCACATTCAAATAGAAACATATCAAATGAGTGACTTTATTGAAACAGATGAAAATGTGATTCATTTTTGGATACATACTGATGATGCAAAATATTATCATTTAGGTTATGTTATCATTGGCAGTTTACAAAATGTAATATTATATGGTCAAGGTGCAAATAGTTATGAACTAATTAATCATAATACAAGAGGCACAAATGATTTAGTAAATACAGATCCAATTACATTTACTATAAGTAATAATATATATAATACAAATATTACCCCAAAAACAATAAAACAACCTTCAGATAAATATCAATGGCAAAGAATGTATAAGTTCTTTGAACCAAAGGGTTATGTATTGTTTGAAAATAATGCAGAGATTGATCCAGATTGTCATGACTCTTATAGATCATCACCAACATTAGTGTTAAAATATGATAATATCAATGTTAATGATTATGATGAAGTAACCAATATTGATATCAGAATGAAAGCAATTAGTAATAAAGCGAACTTTATTGACGATCTTAATATCAATATGTATAAAGATAGCCATTATTATATTCCTGACAACAACATTGGATCAAAGACATACTATCCAAATAAAATAACAAATGTGTATGAAGAATATGTTAGTCACATAAATATACAGCAACCTAACATTACCATTTGTTCTGATTGCTTGAAAACAAGTCTAGGACATTACGATAAATGTCCGTATTGTGATTCTGAACATACTACACATTATCGTGACAAAAAAGCTGTCACAGTATGTTATAATTGCGGATATATTATTGATGGTTGGCATGACTACTGTACTCATTGCTTATCTGATGATATAGAAAAAACACAAGTGGATTACAATAAAACATACTGCAATGAATGTGGTGCATTAGAGAATGATTATTATTCTCGTTGTCCACAATGTTTTAGCAGAGATGTTGTTCATTTAAATAATGATGAATATAAATATATCATACAGTCTGATGCTATGCAAAATATTGATTCTATAGTTGTGCAAAGTGATATTGATAGAATTAATATTTGTAATATTACACTTCCTTTTAATATGGACACAGCAGCAATCAAACAATATGAATATTTACAATTACATATATATGGAATGAACCATAATGATGGTAAATTCTATTATTGTAAATCTTGTGGTCATGTTGGATTAGGTAATGTTGATAGATGTGAAGAATGTGGAGTAATAAATGTTGAAAATTATTCATTCGATAATGTCACTATGGATATTTATGTGCAAGAAAATAATACTTACCGTCGTATTGACACAGATACAGCATATGACCAATTGAAAGGTGAATTTGATATTGCAATTGATATAAAAGATTTAGCAAACAAAAATACATCTGCAAATGAGTTTAAATTATTGTTATACGTTGAAAATCTATTATATGATCAAATAAAATATACAATAAACAAATTGGATATTGAAGATAAAGACTATCAATATCTTGTAAACAATATTCAAAAAATGAATATTAGTATTGACAATATTTATTATGAATCCAAATATGTTGACACAATCGAATGGAAGGATGTTGATCAATTGGAAGGCATAAATCATTCAGCCATTACATATGATGCAAACAATACAAAAGAAACAGATTATATCAGTTTCTCAAATTTTGACTTTGATCAAGAAAGGTATGAATCATTATCATTATGCATTGACGGAATTAACAGGTCACATAGTAATATTATTATGCATTTATTAGTGTTAGATAAAAATGAAAATATCTTATATAATAGCGAAAAAGATGGAAATATCAGTATTAATCCTGATCTTTTTGAATATAAAAATGATTTAACAGATCTTGTAGAGTACAATCAACTTACTGCAATATCAAAAATTAAGATAGCATTCAAAAACATTACAGAGCCAACAGATATTGCAATTACAGGTTGTAACATCATTGGAACATTTAAAAAATATTATAACACTCTTAACTTGAATGTTGATCCAAGCAAATATGAAATAATACAAGATAATAATACTTATCTAATAAAAAGTAATAACTTATTTGGATTAAAGAATGTCAAGCCTAAATATGTGGACGGCAAACAGCTTGAGAATGGTCTTGTTTGTTTCCTTGATTTCGACAAGTTCAATGCAAATGAGTATATTCGTTTATATGATGTAGAATTGTTAATTACCTATAAGAACAAGTATGGGCAATTAATTACAGAAGCGATTGATAATACAGACAATAAATATACAGAACTATTGGTACAAGGAAATGTGATTAAAGACAAAGGTAGCAATTGGACAAGTATTAAAACATCCACAAATATTTTATATAATTTAGAATATGAAATTATTAATAATGGAAAAGAGGATAATTTAAGTGCTATTCCTTTACAAACAAAACTAGCACAAAGTTTTATGCTTACACAAAATAATTTAGGATCAATAACTTTAAGTTATTTTGGACAAATTGGTAACCCAAATGAAAATATTACTGTACAATTATATGATGATTATGAAAATCGTCCAGATAATTTAATATGTACAAAAAATATTAAGTTACCAACAACTAATGATGACATTACCATTGATTTGAACATTGATAATTTAGATTTAGAAAAATATTGGATTGTATTAATTGATTCAAGTGCTGACGAATACAATTATCATCGCTTTAGATATAATGGTAATTTAGATATTGGTAGCCTTATACATAATGATGATGAATATGACCAAAACAGAGTTTTATGTATTGGTATTGATGCAAATGTCACTATGTATGAGTCTTATTTAATGCCAATGTATTTAGAAGATGATATTAATATGACATTTAAAGTATCTGAACAATTATACAGATATAATGTTCAAGGATCTAATACAACTTCTATAGACAATTTATCTGTAAAGTTAGGATATAGGCAATATAATATTGATGAAACTCCTACAACAGATGACAAAGAAGAAGAATACACAGAAGATGATGATTATGGAATTAACGACTGAGGCAAATATAACTCAAATTATTGAGATTGAAGACAAAGAAACTGGGCAAAAGCAATATCTTATAGATAATAATGATGAATGGGTAACCATTACCGAAGAAGAATATAAAAAAATTATAGGAGATAATTAGATGGCTAATAAATATATTACAGCAGAAGGCAAAAATAAATTGCTTAAATTAGGTTTCCTTAATAGCGGTGACACAGGAAGCTTTAATTACATTGCATTAGGTGGCACTAATAGTGCAGGAGCTACTGGCGGTACGTTTCAAGAAATAGATGCAGAAAACTATTCAAGACAACAAGTAGCTTTAGATTCAGAAGGACAACAATCCATTACCATTTCTGCAATTTTTGATGAAAACAATGTTGCATCATCAGAAGGTGTAGAAGTAACAGAAATTGGTATTGTAGATCATGAATTTTACGCAGGTAGCGATGAACAATTTTTTGCTTATGCAGAAGTACCACCAATCAGTAAAACAAGCAATATCAGTTTAAAATATACTATCATTATATCTATTGAATAGAGGGTGAAAACTAATGTCTTCATATTATGATAGAGTGTCAGGAACATTATCTCCTTCAGAAATAGCTAGATCTGAAGACATACATGAAATTCAATCTAATATTACAACCGCTTTTCAAGAAATGTTAATAGACCTTTTTGGTACAGGTTGTATATTAGGCGATGATGAAGAAGATTTAAAGTTAATTCCAACTCCTTATACAATTGACCAAGCTAATACAGATTATGGCGAAGAAAATCCATGGATCTCCTTTTCAGATATTTATTTAAGACAAAGAATAGACATTGAAAAATCTGAAATACAAGCCATACGTGTCACTATCCAAAACAATACAAACCTAATGCCAACTGTATTTGCAGAAATTAGAGATTCAAATTTTAATCTAATAAAAGAAACAAATGTTAAACTACCATCACAGACAGAGGATGATGGACAACAAATTGACTTCATTTTTAATTTACAACATTTGCCACAAGACAATTACTATTTTGTGATAAGACCAATTGATATCAACACAGCAGACCTTACAGCTAATGGTGATGAAACACAATATGACACCATAGATGAGAATAGCTTTCAAATATTATGTGACCGTAATGGTAACTATAATCAAAGCTTAAATGCTTCATTCAACGGTGTAGATTATTTAGAGGCACGCCTATTAGATGGTGAATTAAAAAGTGTTCAAAATGATTTCATTGAAGTAGAGGATGAAAACTATGATTTATGCTTTGAACATATATTCTCTTCAGGTAATACATACCTATTTTCTGCTGATCAAGACCAAACAGTATCTTGTATAGTTTTAGGTGAAAAAATTTATCCAGTTGATACTCATGTAAGCATTGATGGTCCAAGTCCTAATGGTAATCGTATTGACTTAATTTCTCTTGATACAAAAGGACAGTTAAATGTTACCGCAGGTCAACCTTTTGTAGGTGAAGCCAGAGAAGAAAACTATCCAGTAAACAATACAGATTTTAAGATCGCATACATTACTACATATTATGGATCAGATAGCGAATGGTATTGTAGCAATTGCGGTACAAAAAACAATAGTAATATAACAACATGTTCTAAATGTGGTGCAACAACAAACGTAAAAGCACCATTAATTGAACAAGATGATGATAATGGGATAACAAGACGTAGAGATATACTTGAACGTTTAAGACGTCTTGAAAAGAAGATGGATTATCAAACAGAATATAATAGTCCATCAAGAATTAAGTACAATTGTACTGTAGATCCGGTTATAAAGGTAGATGAATATCCACCTGAAAGTACATATGGTGTCAAAACAATAACAAATAGTAAAGGAGAAAAAATTGTTGTTGCAGACAATAACACTAGTTCTACAGATTATACTTGGTCTATTGCAGACACAACATATACATATACAACAGGTGCAAGCACACAAGTAACTGTAAATTGTAAAAATGTTTATGTGCCATACACAAAACCAGACAAAAGTAAACTTGATAAAGATAAACATTACATTAAGGTAATTGCAACAGACGACAATGAGAAAGCACCTATCGCTACACTAACATTTAAAGTCAAAATAAAAAACAATAAAACAAATAAACAAGTGGGCAAAACATTAGAAAAAAGCATCAACAGAGATGGTAAATTCTACATTAACCCATGGAGTTTAGGATTATCTCCAAACACATCATACAAAGTTGAAACTTCATATGGTACTCATAAAATGACAAGCTATATAAAAATGTATAGCGGTAAAAAAGGAACTTATAAACTTACAAATCATAGTATGAAGTTCAATATTTTAGATGGAAGTTTAGAAGAACATAAAGCAGACATATCTAAAAACACTTTTACTGGTAAAAGCTATTTCTCTACAGATAAGATTAAAGTTGATCCTGAAGCTGGAGAAATATATCTTGAAAAATTAAAAAATAGCGAACAAAAAGAAAGTGTATTCCCATCTGAAAGTTTAACAAGTTTTAATAGTACAACCCACAGTTACACCATTCATACTAACAAAAATTCATTACAAAGTGAATATCCTTTATTTAGTATCACATTAGACAGAGATTGTTACTTAAAAGAAATCAAATTCCATGTTGCAGGAACAAAAAACATCAAATATATGAAAGCATTACTGTTCCATAACGATAGGGTATTCAATCTCAATACTAGCAGAAAAAATTATAGAAAATATCTTAACAAAGAAGCCGCAGAAGATACTGCTTTTGCAAATGTAAAAAAATCAAAAGATATTCCTGTAAATAAAAATGGGAAAGCATTCTATTATACAATGTCTATTGATAAAAAAATAAAGAAAGGAACATACAGTTTACTATTATATGGTTATTTAGATAATGCCAAAAAAGATGGTGTTATAAAAATAAAAGAAAGACATACAGCAAATGCTACAAAATTCGGAGTATTGTCAAGAGTCAAAGGTACATCAACACCTAATCAAATTTTTATGGGTGGTGAAAACCTTACAAACAGAACAATGTGGGTAAAATTCTACAAAACAGATGATGTACATAACAGTACAGGTACTGTCATATCAAAAACAGTTCAAACAAATGACAATATCATCAGTTGTAAACTTACACATTATTATGATATTCCAAATGGTTGTTATGTTCATACATATGTCAGTAACAATGGTGGTAAAACATATGTCGAACAAATTAATAATAGCGGTACAGTAACATTTAATGGATATGGTCGTGAATTGAGATGGCGTTTAGTCTTTACAGGTAATGGTAAGGCATCTCCAAAATTAAAATTCAATAAAAAAGTCGGATATGCTTTTAAGGTAACTGTAGAAACAGGACATAAACTAAATAAATATGAAGATTATGATCGCTGTTTTGCAACACCATTGTTAAATGCAAACAATATTACAAGAGTATTAGCAAAGAATAACAATATTGAAAGACCATTTTCCGAATGGGAATATGCAAGATTATGGATGGAAGAAGATGATCTTGATATATCAGATATTGACATATGCTTTGCTTATGCATACAATAACTATAACACTGGGGTTCAAACAGCAATAAGTAATTGGGGCAATGACATATTCTTTAGTCAAATATTTTCTAGTCTAAAAGCGTCAGATTTTGCCAGAACATCTGTTGATTATGATAATTACAATGCTAATATTGAAGCTGACGAATTGAATTTCAGATTCAAACTTGAAACAGATTATATGTATAATCTGACAAGAACAGGTGAAATCATTGCAAGTCCAGATGTTATTAACGATTACAGTTATGGTGACATTACCCCTGCAAATATAGATATGGATATGTTCAGTTATGGACTAATGGATGTTGAAACAGTATATAATGATAGTCAAAATTCAAACAACGATATTAACATAGAATTTGGACCATATTATCAAGCATTATATCATCCAAACAAACATACCACAGAAGTTATCGAAACTGAAGAAACAGATACCGAAGATGAAACTATTCCAACAGAAGTAAATACAAATTCCACAGAATTTATAGCTTGGGCTGCAGATTCAGATCCAGATTATAATGATGGATGTATTATTGGTGTAAGCTTCAATAATGGATTAACAATAGAAGAAAAATATACTAGTTTAGAAGTTGATGTATTCCCTAACTTACGTGACTGTCAAGAAATTAATGATGAAACTGGTGAGTTAGAAATAATAAATGGTAGAGTTACAAGAAAAAATGAACAAATCAATACAAAATATTATAATGATAATGATGAAGCTTATATTCCAGGTGGTACATTAGAATTAATACTTTCATTCAATCAATATGGATTAGTTGAGGAAAACAATGCTACATACGGTAAAATAATACCAATCACAAAAGATTTAATATCTTGCAAATATCAAAAAATAAGTGTTAATTTATCTGATTTATATAATAGGACAATATATAGTATTGGTATTCGTGTAAGTGCAAATGCCGAATATGACAATAATAAACACCCATCATTACAAGATGGTGACATTATAGGGATGGGAAACATTTCACTTCATGGATATAACATTAAACCATATGTACCATATGATTCAAAGGAAAGAAAACAATGGACAAAACATATTAATCTTAATGCAGAAACTACCTTTACAGCAGAAGGAAACAAGTCAAGGTTTGATATTTTAGATACAAAGGGAGATTTATTTAGCATAAAAACAGACATTAATTTAGTACCATATGATTATATTAATGTACAATATTATGTTCTTGATGGTGAAATACATAAAGGAGATATACTATTAGATTTATATGATACAATTAATACAGGAAGCACTCAACCAATACAAACATTAGCATTGCCAGCATGGGGTGCTATACAACAAAATGCAAGTGCATCTAATAAAACAGTTAATGCCTGGTTTAAAGTCAGAACAAATGCAAATAATGTTAAATGCATACAGTTAAGACGTGCAAATCCAACAGGCACTAATACAGATCGTATTGTATTATACATTAATGATATACTATTCTATAATGCTCCACAATTACCTGCGTTAGGACCACAAATGCAAATGAGAATCTATCCAAACAATATCAATGGAACATACAACACAAAAATAAGAAAATATGGTGGAATATACAGATTAAGGTGATTAAATGGAAGAAACTTTTGAGATACAAACAGTACAAGAAGTGCAACAAATTGATGCAAGAAAAGAAACTAACGACATCATTAACAATCAAATAGAACAGCAAAACAATAATATGGATATCATTAGCACACAATTGGAAAACATCAATACTGTTGTAAACGATCTGCAATCACCTGAAATAGACTTAACTGAAGTAGTCGATAAAATAGATGAAATGGACACCACTATTGTTACAGCTCAAACGGCGGATATACTTGAGCAATTAAACAATCAACAAGAACAAATAAATAATATTGAGGCTAAACTTGATCAAATATTGAACGCTCTTGAGATGAAAGAATGAAGAAGCTTGAAAATCAAGTACATGATATGTCAGAAAGAATATATGAATTACAAGCTAAAACAGAACAATTAAGCAATGGGCAACGATATGCTGCAATTAATGAAATAGAAAAAAGCATAGCACCATTACGAAGTGATCTCAATCAGCTTGAACGTAAATTATATTCAAAACAATATGATGAAATTGAAATTAGTCATCGTATGGATGAAATTCTTCGACAAATCAATGAATTAGAAAATTTAAAATCTGATTTAAATGCTCGTATCAATACCGAAACAGAACATGCAAGACAAGAATTTCATGAAACCACTATTAGAGTTCTTCGTGAAGAAGTTGCTCCTTTAAGAGAGAGTCTTGAAGATAATAAAAAAGAGATCGCCCACATTAAAGAAGATGTAGGTGAATTAAGAATAGAAATATTAACAAATGAAAAAAATAGAGAAATAGACGAAGCAAAACGATTTGATCGTCTAAAATGGGTGTTGACTGCGGTTATTGCAGTCATTGCAGGTTTATCAACCTTGGCATTGTATCTTGAACCAAGCATTCAAATGATTTTTCATATCTTTTTTGGAGGATAAAGGGAGTGGGAAAATGAATGATAAAAAAGCACTCCCTTATTACACCATACCAATAGAGATAAAAAACTATTTTTTAAAAATTGAAAGTGTTAAATATGATAATTAGCAATTATTTCATTGCTAATTTAATGTCATCTGCTGTTACAGTTTTTCTACCAGCATGTGCTGCTAATTTAGTAGCTTGTTTAGCTATTTCTGAACCATATTCTTCAATAGCATAATTTAAATGTTCAACTGCACCAGCGCTAATTCTTTCTGCACCAGCGTTCTTCAATATACGACCGACAGGTGCTAATGGTAATTCACTCATAATAAAAAGCCTCCTTTTAATTGTATATATATTTATATAATCATTTAACTATTTAAATCTTTCGATTCTATCCATAACTTATTCTCTTTACATTGCTGCACAATAAACTTATACTCTTCAAAAGATAAGTCATATTTCTTTAGAAAAATCGGCAAATCATATAAAAGATTATTAAGTATACCTGGAAAATCGATCAAAGTAATTCTCGTTTTAAAAACCTTATCATAATCAAGCCCATCTATTTTTATGTCATCATGCTTTTGCAATTCTTCGATGACAGCCTTTTCATAATACTCATTGCCTTGATTATAAAAATAAAGGTTCTTTTGTTTCTTTGTACAATCTTTACAATAATAGGATAGTTTATCCTTATTGTTTTTGTTTTCACTAAACTGATTTATTGGCAGTTCTCTTCCGCAACTATTACATTTTTTTGTTTTAATATGAATCAACTTAAAAAATCAATAAAGGGGATTAAGTAATGTGCCAATAGTTATCCCACCAAGGACGTGGACTAGTTCTTGTCACATTTGGATACCAAATTGGCTGATAAACAATTCTCTTTGTAGTTATAGTTTTATCATCATCTTTGGAATCATCAACATCATCCTTTAGACTATCAAGTATCTCATCTAATGCATCCCTATGCTTTTGATTGCGTTTATGTTTGATTAAAAATTCACAGATTGTTATGATGTCCTGCAACCTTTGAATTTCAAAATCGTCTTCTTCTTCATTACAGTTACAATTTTTGTCATCACAAGTCATATTATTTCCTCGCATTGAAACCTGCTAATAGGTCTTCTCGATCTTGTAACCACTCAATGACATACTGAAGATCGTAAATTTTTTCATCTTCATATTCATCATTGTTTAGGACTCCAATTGCAAAACTATAGAAGATGGAAGATGCAAGCTTTTGATTATCAAGTTGCTCCTGATTTTCTGGCTTCACAAATTCTTGTACAATGGTCAGCAAAATTTCTTCAATCTTTTCATCTTCCATAGTAATACCTCTCCAATAAATAGTATTATCTTGTTCATTATATATATAATTTTCTATAAAAAAAGCCCACACCATAAAAGATGTGGGCAAACCATCTAGGAGTTAAACTATGAATAAGTTAAACATGAATCTTGTCGTACCTTGGAGCAGTTATAGTTTCGATAAGAACTTCATATGGATCATATTTACTGCTCATAACCATTTTCAATACATTTTGACTGAATCCAGACACTAATGCAACACCGAGTTCATTTTCAGTCAACGGAATAGCTTGGGTACGTGAATTAACATTCCAAAAAATCAACCTTGGCAAATCATATCCTGCGTCCTGATATCTTCCTTTGATGGAATCAAATAAGGATTGTGTTAATAATTGATTATCTCCCCAACCCCTTTGAGCTCTATCAAATTCCATATCCGAAATGATAAGAATATTATTCACCATTTCATCTTTTGGAATATTGTTTTGAATAGCAACCCCAAGAATCAAATCAAAGACAGCTTCAATATTAGTATTAGCTACTTCACTATGCTGAAGAGCAATGTCCAATTTTTTAAATAATGAATCTTGCTCATCAAATTCAACAAACTGTGGTTTACTATATAAAGTGATATATTTATTTCTATAGATGCCACTATTATGCTCTGCGGTATACACAGCAAGGGCATTTGCTACATGAAGAGCAGTTGTTTTACCGCTAACAGGCACACACATACTACCTGATCCATCCGCAACAACCAATGTATCTTCTATCATAATGTCTTTTAGATTTTTCCATGCAACTTCTAAAGTGTCATCATAGTCATACATACGCCATCCTGGCATATATTTAGCGACTATGTCTACAGGTGTAGCTGCTTTCATATTGATCTTGGAAGTTCCTTTGGCAACAGAAGATAAGTATTCTCTTCTTCTTTCGCCATCATGAACCATAAAAGCGTTCTTATATTTAAGGTTCGCTAAAGATGGTACTTTTTCGTAATCGATATCAGACCAGTTGTTATCACACATTTTTACCTCAACAACATCGATATGCTTACGAAGGTTAGAAAGCATTAAACGGTAATGTCTACTAGACATGTTTAATAACTTACGAACTTTTTTAGCCATCTTTTTAGTTTCCTTGCTGCTTGCGTTTTCGCTTGGCAACCATTTGCCTAACAAAGAAACTGACTTATTGTCTTTAATGTTATTAAGATCTTCATATAATTGCAAACGAATGATTGCAGTTATACGTTCATCAATAACATCATTGATACCAACAAGAGTGATTAGGTCATCCCATCTGCCATACTCGGCAATATGTTCTAAATTGATTGAAAATACATGTGGATCAAGTTCTGCTAATCTTTTATAGCAAATCCTGAATAAGCGTCTTTCACCTAATCCTTCTCGGATATCTCTAACGAAGAATAACCATTTTAAGGCATACTCTTTATTTTCATAGTATGCTTTATCAAAAGAAGCTATAATCTCTTCTTCACTACCATTACGAAAACTACTTACCTTATAATTTATGTCCACTAGTGCAGAACCAGTTGTTTTATAAGCGATTGCACCATTTTCAGTAGTAGTAAAGTTCTCTTGTCTTTTTAATTCTTGTTCGATATGACTCATCATAATTATAACCTCCTTGATAAAAAATAGTTTTTGCAAAGTGCTATACATTCAGATCCAAAGTCTAAAGTAAAAAGTTGCTGTAAGCACTTTAAAAAGTACAAGGTGCGTATCAATCTTCAGTCATTATTATTTGATATTGAATTGCTGTCCGCACCTTTAATAATCTACGAACCAAGATACTATAATACATGTGTTCATTAAATACCTTTTAATCAATCATGTGTTGCTGTAAGTATCTTCATAAGTATATTTGTCATGGTTATATATAAAGCTTTCTAATTTGCTTCAGTAATTTTATGCCTATGACGATCTTTAAATTCCTGTAATTTGCCATCATTGAACGTTTCAATACATAAATAATAGCCCGTTATACGATCGAATACATATAAATGCTTTGATTTACAAATAGGACATACTTCAAGATTATCATTGATTGTAAAGCCACAATCAGGGCAATACGAAAATACCTTACTGTACGCCCAAAAAATTGGATTTGCATATTTTAAAATTTTTCTATTTAAATTCCATATAGCTTCAGGGTCAGACCAAACTTCACCACTCCAAATATGCAAAATATCTCCACCTAACGAAAGATGTGCAAACTTACCAGCATTTTGTATGTGTTTAATCCAACTTACACCAGAACCAACAGGTATATGATGTG
>JAEEGL016376149.1_pt1 | contig 57786 bp, 56 predicted proteins | sample 9134231 | NCBI WGS metagenome assembly JAEEGL01 (sample SAMN16246548, study PRJNA631951) | gut metagenome | biome: gut microbiome; feature: rumen; material: fiber-attached | host: Bos | place: Iran: Karaj | collected 2018-10
AAAGATACGAAACATTTCGGCGACTGGCTCCATTTTTCAAGAAAAACCGTCTCCCGCCGCGAGGGGATCTCCAGCCCCCCCGAGATGCATCCGGGCCCCGGAAAAGTCATTCCTTTTTTTTATATTTGCAAAAACGATACATAAATCCTAGCGGGCGTGTCGCTGGGCAGCGGCGCGGCGAACCCGGCGCCGGCCGCTTTCATAAACGGCACATTTTTACTATCTTCGCCTTTGTAAAACCCGGGCAGAGAACTACGCTGAACATGAAACGCATCTCCTTCCTCCTTGGCGCGCTGGCGCTGCTGGCCGCCGCCTTCACCGCATGCGACCCCGACCGCGGCGCGCAGCAGGCCGTCCCGAGCGTCCCGCAGAACCTGCAGCAGGCCACGCGGTTCGCGTCGGACCTCCTCCAGACCTACTACCTGTGGAGCGCGCAGATCCAGAAAGACCTGCCCCGGCTCGATCCGGACACCTGCACCACTCCCGCCGCCGTCGTGCAGGAGATCCGCTACCACCGGAACGGACGGGAAGTGGACCACTGGACCGAACTCAGCGACGATATCGACAGTTTCCGCAACTATGTCCAGGGACTGGGCATGACCTACGGCTATGAACTCCAGTACGGAGAGATCGCCGGCGCAGGGCGGTACTTCCTGCTGGTCGCCGCCGTCTATCCCGACGCGCCGGCGGGAAGGGCCGGGCTGCGGCGCGGCGATGTCATCATCACCCTGGACGGCGCCCCCATCACCCGGGCCAACCTGAACAATGCCTTCAACTCCACCTCCGTAACCCTCGGCATCACGCACGTCACCCGGGACGAGGACGGCGTGAACCGGATCGGCGACCTGGAGAAGACCGTCCGCCTGACGGCCGAGGACACCTACCTGAACCCGGTCATCGCGGAGAACGTCTTCGACATCGACGGGAAGAAAGTGGGCTACCTGTGCTACAACGCCTTCGACCTGCGGTCCGCGTCCACCCTGCCGGACGTCTTCCGGCGGTTCAAGGAGGCGGGCATCCGGGAACTGGTCCTGGACCTGCGCTACAACGGGGGCGGCTTCGCCGTCACGGAGAACGTACTGGGGTCGCTGATCGCCCCGCAGGCGAACGTCGACGCCGGGGACGTCTTCCAGACGGAGATCTTCAACGACTACCTGGCCGAAGCCTGGAAGAAGCAGGGATATGAAACCGACACCCGGTTCTCGAACCGGCATACCTTCAAGGCGGAAGACACGGATGTCACCGTGGACATCACGGATGCGAAGCCGCAGATCGAGCACCTCTATGCGATCGTGACGGGGTCGTCGGCCTCCGCTTCGGAAGGGCTGGTCGTCGGGCTCGCGCCCTACCTGCCCGTGACCCTGGTCGGCCGGCGGACCTACGGGAAATACTGCGCGGGATACATCCTCACCCCTGCGGACATCTACAATGAAAAGTACGACTACTCCCTGATCAAGGACTGGGGGATGTACGTGATGGTGAGCATGTTCGCCGACAAGGACGGGAAGAACGCCGCCATGCCGGACGGAATCGCCCCGGACATCGAGGCGGAGGACTGGGCGTTCGACGGTGTCGCGCTCGGCGACGAGAACGAACAGATGCTCGCGGCCGCGCTCCGGGCGGCCGGCAAGACCTATGCGGCGCCGACGGCGGTGCAGCTGCATGCGGAAGGGCCCGCCCTCCGGATGCTGGAACACGGCGCCGGCCGCGGCTGGCTCGTCAAGCCTCTTCCTCGATAGATTCACGGACGCCGCGGAGATAGTCGCGGCACTGCCCGATCAGTTCCTTCGACCGCTTCACCAGGGCGCCGATGTCGTCCAGGCTGGTCTGCGGGTCTTCGATCTTCGCCACGATCTTTTCCAATTCGGCCGTGGCCGCCGTGTAGTCGAACTTCTTCATGATATCTTCGTTGCTTGTTCTTCAGCGGGAATGTTGTCGCGGCGGATCACTTCGATGACGCCGCACTTGAGCGTGCCGTCCGCGAACATCATCTGGACCCGGTCGCCGGAACGGCTGCCGGCGGCGGAGGCCATCTTGACGCCGTCCCGGTCCAGGGCCAGCACATAACCTTTCCGCAGGATGCCGCGCGGGTCGGTCGTGCGGATGCGGGTCTCGGTCAGCAGCAGGGAGGACAAGGCCGCGTCCACCCGGCGCAGGGCGGACTGGCGGGAAAGCGAAACACGGCCTTCGCTGCGGTCCAGGGCGTGTTCCGCATCGCGGAGACGCCCGTCCGCCGAGGCCAGCACGCGGGAAAGCCGGCGGTCCAGCCCGCCGGAAGCGCCCTGGAAACGGCTCTCCAGCGCGAGGCGCAGGCGGGAGCCCAGCAGGTCGAGGGCCGAGGACATCGCCCCGACACGGCCCGTGAACAGGCGCAGCAGGCGGGACTCCAGAGTACCCAGCCGCTGGTCCTCGGCGATGAAGCAGTCGAGGAAGAGGTCCGCCAGGGCCGTCGGGGTCTTCACGTAAGTGTTCGCCACCCGGTCGGCGACATGGAAGTCCTTGTCGTGGCCGATGGCCGTGAAGACGGGAAGGGGGCAGCGCGCGATGGCGCAGGCCAGGTCGTAGTCGTCGAAGCAGGAGAGGTCCAGTTCCGAACCGCCGCCGCGCAGGATCAGCACGGCATCGAAAGGATCCGCGGAGGCGACGGCCTCCCCGATGGCCTGCGCCATGGATGCGGGCGCGTCCTCCCCCTGCATCGCCGCCGGGAAGAGGCGCACGTCGAAGGCGAACCCGTATTCGTTCCCGGTCAGGTGCCGGCAGAAATCCCCGTATCCGGCGGCGCCTTCCGCCGAGATGACCGCCAGGCGGTACGGCAGCAGCGGGAGCCGGAGGCGTTTCTGCAGGTTCAGCAGCCCTTCACGCTCCAGGCGCTCGAGCGTCCGCTGTTTCTGCAGTTCCTTCTCGCCCAGCGTGAAGCCGGCGTCCACCTCGTCGATGGTCATCGTCATCCCGTAAAGGACATGGTAGGAGACCTGCACGCGGCAGAGAATCTCCATCCCCTTCCCGAGGGGCGACCCGGTCTCGGCCCGGAACAGCTGGTCGATGGACGGATAGCGGCTCGCCCAGATCACGGCGCGCGCCTTGGCCACCAGGCCGCTGCGCCCGCTCTGGGAGAGCTCCAGGTAGCAATGCCCGGAGGCGTTCCGCTTCAGCTCGCTGATTTCCGCCTTCACCCAGAGACGGTACGGAAACAGCAGGTCGACGCCTTCTTTCAACCGCTCCTGGAGGGTCAGCAGATCCACGTAACTCTTTTCCATAAGTAATCCCGTTTTCACTTACAAAATTAATAAAAATGAACTATCTTTGCGTTACGAAAAACACTGCCGGAGGATTGAGATGACGATCAAGCAAGCCATATTCGCGGGGAGCTGCACGAATGTCGCCGCCAAACCCGCCCGGAAGTTGCCCGAGTTCGCATTCATCGGAAGATCGAATGTCGGGAAATCCTCGCTCATCAACCTCCTCTGCGGCAACCGGAAGCTGGCCAAGACGTCCTCCACCCCCGGAAAGACCCAGCTCATCAACCATTTCCTGATCAACGACCGCTGGTACCTGGTCGACCTGCCCGGCTACGGCTACGCCCGCATGTCCCAGGAAGGCCGCGACCGCCTGCGCCGGATGATCGAAGGCTACATCTCGCAGTCGGAGGAACTGGTGGTCCTGTTCGTCCTGATCGACTGCCGGCACGACATCGGGAAGATCGACCTCGACTTCATCCACCGGCTCGGCGAGAACGGCATCCCGTTCGCCATCCTGTTCACCAAATGCGACAAGCTGGGACCCAACGCCCTGAAGGCCCAGATCGAACGGGACAAGGAACTGCTGCTCCGGGACTGGGAGGAGCTGCCGCCGATGCTCACCTCGTCCGCCCAGGACGGAAGCGGAAAGAAAGAGATTCTGGATTATATCGAACAATATATCTGAACTGATCATGTACATCGAACACAGAATGGAATTGTTTGCCTGCAGGGCCTCCAAGGACTTTGCAGTCAAGGTCGTCGACGAATTGAACAACCTCGGAGCGGCGCAGGGGGAGAAATACCACCTCGGCGCCTCGGAAGTCACCCAGTTCAGCGACGGAGAATTCGTCCCTTCCTTCACGGACAGCGTACGGGGAGCGACCGTCTTCATCCTTCAGTCCACCTTCCCGCCGACGGAGAACCTGATGGAGCTCCTGCTCACGATCGACGCGGCGAAGCGGGCCTCGGCCGACAAGGTCATCGCCGTGATGCCGTACTTCGGATGGGCCCGGCAGGACCGCAAGGACAAGCCGCGCGTCTCGATCGGCGCGAAACTCGTCGCGAACCTGATCAGGGCGGCGGGCGTCGACCGCATCATGACCTGCGACCTCCACGCCGACCAGATCCAGGGCTTCTTCGACATCCCCGTCGACCACATCTACGCCAGCAAAGTGTTCATCCCGTACCTGAAGTCCCTCAACCTCGACAACCTGGCGATCGCCGCGCCCGACATGGGCGGCGCCAAGCGGGCCAACGCCTACGCCAAGGAACTGGCCTGCCCGGTGATCATCTGCCACAAGTCGCGTGAGCGCGCCAACGTCGTGGCCTCCATCACGGCCATCGGCGAGGTCGAAGGCAAGAACATCGTCATCGTCGACGACATGATCGATACCGCGGGAACGCTCACGAAGGCGGCCGACATCCTGATGGACAAGGGCGCCCGCAGCGTGCGCGCCTGCGCCACCCACGCGGTGCTTTCGGGCCCCGCGTACGAGCGGATCGCCGCCTCCAAGCTCGCCGAAGTGTTCGTCACGGACACGATTCCCCTCAACCCAAAAGCGGACACCAGCAAGATCAAGGTCGTCTCGATGACCTCCACCTTCGCCTCGGTGATCCGGAAGGTCTACCACTACGAACCGATCAGCACCGAATTCATTTTCTGATTCTTCCATGCTCAAGACCCTGCTCGCCGCCGTCCTCTTCCTGGGCATCTGCGTTTTCGGAATGTGCTTCAACATCATTTTCCGGAAAGACGGGAAATTCCCCGAAACGGAGGTCAGCAAGAACGAGAACATGCGCAAGCTGGGCATCAAGTGCATGAAAGAACAGGAGGACGAGATGTTCGCCGCCCGGCGGAATGCGGACCCACGGACGGGCTGTACGGGAGAATACAGCGACGCCTGCGCCGGATGCAGTTTCTACACCAAAACCCATTAATACCGAGAACCCCATGAGTCTGGTAGCCATCGTCGGAAGGCCGAATGTCGGCAAATCCACGCTTTTCAACCGCCTTGTCGGCATGCGCAAGGCCATCGTCGACGAGACCGCCGGCGTCACCCGCGACCGCCATTACGGCAAATGCGAATGGTGCGGCCGGGAGTTCTCGGTCGTGGACACCGGCGGGTGGACGACCAACTCGGACGACGTGTTCGAAGGAGCGATCCGCCGCCAGGTCGCCATCGCCATCGAAGAGTCCGACCTGGTCCTCTTCATGGTGGAAGCCGCGGCCGGGATCACCGATTACGATGCCGAGATCGCCGACCTGCTGCGCCGCAGCAAGAAGCCGGTCATCCTCACCGTGAACAAGGTGGACTCCGGCGAGAAACAGTACGACGCCTACCAGTTCTATTCGCTCGGCCTGGGCGAGATCTGGAGCATTTCCGCCGCCAACGGAAGCGGTACGGGCGACCTGCTGGACGAGATCCTGCGCCAGCTCCCGGAAGAGACCGCCCCGAAGGAGGACCTCCACGCCGGCCTGCCGCACATCGCCATCGTCGGCAAGCCGAACGTCGGGAAGTCGTCCCTGACCAACGCCCTGCTGGGCGAGGAGCGGAACATCGTCACGCCCGTCGCCGGCACCACCCGCGACTCCATCTCCACCTACTACAACAAGTTCGGCCACGAATTCATGCTGGTGGACACCGCCGGCATGCGGCGGAAGTCGCGCGTGAACGAAGACCTGGAGTTCTACTCCGTCCTGCGTTCGATCCGTGCCATCGAGCAGGCCGACGTCTGCATCCTCATGATCGACGCGAACAACGGGATGGAAGCCCAGGACATGAGCATATTCAACCTGATCGTCCGCAACCGGAAGGCCTGCGTGCTCGTCGTCAACAAGTGGGACCTGTTCACCAAGGACAGCAACACCCTGCGCGACTACGAGGCCGCCCTCCGCAGCCGCATCGCCCCCTTCGACGACGTGCCGGTCATCTTCACGTCCGTGCCGAAGAAGCAGCGCATCATGGACGTGCTCGACGCGGCGGCGCACGTGTACGACAACTACGCCCGGCGCCTGCCGACCGCGCGCCTCAACGAAGCCCTGCTGCCGGAGATCGAGAACTACCCGCCGCCGGCCTGGAAGGGGAAGTACGTGAAAATCAAGTACGTCACCCAGCTGCCCACGCGGTTCCCGGCCTTCGCCTTCTTCTGCAACCTGCCGCAGTACGTCAAGGAACCCTACAAGCGCTTCCTGGAGAACAAGCTGCGCGAGCACTTCGACCTGCAGGGCTGTCCCGTGCAGATCTACATGCGATCCAAGTAACTGCCGCCGCCCATGTTGTTCCCGGAGTATCTCAAGGCGTTCTGCATCGGCATCTGCGCGTCGGTCCCGCTGGGTCCGATCGCCATCCTGGTGATGCAGAAATCCCTCTGCTACGGGCACCGCGCCGGTTTCATCACCGGGCTGGGCGCGACGACGATCGACACCACCTACGCCACCGTCTCGATCTTCGCCCTGGCGCTGGCGCAGAACCTCATCACCAAATACAACTGCCTGATCTACCTGGCCGGCGGGGTGATCGTCGGCCTGCTGGGCGCCAAGATGGCCTTCAAGGACCCGTTCAAGAAGCTCGGGCGCGTGGAAGACGAACGCGGCGCTTCCATCGGCGACTACGTCCAGGCCGTCCTGACGGCCCTCTCCAACCCGGGCGCCATCTTCGTGATGATGGCCCTGTTCGCCTTCTTCGGGCTCGACACGACCGAGGCGGGTGCACCCCGCATCCTCTTCCTCATCCTGTCCGTGGCGGCCGGTTCCGCCTGCTACTGGTTCTTCTTCTCGCGGTTGTTCAGCCACCTGAGGAAGTCCTTCAATATCAAGGCGATGTTTTGGATGAGCCGGGTCGCCGGCATCGTCATCATGATCATCGGTTTCGCCCTGTTCGCGGAGGGGCTCTATGACGCTGTCTTCCGCGGCGGCCTCTCCTCTTTGCAATACTGATTCCCATGGAAGAACAAGAAAAGAATACGACCGAGGCCGGAAAGAAAGGCCTGCTGAACAACTGGATCGTCCGCAACCTGCTGGGCGCCGTCCTGCTGCTCCTCGTGCTCGTCTGGGGAGCGAAGATCCTCCTGAACGTGGTGACCGACCACGGCAAGACCATCGCCGTCCCCGACCTGACGGGAATGAGCGTCACGGAGGCGACCCGGACCGCCCGTGGAGAAGGCCTCCGCGTGGAAGTGATCGACTCCATCTATGTCCGCCGCATGGAAAAGGGCGCGGTCTACGCGCAAAACCCCAAGGCCGGGAGCCAGGTCAAGAAAGGCCGCCGCATCCTGCTGACGACCAACGCCATCGCCGCGAAGAAGGTGGGCATGCCCAACCTGGTGGGCTATTCGATGCGCCAGGCCAAGGCCGAGATCTCTTCACGCGGCCTCACGCTCGGGAAACTGATCTATGTCGAAGACATGGCGACGAACAACGTCCTGCGCCAGCTGTACCGCAACCGGCAGATCGCGGCCGGCAAACTGATCGACAGCGGCAGTCCCATCGACCTGGTCGTGGGCCTGAACCCCACGGACAACCGGACCTACGTGCCGGACGTGAAAGACATGAAGTACCTCCGGGCCCTGGACGTGATCCACGACAACTCCCTGAACATCGGAAAACTGGTCTTCGACACCAGTGTCAAGGACTACGGCGACACGCTCAGCGCCGTCGTCTACAAGCAGGTGCCGGCCGCTTCCGGCGCGCCGGTCCTGATCGGATCGGAAGTCACGCTGCACCTGTCCATCGACCCGAACAAAGTCCTGATCACCAACAAATAACGACATGGAACGCACCTTCAGCGTACCGGATCCGGAAGACCTGCTCCCGGAAGACGAGGAGCAGGGGATGTTCGAGCATTTCCGCCTGAGCGTCGACCCGGGGCAGGCGCCCCTGCGGATCGACAAGTTCATGGCGACCCACCTCGAAGACACTTCCCGGCACCGCATCCAGTGCGCCATCAAGGAAGGCTACGTGCGGATCGGCGACGTCCCCGTGAAGGCGAACCGGATCGTGCGGCCGGGCGACGTGATCCGTTTCGTCATGCCCTACCGCCGGCGCGGCCTGGAGATCATCCCGCAGGACATCCCCCTGGACATCCTTTATGAAGACGACGACCTGCTGGTGCTGAACAAACCGGCGGGGATGGTCGTCCACCCCGGGCACGGGCATTACGAAGGGACGCTGGTCAACGCCCTGGCCTTCCACCTGGGTCTCTCGCAGGGGCCCGACGCGGCGGATGAACGCATGGGGATCCTGGTCCACCGCATCGACAAGGACACCTCCGGCCTGCTGGTCGTGGCGAAGAACGACGAGGCGCAGCTGAACCTGGCCAAGCAGTTCTTCGAGCATTCCATCCAGCGGCGGTACGTGGCCGTGGTGTGGGGGAACCTCGCCGACGACGAGGGGACGGTCGACGCCGCCATCGGGCGCGACCCTTCGGACCGGCTCCGCTTCCGCGTCTGCGAGGAGGACAAGGGGAAGCACGCCGTCACGCACTACAAGGTGCTGGAACGCTTCGGCTACGTGACGGTGGTGGAATGCGCCCTCGAAACCGGTCGGACGCACCAGATCCGCGTCCATATGAGCCACATCGGGCATCCGCTCTTCGGCGACGAGCGCTACGGCGGGACCACGATCCGCAAGGGCACCGTCTACGCCAACTACCGCCAGTTCATCCAGAACTGCTTCGACCTGTGCCCGCGCCAGGCCCTGCACGCCAAGACCCTCGGCTTCGTGCATCCCGGCACCGGCCGCTGGATACAATTCGACTCCACGGTCCCGGAGGACATGGAGTCGATGATTGCCAAATGGCGGTCGTATGTAAATTCCTGATTATCTGCCACCGGGCCGTCCTCCGCCCATCGGGCCGCGGCCGCCCATCGGACCGCCCATCATGCCGCCGTTCCTGTTCCCGGAGAAGGTTCCGAAGCGGTAGGTCAGCGCCACGATCACATACCGGCCCAGCGTGTTGTTGAGCACCTCGCTGTGGTAGTTGTTCGCATCCGTCACCGTCAGGTTCTTGGACTGGTTCAGGATGTCGTAGGCGCGCAGCGAAAGGGTGAACGTCTTCTTGAAGAGGAACTTGTTGAGCTCCGCGTTGATGATGATCTCGTCCTCCTGCGGGGAGACATAGCCGCGGTACCAGTTGTACCGGGCATCCGTCCGCAGTTCGATGCCGCCGGGGATCGTCCAGGTCATCGTACCGTTCACCTGGTTGCTCCAGGTCGTCTTCTGGTTGGAGGTCGTGATCGTGTACCACGCCCGGTTCATGCGGGTGCGGCCGCCGGCCACCAGTTCGACGAAGTCGTTGCGGAATGTCAGGCGCAGGGCCTGCGTGAAGCCCACGGACTGGGTCTTGTTCTTGGTGAAGAGGCCGGACGCGTCCATGTCGGGGAAGTCGGCGTGGAACTTCTCGTAGTCGTCGAAGACCCCGTCGTTGTCGGAATCATAAGGCGACATGTCGAAGGAGGACTTGCCGACGTACGAAGCGTTCTGCGAGAAGTTCGCGAACGTCATCGAGAAGATCGAGAACTGCGACTTGGCGATCGGGCTGTTGATGAAGAGGCGGGCGTTGCCGTTGCCGGAAACGGGACCGTTGACCGGCAGCGAGTACTGCGCACCGGCGGCGTCGTACCAGACGGCGCTCACGATGGGCGCCTGGACGAATCCGCCGTTGAGTTCGAAGTTTACCGTCGTGAAAGTCTGCTTGTTCGTCATCCGGTATTCACTGCGGATGTTGTGGTTGAAATACGGCTTGAGGTACGGGTTGCCCAGCGCCACGCTCAGCGGGTTCGTGTTGTCCGGCACCGGCATGAGCTGAGAGGTGGACGGCTGGGCCGAACGGCCGAAGTAGAAGATCCGGATGTTCGTGTTCTCGTTCTTGTCGAACCAGAACATGGCGGACGGCGCCCAGTTCAGCACCTTGCTGTCGTAGGACTTGCCGTTCGTCTCGTTGTGGGTGTTCGTCGGATTCGCGGAGAAACCGATCTGCGCATGCATCTTGTCGCGCTGGTACTGCAGGTTGACGCCGGCGGTCTGGTTGATGTACCGGTTCAGGATGCTGCTGGAATAGGTGTCGTTATACTTTTCATTGTCGGCGACATACAGCGGATTCGTCTGCGAGAAGGTGTCGTTGGACCCGCTGTCGTACGTGTCCTTCAGGGACTTGTTGCGGCTCCAGCCGAAGCTGTAGTTGGCCTCGGCGTAGAACCCCTTGCCGAGCGGCTCGGTATAGGAGAGGCGGCTGTTCACGGAAGCGCCGCGCGAATTCTGCTGGAAGCGCTGGTTGATGATGTCGGCGGAGGCCGCGCCGTCGACATAGGTATTCGTCAGGGACTGGTTGTAGCCGTCCAGGTCATTGTTGCTGAAGTTGTAGTTCGTCATCAACGACACGGTGCGGCCCGGGATGCCGAGGCGCTGGCGGAAGAGCAGGAAGCCGTTCGTCGTCCAGTTGTCGTTGCTGCCCAGGTTGTTGTTGAAACCCTTGTTGGTAAGGGAAGAGGACGAGCCCCGCTCGCGGGAAGTCTCGAAGTCGGAAAACTCGTGGTAGTCGCCCCGTCCGAAGTTGAGCTGCGGCTGGAAGAGGATGGACGTGTTCTCGGAGAACTTGTGCTCCAGGCGCATGCCGAAGCGGTGGCCGTTGGAATTCGTCCGGTTGAAGCCGGGCTCCGTCAGGCCGTTCCGGTAGAGCAGGTTCGAACCGTCCTCGAGGTAGGTCCGCTGGAGGCTCTGCTGCTGCACCACGCGGCGGGTGTTGTTGTATGCGTAGTTGGACCCGAGCTGCATCTTGTCGTCGAAGAGGTCCCAGGCGCCGTTCAGACCGCCCATCCAGGAGGTGGTGATGCCGTTGCCGCCACCCCAGCCGCCCTGGCCGCGGCCCATGCCGCCGCCACCGCCGCGCATCCCCTGCATCATGCCGCCGGAGAGGTCGTTGAAGCCGCGGTTGTTAGTATTGTTGCCGTTCAGGATGAAGCTGATCTGGCTCTTGTCGGTGAAGCGGCCGATGAAGGCGCCGCCCTGGTAGCGCGGATCGCCGGTATTGGCGCCGAGGGCCGTCTGCGTGTTGCCCTTGACGTCGTGTCCGCCGCCGGCGGACACGTTGCCGAACACGCCGTTCATCATTCCCTTGTGGACGGTCAGGTCGATCACCGTCTCCTCCTGTCCGTCGTCGATGCCGGTGAATTCCGCCTGCTCCGACTTCTTCTGGACCACCTTCACCTTATTGATGATCTTGGCCGGCAGGTTCTTGGAGGCCAGCTGCGGATCGTCCAGGAAAAAGGTTTTTCCGTCGATGGTGATCTTCGAGATGGTCTTTCCGTTCTGCGTGATGGTACCGTCCTCGGAGACCTCCACGCCGGGCAGCTTCTTGAGCAGGTCCTCCAGCATGTCGTTCTCCGTCGTCCGGAACGAGGTGGCATTGTACTCCACCGTATCTTTCTTGATGATGATCGGGTTGCCCACGGCGGACACGCTCGCGGCATTCAGCGCCTGCTGGTCGACCTCCATCTCGATGGTGCCGAGGTCCATCTTCCCCTTGACCTCGATCTCTTTCTCGTAGGTCTTGTATCCGAGCAGCTCGCACTTGAGAATATACGTGCCGGCGGCGACCTTGTCGAGCTGCGCCTTCCCGTCGGCGGTGCTCAGGACATACTTGTACGGTTTGGTTTCGCCCTTCTTCGTCAGGGAGACGGTCGCGAAGCTCACCGGCTCCTTGTTGGAAGCATCTGAAAATACGGCCGTTAGTGAATTGTTGTTCTGCGCGTTGGCGACGGTCACGGCCGCCAGGATGCACGCGAAAACGGAAAGCAGTCTCTTCACTGAAATCATAAAAAATGTATTACAATACTGTCAAAACGATATTTTGACAAGAAAAGACGGTACCCGTTTAACAAGCGGGGAACAAAAAAACTACTTGACGCGGTCCGGATTCGCCTGGATGAATTTCTCCCAGCTGCCCCCGCCTTTCCGGACGGCGGCCAGCGGGCCGGAAGTCGCGTAATGATGGCAGAGGGCGAGGGCGAGGGCGTCGGTCGCGTCGAGATGGTGCGCTTCCAGACGGACGCCGAGCGTTTTCTCCAGCATCATGCAGACCTGCTCCTTGGAAGCGGCGCCGTTGCCGGTGATCGCCTGCTTGGCTTCCCGCGGGGCGTATTCCTTCACCGGGATGCCGAACTCCAGGGCGGCGATCATCGCGGCGCCCTGCGCCCGTCCGAGCTTGAGGATCACCTGTGCGTTCTTCCCGTAGAAGGGCGACTCCAGGGCCATCTCGGTGGCATGGTAGGTGCGGCAGACCTCGGAAACGGTGTCGTAAATCTGGCGGAGCTTCGAATAGGCGTCCGGCTCCTTCCGCAGGTCGAGGACGCCCATGTCCACGTACTGCGGCTTGCCGGCGACGACATCGACAACCCCGAAACCAAGCAGATTGGTTCCGGGGTCGATGCCTATGATCGTCTTCTTGTCCATCGGGACAAAGATACGGATTTAATCGATGCGGTCGAAGCCCGTGTACGGACGGAGCACCTCGGGAATGACGATGCCGTCTTCCGTCTGGTTGTCTTCGAGCAGGGCGGCCACCACGCGCGGAAGCGCCAGCGAACTGCCGTTGAGGGTATGCGCCAGCTGCATCTTGCCGCTCTCGTCGCGGTAGCGCAGGTGCAGGCGGTTGGACTGGAACGTCTCGAAGTTGGAGACGGAGGAAATCTCCAGCCAGCGGCCCTGGGCGGCCGACCAGAGTTCGAAGTCGTACGTGATGGCCGACGTGAAGCTCATGTCCCCGCCGCACAGGCGCAGGATCCGGTACTTCAGTCCGAGCTTGTTCACGATGCCTTCGACATGGGCGACCATCTCGTCCAGCGCAGCATAGGAGTTCTCCGGCTTCTCGATGCGGACGATCTCCACCTTGTCGAACTGGTGCAGGCGGTTCAGGCCGCGGACATCCTTGCCGTAGGAACCGGCCTCGCGGCGGAAGCAGGGCGTGTAGGCCGTGAGCTTCTGCGGGAACTGGTCGGCGGAGAGGATCACGTCGCGGAAGATGTTCGTCACCGGGACCTCGGCCGTCGGCACGAGATAGAAGTCGTCCAGGCCGACATAGTACATCTGGGCCTCCTTGTCCGGCAGCTGGCCGGTACCGTACCCGGAAGCGGCGTTGACCACCACGGGCGGCTCCACCTCCTTGTAACCGGCGGCGGTGTTGATGTCCAGGAAGAAATTGATGAGCGCGCGCTGCAGGCGGGCGCCCTTGCCCTTGTACACGGGGAAGCCGGCACCGGTGAGCTTCACGCCCAGGTCGAAGTCGATGATGTCGTATTTCTTCGCCAGCTCCCAGTGCGGGAGGGCGTTCTCCGGCAGCTTCACTTCCGGGCCGCCCATCTTCACCACCTCGTTGTCTTCGGCGCCCTTGCCGGGCTTCACGAGGTCGCAGGGGATGTTCGGCAGCAGGACGATCGTCGCATCCAGCTCCTTGTTGTTCTCTTCGGCGCGGGCCGTCAGCTCCGCGGACTGGGCCTTCAGGGCGGCGACTTCCTTCTTCACCTCCTCGGCTTCGTCGCGGCGGCCTTCCTTCATCAGTCCGCCGATCCTGGCGGCCAGCTGCTTGCCGCGGGCCAGCAGGGCGTCGTTCTCCGTCTGCATGTTGCGGCGGTTCTCATCCAGCGCCAGCACCTTCTCCACGGTCTGCCGCGCGTCGAAATTCTTGACGGCCAGTTTCCGGATCACCCGTTCAGGGTCGTCGCGAAGCATCTTGATTGTCAGCATATCTGCGTATTTTTTCTGTTCAATAAAAAAGAGAAGGACGGCGGATCTTTCGAAAGCCTGTCCTCCCCTTCATTGTCTTGCTCCTGACGGATGAGTCTAGTTCTCGAAAGGAATGACCGAAACGTAGGATTTGTCTTCTTTCTTGCGGGTGAACTTCACCGTACCGTCCACGAGGGCGTAGAGCGTATGGTCCTTGCCCATACCGACGTTCTTGTCGGGATTGTGGACCGTACCGCGCTGACGGACGATGATGTTGCCGGCCTTCACGACCTCGCCGCCGAATTTCTTGAGACCGAGCCGCTTGGAATGCGACTCACGACCGTTCTTCGAACTGGATTGACCTTTTTTGTGTGCCATAATCTAAACTCTCCAAATTAAGCGATAGCGTCGATGCGGATCTTGGTCAGCTTCTGGCGATGGCCGTTGAGCGTCTGGAAGCCCTTGCGACGGATTTTCTTGAAAACGAGCACCTTGTCAGCCTTGGCCTGGTCATCCAGGACGGTGGCGGTCACTTTGGCGCCCTCCACATAAGGAGTACCGAGCTTGATCTGCCCGTCGGCGTCGATCAGCAGCACTTTGTCGAATTCGACGGAGGCGTCCTTTGCGGCCGGGAGACGGTTCACGAAGATCTCCTTGCCGGCTTCCACCTTGAACTGCTGTCCTGCAATGTCAACAATTGCGTACATAAAAAACAAAACTTATTTAAGTTTCGACCGGGGGCGTCCGCGCAAGGCGCGGATCTTCTGGAGCCTCTCGGCCATAAAATGGACTGCAAAAATAGTCATTTTCAGACAATCTGCAAAAAAATTTCCGTTTTGGGGCAGTTTTATACCGGCTTTAGGGGTCACACGCGCGTGGTTTTTTCAGGTAAAGATTCCGAAAAAGGACAGCGTTCCTGCCAGATAATAACATCGGGCGTATTCATGTATGTTTGCATTGCCCCGAGTCATCAATCCGGACGGAAAAAGAAACGTAGGGGGATCCTCCACGGAATCCATAACTAAAGTATTGATTTAAGATCTGTTTTGAAATGAGTAAACTAATCTTCCATTTTTGAGTTCAATTCGCCTTATATTCATGCGGTGGGGCACAGTCTGAAAAACTGTTAAAACGAAACTCTCATATTTCGGCCCCCATTGAATCTGCGTTTCAAGTGTTGAGCTAATACTGGTGAAAGATTCTATCAATCTTTTTTTTGCTTTATTATTACTTGAGAGATATGCCGAGGTTGCCAGGATACCCTCTGAAGTTGGAAGAAACAATAGAAAAATGGAAGATGGGACAAACGTACACGTTTTTTCATCACGGAACTCAATAGAGAGATATACATTGTTATTTTCGGACTCCATTTCCCAAATCGAGATGGCGTATTTATTACTTCGAATTGAATTCCACACGCCGCCGTTGGAAAAAATATCGAGGTTAATCATTCTCAAGACCCTTGAACTATAAAAAGTTGGGAAATGAACGTTAATAAGCGGAGCATCCTGTCTCATTGCAGCTTCAACGATAATCGAAATATATGTTGAAAGGTCGTGAGGCGTTAAGCATGGGAATGCGGTATGACGGATATCAATGATAGGGGAATCCAGCCATTCTAGTTCGGATGTCATTACATCCCGGAAGGCATCCCAGTTATCGACTGTAATATAGGGGAAAGACAACTTCCTGGAATAATAGGAGAGCAGGGAAGTCTTTCCCGTTAACGAATCATCAATGATAATCTCTTCTGAAAAGATATTGGTAGTATCAGAATCAAAATAAACCATAACTTATGGAATAAATTTAATAAAAGATTCATAATGATCATTTGTATAATACCAACTGCCGTCTGACCCTGTGACAATACGGCGTACTCCTCTGTGATTTAAGCCAGGTGTTGGAACTGTGTATTCGTAATAACTGATTCCTTGTGGTAAAACCGCATCTTTATTTTCGAAAATAACTCCATCTTTTGGGAACCCATTTCCTCCCTTGTTAATAATGTTTTTAACAAGATCCTCCAGCCCTAAATCACGAGCAGAGATGGGAGAAGAACTTATTGTTTCATTGCTGCACCTTTCTCTCCCCGTCCACTTATTAAACTCTGTTTACGGTGCGATTGTCCCAGAAACGAACTCCATTCCTGCGCCCCACATGGCGCTTCGCCACGCACCATCCCATCCTGCAGTGAGCGCGGCATCCCAGTCTCCTCCATTCGTTTTATAGGCAACGCTGGTTTCCAGAATGAGGCTTGTTGTCCCATAGGAGACACCTTTATTGATGGACTTGCCCGGGACGCTCTTGGTCAAAAAGTCTGTCAAGACGGTCTCAAGGTTGCCACCGAACACCTTTTGCAGGTCGTCCAGAAGTCCCGTCGCTTTGGCCACGTTGTCAAGGAACCACGTGGGGCCGTACATCCTGTCCAAGTCACCACCAGGTTTTCCAAAGGATACGTTCAACGACTATTCTTCAGCCTCTTAACGACTTCTTCTATTGGGATTTCAAGTTTTCTCCACATAGTAATAAAAGCATCGTAGCCGCCACTCTCCTCTTTTTGAGTAGCATTGAAAATATACAAACCACTACCGCCAACGGGAGTAGAGTTGCGGTAAAAACGCTCGTATGTGTCCTTGAAATAATCTATTTTACTTTCTGTGAAACCGACTTTTTTCCCAATAAAATTAAAATCTTGCGGATCTATATTAAAAATAAGATTTAAAAATCTTCCCTCATATTCATTGAGTATTGAAGAACTGTCTATCCCCGTTTTATCCAAATTATCCAATAAATCTTTGGGTATTTCTGAAAAATTACGCACCTGACATTCGTAGATTTGTCCAAATACGCTCTCACTCACATCGTTGTTATTAGAATTACACTTGTGAATGGGGGAACAACGAAATACTAACATTTCTAAGCATACTATTATTAATAACTTCTTCATTACCTAAATCATTATGGGATTTGATAAAATCGGGTAACCCATCGAGCGAACTCCATCCAAGGAAGCCCCCCTCAGAATCCCTTCTCGCGGAGCATGTCGGTGAACCGGGCCATGCCGCGGGTGGCCACGTCGCGGATCTGCACGATACGCTTGTCATAGAGGGCGACCTCCTCAGGGTCAATCAAGTATACAGGGACGCCGGCGCGGGCGTACCGGTACAGGCCGGCGGCCGGATAGACGGCCAGCGACGTGCCCACGATCAGCATCAGGTCCGCCGCCTGGACGCAGTCGATGGCCCGCTCGATCTTCGGGACCGCCTCGCCGAAGAAGACGATGTGCGGACGCAGCTGGCTGCCGTTCGGTGCCAGGTCGCCGGGTTCCACCGCCCCGAACCCCACGTCGATCACCTCTTCTTCCGAGAAGGTGCGGTCGTAGATGCCGTCTTCCGGACGCACCTTCGTCAGTTCCCCGTGCAGATGCAGGACCCGGGTGCTGCCGGCGCGCTCGTGGAGGTTGTCCACGTTCTGCGTCACGACCGTCACGTCGTAACGGTCCTCCAAGGCGGCGATCGCGAGATGGGCCGCGTTGGGACGGGCGTGCTCCAGTTGGGCGCGGCGCTCGTTGTAGAACTGAAGGACCAGGGCACGGTTCCGGCGCCAGCCCTCGATGGAAGCCACCTCCTGCGGGTCATGCCCTTCCCAGAGGCCGCCCTGTCCGCGGAACGTGCTCAGGCCGCTTTCAACGCTGACACCCGCCCCGGTCAGGACGACGATCTTTTTCCTGTGCGTCATATCTGTTTGAAATAAGTGTTCCTCAGCCAGTACTCGAACAGCGGATCGAGGAGGACGGGACGCTCGTCCTGCCCCTCGAACGTCAGGATTTCCTTCTTCATCAGCGCGTCCTTCAGGCGGCGGACGTTGGCCGACGAGTTCAGCCCGTACTTGCGGATGACCTCGGCCGTACTGAACTTGGTGTAGCCGTCGATGACCGCGTGCAGGAGGTTCACCTGGAAGGTGGTCAGGTCGCTCATCATCGCCACGAAGCGGCCGCTGTGGACGGCCACCACCGACTGGAGCGCCTCCAGCAGGACGGGCTCCATGATATAGCCTTTCGACAGGGAGTCGCAGATCGAAGTGAAGTGATTAATGTAAAACAAGTTGCACTTGAACAGGCGGCAGGCGCCGGCCACCAGGTCGCGGTCGATGACCTTGCCGCTGGAAAGGAATCCCTTGATGATGTGCTCCACGATGTTCTTCTCGTCCACGGGGCTCAGGTGCACCCGTGTGACCCGGCGGGTGAAATAGCGGCGGTGCTGGAAGATGTCCGCCATCGCGTTCACGCGCGAGCCGGTGAAAATCCACGAGAAGTTCCGGCGGCCGGCGGCACGCATCTCGTCCATCACCTGCGAGAGCGCCGCGAACAGTTTCTCCCCGTCTTCGGCCAGGTCGAGGCTCTGGAACTCCTCCACGATCAGGAACATCCGCTCAGGACGCTCCTCCGCGAGCAGGTACGGCAGCCGCAACACGGCGAGCATGTCCTGCTCGTCCATCTCCCAGTTCAGCGAGAGGATGGCGTCGTGGTCCGAGAAAGCCTTGCGGTCGAAGACGAAGTGGGTGCCGCCCAGGTAGCGGGCCACCACCGCGGCATATTCGTCCGGGGTGGACGCGACCGTCCGCACGAGCGTACTGCCCATCCGCTTGACGAAGACCTCCGCCGACCGGATGTCCAGGGCAGACAGGTCCGCCGTGATGAAACGGGTCCCTTCGATCCGGATCTTGGTCAGGGTCTGCTGGATGAGCGAGCGCTTCCCCGTCCCCCGCGTCTCCCAGATGGCGACGTTCTCGCCCTGCGAAAGGAGGTTCCCCAGGATGGTGCAGTCTTCCTTTCGGCCGATGAAATGCTGGCCGGTCACATAGCGGTTGTATAAAAACGGACTGTCCATAATTCGGCTGATTCAAAGGACCTTCGAAAAATAACATTTTTGTTTTGGCAAATTTAATATTTTTTTTCTACCTTTGCCACCCGAAAGAAAAAGGAGGTGTAAAAGAGTATGATCATCGTTCCCATCAAAGAAGGCGAAAACATCGAACGGGCCCTGAAGAAATTCAAGCGCAAATTCGAGAAGACCGGTGCGATCCGCGAGCTCCGCGCGCGCAAGAACTTCGAGAAGCCTTCCGTCAAGAAGCGGGCGGCCAAGATGAAGGCCATCTATGTTCAGCATCTCCAGTTGCAGGACGAGCAGTAATCCATTACCGCATACGACAGGCAAGCCGGCTCCGGAAGGAACCGGCTTCTTTGTTGCACATAATCCTGACCTTTTTCTTACCTTTGTAAGGAGATGGAAGGAACAGAGACGAAGCAAGGGAAAAAGACCCGGAAGCATCCGGTGCTCCGGGGCGTGCTCATCGCGTTCATCGCGGTGTGGGCGGTGCTGCTCGCCGTCCTGCAGATTGCGCTGAACTCCAGGGTGCTGGGGCAGATCCTCAGCCGTGTCGCGGCGGAATACGTCGACGGCGACGTGCAGTTCTCCCATGTCCATGCCTCCGTGCTGCGCTCCTTCCCGTTGCTGAACGTCTCCGTGGACGATTTCTCGATCACCTATCCGCACGGCCGCTTCGCCGCCTGGGACAGCCTGACGCCGCCCGCGAAACGGCAGCCGTCCCTGTACGAAGCCGGCTGCGGCATGCCCCCGGACAGCGCCGCCGCGGACACCCTGCTACGGTTCGACCGGCTGTCCGTCTCCCTGAACATCCTCCCCGCCCTCAAAGGGAAGATCCACCTGCGGAAGGCGACCCTGTCGCATCCCCGCATCTTCGCGCACCAATTCGACTCCACGCAGGCGAACTGGAACCTCTTCAAAGTGAGCAGTTCCGAGGCGGACACCGCGCAGCTGGTCCTGCCGCCCCTGTCCGTCGGGAAGATCAGCCTGACCGATACACCCTACCTGGTCTACACCAGCCTGCAGGACACGGTCTGCGCCGCCGTCGCCTTCGGGCACGCGCAGCTGAAGGGCCACCTGGGGACGGAAGGCGTGCAGAGCGACGAGCCCGTCACCCTCGACATCGCTTCCGCCCTCACCGCCTCGATGCCCGCCTTCGGGGAGATGACCCTGCCGGTCGGCCTGCATGCCGAGATCACCCCGCAGCTGGACAGCAACGCCCTCACGTTCAACCAGCTGGTCCTCCGGCTCTCCACCTTGGAGATTGAAGGAAAAGGAAGGTTCGCCGCCCTGCGGGAAGGATTCGCCGTCCAAGCCGACGCGGCGCTCGCCGAAAGCGGGCTTCAGGACCTGGCCGATGCTTTCTCGGAGAACTTCCCCGCCCTGAAGAACCTGAAAACGAACGCGAAACTTTCCGCCGGCGTGCATGTCGACGGCATCCTCGACCCGGCGCAGGGCCGCTGGCCGGACATCGACGCGCAGGTCCGCATCCCGCAGGCCGGCCTGCAGTACAAAGGCGTTCCCGGACGCGGAACGGTCGCCCTGGACGCCTCCGCCATGCTCCGGGAGAACCGACTGGACGCCCGCGTCCCCGGCGCCAGCCTGCGTTTCGCCGGCATGGATTTCTCCCTGACGGGCGCCGCCGGCAACCTGCTGGAGGAAGATCCGCTCCTGCAGGCGGACTGCAGCCTCCACGCGCGGCTCGACTCCCTGATGAAATTCCTGCCGGACAGCCTGCGGATCAGCGCTTCGGGCAACCTGGACGGGAAACTGGACGGGCAGGTGCGCCTGTCGAAACTCCAGACGTTCGACCTCCAGGGGGATGAACTCAGCGGCACGCTGACGAGCGACGGGATCCGCATCGTCGACGCCCGCGACACAATCACCGCCTTCCTCGGCCGGACGACCCTGCAGCTGGGGCCGCGCAGCGGAAAGAACGGCGGGCTCAGCGCCGATGTCGACAGCCTCCGGGCCACCTACGGCCTGTCGACCTTCATCCACGGAGCAGGCCTTCACCTGCTCGCCTACGGCGACGCTTCCGTCGCCGGACGGCCCGTCGCCGGACAGCTGGACATCGCCTCCATCAGCATGATGGACACCGACTCCTGCCAGGTGCGCGTCAAGGACTCCCGCAACCATTTCCGCATCGGGAAAGCGCTCCTGGGCAAGGACGACGGAAAGGGGACGGAATCCACGCGCGTCACCCTGACCAGCGCGAACCAGGAAATCGCCGTTCGCCAGGGCGTGAATCGCTTCTCCGTCCGGAAAGCGACGCTCTCCGCCACCGCCGCCAAGTCGCAGACGGTTGCAGTGAAGCACGTCCCGACCGCGCACGGTGATTCGACCCGGCTCGCGCGCCGGCGCCAGAACCTGCCGGATTACCTGTCCGACCGGGAGCTGTGGAAGAAAGACATCAACATCCGTCTCGGCGGATCGATGGAGAAATATTATAAGGAATGGGCCTTCTCCGGCAGCCTCGAGGCCGCCTCCGGGACGGTGATCACGCCGTACTTCCCGCTGGAGAACACCCTCTCCGCCCTGAAGGCGAAATTCACGAACGACCGGGTGGACATCACCGGCGGGAAGGTCCGGAGCGGACGCTCCGACCTGTCCGTCACCGGTTCGCTCTCCGGCCTGAAGCGCGCGCTGACCGGGCGCGGAAAACTGACGCTCGACGCCACGCTGCAGTCCGACCGGATCGACGTGGACCAGCTGCTGGGCGCCGCTGCCGCCGGCAGCGCCTTTGTCCCCGAGGGGGCGACGGCCGCCCTGGACAGCATCGCCGACAAGGAATACATGAAGGACGTCCTTCGCAATGCCGACGGAGACGCCGCGGCGGAAATCACCGCCCTCATCATCCCGGCCAACCTGGACGCGAAGGTGTCCGTCCAGGCCAACACGGTCCGGTACAAAGACCTCGAGACCTCCTGGCTGTCCTCGGACATCGTCACGAAAGAACGCTGCCTCCAGGTGACCAACACCATGGCGATGAGCAATATGGGCGAGGCCTTCCTCGAAGGGTTCTACGCCACCAAGACGCGCGACGACCTCAAGGCAGGCTTCGACCTGACGCTGTCGAACATCACGGCGGAAAAGGTGATCCGGCTCTTCCCTGCCGTGGACAGCATCCTCCCGATGCTCAAGTCCTTCCAGGGCCTGCTCGACTGCGAGATGGCAGCGACGACCTCCCTGGACCAGGACATGTCCCTTCGGATGCCGACGCTGAACGGCATCATCAAGATCGACGGGAAGGACCTGGTGCTGAACGGCGGCGAAGACCTGGACAAGCTCCGGAAGCTGTTGAAATTCAACAACCAGACCAGCAACGAGATCGCCGACATGTCCGTGCGGGGCATCATCCGCGACGACAAGCTCGAGATCTTCCCGTTCCTGCTCGACATCGACCGGTACACCGTGGCCGCCAGCGGCATCCAGAACTTCACCCAGGACTTCCGGTACCACATCTCCTCCATCCGTTCGCCGATGCTCTTCCGTTTCGGCGTCAACCTGAACGGGAATTTCGACGACTGGAAGTGGAAACTCGGGAAAGCCCGGTACAAGAACCGGAAACTTCCCTCCTTCGAGGACGAGGTGGACGAACTGCGGTTCACGCTGTTCAACGCCATCCACAAGATCTTCGAGCAGGGCGCCGACCAGGCCCTGCGCCGCACCGAAGCCTCACAGGAAGCGATCGAAAGCCGCAAGACGGAACTCGACTACCAGGGCGGCACCGAGACGGAAGAACTCTCGGAGGAAGAACGCAAAGCCTTGGAAACCATGGAGAAAGTCACGACGGAAGGCGTCGCTCCCGCCGGGGAGCCGGAAGAAGCCCCCGCCGGGTGACCGGCCTCCCCGGCCTGGCAAACAACGATTTCGAGAAAATGAAACAACGAATCATCGACGGCGACTCCCTTCGCTTCCGGGAATACTTCACATCCGGAAAGCAAATTGTCCGGTTTCATTCCGTTGGAAAAGCGTTCCTGTACAGTTCGCTGAAAACGACCTTTGTCCTTGTTTATTTCTTTCTTCTTTCGATGGCGTATGCGTATTTCTCAAAGATGCTGCCCGAACGCCTTCACGACTTCCTTTTGGGCTACCTTGTGTTCAGTTCTATCATCTATTTTTGCATCTGGTCCCTCACTTTTTACCACTCTTTCGTCCTGCCCCGTATCCTGGCCGGAAGGATCCTCTCTTTTCTCAGGATTTACCTTCCCGATGCGGAAGTCATTGACAGGAAATGGGTTGACACCTTTCTCATCAGATGGAGAGACAACGCGCTGCTGATTGCCTACAAGGAAAATGTGGAGATGGTTCGCGAGAGAAAAAAAGTAACCAAATATATCAAGATCGCTGCGGCATGCTCCAGCGACGATAAGGGCGAACGCCTCCGGACTGCCACCGTCATGGAAGAAGAGATCGCAGATGGAATCCGCTTGGTCCAAACGGAAGATGATGCTTACGTAACCTGTACAAAAGGACAGCGCTTGTACCGGAAGGACGTCGTCACGGCCCTGGAAAAGATGGTCCGGCTTTTCCGGCCGCTCCGGATTGAGACCGCAGGGTACGATCTGAGATAAGTGCGGCTATATTGACAACTATCTAACATTCCTGGATGACTTAGACAAAATCTCAGCCTTTTATCAGAATATCCACATATTAACAATATATTCTGACTCAAATTGACCATCGGGTAGAAAGATAGTAGCTCCTGAAAAACCTGTTGGTCTTAACTCAAATACAACCCCATCATCAAAGAAATATAATGCTGTAATGAGAGGGTATGTGTAATAACTGTAAGTACTGAAAGAGGGACCATTACTTAAAGGAATATACTTTGCGATTTCTTTCTCTCTATCAGGATGCCTCTGTTTCGGGCTATTTGAGTATAAAGCAAAACCTGACTCTAAATAGTCATCCAGAATCTTTTCTATTTCTTGGGTTAAATACAGAATGGGTTTTTGAGATGGAATCTTGGGAACGACATAGAAGGTATTACCAGATAAAGAGTCAAAACTAGGCCAAGTATCTCCACCTATCTCATTCTCTCCGTAGCCAATAATTGTCTTAAAAGATTGTTCAATGTACTTTACCTTGATACAATATGGAAGTACTTCATATTTGCTGTTTTCAGCAGACACTTCATCATTACTGTAATGCTCAAATAGCCTAGCGTACCAATCATTAACGAGTGAATCAGATTCAAGAGGAACAGTATACTTGCTCCACTCTTTGAAGAAAGACGGAGGATAAAACAGAAATTGTGAACTATACTTTTTCAAAAAAGGTTGTTCTACCTTAGGCCGAGAATCAACATGCCCGGATTCTGAATCATTTGTCATATCAAGATTGTTTGGCGATATAACGCCACATGCCATGAAGCCTAGCCCCAAGGCAACAAGTAAGATATGAAATGTTCTCTTCAAGATAAGAGCGAAAAAGTTCGTTTCACATCAAAGATAGTAAATGCAAAAGAATTTGGTACACCAAAGGGCCCTTTGGTGTACCAAATCAGGTTTCAGAGGCATTTCGTACAGGAGAGGGGTGTCTGGTGTACGAAATGGTGGGTTGGAGGCCCGGGACGGGCCGAATGCGCCATCAGGCGCCGGCCGGAGCGTCAGCGAGACTTTCGTCAGAAAGTAGAAGCAGCGGAGGCCAGGGGGTGTCGGGGGAGCGAAGCGCCCCCGTCTTGAATAAGTCCCTTCGCCCAAGGCACGAAACGCGAAAGCCAGGCCGATGCCTGGCTTTCGCGTTTCGTGCGGGTGAAGGGACTCGAACCCTTACGCCTTGCGGCACCAGATCCTAAGTCTGGCTTGGCTACCATTACAACACACCCGCAGGCAGCGGTACAAAGATAACACTTTTCAGGAAAACACGTACGCGGGAACTACGCCCGGCGGCCCGCCACGGTACGCAGCAGCGCCTCCCAGCGGTCCATCGTCCGCTCGAGGGTGAACGCCTCCGAGGTCCGGCGCGCCTCCGCGCCGAGCGCGCGGCGATGGCGGAGCGCCGCTTCGCCTCCGTCCCCGATGACACGCAGAATGGCCTGCGACAGGGCCTGCGTATCACCCAGGGGCACCAGGTATCCGTTCTCCCCTTCGCGGATCAGTTCCGCCGGCCCGTGCGGACAGTCGAAACTGACCATCGGCACGCCGCAGGACGCCGCCTCCAGCAGGATCATCGGGAAGCCTTCGAACCGGGAACTCATCACCACGCAGGAAGCGGAGAGCAGTTCTTCGGGAATCTGCCGGGAACGGCCGCAGAGATGAACGGCCTCCGCCAGCCCGGCCGCGGCGATCTGGCGCTCCAGCGCCTTCCGGCACGATCCGTCCCCGAAAATGTCCAGGGTCCAGTCCGGCGCCTGCGCATGGACGTCCGACCAGGCGCGCACCAGGGCGGAGAAATTCTTCTGGTACTCGAGACGGCCGACGGCGACGCAGCGATGCGCCTCCAGGGGAGCCGTCCGTTCCGGCTGAAACGTCAGCGGATTGTAAATCTGGCGGACGTCCACGCCCGGGAGGCGGACCTGCCAGTAGTCGCGGTCGGCGCAGGTCAGGACGACGAAACAGTCCAGCGCGGAGGCCGCCCGGGTGAACCGGCGGAGCCGGTAACCGGCATACAGGCGCCCCAGGGCCGTTCCGCCATATTCCGAATGGAACTTGGAATGCGAGAAATGGAACTCCGCCATCCGCTTCCCCGCATGCTGCAGGCGGGAAAGCTGGAAGAGGTCGCGGCCGCACAGGGAGACCGTCACATCGGGGCGGATCCGTGCCAGGGCGGCATCCAGGCGGCTGCGCAGCCGGCGCCCGCCCAGGGGCGACTTGTCATTGACGCCCAGGTCGAGCGTCTTCACCCGCGGGTCCAGCGGAAAGAACGGCGGACGCCCCCGCTGGCGGAACGTGACGATCCATACCTCGAACCCCTCCCGTGCGGCAAGCGCCCCGGCCTTGAGGCTGAGCACACGCTCGATGCCGCCGGAACGATGCAGCGAATGGATGAGGTAGACGACTCTCATGTACGGTGGAAACGGCGGTACAGCCAAAGCGTGAGATTCAGCACGGTCTGCCGCCCGCGCCGCAGCCCGGTCGGCTTGAAAGTGGGACGCGCGAGCACGTATTCCAGCAGATAAGGATACTGCTTGAAGAGGGAGAAATCCTTCGAAGCCGCCCCATAGTAGGCGGTCTGCATCAGGAAGGCGTCTTCGTATCCGGTGAGCGGCGTACGGCCTTCCCGGCCGCGCCAGCCGTCGAAGAGCAGCATCATGTTGCGCCCGCTTTCGCGGCGGCGGCGGATGAGCTTCATCCGCGAGACGGCGTCGGCATTGGTCCGGCGGTAATGGTACAGCGGCCGGGCCACATGGGCGATCCGGTCTTCCGCATAGAAAAGGAGCTGGAGCGTGACGGTCAGGTCTTCGCGCATGCCGTACATGGGGAAAACCAGGTAATTGTCATACAAAGACTTGCGTACGAGCTTGTTCCAGAAATAACCGTGGAAGTTCCTTCCGTGGATCAGGTCCAGGAACAGGTCGTCGCGGCGCTCCGGCGGATAGACGGCCTCCGTGCAGGGCAGCGTCTTCGACTTCTTCTCCTTGAAATAATCGCAGTAGACCAGGTCGGCGCCGGTACGGAGGGCTTCCTCCACCAGCACGGCGACCATGTCGGGCTCCATCCAGTCGTCGGAATCGACTTGCAGCACATAGTCCCCGCGGACCTCCTGCAATCCGTGCCGGCGGGCGGCGGGAAGGCCCCGGTTGGGCTGTTCCACCACCGTGACGCGGGGTTCCAGCGAAGGGAATTCCTCCCGAAGCACCCTGCGAAGGCGTTCGATGGAATCATCCTTCGTCCCGTCGTTGACGAAAACGATCTGCAGTTCCGGGTAAGTCTGGCTGAAGAGACTCCTGGAAAAACGCTCGATGTACCGGCACACATTATATACCGGAACGACGACGCTCACAAGCGGAAGAGTATTCCCAGATTCCATGAAACAAAAAAAAAGAAGCCTTCGAACCCTTTTGGGGATCATCAGGCCTTCTCCGTGAGGATTAGCAGACTTGAACTGCTGACCTCTTGCCTGTCAAGCAAGCGCTCTAAACCAACTGAGCTAAACCCTCATTGCGGATGCAAAAATAGACATTTTTTTGGTAAACGCCAATTTTATGTGAAAAAATGACTATTTTTAAGCAGATTTATTGTCCAATGCATATGAAACGCATTCTTTACCTGACAACCATTATCCTGCTCCTGTTCCCCGCCGGAATCTCCGCCGGGAACCGGAAAAAAACGCCGAAACCGAACCTCCGCATCCTCTACTGGAACATACAGAACGGCATGTGGGACGGGCAGACCGACCATTATGCCCGCTTCACGGACTGGGTGAAGGAACAGAAGCCGGACATCTGCGTCTGGTGCGAAGCCGCCACGATCTACCTGACGGGAACGGCGAAGGGCATGCCGCGCGAAGACCGCTACCTGCCCGGCCACTGGGACGAACTGGCGCGCCGATACGGTCACAAGTACACCTACATCGGCGGATGGCGGGACGATTATCCGCAAGTGATCACGTCGAAGTATCCCATCGAGGGCATGGCGCAGATCGTCGGCGAGGCGCCGGACAGCGTCGTCAGCCACGGCGCCGGCTGGGCGCGGATCCGCGTCAAGGGCGAAACGCTGAACCTGGTGACGGTCCATCCCTGGCCCCACAGTTTCCGCATGGGCGTGAGCGAGGCCGAAAAGGAAGCGGACATCGCCGCCCACGGAGGCGACCGCTACCGGCGGACCGAGATCGAATACGTCTGCCGGCACACGATCCTCGCCCAGCCGGGCGCGGAGAAGGAGCTCTGGCTGATGATGGGCGACTTCAACTCCCGCTCCCGCGTGGACAACTGGGTCTACCAGTACCCGGAGGAAAGCACCGCCTTCCTGACCCAGGACTTCATGCGCGGGCAGACGCCGTACAAAGACGTGATCCATGAACGCGCGCCCCAGAACTTCTATTCCACCACCGGCGGGAAGTCGCGCATCGACTATGTCTATGTCACGCCCCCGGTGCTGGAGAAAGTCGTCCGGGCCGAAGTGATCACCGACGACTACACCCGTCCGGTACGCAATCCGCAGAAAATATCGAACTTCTGGCACCCCTCCGACCACCGTCCCATCGTGGTGGACCTCAAACTGTAACCACTGAACGACCTGCCAACCTCACCGTAACCATGGGGCTCTCATCAAAACAAGCGGCCGGCAAGGAACCGGAGCCGCTCCCGGGGATCCACCTCCCCGAAAACAGACTGACCGTCCGCGAAGGCATCCTTGAAGGGAAGCCCGCATTCGTCGTCCTGAACCGCGGCCTGGAGGCCTATCCGGACAAAGCACGCTTCGGATGGACCTGCACCGTCGCCGTCGCGCAGGAAGGGCTGCCCCACGACGGGATGCCCGACTCCGAAGAAGCGGAAGAGATTTTCAACTGGCTGGAAGACCTGTCCCTGGAAATCGCGGGCGATCCGCTCGACCCGGACGGGCTGTTCCTCGCCCGCATCGGGACGGAAGGCAGGTGCAGCCTGGTCTGGCAGCTCCGTGCGCCCGGTCCGGCGGAAACCCTGCTGCAGCGGATCGCAGCGGAAGGATCGTGCCCGTGCACGTTCGACTTCCGCCTGCAGGAAGATGCAGCCTGGGAGAACGCCGCGCTCCTTTTCCGGACCTTCGGACAGCAATAACCCCTTTATCGGCCGCCGGCGCGGACCAGCGCCTGCAGCATCGCGCAGAATGTTCCGTCGGCGGAGAGTTCTTCTGCCGGCACATGCATCCGCCAGCGCCAGTAATGGTGCGGGTCGGCGGGATTGTTGATCCGCTCCCCCGCCGGATCGCCGCTGGGCCACAGGCCGCGTTCCATCGCCCAGGCGTCCTGGATCGGCAGGATGCACAGAGCCGACGGCGCGCCGAGGTGCCGGCGGACGATTTCGCGGGCCACCTCCGGCGGCAGGTGCGCCGGCGCCGGGCCGCCCTGGCCGAGCACCTCGTGCCAATACTGCCCGGAACGGTCCGCCTCCGCTTCCCACCAGCCGCGCAGGGTGGACGTGTCGTGGGATCCGGTGGCGCAGACACTCTCGTACGGATACGACCCCGGATCGCCGAAGGCCTGTCCGAAGGCTTTCGGCATCCGCTGGATCTCCAGCGAGAGGATGTGCTCCTGCCGCATCACGCCGCCCACGCAGTCCGGCACCATGCCGAGGTCTTCGCCGCAGGGAAGCATGGCCGTGCTCCCGAGCAGGGCGGGCAGTTTCCGCAGGGCGCCCTCGCGCCAGAACGCGTCGTGACGGTGATAGAAGAAATCATCGTACAGGGCGTCGAAGGCCGCGCGGAGGCCGTCCGGCAAGGCGCGGTACGCCGCGCGGGAACGGGCGTCGATCCGCGGATGGAACCGGCCGGGCTGCCGGGGATCTTCGACGAAAAGGCCTTCCGGTCCCCCGTCGGGCGCCAGGCCCCGGAGGGCGAGATCCTCCGCCGGATAGGGCAGCGCCGGATAAAAATGGCCGGCCCGGGCGGAACCGGCGTCCGCATCGACTTCCCAGATGCGGAAGAAACCAAGGATGTGATCGATCCGGAAGAGGTCGAAATAGCGATCCATCTGCTTCAGGCGGGCCCGCCACCAGGCATAGCCGTCGGCGGCCATCGCCTCCCAGTTGTAGGTCGGGAAGCCCCATGTCTGGCCGTCCGCGGAGAAATAGTCCGGCGGCGCGCCGGCCTGGAAGGAACGGTGGAAGAGTTCCGGGTGCTGCCACGCATCGGCGCTGAAACGGCCGACGCCGATCGGGAGGTCGCCCTTGAGCAGGATGCCCTGCCGGTGGGCGTACTGCACCGCGTCGCGAAGCTGCCGGTCGAGATGGTATTGGACATAGTAATGGAAGCCGGCGCCGGCGGCGTCTTCCTCCAGCAGGGCGGCGACCCGCTCCTCGTCATAGACGGAGAACGTCTCCCAGCGGGAGAAATCCGCCGTCCCGAAACGGTCGCGCAGCAGACAGAAAGCCGCATAAGGCCGCAGCCAGGAGGCATTCTGCGCCAGGAAACGACGGAAATCCGGCCGCGAGAGCGTCTCTTCTCCCGCCGCCGCATAGGCCGCGTGCAGCAGCCGCATCTTCTCCCGGGCCACTTGCTCGTAATCCACCGCAGGCAGGGCTTCGAGGGAAGCGCGCGCCGCTTCGGCCTCCGGCGGGAGCGCACCGGACGGGAACAGGCCCTGCAGCCGGATGTAGAGCGGATGCAGCGCGAAGGCGGACACGGCGCTGTACGGATAGGAATCCGCGCGGGTGAACGTCGCCGAGGTATCGTTGACCGGCAGGACCTGGATGACACGCAGGTCGGAGCGGGCCGCCCAGTCCGACAGCGGCTTCAGGTCGGCGAATTCCCCGATGCCGAAGCCCGCGCCGCTGCGCAGCGAGAAGACGGGAACGGCCACGCCGGCCATCCGGAGCGGCGTCCGCCCCTGGAAACGCGGAATCCGCGTGACATGCCAGGTCCGGGCAGGCCCCGGATCGGTGCCTGGCGTCGGCCAGACCTGGTTGAACCCTTCCTCCCAGGAGCGGACGGCGCCGCTTCCGTCCAGAAGGACGAACTTGTATTCGAACGGGCCGGGGACTTCGACCTCCAGGCGCCACCGGCCGGTGCCGTCCCCCGCCGGTTCCAGCGGGAGGAAGCGCTGCCAATCGCCGAAAACGGGGCCGCTCCCGGTCAAAGCCGGACGGAGCGCGCCGTCCGCATCGGCAAAACAAGTGAAAATCATCTTCATCACATACAAAGATACGAGAAAAAGGCCGGAGGTGCTTGTATATTTGCGCGTTTTTGGAGAACTTTACTCAAGAATCGACAGACAACACCGCGCATGGAACACAGCGATCTTGAAATCATGGCCCCTGCGGGCAACTTCGAATGCCTGGAAGCGGCCGTCCAGGCCGGCGCCGACTCCGTCTATTTCGGCGTAGGGCAGCTCAACATGCGGTCCCGCTCGGCCAACAACTTCACCGAAGCGGACCTTGACGAAGTGGTCCGCCGGTGCCGCCGCAGCGGGGTCAAGACCTACCTGACCCTGAACATCACCCTGTACCAGGGCGACCTGGCGCCGATGCGCTCGCTGCTGCGCCGGGCGAAGGAGGCCGGAGTGGATGCCGTCATTGCCTCGGACATGGCCTGCATCGCCTTCTGCCGGGAGATCGGCCTCAGCGTCCACATCAGCACGCAGCTGAGCATCTCGAACCTGGAGTCGCTGCGGTTCTACGCCGCCTTCGCCGACGTGGCCGTCCTGGCGCGCGAACTCGACCTCGCCCAAGTCCGGCAGATCAGCGACGGCATCCGCGAAGAAGGCATCACCGGACCCGCCGGCCGTCCCGTCCGCCTGGAGATGTTCGTCCACGGCGCCGTCTGCATGGCCGTGTCGGGGCGCTGCTACCTGAGCCTCCACGCCTACGGCGCCTCCGCCAACCGGGGCGCCTGCTACCAGGTCTGCCGCCGCAGCTACCTGCTCACCGACGCCGAAACCGGCGAGCAGCTGCGGCTCGAGCACCCGTACCTGCTCTCACCCAAAGACCTGTGCACCATCGCCTACCTCGACCGGATCGTAGACGCCGGGGTGCGCGTCTTCAAGATCGAAGGCCGCGCCCGTTCGGCCGAGTATGTCCGGCGGACCGTCGCCTGCTACCGGCAGGCGGCCGACGCCGTGGCCGACGGCACCTTCACCGAAGCCCTCGGCAGGCAACTTGAGGAGAAACTCGCCGAAGTGTTCAACCGGGGATTCTGGAAAGGGTTCTACCAGGGCGCGCCCATGGGCCAGTGGAGCACCCGCTACGGCAGTCAGGCCACCCGCTGCAAGACATATGTCGGAAAGGTGACGAACTGGTTCGACCGGATCGGCGTGGCGGAGATCCAGCTGGAATCCGGACGCCTCGCCGTCGGCGACGACATCCTCGTCATCGGGGCGACGACCGGGGTCTATGAAGGGAAGGTGACGCAGATCCGGCTGGAGACGGACCCTGTCCCGGAAGCCGTCAAGGGCGACCTGTGCTCGGTTCCCGTGGCCTTCGGCGACGGCTGGACGGGCGAACGGAAACTCCGCCGGGGCGACCGGGTCTATCTTTGGGAGGAAGCCGACAGGGGCTGACCCTCGGGCGAAGTGCCCTTTTCCGGCTGGTGGGTGAAACGGCGCGGCCCTTCGATGCTGCGCCAGTAGTCGGCATCGAATTCCGGCCGGACCAGCGGCCCTTCATGGTCGAGGGTGAAGGACAGGTAGGTGATCTTGTACCCCTGAGCCAGGAACATCCGCTCATAGAACGTCTGCACTTCATACAGGGCCGGCAGGCCGGGCAGGGGCGGATCGCCGTACAGGTCGGCGGTGGCGGCGAGCAGCTTCAGGCCGTTGGCCGAAACGACCGCGCGCGTATATTCATACAGGAAACGGCTGTCCGTCTTCAGATGGACGACGCCGCCGGGGCGCAGGAAGCGCCGGTAGCGCTCCAGGAAGAGCGGACAGGTCAGGCGGCTGTTCTCGCTGCGGAGCTGGGGATCGGAGAACGTCAGCCAGATCTCGGACACCTCTCCCGGCGCGAAGAACGCCTCGATGAACTCGATCCGCGTGCGCAGGAAAGCCACGTTGGGCAGCTGCGCCTGCGTGGCCTGCTTCGCCCCCTTCCACAGGCGGGCGCCCTTGATGTCCACGCCGATGTAGTTGTTCTCCGGAACGCGCCGCGACAGGTCGATCGTGTACTCGCCCTTCCCGCAGCCCAGTTCCAGCACCAGCGGCTGCGCGGCGGCGAACATCCGCTCGTTCCAGTGCCCCTTGACCGGATGGTCCTTCAGGTGGAGCGCCGGGGAGCCGGCGGCGCGGTCGAGCACCTCGTCGGCCGCAGGCTGCAGCAGGCAGGAGAACGTGGCGTTCTCCGCGAATTTCTTCAGTTTACCGTGTCCCATCCTTTTCTCTCTTGAAAATGAGGCCGAGACCGGACAACTGCTCCGGCTGGTCGGGGATGCGCACTTTCAGGCGCCAGGTCCCGTACTCCGCCGGCCGGAAGTCCTCCCGGAAGGGGAAGACGAAGTCACGGAAGGAATAGGAGGAATCCGCGAAGGCGCGCAGGTCCACGGCGACCGTATCCTGGACGACTTCGGAAGAAGGCGCGATCCAGCGGAGGAACAGTGTCAGCGTATCGTCCGGAAACACGTCGAACGGCTTGCGCTCGAGCCGCAGGAAGAAAGCGAGGTCGTTGCGCTGGAGGGAATCGGAAAAATCCAGCTCGAAGGGATAGGTGTCCCCATACTCCGCCCGCTCCCGGCTGACATACCTCTCGTCGGAAGGGGGCCGCGTGCAGGAAAGCGACGCAAGCAGGATCAGGAGCGGAAACAGGGACGCGCGGCGCATGGGTCAGTTCTTGTCACCCTGCGGCCGGCCGCCGCGGCGGCCGTTCTTCCCGCCACGGGAACGGTTCTTCTTTTTCCGGGGCTGCTTGTCGAAACGCGTGATCGCGTCGTCGCCCACGGCCGAAACGAACTGCGGACCGGTGGGTTCGGGCTCGAGCTTGAGCGATTCGGGCTTGCGGCCGTTCCGGTTCATCATGATGATCTCCCGGACCTCGTCCGCGCTGAGGGCGTACAGGTTCGACAGGGAGCCTTTCTCGTAGGAGAAATACATCGTTTCCCGGAGGATGTCGGTCTTGACGAGCCAGGCCGGTCCGTCCTGGAACTCCAGCGGTTCGCTGACCTTGGGGATCCGGGACTGGGCATCGAGGTAGTTGGACACCTCGTAGTTCAGGCAGCACTTCAGCTTGCCGCACTGACCGGCGAGTTTCTGCGGATTGAGCGAGATGTCCTGGACGCGCGCCGCCGACGTGGAGATCGACTGGAACGAGGTGATGTAGTTGGTGCAGCACAGTTCGCGTCCGCAGACGCCCAGGCCGCCGATCAGGCCGGCTTCCTGCCGGGCGCCTATCTGCTTCATCTCGATCCGGATCCGGAACTCTTCCGCAAACACCTTGATCAGCTGGCGGAAGTCGACGCGGCCGTCGGCGATGTAGTAGAAGATCGCCTTCGTGCCATCCCCCTGGAACTCGACGTCGCCGATCTTCATGTCCAGGCCCATCTCCGCGGCGAAATGGCGCGCCTGGATCATCGTCTCCTGCTCTCGCGCGATGGCTTCCTGCCACTTGGCGATGTCCAGCGGACGGGCGCGGCGGTAGATCTTCCGCAGCGGCGTCTCCGCCGGGTCGACCCCCTTGCACTTCATCTGGCGTCCGACGATCGGGCCTTCCAGGGTGACGATGCCGAGGTCATGCCCCGCGACGGCCTCGACGACCACCAGGTCGCCGGTCTTGACCGTCTGCCCGGAACCATTGACATAGAAGCCCTTCCGGGTGTTCTTGAATCGGACTTCAAAGATGTCCTTGTATTGTTCCTGCGTCACGCCGGGCAGCCAGTCGTAATCTTCCAGCTTGCAGCAGCCGCGGCGGTACGAGCAGGTCTGCTCGCCGGTCGCGTCCACCGTTACGGTGCAGCCCCGGTTGCAGTCGAAGCGAATATTTTCGTTGATGTTGTTCTCCATCTTGTCAAATCATCAAATACATCCGGCCGACGATGTCCGTGAAGACGATCTTCGGGTTGACGTTCCTGTCCAGCAACATCCCGGCGCGGTCCATCAGCGCAAGCGCGCCGCGCGGGAACTGGTTCTTGCAGCGGGAGGCGATGCGCTGATAGAACGCTTCCTCTTCCGGCGAAAAGGCCGCCAGGGAGGAGAGCCCCTGCTGCTGCAGGAAGAGTTTTCGCAGGCAGTCTCCGGCAAAGGTACAAAAAGCTTTCTGTTTTTCACGGCTTCCCGACTCGGACAGGGCGTCCGCGCAGGAAAGGGCGCCGAGCAGGTCGCCGGCGGTCAGGGCTTCCAGGATCTGCTCGAAGTTCCGGGCGGCCTCGCGCCACGCCTCCTGGTCCTGCAGGAAGCGGAGGGCCGTTCCGATGCTGCCGCCGCTCACGGCCGCGGCCCGCGCGGCGTCCTCTTCCGACGCGCCGAAACGGTCCGTCAGGACGGAGACGATGCCGGCACGGTCCAGCGGGAAGATCCGGAAAGCCTGGCAGCGGGAGGTGATGGTCTGGATCACCTTCTCGGGGGCATGCGTAACCATCAGGAAGAGCGTCTTTTCCGGCGGCTCTTCAATCGCCTTCAGCAGCCGGTTGGCCGCGGAGGCATTCATCTTCTCGGGCAGGTAGACGACCACCGTCTTGTAGCCGCCCTCCACCGAGGAAAGGTAGATCGTTTCGAGGATCTCGCGCGCCTCGGCGTTGTTGATGATGGCCTGTTTCCCTTCGATGCCGAAGGCGGCGCTCACCTCGGTCTCCGTGGCGTAGGGATTCTCCACCATCAGTTCGCGCCAGTAATCCAGGAAGAGGGAGGCGCGCAGGTTCTCCTGCTTCTCGTCCACCCGCGTCCCGCGGGCGACCGGGTAGACATAGTGGATGTCGGGATGGATCAGCCGCGCCACCTTCCGGTCGTGGCCGTAGACGGCGTCCAGGAAGGCCAGCACCAGGGGCATCGCGCCCCCGCCGTCGTTCTCGTACAGCATCATCGCGTGCGGAATCCGGCCGCTGGCGGCCATCTCCTTCAGCGCCGTCACGACCGATTCGTTGCCTATGATCCCGTCGAATGTCATCCCTGTGGTTGTTTACTTGCTCCGCAGCGCGGTAAAGCGCGCCAGCGCTGCAAGATACGATTTTTCTTCGGATTCCGGAAGCGGTTCCAGCGCCTGCACGGCCTGCGCGACGAAGGCGTCGAGCCGCCGGGAGGCATAACCGATCCCGTCATGCGCGAGTACGAAGTCGCGCACCTGAGCCCCATAGGACGGATGGTCGTGGATGGCGACCACCTTCGCGCGCACCTCCTGCGCCGCTTCCGGGCCGGCCGCCTCCAGCGCGCCCAGCAGGGGCAGCGTGATTTTCTGTTCCTGCAGGTCGATGCCGACCGGCTTGCCGATCTCGTCCCCGGAGGCGTAGTCGAACATGTCGTCGCGGATCTGGAACGCCGTGCCGAGCCGGACGGCATAGGTGCGCAGCGCCTCGACGAGTGGCGCGGCCGCGTTCACCGACAGTGCGGCGGAAACGACGGTCGCCTCGAAGAGCGACGCCGTCTTGCAGTAGATGATCCGCAGGTAGTCGCGTTCGTCCGTGTCGCCGGTATCGGCCTTCTCCATCTGGAGCATCTCCCCTTCCGCCAGGTCGGAGAGCGTCTTCGCGAAGATGCGGACCACCTCGCCGGACATCGTCCTGGAAGAGAGCAGGTTGCCGACGGCCCGAACGAGCCAGAAATCTCCGATCAGCACGGAGGCGCGGCCGCCCAGCAGCGCCATCACCGTCGGAGCGCCCCGGCGGCGCAGGCTCTCGTCGACCACGTCGTCGTGCAGGAGGGTCGCGTTGTGCATCAGTTCCGCCGTCGCCGCCACCCGGATGCCGTCGTCGCCGGCCGATCCGGCGCAGGCGCGCGCCGCAAGCAGCGCAAGCATCGGGCGCAGCTGCTTCCCCAGGCGGGAGAGCAGGCTCCCGTTCGTGGCGTTCAGCAGCGCGATGTCGCTCCGCAGCGAATCACGGATCAGCGACTCGGTCCGCGACCAGTCGTCCCCCAGGAACAGGCGTATCTCATCCAGCAGCCCCATGCTCATTCCGATTCAATCATTGAGAGGATTTCTTCCGCGGAGGTCGCGAACCGGAGCAGGTTCCGGGCGTGGTTGTCCAGCATCTTTTCATCAGAAAGGGCGGCGACCAGGGCGCGCAGCGGCGCATAGAAGCCGCCGGCATCGTAGGCGATGACTTTCCCCGGGTACCGGCCGAGTTTGGAGAGCGTCCAGGTCTCGAAGAGTTCGTCCAGCGTCCCCGGCCCGCCGGGCAGGGCGATGGCGGCACACGTCCCCTCCCGCATCTTCTCCTTGCGGTCGGCCATCGTATCCGTCCAGACGAGCTGCGTCAGCCCGTCGTAGGCATAAGCCGACAGGAAACGCGGAAGGACGCCGACATGGCGCCCGCCGCACCGGACCACTTCGTCCGAGACATCCCCCATCATCCCGCGGAAAGAACCGCCCGAAACGATGGTATACCCTTTTGCGCAAAGCGCGCGGACAAGCTGCCGCGCCGCTTTGCCGTAAGCAGGGTCTATCTCATGGCTGGACGAGCAGAATATGACTACTTTCCGTTCGTCTGCCATTTTCTAGAACATGAAACCGAGCGAGAACATGATGCCGCTGAAGCTCTTCTTGTCCCCGAAGGCGGACTTGACGTTCTGGGCGACCGCGTCGGCCGCGGAACCCACGGTGCTGTCATCCGCATAGAGGGAGCCGAAGTTCCAGAAATACTTGGCGGCGAGCTGCAGTTTCCAGACGTCGATGCCGGCGCCGAGGCTCAGGCCGTACTCCAGGCGGGAGAGGCCGGAATCTTTCAGGCTCTTGGAAGACGAGGAGATGTCGAGCTGGTTCTTGCCCTCGTTGTCCGTCGCGATGGCATAGCCCAGGAAAGGCTCGGCCAGCACATAGGGACGGAAGAGCAGGAGGTCGGGACCCCACTGCAGCTGGAGCGGGAGTTCGATGTAACCGACCTGCGTCTCCAGCGACTTGAACGTCTCGGACGCCGAGACGGAACCCACCGTATTGAGCGAAGCGCCCTTCACCTGGTACAGCAGGCCGGGCTGGAAGGAGAAGCCGGCGGCCAGCGGAATCTGGTAGAAGATCCCCGCATGGTAGTTGGAGACGGAAGAGGTCGAAACCTCCTTCAGCGTGGCGCTGGAGGAAGTCAGGCCGGCCTGGATTCCGAAACGGGACTGCGCCTGGGCACCGATGGCCAGGACGAACGCCGCCGCGGCGGCAAGGATGTACTTTTTCATTGTTGCTTGCTTGTTAGAAACTAGAGGATGGCATCCAGCTTGGCCGTGATTTCGCCCTTCGGGACGTTGCCGACCAGCTTGTCGACGGCCTGGCCGCCTTTGAAGAACAGGAGGGTGGGGATGTTGCGGATGCCGTATTGAACGGCCAGGTCCTCGCATTCGTCCACGTTGCACTTCACGACCGTCACGCGGCCGTCATATTCCTGCGCGATCTGCTCGACGGTCGGGCCGAGCATGCGGCACGGACCGCACCAGGTCGCCCAGAAGTCCACCAGGACCGGTTGTGCGCCGGCGATGATACCGGCGAAATTCTCATTCGTAGCTGTGATTTCCATGATGGTATGCTTGTTTTATAGTCATGTCTTACAAAGATAAGGCTTTTTGGCGGGAAAAACTATATCGCCTGTTCTACATTCCACTGAAAGGCGCGGAGCCCCAGGTCCGGCGACTCCCGGTCCATCCGGGCGGCCTCTTCCAGGATGGCGGCCGCACGGTCGTCGGAGACGACGGCCAGCACGGCGCAGTTCATCGTGGGCCAGGCGTGGTTCCCCAGATGGGGTTCGCCGTCGACGCCCCCGCGTCCCTGGATATCGGACCAGAGGGTGTACCCCCGCTGCCCCTGCGCTTCCAGCATGCCGGTGACCTCGTCGCCGAATGCCTGGTTATAGGAGATGAAGATCGCTTTCATCGGTTTGCTTTTTTTTGCGCGCGGCGTTCCTGCCGCAAGGATAACGAACAATAGACGACCGGGATGAGCACCAGGGTGACGAGCGTGGAGATCGAAAGACCCCAGCAAACCGTGGCGCCCAGCGAACGCCACAGCTCGGAGCCTTCCCCGCGGCCGAGGGCCATCGGGAGCATGCCGAGCACCGTGGTGAGGGTGGTCATGAGAATCGGGCGCAGACGGCTGCGGGCCGCTTTGACGGAAGCCTCCACGACCCCGATGCCCCGCTCGCGCAGGAGGATCGTATAGTCGATGAGCACGATACCGTTCTTCACCACGATACCCAGGAGGATGATGATGCCGATCATCGACATCACGCCCAGTGCCGCCCCCGACACGCGCAGGCCGAGGATGACGCCCACGAGGGCGAACGGGATCGAGAACATGATCACGAACGGCCCGAGGAACGACTCGAACTGCGAGGCCATGACCATGTAGACGAGGATCACGATCAGCAGCATCAGCACCATCAGGTTGCCGAACATCTCCTGCTGGTCCTCGAAGTCGCCGGAAATCTCCGTCGTGATGTTGCTGGGGATGTTCGTACGCTGCAGGATGCGGTTCGTCGACTCCACGGCTTCGCTCAGGGCGTGGCCGCGGGCGACGATGGCCGTCAGGGAGATGTACCGCTCACGGTTCTTGCGCTCGATGGTCGGAGGGACACGGCTCTCCACCACGCGGCCCAGGTCCTTGATGCGGACGGCCGCGCCGGCAGGAGTATAGACCGGGATGTTGCCGATGTCCTCCACGCTGGTACGGGCATACTTCGGGTAGCGGACACGGATGTTGTACTCCTCGCCCTCCTCCCGGTAGAAGGAGCCGACGGAGCCGCTCATCGCCGCGCTGAAAGCGGCGGCGGCCATCGTCGAATTCAAGCCGTTGGCGGCCAGTTTCGTGCGGTCGAAGTCGACCAGGTACTCCGGCGTATACTCGTCGCGGCTGGCGACGACCTGCGTGAAGCAGGGATCGGCCAGCATCTGCTCGCGGATCTCGCCGGCGATGCGGTCCGTCTCGTCGAAGTCGTAGCCGTAGACTTCCAGGGTGATGGTCGAAGCGCCGCCGACGCCGCCCATGCCTTCCGATACCGTCCCCTTCTTGACCTCGGGGTAATCCCGCAGGTCGCGGCGGACGATGTCGGCGATTTCGGAAGCGGAACGCTCGCGGTCCTCCATCGAGCCCAGGTTGACGTTCATCGAGATCACGTACGAACCGTTGCTCTGCATGCTGGCGAAGGCGTTGTCGGAGCTCGCCTGCCCGAAACGGTACTGAAGCACTTGGATCTCAGGGATTTCACGGGTCAGCCGGTCGGCGAAGTTCCGCGCGAATTCGCCCGTCACGCTCTGCTCCGTACCCACGGGCAGTTCGATGTTGACCGTCAGGCGGCCCTGGTCGGAATGCGGGAAGTACTCCGACTTGAGGCCCGGGCCGAGCAGGCCGAGGACACCGACGAAGACCGCCAGGGCGAGGAGGACGACCAGCTTGCGGTGGGAGACCGACCAGCCGATCAGCCGGCCGTACCCGTCGGACACCTTGCCCAGGAACGCCTCGATGGGATCGAAGATCGCCCGGTGCAGGCGTCCGGTCTTGGGCTTGTTGGTGAGCATCCGCGAACAGAGCATCGGCACCAGGGTCAGGGCGGCCGTGGTGGAGATGATCATGATGATGCTGACGATCCAGCCCAGCTGCTTGAACATGATGCCGGCCATGCCGGAGACCATTGTCAGCGGCAGGAAGACGCAGAGCATCGTCAGCGTGGACGCGATGACGGAGATGCCCACTTCCGACGTGCCGTGGACGGCCGCCTCCATCGGTTTCTCGCCGCGGTCCAGGTGGGAGGAGATGTTCTCCAGGACGACGATGGCGTCGTCCACCACCATGCCGATGGCGATCGAAAGGGCGGACATCGAAATGATGTTCAGGGTGTTGCCGGTCGCGAAGAGGTACACGAGCGACCCCAGCAGGGCGATCGGGATGGAGAGCACGATGATGAACGTGGCGCGCCACCGGCCCAGGAACACGAACACCACCAGCATGACCACCAGCAGGGTGATGAGGATCGTCTCCTTCAGGGAGTTGATGGTGTTGATGATGTTGTCGGACGAATCGACGACCGTCGTGATGTGGATGTCGGAGGGCAGCGTCGGCTCGATCTGGGCGAGACGCTTCTTGGTGGCCTTGATCACGTTCACCGTGTTGGCGCCCGCCTGCTTCTGGATGGCGATCATCGCGGAACGCGTTCCGTTCGTGTAGGACTCCTGCGACTTCTCCTCCAGCCCGTCCAGGACCGTGGCGACGTCACGCAGATAGACCAGGTTGCCGCCGAAAGAGCCGACAACGATGTCCAGCAGTTCATCGGGCGACTTGAACTCCTTCTCCACGCGCAGGGTGAACGTTTCCGTACCGATGTCGATGTTGCCCGACGGGATGTTGCGGTTCTCGGAAGCGATGACCGACGAGATGCCGGCCACCGTGAGGTTGTAAGCCTGCAGCTTCTCCGGGTCGCAGTAGACCTGGATCTCGCGCTTCGGCGCGCCGGAGACGGAGATGGTTCCGACGCCCTTGACACGGCCCAGCGGCGTGGTCAGGCGGTCGTCCAGGATCTTGTCCAGGCCCGGCATGCTCTCGTCCGCCGTGGCGGAGAGGATCATGATCGGCATGTCGTCCATGCCGAACTTGAAGAGCACCGGGGTCGTCGCCCCGTCCGGCATCGTCTTGTTCACCAGGTCCAGCTTGTCGCGGATGTCGTTGGTGGCCTTGTCGATGTCGGTGCCGTACTCGAACTCGAGGATGATCACGGAGATGTTCTCCCGCGAACGGGAGGTCATGTTCTTCAGGTTCTCGACGCTGTTGAGCGTGTTCTCCAGCAGTTTCGTCAGGTTGTTCTCGATATCCGAGGCGCTGGCCCCCTGGTACGACGACATCACCATCACGACGTTGGCGTCGAAGTCAGGGAACTGCGCAATCGAAGTCTTTGTCAGCGAATAGATTCCGAAGATCGCGAAGGCCAGGAACACCAGGCCCGTCGTGACCGGATTCTTCACTGCGGTTCTGTAGATGCTCATACGTGCAGGCGGGTTAGTTGTTGCTCTCGACGATTTCGACCCGGGCGCCGTTCTTCAGGCCCGAGCTGCCCCGGGTGGCGACCAGGTCGCCCTCGGAAACGCCTTCCAGGATTTCGTAGTACGTGTCGAAATGGCGGCCGAGGGTCACGGCCACGCTGCGGGCCGTCCCGTCCTCCAGGATGAAGACGAAACGCTGCCCGGAACCCTGCTGCTTCACGACGGCGACATCCGGCAGGACCACGCTGTGGTTCACGCCGAACTCCACCTTCACCCGGGCGAACATGCCCGGACGCAGGGTCCGGTCCGCATTCTGCACATGCACTTCCGCGGTGAACGTGCGGGTGGCGGGATCGACCGTCGGATGGATGCGGGCGATCTTCCCGGTGAACGTCCGGCCGGGCAGGGCGTCGACGGTGACCGATACCTCGTCGCCGACATGGACCTGCGTGTAGTCCGTCTCGGAGATGCCCACCAGGAGCTTCACCGGCGTGATCTGCTGGACCACGAAGATGGGCTGTCCGGCGTACAGGTCGCCCCGGTCATAGTTCCGGTTGGAGACGACGCCGCTGATCGGCGAACGCAGGTAGGTGTTCTCCACCAGGTTCTCATAGGACTTGCGGCTCACGTTGAAGGCCATTTCCGCCGCCTCGAAATCCGACTGCGACACGCCGCCTTCGCGGTACAGGGCGCGCAGGCGCTCCAGTTCCGTGGAGTCGTTGACGAGTTTGAGCTGCGTCTGCGCCAGCTGGGCGTCGTCCATCACGGCCAGCACCTGGCCGCGGCCGACGAAGGAGCCGACCTCCACGTTGATCTTCCGGATGCGTCCGCCGGTGAGCGGCGCGATGTTGTTGACGGCGAATGCCTGGACGGTGGAAGTGTACACTTCGGTCTGGGCGACGTCCATCGTCCGCGCCGTCTCGGCGTTCACGCGGATGAGCTGCTCCGCGTCGGCGGCAGGGGCCTGCGGGGCCGCCGCGGCACCTTCCTCCTTTTTCTGGTTGCCCTGGCAGGCCACGGCCAGGAAGGCCGCCGCCAGCAGGCTGATCTTGATGCTTCTGTTCATATCTGTTTCTTTCTGATTATCTGTTCTGAAGGTCGACATTCCCGTTTTCGTCCAGGAAGTCGTAACCGAGCGTCTGCTCGAGCTGCGACTTGGCCACGACGAAGTTGTACACCGCCTGCGAGACGGAGAGTTCGGCCTGGGTCAGCGCCAGGGAGGCGTCGTTGAGGTCGGTGATCGTGCTGCGGCCCACGTCATAGGACTTGGCACTGATGTCGTAGGCTTTCCGCGCGGTGGCCGCCGCCTCGCGCGCCGCCGCCAGGCTGCGCAGGGAGGTTTCCATGGTCGTCAGGTACTGGCGGATGGCGATCCGGAGCCGGCGCTCGGCGTCGACCCGCTGGTAGTCCAGCTCCGCCTGCTGCACCTTCGCGACACGGACGTCGTTGAGGCGCTTCCCGCCCGAGAAAATGGGGATGTTCAGGCTGATGCCGACGTAGGAATACGGCGTCCAGCGGTATTCGCTGAACTTGAAGTCGTTGGTCATCGCGTTGATGCTGTAGGAATAGCTGGCGGCCAGCGAAGGCAGGTAGGCGTATTTCTGCAGCTTGACCGTCTCGGCCAGCTGCTCCGCCTGGATCGCCAGCTGGCGCAGCGACGAGTTGCCAGACAGGTCGACCTCGTCGGCCAGCGCCTCGTCGTAGGAGAGGCCTTCCGCGAAGTCCTCCAGCGAACCGGCCACGTCGATGGCGGCGTCCAGGTCGACACCCATCACCGCCTTGAGCTGCCACAGGGAAAGGGCCACCGAGTTTTCGGCGTTGTACAGGTTCGGGATGGCGTTCGCCACCGTCGCCTGGGCGCGCGTGTACTCCAGTTCCGACGCCTTCTGGGCATTGTACCGGCGGCGGGTCTGCTCGAAGCTCTTGACGGCATTCTCCCAGACCTCCTCATAGACGCGCAGGGCCTCCTTGGCGAGCAGGACGGCGTAGAACGCCTGCTTGACCTGCGTCACCATGTCCAGGCGGGAGGAGCGTGCCTGCTCCACGGCCAGTTCCACCTGCTCGCCGCTGATGGCGAGGCTTTTCCAGAGCTGGGCGTTGACCAGGGGCATCGTCGCGGAAACGCCGGCGTTCCAGGTGTTCCAGCGGCCGACTTCGATGCCGCCGCCGGAAGAACCGCCCCTTGCGGCTGCCGCGGCAGCTGCGGGAGACTCCCCTCCTTCACCGGATTCCGATCCCTCGCCGCCGCCGAATCCCATCGCGCTCATGTCGAAATCCATGTACATCACCTGTTTCTTGATCGTGCGCTGGAACGCGGCGGTACCGTTCACCTGGGGGAAGAGCGACGCGTAGGTCCCCTTCTTTGCATATTCCGCCCGTTCGATCTCCTTGTCCGCCACCTTGACCGCCACGTTCTCGCTCAGGGCGATCTGCAACGCCTGTTCGAGCGTCAGCCGCAGCGTATCTTCCTGTTCCGCCGGCCGGACCCCGTCGCGCAGCTGCGCAGCTGCATGGAAAGAGACGGTGGATACCAATGCCGCGGCCAGGAGAAAAGCCATTCTTTTCATGAATCGTACTGTTAAAATTTTAATACCCGCTTCGCGCAGGCGCGCGGGCCCGTCCTTTTGCAGCAAAAATATTGCCATTCAGCGCCCCGGCAAGAGCCCCGAACGGCTTTTTTATCAAAAAGAAGGATTCGGAAAGGCTAAAAACGATTAATCTTTCCGGGAGACGGGTTTCGCGTGCGAAACGGCGGGGCGGGGCGGCGTCATTTTGTCCGGGATGACGGCCTGTGCGGGGATCTTCTTCGCATAGGCATAGACCAGGAAACCGATGCCCAGCAGGACGAACGGAATGCTCAGGAGCTGGCCCATGTTCAGCGCCATGCCCTCTTCGAAGGCCACCTGCGGCTCCTTGACGAACTCGATGAGGAAACGCATGCCGAAGCAGACGATGAAGAAGATGCCGATGAAGGTGCCGCGCCAGGTCCGGTCCAGCCGCTTCCAGTAGCGCCATACCAGGGCGAGGCCGAGCAGGAGGTAGGTCCCCGCCTCGTACAGCTGGGTGGGATGCTTCGGTTCCGTCTCTCCGCGCAGTTCGAAGATGAAGCCCCAGGGCAGGTTGGTGACGTGGCCGTAAATCTCCGAGTTGCAGAGATTTCCCAGGCGGATGAAGGCGGCGGCGAAAGACACCGCGATGGCCAGGTGGTCCAGGATCCAGAGGAAATCGACATGGTACTTCCTGCCGTACTTGCGGGCGAACCAGAGCATGCAGAGGAAAAGCATGATCGTGCCGCCATGGCTCGCCAGGCCCCCCTTCCAGACCATGAAGATCTCCAGGAAACCCTTCCACGAACCGAAATAGTAATCCGGCTGGTAGAAGATGCAGTGTCCCAGGCGCGCGCCCACGAGGGTGCCGATGAGCAGGGTGTACAGGAGCGGGTCCAGGAAGTCCTTGTCCAGCTTCTCTCGTTCGCAGAACTTCGTGAACATCCAATATCCAAGGACAAAGCCCGATACGAAGAGAAGTCCGTACCAGCGGATGGCGAACGAGCCGATGCGCAGCAGCTCGGGGTTCATGTGCCAGTGAACGTATAGCAAGTCCATCGTCTTTCCAATTTTCGTCAAATATACAAAAAAACAAAAGAAGAGAGAACGCCGGGGCCGGCGCTCTCTCTTCTTCCTTTCTTTTCAGGCGGATCAGCCGCGGATGGCGGCGACGCCCGGAAGTTCCTTGCCTTCGATGGCCTCGAGCATCGCACCGCCGCCAGTGGAGACGTAGCTCACCTTGTCGGCGAAGCCCATCTTCGTCACGGCCGCGACGGAATCACCGCCGCCGACGAGCGACCAGGCGCCGTTCTGGGTGGCTTCCGCCACGAACTCGGCGATCTTCTCGGTGCCGTGGGCGAAATTCGGAAGCTCGAACACGCCGACCGGACCGTTCCAGAGGATGGTCTTGGAGGCGAGGATGATCTTCTTCCAGTTCTCGAGGGACGCTTCGGCGGCATCCATGCCCTCCCAGTCGTCCGGGATGTTGTAGATGTCGAAAACCTTGCGCTCGGCGTCGTTGGAGAACTCCTGCGCGCTGACGGTGGCCACCGAAAGGGAGAGGTTGACCCCCTTCTCCTTGGCCGCCTTCATCACCTCGAGGGCGTCGGGGATGAGTTCATCCTCGTGCAGGGACTTGCCGACATGGCCGCCCTGGGCCTTGATGAAGGTGTAGCCCATGCCGCCGCCGATGATCAGGTTGTCGACCTTGTCGAGCAGGTTCTTGATCACGCCCAGCTTGCTGGACACCTTGGAACCGCCGATGATGGCGGTGAAGGGGCGCTTCGCGTTCTTGAGCACGTTGTCGATCGCAGCGATCTCCTTCTCCATCAGGTAGCCGAACATCTTGTCGTTCGGGAAGTATTCGGCTATGAGGGCCGTGGAGGCGTGTGCGCGGTGCGCGGTGCCGAAGGCGTCGTTGATGTAGCAGTCGGCGTAGGAGGCGAGCTTCTTCACGAAGGCCTTCTGGCTCTCCTTCACCGCCTTCTTGGCCGCCTTCTTCTCTTCGTCGGTGGCATCCTCGGCGAGTCCCCGGGGCTTGCCTTCCTCCTCGGCGTAGTAGCGGAGGTTCTCGAGCAGCAGGACCTCGCCGGGCTTGAGGGCCGCGGCCTGCGCGTCCGCCGCCTGGCAGTCATCCGCGAACTGGACGGGAACGCCCAGCCGTTCGGAAACACGGTTCACGATATGTTTGAGGGAAAACTTGGGATCGACCTTCTTCGGACGGCCCAGATGGGACATCAGGATGAGGGAGCCCCCTTTCTCGAGCACTTTCTTGAGCGTAGGCACCGCGGCGCGGATGCGGGTGTCGTCGGTGATGTTGAAATTCTCGTCGAGCGGGACGTTGAAGTCCACGCGGACAATGGCTTTCTTACCGGTAAAATCGTAAGAGTCGATGTGCTGTTGCATAATACTGAAATTTGTTTTCTAAACCCCGCAAAGATAACAAATTTCAATGAATCGGCACAAAATATTATCTTTGCGGCGGAGAACATTACGAAAAGAACCTGCACATGACCCTCGAATTCCCCTCCCCCTCCTGGCAGGACTACGAACTCGTCGACTGCGGAGAAGGTGAAAAACTGGAACGCTTCGGCGACTTTTTCCTGGCCCGGCCCGAACCCAAGGCCCTCTGGAAGAAGGCGCTGGGGGCGGACGAATGGAAACGGCTGACCCACACCCGGTTCGCTCCGGGCGCCGGCTTCGGAAAGGCCGGCAAGGAGGACAGCGGCACCTGGGACCGGCTTCGCAAGATGCCCGACCAGTGGTGGATCCGCTACGGCCAGGACGGCCCCGCCTTCCGGCTCCGGCTCGGCCTGACCTCGTTCAAGCATGTCGGCGTGTTCCCCGAGCAGGCGCCCAATTGGGAATACATCTGGCGCAGCACCCGGGAGATCCGCGAAAAGCAGGAACGCATCCCCAAGGTACTGAACCTCTTCGCCTACACCGGCGGCGCCTCGCTGGCCGCCCGCTGCGCGGGAGCCGACGTGACGCACCTCGACTCCGTGCGCCAGGTCGTCACCTGGGCCCACGAGAACCAGGACCGCAGCGGCCTGCAGGACATCCGGTGGGTGGTGGAAGACGCGATGAAGTTCGTCCGTCGCGAAGTGCGGCGGGGCAACACCTACCAGGGCATCATCCTCGACCCGCCGGCCTACGGCCACGGACCGGACGGCGAGAAGTGGAAGCTGGACGAATGCCTGTACGAGATGATGGAAGGCGTCGGCGCCCTGCTCGCCGAGAAGGACTGTTTCCTCGTGCTGAACCTCTATTCCAACGGCTTTTCCGCCGCGCTGGGCGAAACGGTGGTCCGGGAGGCGCTGCGCCTCGGCGCCCGGGCGTCCGTCCAGAGCGGCGAGCTCGCCCTGCGCGACCGCGCGGGCCGGGTGCTCCCGCTGAGCATCGTCGTGCGTCTTTCGCGCTGATCCGCTGCATAATCCGTTAATTATACGTACCTTTACCTCCGAAGCAAGATGATACGGCCTATGGAGGAAAAGAACTACGTTCCGCCCGCATGCGAGGTGGAAGAACTGCAGTTGGGCGCCAGGATCCTGGACGCCAGTACGGAAGAATACGAAATCGATCCGACGGATCCCGAATTCAGCTAGCCCTATGAGAACGTGGACCAGATGGGCCGCCCTTGCGGCCATGCTCGCGGGATTCGCTTCCTGCGCGAAAGAAGAGATCACGGCGGATACCGAAGAAAGGACGGCGCCCCGGAAGGAGGCTTTCGTCATCCAGGCCGGATTCGAAGACGGGGAGTCGCTCCGCTCCCGGATCGCATTGAACGAAGACGGTTCCCGGGCCAAGGTCCTCTGGACGGCCGGCGACCGGATCCTGCTCGCCGCCCGGAAGGGATCGACCTATTATACCAACGCGTTCACGACGTCGGACGACGGGACGACCCGGGCCGATTTCGCCTGCGACGACTACAGGGTGGGCGAAGGAATCGAGCGGTGGTACGGTTTCTACCCGGGGAAGTTCGGAGCTTCGCTGGTGCACCTGACCCCGGCGGAGGTCGCCCCGTATCTGCCCACGAACCAGGAAGCGGTCGCGGGCGGATTCGGAGAAGGGCTGAACCTGGCGCTGGCCACGACGGACGACATCACCGGAGGACTCCGTTTCCGCAACCTGCCGGCGCTGGTCAAATTCCGGATGTCCGGGAGCGCCGTCTCCTCCCTCGCCAAGGTCCGCCTGGTCGGCACGACGGTCCTGGCCGGCGGCGTCCTGTTCACCGACCTGGATGCGGAAAACCCCGTCATCCACACCAACAGCTGGTACACCTACCAGGGGACGGGCGGAGAAAGGCCCTCCCAGGAAGTGACGCTGACCGGTCCCTTCCAGCCGGACACGGATTATTATTTCGTCGTCTACCCCGGGACGACGAACGGCTTTTCGATGCTGTTCATCTACGAAGACGGCCACTACACCGTCAAGCAGTCCGCCAAGAAGGTCACGCTGAACCGCTCGCGGATCACGGACTTCGGCACCATCTCGCTGAACGGGGCGACCTTCGACCAGAACCTCTCGCGCTGGGCGGCACGGACGCATGAGGGCGGGAAGCCCGTCGTCATCTGCGTGGTGGCCGAAGGCTTCACCGCATCGCAGCGGGGCCGGTTCGAATCGCTGGCGGACCATGGTCTGGAAGCCCTCTTCTCCACCGAGCCTTACAAGTCCTACAAGGAGTACTTCACCGTCTACAAGATATGGACCCCCTCCCCGGAGGAAGGCGCGAGCGTCGTCGACGCGGACGGCAACTACGTCCGGCAGGTCAACACCGCGTTCGGAGCGCGCTGGGAAGCCGACGCCTACGACCAGATGGTGGCGGACGGCCCGCGCGTGTACGCCTTCGTGACCGCCCACTGCCCGGAGATCATCGCCGGCACGCACAGCATCGACGAAGTGCCCGTCGCGCTGGTGGTCAACGACAAACGCTACGGCGGGAAGGCCATCAGTTCCTCTTCCGGAAGGTCCTACAGCATCGTCCCGTGGACGTATGGGGGCGATGAGATCACCTGGAGCCTGCCGGACAACATTCCGAACTCCGACGCGCCGATGAACGGGTCCTATTCCGCCCACAGGCGGACCCAGGCGGAGCTCGACGAGGTCGGCGGCAGGAATGCCGGCGACTGGCGGAACACCTTCGTGCACGAATTCGGCGGACACGGTTTCGGCCGCCTGGGCGACGAATACTGGAAAGGGTCGTACACGCCGGCGCAGGCCGCCGTCACGGAGCATTCCTGGCCCGTTCCCTTCAGCCTGAACATCTCCGGCTACTACGACGACGTCCCCTGGCAGGGGCTGCTCGACCGGCAGGAAAGCCTGGTCGGCGACGACCCGCATTACGGAAGGATCGGGAAATTCCAGGGCGCCGGCCTCTCCCTGTACAACCGCTGGAGGAGCGAACGGATCAGCTGCATGATCGACAACCGGTTCTATTTCTCGGCCTGGCAGCGCATGCTCATCGTCAAGCGCATCCTCGGCCTCTGCGGGGAAACGTTCGACGAAAGCGCCTTCTTTGCCAAGGATGTGACGACGGACCCGGTCCGCGACGGCGGAAAGACCGCCCCCGCTTCGGTCCGCGGGCCGCTCCGGCTGATGCCGCCGCTCCCCGCGCCCGAACTGATCGACAATACGTCGGGTGAAATCCGGCTCGGAGCCGACTGACGCTACTTCAGGCTGTCCCCTGCGCTTTCCGGTTCTTCCTTCGTCTGGGAAGAGCCGGAAAGTTCGCTCAGATAGGAGGAGATCCGCTTCTCCAGCGTGTCGGCGAATTCCGGATCGCCGGCCTTGCGGATGTCATTCGCCATGTAATAGACCAGGTTGCAGCACGTCTCGAAGCTGTCGCGGCTCCGCGGGTAGAAGTCCAGGTAGAACCGGATCGACTCGAAGAGTTCGCCGGTGAAGGCGTCCGCCAGCGCGTGCGCCTTGTCGCGCTCTCCGAGCAGCAGGTAGTCGGTGACCATCGTGATGGGGAACAAGGCGTTCGAACTCCATCCCAGCACCGAATTCTCGTACGGGTACTGCGCCGGCTTGAGGACCTCCTGACAGAGGTCCAGCATCTCCACCGCCCGGCTGTTCTGCCCGGCGTCGATGAACGCGTTCGCCGCGGAGACGAACAGGTTCCGCAACGACATCACGCCCAGGTTGGTGTAAAGGTTCTGGTAGTCGACATAGTAGTCCTCCCGCGCGGTGGCCGTGAAGCTGAAGCGGTTCTTGATGAGGTCGTACAGCTCGTCCGGATCGAGCAGGCCGGGTTCCATGGACTTGACCTTGTTCCTGATCGGGACGAAACGGTAGGAATAGCCGTCGTACATCAGGTATTCCTTCAGGCCGATGTTCAGGTCGCCGCCCTGGTTGAGGATGTTGACCGGACGGTCCCACTGGTACGTGGACAGGAAGTCCAGCAGGAAGAGTTCGGGCTTGCTCAGGTAGTTCTTTCCCTTGGGGATCTCGAGCACGATGGACTCGGGGATCCTGTCGGCGAACTTCTCGGAGAGGATGCCGTACTTGAGGACGTTCTCCTTGTTCACCGGGATGATCATCTTCCGGGAGACCCAGTAGTCCACCTTGCGGCCGCTCTTCTCGTAGACCAGCTTGGCCTGCGGATGGCGGAACACCGCCAGCACGTCGCCGATCGGCAGCGCCTGGTCGCGCGTGTCCTGGATGGGGACGAGTTCGTTGGTGCCGTACAGGTACTGTTCCTGCCCGACGCTGAGCGGCAGGCGGGGCGAGTCGTTGCAGGCGTATTTCATCTGGTCGATGTACCAGTCGGTACCGAGCAGCGAGGTGTTGCAGACGCGGACGTCCGTCCGGAAGCCCTCCACCTCCTGGGCGTACCAGAGCGGGAAGGTGTCGTTGTCGCCGTGCGTCACCAGGATGCCGTTATGGCCGACGGAATTCAGGTAGTTCTTCGCCGTCTCCACGGCGGTGTAGCGGTGCGACCGGTCGTGGTCGTCCCAGTTCTCCTCCGCCATCAGCGCAGGCACGCCCAGGCATGCCGCGGTGACGGCCGCGGCGACCGCGGCGGAGCGCTTCGCGGACCGGTCCGTGATCCACGACCACAGCGCGGCGACCCCGAGGCCGATCCAGATGCTGAAGGCGTAGAAGGACCCCGCATAGGCGTAGTCGCGCTCGCGGACCTGGTAAGGCGGCTGATTCAGGTAGAGCACGACCGCGATGCCCGTCATGAAGAAGAGCAGGAAGGTCAGCCAGCTGCCGCGCTTGTCACGGTCGAACTGGAAGACCAGGCCGAGGAGGCCCAGAAGCAGCGGCAGGAAGAAATAGTGGTTCTTCCCCTTGTTGCCGGCCAGCCACCGGGGCGCGTTCCGCTGGTCGCCCAGGCGGATGGCGTCGAGCGGCCGGATGCCGCTTTCCCAGTTGCCCGCGAAGATGTCGCCGGAGGGAGAATGGATGTCGTTCTGCCGGCCGACGAAATTCCACATGAAGTACCGCCAGTACATCCAGCCCAGCTGGAAGTCGAAGAAATAGTACAGGTTGGAGAAGAACGAAGGCCGCTTCTCGTTCGTGCCGGGCATCGCCTTGCCGCCGCCGTCGGTGTAGGTCTCGTAGAACTCGATGTGCTGCGAGGTGGAGCTCCACATCCGGGGGAACAGCGTCTTGCCCGCCGCGTCGTATTTCACTTTGCCGGCCCCGGGCACCTTCTTGTAGCGGCCGTCCAGGGGCGTCCAGAAGGTCGTTTCCTCGAACGTATACGGGGCGTTGTAATACTGCCCGTAGATGAGGGGCGAGGTGCCGTACTGCTCGCGGGAAAGGTAGCGTACCAGGGTGAAGGCGTTGTCGGGCTGGTATTCGTTCGTCGGCGTCTTCGCGCAGGAGCGGATGATGACGATGCTGAAGAGCGAGAAGCCGATGACAATCGTGGTCAGGCAGAGCAGGGCCGTGTTCCAGAAGACCTTGCCCTTCCGCAGCGTCCGGAAGAGGCCCCAGAAGCAGGCCCCGAGCAGGACGACGAGGAAGAAGGCGGCGCCGCTGTTGTACGGCAGTCCGAATCCGTTGACGAAGACCAGGTCGAAATAGGCCGCCAGTTTCGGCAGGTACGGGACGACCAGGAAGACGATCAGGCCCAGCAGCACGAAAGAGAGCGCCAGGATGCCCAGGACCTGCTTGAAGGTGAACGTCCCGCTCTCGCGCTCCTTGTAGTAGTACAGGAACACCAGGGCGGGGATGGCGAGCAGGTTGAGCAGGTGCACGCCGATGCTCAGGCCCATCAGGAAGGAAATGAGGACGATCCAGCGGTTGGCGTAGCGGCGGTCCTCCTCTTCGTACCACTTGGTCATCGCCCAGACGACCAGCGCGGTGAACAGGGACGACATCGCGTACACTTCGCTCTCGACGGCGGAGAACCAGAAGGTGTCCGAGAAGCAGTAGGCCAGGGCGCCGACGGCGCCGCTGCCGAGGATGGCGACCGCCTGGCCGGGGGTGTAGCCGTCCGTTCCGTCGCGGGGCTTCACCAGCCGGCGCGCGAAGAAGACGATCGTCAGGTACAGGAAGAAGATGGTGAGCGCCGAGCAGATGCCGCTGAACGCATTCGCCATCACCGCCGCGCGCGCCGGGCCGGCGAACATCGTGAATATCCTCGTAAAGAGCTGGTAAACAGGGTTTCCCGGCGGGTGTCCCACCTCCAGTTTATAGGAAGAAGCCGTAAATTCGCCGCAGTCCCAGTACGGGGCGGTCGGCTCTATCGTCGACAGGTACGTGACTGCGGAGACAAGCCCCACGGCCAGCGCAACCCACAGGTTCCATTTCTTGAATGCAGTCTTGTCCATATGATCGGTAAAATCAGACAAATATACAACAGAAATCGCTATCTTTGCAAAAATAGTTGCGATGAAACCCGAAGGAAACTGGAAAGAACGGCTCGGCGTGGTCTATTCCACCGATCCCGCCTTCCGCTACGATACGCCCGACGAAGAGGAACAGGCGACGCCGCCCCCTCCGGCGCAGCGGCTCGTGGTGACGATCGACCGCCGCCAGCGCGCCGGGAAACAGGTGACCCTCGTCTCCGGGTTCGTCGGGAAGCAGGAAGACCTCGCCGCCCTCGGCCGGGTCCTCAAGACACGGTGCGGCGTGGGCGGAACCGCCAAGGACGGGCTGATCACCGTCCAGGGAGACTTCCGCGACAAGGTGACCGCCCTGCTCCTGGAAATGGGATACAAGGCGAAAAGGGGCAACTGACATGACCGAACTGGACAATCCGATCTTCGCCGGCGCCGCCGTGCTCTTCACCCTCCTGTTCATGCTGAGCCTGCGGAGCGGGCTGCAGATCCTCCCGCACCTGCTGCGCTGCCTGGGCCGGTGGAAGGCGAACATCGAGATCGAGGACAGCCTCCAGCTCAGCCGGAGCCGCAACCTGGTCGCTCTCCTGCTGTTCATCCCGATGTGCATGGTCGTCTTCCGGTTCTCCCTCTACCGGCCGGATTTCGTGGAAGAGCTGCCGCCGCTGTGGCGCTTCCCCGCCGTCGCGGGCGCCCTCGCCGCCTACCTGCTGCTGCGCACCTTCCTCAACTGGCAGTTCGAACTGGGCAACTACCGGAACCGGGTCTACACGGCCGCGAACCGCTCCTTCTACAACTACGCGATCCTCCTGTTCGTCCTCCTGGCCGTGACGGGCGCGCTCCTGTCCCTGGGGAACGGGCCGGAGCGGCAGGTCACCCTCGTCCTGCGGCTGACCGCCCTGGTTTTCTATCTGCTGATCCTTGTGCGCCGCGGACAGATTTTCGCCTCAGCCTGTGGACCTTTCACCACTTTTTTGTATCTTTGCGGGCTGGAACTGATCCCTACCGCCGCGCTGGTCGCCACGGCCGTGCTGCTGTAGGCGGACGTACCCCACAAAACGAAAGCTATGTCTATACGGAAAATACTCGTTTCTCAACGCAAGCCGCTCAACGAGGCCCCCTACAACGCGTTGTCCGAAAAATTCGGCGTCACGTTCGATTTTCGGAATTTCTTCCTGATAGAGCCCCTGACATCCAAGGAGTTCCGTACGCAGAAAATCAACATGCAGGACCACACGGGAGTCATCTTCTCGTCGCGTCACGCCATCGACGCCTATTTCAAGCTGTGCGAGGAACTCCGGGTGAAAGTGCCCGAGACGATGAAGTATTTCTGTACGACGGAAGCCGTGGCGATGTACCTCCAGAAGCACATCATCTACCGCAAAAGGAAGATTTTCTTCGGTGACGGCACCCCGCAGTCCGTCCTGAACCAGATCGGGACGAAGCACAAGGGCGAGAAATTCCTGGTCACCCAGTCCGACTCGAGCAACAGCGGCCCGCTGACGCGCCTGATGGACGCGCAGAACCTGCAGTACCAGGCCGCGGTGCTCGTGAAATCCGTTCCCCAGGACCTGCATGACCTCGACCTCCACGACTACGACATGATCGTGTTCTACAACCCTGCGGACGTCAAGTCCCTGCAGGTGAATTTCCCGGACTTCGTCCAGGGCGACATCCGCTTCGTGACCTACGGCAAGTCCATCGTAGGGGCGATGGAGAAGGCCTCCCTGACGATCGCCGTCCAGGGACCGACGCCGGAGGCCCCCTCCGTCGCCAAGGCCATCGAGCTGTATCTCTCCGAGAACCGGTAATGCCCTTCACCCTGCCGCAATCCGAACGCCTCAAAGGGAAACGGGCGGTTTCGGCGCTGATGACCGGCGGCCGCTGGGGGTTCACGACCCATCTCAAATACTGCTGCCGGATCCGGACGCAGGCGGAGGAGGATCCCGTCCCCGGCCGCAGCCGGATCATGGTTTCCGTCCCCAAGCGGCTCTTCAAGCGGGCGGTCCGGCGGAATCTATACAAACGCCGGATGCGCGAAGCCTACCGGACGCAGAAAGGCCTGCTGGAAGGCGTCGGCGCCGACATCCTCTTCCTGTACAACACCCGGGAGGACCTTCCCTTCGAGGAGGTCCGCGCCCAGGTCGAAACCATTCTCAAACGGATCGGAAATGAAGCCCACCGCTGAGATTCCGCCGGCGGCCCGGCGGCTGCGGAACCTCCTTTCCGCGCCCTTCCTCGCCCTGATCTGGTTCTACCGGAAGTGCATCGGGCCTTATCTCCCGGACACCTGCCGGTTCACGCCCTCCTGTTCGACCTACGCGCTGGAGGCGTTCCGGAAATGGGGTCCGGTCAAGGGGCTTTGGCTGACGGTGCGCCGCCTGCTGCGCTGCCATCCGTGGGGCGGAAGCGGCTATGACCCGGTACCCTGAACGGCATGCCCGGAAAAGAATTCATACGGAAGATGTTCGACGGCATCGCCCGCGGATACGACCCCTTCAACCACACGATGTCCCTCGGGATCGACCGGGGGTGGCGGCGGAAGGCCGTCCGCTTCGCCGCGGACCCGCAGCGGCCCTGCCGGATCCTGGATGTGGCCTGCGGCACGGGAGACTTCACCATCGCCCTCGCCCGGGCGGCGGCCCCCGGCAGCCGGGTGACGGGCATCGACCTTTCGGAGGGGATGCTCGCCCTGCTGCCCCCCAAGGCGGAGAAAGCCGGGGTGTCGGACCGCATCGAAGCGAAGCGCGGTGACTGCGCCGCCCTGCCTTTCGGCGACGCGTCCTTCGACGCCGTCACCGTCGCCTTCGGCGTCCGGAACTTCGAGGACCGGGCCGCCTGCCTGAAGGAGATGCGCCGCGTGCTCCGGCCGGGCGGGTCGCTCGTCATCCTGGAACTGTCCGTGCCCCGCGCCCCGCTGGTCCGGGCGGGGTTCCGCCTCTACCTGAAGCACATCATGCCGCAGGTCGGGAAACGGATTGCCGGCGACATCTCCGCCTTCCGTTACCTGGCGTCCTCGGTGGAGCATTTCCCCCTGCCCGAGGCGTTCGTCCCCGAACTGGAGGCATGCGGATTCAGCCGGGTGCGTCACCGCGCGCTCAGCCTGGGAATCTGCCGCCTGTACACGGCCTGCAGGGAAGTCTAGCGGAGTTTCCCGTTCTTCTTCATCGAACGGAGCCGGGACGCGCTCTCCACGAGCAGCTGGTCCCGGAAGATCGCGCGCGCCGCAAGGACGTCCAGGATGAACGCCGCCAGCGGGAAGACGGCGGTGTACCGGAAGACGAGCGCATCCTCCGCCGTGAAGTAGTCGACCGCGATCCACGCCTGGAGCGCAAGCAGCAGCAGGGCGGCCAGCACGGCCGTGCGCATCTGGAAAACCCGGAATTTATAGGAGCCCAGCGCCAGCAGGTGCAGGAGCGTGACGACGATCAGGAGGACCAGGTACGGATAGAACTGGACATATGTCCATTCCTGCGCCCGGGCGCCGCCGGGGCCGAGCATGAAAGCCTTGACGCTGAAGAACAGGGCGGCCGCCAGACCGGCGGCCAGCGCGAGATACAATGTCTGAATTCTTTGCCACATGCCGCAAAAATAGTTTTTTCCGGTGAAAATTCATATATTTGACCGGATAACCTCAAATATTGACGACATGAAAATAGCAGCCTCTGAATTGATCATCAACAGTGACGGATCGGTCTTCCACCTGCACATGAAGCCCGAGCAGCTCGCAGACCGCGTCATCCTCGTCGGAGACCCCGGACGGGTGGCGATGATCGCGGAACACCTCACGGACATCGAATATACCAACAGCTCCCGCGAGTTCGTCTCGACGACGGGCAAGTACAACGGAAAGCGGCTCACCGTCCTGTCCACCGGCATCGGGACGGACAACATCGACATCGTGATGACGGAGCTGGACGCCCTGGCCAACGTCGATTTCGAGACCCGCGAAGCCCGGGCGGAACACCGCACCCTGACCATCCTGCGGATCGGCACCACGGGCGCGATCCAGCCCGACATCCCGCTCGGCGCCCCCATCTTCTCGCACTTCTCGATCGGCTGCGACGGCCTGATGAACTGGTACGCCGACCGCGAGAAGATCAACCACGCGGACATGGAACAGGCGTTCAAGGAGCACACGCACTGGAACGAGCACCTTCCCTCCCCGTATTTCGTCCGTGCCGGCGAAGACCTCATCCGCCGTTTCGAAGACTGCACGGTCAAGGGAATGACCATCTCCGCGCCCGGCTTCTACGGGCCGCAGGGCCGCATCGTGCGGCTCGGCCTCGCGATGCCCGACATGCTGGACACCTTCGAGTCGTTCCGCTTCGGCGACTACCGCATCACCAATTTCGAAATGGAAAGTTCGGCCGTGGCCGGCATGGCGCGTCACCTCGGACATGAGGCGGGCACCGTCTGCTGCGCCATCGCGAACCGGTACCTCAAGAACAGCAACCCCGACTACAAGACCTACGTGCGCGCCCTCGTGGAGCTCTCCCTCGAGAAGATCACCGGATAAGGCCGCAGCCTGCTACCCGCGGCCGTTGTTGAAGCGCCGCAGCACGTCCGCCGCATACGTCTTCGTGATGGCGATGGGCGGGATGGCGTCGTTGTCCAGGTCGAGTTCGTACCCGTCCTTCTCCTTCCGCAGGATCTTGACCTTGTCCATGTTGACGATGTACTTCCGGTGACAGCGCACCAGGCTGCTCCCCCGGAAACTCTCCTCCACCGTCTTGAGCCGGCAGCGGAGCATGTAGCGCTTGAGCGCGCCCTTGCTGTCGGTGTACCACACGTTGATGTAGTTGTCGTCAGACTCGATGTAGTAAAGGTTGCCCGCGCTGATGCTCAGCCGCAGGACGCCGCTGTTGTCGCAGAGGGTGATCTTCTCCATCTCCGTCGCGGCGACCGTCTCGTCGGAAACGACGTTGTGGTAGTTCATCA